>Ga0070717_10000377_pt1 | contig 28454 bp, 43 predicted proteins | sample LARL113metaG_FD_71366 | JGI IMG/M metagenome (GOLD analysis project Ga0070717, IMG submission 71366) | Corn, switchgrass and miscanthus rhizosphere microbial communities from Kellogg Biological Station, Michigan, USA - LAR L11-3 metaG | ecosystem: Host-associated > Plants > Roots > Rhizosphere ...
AACGTCCCGTGGTTAAAGTTAATTTGATTCGGCCTGGTAACGGAGATTCCCGCATTCGTTATGACGAGCCGGAACCTGAAATAAATTATTCAGAATTATTCAGAGTGTTTCTCTTTTTCTTTCTCGGTTTTTTAAGTGGGGTTTTGTTTATGGGTTTGTGGAAATAATAACAGGAACAATAGGAGTCGAAAATGCCGCAGTCGAAACAGGAAAAACAGGAAGCCGCGAAAAAACGCCAAGAAGAATATGACAAAATGAGTCCCAAGGATAAGCTCAAGCGCCTTGTGCAAAAGGGAATCACGGGTGGAAAAGAATTCACCAAGCTCTCGAAATTGGTCGAGGCGAAGTAATGGAAATCAAGGATTTAATTAAAAGCCTGGTTCAACAATGCAATATCGAGTCGATCAGCACGAAAGATATGGCCAAAGAACTTGGCCAACTTTACACGCAGGTTGAAAATCTCGACGCCCAGAAAAAGCGCCTTGAGGAAACCAACACCAGTAAGTGCAATGAATTAATTAAAGCGCAACAAGAACTCGCGGATTTCAAGCGCACCTTTGTTGACCCTGTGACAACTTTGCAAGCGAAGCGTGTGACGTTCGAACAAGAAAAATTTAAGTTCGATGTGGAAAAAGAATATATGAAGCGCGAAGTTGATACGTTTAAAGAAATCGTAAAGTCTTTGACTTGCAGTCATAGCGTGGCGGAAAGTTACTACGGTGGAAATAACGGGTCGAACTGGAATAAAAACCAAGTCACCGACAAACCGAATTTGCCAGGTCAACCGAATTTGAAAATGGATAGTGAACCGAAATAAAATTAAAAGTTTGGGGTGTCCGTGGACTGTGGCGTGTCCCGGCTGAATAAAAAGGCCGGAAACTTGTGACTGAGTTTCCCTCGGTTGGCGTAATAGAATACTTAGTAGGCGTCCCCTACTTTGCTTTTTAATCCAACACACCTCAATTCATCTATGGTCGAAAACTTTCAACTCGCCTTTGGCGAATTTATTCGAGCAAGGCGTATAGAAATTGGTTTGAGCCAGGAAATGATTTGTGATGTGCTCAACATTTCCAGGCCGACTTTAATTAAAATCGAGGCCGGTAAAGCCGCGATGCTTTTCCACCATTATTTAATTTTGCATAAGATTTTGGACATCGACATCGAAACGGCCCCACAAATTTATAGCAAGGCGAAATTCAATGACGCATTTGCCAAACTTCCCGAAGACACCCAAAAAATAATCTCCCTCGCTATCGAGAGAGCCAACGAGAAAACTGTAAAATAAAACCATGAACGCGATTCATTGTGCTGACTTGCACATTGGCGAAAGCCGTCACATTTTACCCGACCTTTATCTAGAGCGCCAAACCATGATGCTCTACCAAATTCTTTCGGCCATGATGGAGCACAAAGCCCGAATTTTAATCGTGGCTGGTGATATTTTCCATTCAGGAACCCCGCTACAGATCGAAAAGGATGCCCTTATCAAGTGGCTGGTGAAGGTCGATGACTACTGCCTTGAGGTGGACGGCTGGGCTGTATTCGATGCTGGGAACCACGACGCGGCTTCCAGCGACAAAACCGCGCTCGACACCATTAGGTTCCTCAGAACCAAGCTAAAAAGAATCCTAGTGGTTTTGAAGCCGACTATGCACGTTTTGCATAATTATGCGTTCGCTTGCGTCCCCTGGAATTATGACCTGAGAAAAACGACGAAAAAGCTCCACGCTCAATTAAATCAAAAGGTGAAGAAATTCTTTGTCGTGGGCCATTTACCGCTTCCTGGAATTACCACGGACTCCGGCTGGTTTATTAAAGGGAGTCACCGATTACTTTCCTTGGATTTTGTGGACGCCTTTTTTCTTGGCGACATTCATGCGCGATTTATCTCCGAATGTGGCCGACTGCAAATGCCCGGCGCTCCGATGCAGCACAATTGGGGCGATAAACTCCCAAAAGGAATTTCGCTGGTGAATTTGGACAGCCCACACACCCCGCAGCTTTTGAATTTGAACGTGACAAAGTTTGAAGTCACAAAAGATATTGCGAAGGCCAAAAAAAGTAAAAACATTGTGAAATATGTGGGGCAAGTGAATGACGAAGAACTTCCAGATAATGTTGTTGAAGTGGTTTCTTATCTTGATGAAAAAGAAGTCGCAGATTACGCGAGTGAGTTTAATGTTGTCGAGGGGCTTCCAGAATTTCTGGCGGAAAAAGGATGCAGTAAAAAACAACAAGTCAGCGCAATTAAATTAATTGAGAAACTTTGCGGGGAATTATGATTGGCCTGTCAGAGCCGGAATTTAAATGCGAGGTTTTGCCTCACAACGCTTTATTGCAAGTGAGTGGCTTTCATTTGCGTCCAATTCGTTTGCTTATTTTTCCAAACGGAGCCAAGGACGAATCGCCGTCGTATGCGTGGTTAATGATTGACGAAAACGGAACGCCCTTTGTGGCTCAAATCTCGGATAACATGCTACGCGCTGGCTTAGATCAAGTCGGCTACTTGCGGAATCAATGAAGACTGTAATCGCTGGTTCGAGAACAATTAAGGATGCCAGGCTTCTCGAATCGGCTATCAAAAAGTCCGGTTTTAAAATCAGCGAAGTGGTTTGCGGGGCCGCAAAAGGAGTTGATACTCTGGGCTTGGAATGGTCCGTGCGAAATAAAATTCCGTTCAAGCTGTTCAAGCCTGATTGGGACACTTATGGCAAGTCGGCTGGCCCACGGCGGAACAGACAAATGGCTGTTTACGCAGACGCTTTGATTGCGCTGTGGGACGGCCACAGTCGCGGAACAAAAAATATGATCGACCACGCGAAAAAGTGTGGCCTGGAAGTTTTCATTTTAAAGGTTGGCCTGTGAGCATTGTCGAATACAAAATAAAAAAGCCAGGGCAAAAACAGGATGACACAATCATCCTAAGCTCCAGGCTTTTTGTGCCGGAGCACTTGGTTACTGACGAAATCAAGAAGGCTTTCACCTATCAAATTGGTGAGCGGTGCGCTGATTGCGTTTGCGACGACCCTTTGACTTGCCAGATTGCCCAAATTTATCCGTTGGAACTATTCAAAGAATTTAATGACGGCGACACGTTTGGTTTTGCCCGTGGCAATATTAAAAAATTGAAGGCGCTTTTCGATTGGTCAAAGGTTGTTGACGAGCGGTCGCGCCGTAAAATGAAAACTCCAATCACCTTTACTGGAAAGTTATATCCCGCGCAGAAAAAAGTTGTGCGCGAGTGGATGGAAAAGAAATACGGAATCTATAAGAGTCCACCACGCAGCGGAAAAACCGTCATTTGTTCCTACATCACTTGCACGATGGGTTATCAGACTTTGATTTTGGTCCACCAGGACGAGCTTGCCCAGCAATTCTATAAAACTTTTATGAACCTGAATACCGACGAAAAAGGTAATCCGGTTATTTTCACGAACGCTCCCGACCTGGAAAAAGAAACCGGCCAAACCGTAGTTGGAATTGCAAAGTCACTCGATGATTTAAATAAAGATTGGCCTGTGACGATAATGACCTATCAGAAATTTATTCGCCACATTCCGAAATTAAAAAAGATGCGCGACAAGTGGGGAATGGTTTTCGTCGATGAAGCTCACTTGTCGTCGGCTCCCGTGTGGTCAAAGATTTTGAATATTCTGAATCCGAAAATTAAATTTGGGTGCTCCGCGACTCCGAAGCGCAAAGATAATCTTCATTGCATTGCCGACAATGTTTTGGGTCCAGTGACCGCCGAAGGCTCCGCGACTCAACTGCGTGTGGGTGTTGAGTACATTCAGACCGAACACAAAATTGAATCCTTTAAGCGGTGGACTACGTTCATAAATCGCATGACCAAGGACGATGACAGGAACCAATTAATTTCAGACCGCATTGCAAGTGACGCGGAAGCCGGTCATGCGGTTTTGGCGACGACCACGCGAGTAGCCCACGCCAAAGCCATTGGAAAATTGCTTGATATGCAGGGCTACAAGGTGGCGGTTATTACAGGCGGTACGTTCGACCGCAAAAAGATTTTCGAGGACTTTAAACAGGGCCGACTTCAAGTCATCGTGGCGAGCCGCCAAATTACGCAAGTTGGACTTGATTTGCCTATTCTTTCGGCCATGCACATTATGGTGCCGAATATGAATCAGTTTAATCTAGAACAGGAAGCGTCACGATGCCTGACGCCCTATCCTGGAAAAAAAGAACCCGTGGTTCGCGTTTACATCGACACCGACCACAAGGTAGCCTTAGCAGTTAAACGAGCATTCGCTCGCGTACTCGACAAGCTAAACAGTTTTATCATTAAAGACGACGTTAAAGTTACCTATAAAGGTTGGGGTTAAATGAAACCGACTTGTTTAGATGCCACAGATATTGTCAATGCCGTTATAAAGGCCCAAATGTTGGGTCGCAAAGGCATCGTCGTCTTTTATCCTAATGAAGATTGTTCGATGAAAGAGTTAAATCGGGTTTTGAAAACCAATTTTCCACTCGACGATAATAAAATCATTATCATTCCTTGCACCGACGACATTGTACTTGAAAAATTATCGAAACGTCTAAGTGAAGCGGAAATTCGATTCGAAATTCATGGAGGTAAAAATGGAAACTAAATGCAAGCATGTATGGCATCACGGTGGACAAGCGCGTGGAATTTCTTTGACCACGCCGGAGTTTCAGGATGACATTTGCGTTCTACTTTATTGCCCTAAGTGCCTCGATCAAATGACTTTGATTTATCGAATCAACAAAGAGCGCCACCACTCCGATCAAGACGACGCGGTGATTGAGCACATTCAAAAGCAAAACCAGAAAAACCTTGCGGCTTTGGAAATGCAAAAGCAAGCCGAAGAACTCCAAGAACGTCTGATTAAAAATTTAGGCAAGTTGGATTTGGGTCCTGAAAGAATCAAGACGATTTTAAAATCGCTGACGATGGGTGATACGCTGGTCGAGGACTTGGCAAAACTTTTGCCCGAAGAACACCGGCCTATGGCGAAAATGATTGTCACTGGCGAATTGGTGAATTGATGGAACGCACACCCGCCTGGTATTATTCCGGCTTTCAGTTTCTCGCACAGATAAATCCCGAACGCTATTATTTGCAGAGCGAGAGTTTTCTCGAAGGCTGTTACGTCCACTACCGGCTTATGGACGACGAGCTTGGCGAACAGATTGGGCCGGAAGTTATCTACAATGCCCTTAAACAAACTTATGAGAGTGATAATTTATGTCAGAATTAGTTGCGCAAAATTCTTTGGTGCCGATCACGGACAAAGAAATTCTTTTAGCTAAAACGAACCACACGACTCCCATTTCCATCGAAGGTGTGGCCCAAGCTACACTCACGACGAATGAAAGAACGCATATTTGCATTTATAAAGTCTGCGGCGTACTTAAAAAGTTCCAGGTGAATGAAGATTTGTACCAGGCGCTTAAAATGATTTTCAGCGCGATTCAAGCTGAGAACTCAGTCCTACTCACGAATTGGGCAAACAATAATATTGTGAACCATGACCCAGCACTCGATCAAATTTCTTATCAGGAACGCTTGCACCAAGAACTCAAAAATTATATCGCACGGGAATCTAAGGTCTTGAACGGAACGGATTTTAATTTCTTTCTGGCCAGATTAGGTCCCGTCACGAAACTTCTCGATCAACTTCAATTTGAATGGAGGCCCTAATGCACGACTTTACTGTTTTTGAAGAAGATGGGGTGGAATTTCTGGCCGATCAACGGTCAGTTCTCACATCGAATCCACCGAAATTTAATTGTTATCGACTGTCAGACCGCAAACTTTTTTACAAACTTTGCAGCACCGTCCGTGAAAAGCACAAACGCTATGCGACTCAAACCGAATCTCGATTTTTAAACTCAACCGGCCACAACTTTAACCTCTAAGGAAAAATCATGGCAAAAACTGAATACGTTGACCACGAAACGAAAATTATTCCTGACCTGACGAAAGCCGAATTGGATTTCAAGCCGTGTCGAAAACTTCCGGTCGTGGTTCACGCCATCCAAATCAATCACACCTTTTTAACCGACACTCTCGAAGGTGAAAAGAAACTTGGCAAACCCGGCGATTATTTAATGATTGGCGTAAAGGGTGAGCGGTATCCGTGCGCAAAAGAAATTTTCGAAGAAACTTATCGTTGGGTTGAGTAATGGACAAAGCAATGGATGAAGTACCACGAAATGAACCCTATGGTCCATTGCACAGTCGCGTATGTCATCCTACATTGGATGAAACATTGGCTGAATTAAGCATTGAGTACGGCTACTTGAATTTGCTTCGTCGCATTTTAAATTTTGGCCATAAAGTTTCCGACCGCACCGGAACAGGCACCATGAGTTTATTTGGTGCCCAGCTTCGTCACGATTTGTCGGATGGCTTTCCGCTTCTCACCACGAAGAAAGTCTTTTTCCGTGGTGTGGCCGAAGAACTCCTGTGGATGCTCGAAGGCGAAACCAACGTGAAGCCGCTCCAAGCCAAGGGCATTAAAATCTGGGACCAGTGGGCCGACGAGAAAGGCGATCTTGGGCCGGTGTACGGCAAACAGTGGCGACGATGGGAAGCTCCCGTTACCGACACCGATGACTATATGGAACAGCCTGGAGGCGAGCGTGGCGAAACCGGAATGGATTACTACTACAAATTAAAATATATCGACCAAATCGCGAACGTCATTGCTCGAATTAAATCGAATCCGAATTGTCGGCGTTTAATTGTTTCCGCTTGGAATCCAGCCGACGTTGACCAAATGAAACTTCCGCCGTGCCATTGCTTTTTCCAATTCAAGGTCTACGACGGAAAACTTTCGTGTCAGCTTTACCAGCGCAGCGCGGATATGTTTTTGGGCGTCCCGTTTAACATTGCGAGCTACGCGCTTTTGACGACGATGATTGCGCACGTTTGCGACTTGGTTCCTGGCGAATTTATTCACACTTTTGGTGATGCACACATTTATTTAAATCACCTTGACGCCGTGAAGGAACAATTAAGCCGGACCCCACGCCCATTGCCAACTTTGGTCTTGAACCAGGCCAAGAAAGATATTTTTGCTTTCACGTTCGAAGATTTCGAAATAAAAAATTATTCCCCGCACGATGCGATTAGAGCCGAAGTTTCAGTTTGACCTAACTGGACCTAACTGTACCTCATTCATCGGTTTCCTACGGGAACTCACGGTGAGTTATGGTTGAAATTATTTGTTGTGTAGGAAAATTTTGTTGTGGTTAGATTCCCTCAACAACAAACCAAGGGGTAATCATGGAACGCAAACGTAGACTTGATCTGAAAAATGAAATTGCTAAGAAATTCGGAACGCTCACAGACGGTGCCAGTGAAATTGGAATTAACTTCTTCCGATTATCGCGGTTTGTCAGTGGCGCGGTTCAACTCCGCGATGATGAATTAACTAATTTACGTCAAAAACTTGGACTGTCGAAAAAAGAGTTTTTCCAAATTATTTAAGGTCGATCTATTTTCAAAACTGTAAAGTAATTCTAAGAGGGGAGTAGAATGAAACAGGCCAGTGAAGACAAATGTCAAAGAATCGGCATGTCGATGGAATATTATCACTATTCTATAGACCCCGAAACTTTGACGATTAGAAATCACGACCCCGACGACAATCCGTTTTTTAAAAAAATCACGGGCCGGATTCGTTTTAATCCGGTCGTTATTGAAACCAAAAAAGATAAAGAGCAAGTCGTAAAGAGTAGTGAAGACCAGAAAAAACTATTGAGGCACCTGTTAACCGAAGGCGGCTTTTTCGGAACGCCGAAAAAAGTTTTGATCTCAAGCCCGTCGAGCGACAAAATTCCAATGATAATCGCTTCGTGTTTGGCCAAGTATTTACTCACGCATTTCAAGAATCCTGGCCCGGCTTTCATCAATACCTACAACAAGCTGATTAACGAAGACAAACCTACGCTCACGCTTCGAAAAGATGACAAGGGCCATAATCACGTTACGGTCTACGGTCTTTTCGGTGCCTCGACCGATTACAAATATCAAGAAGTGCGCGATGTGATTAGCTCGATTACCTGGCCGTGTTCTGTCGTAGTGGTGGCCGGTGGCGTGGCCAATCCAGTTGAGTTTTATAAAAAGAAACTCAACATGGAAATGGACGCTGTACTTTCAATAGCGGATTCAATTCAAATATGAAAACTCTGTCTTTAAAAGCCGAACTCAAAGCAATCTTTTCCATTTGTAATGGACCGCCTGAAATTCAAGCGTTCCTGATGGCAAAATTGCGTCACGAGCATTTCGGGTTTCCCGCGCACCAATCTATTTTTAATCGGTTGAAGCGGTATGCAGAAGACGACAAGGGAATTCCGCCCTCGCATTTGCTGGCCGAAGATTTGACTTTGGATGAAGAACACAAAGTCATTTTAAAAATCGACAAGTACAAGCCGATCAAGCCTGAATCGCAGACCAATTTATTCCACGCGCTCGACAATTATCGAAAGCTCCGGCTGATTCAGACCAGCATGAAAGCCACGGCCCACACTTTGTCTGGCAACAAGGCCGTGGACGTTGATAACCTCGTCGAAAATCTTCTCGACACTTTGGCTCAAGTTCGCACCGATGGCGAAATTCATATTTCGACCAATCTCAACAACAAGCAAAATATTGACCGCGTGTTGAATGACGAACTGAGTTTGATTCCGACCGGCTGGGGTCCGTTTGATTTGGAAAACGGCGGCTTCCCAAATTCCGGCGTAGTGGTTTTAGGTTCCAATCCGGGCGGCGGAAAAAGTATTGCAGCAATGCAGTTGGCGATGAACCAATACAAAATGGGTTTCTCGCCAATGATTCTTTCTTTCGAAATGGAAGAAGACGAACTGTGGTCGCGGATTATTGCCAACGCTTGTAAAATGGATTTTTCCAAAATTTATCAGAAGACTTTGACCGTCGAAGAAAAAGACCGCGTTTGGCGAACCATGAAAAAGTTTTCCCAATACGGGAAAAAGCACGATTGCCAATTTTCCATGATTTGTCCTGGCACTGATATGAAATTCAGTGATTTGGTCTACACGGTAAAGCACAAGAAAAAAGACATTATGTATGTCGATTATATTTCTTTGCTGGCCCCCGAACGCGCTTCCGTTCCGCAGCATCAACAACTTCAAGAAATTTCCAGGCTTGGAAAAATCGCGGCCAAGAATATGAAAATTCCTGTGGTTCTTTTGGCTCAGTTGAATGACCAGGATAAAATTAAATACTCCGGTGGCATTAACGAGAACGCGGCCTTGACGATTATTTGGCGTCGAGACGAGGACTCCTATGCCGAGCGCACCATTAATTTCGAAGTAATTAAGGCGCGGAACCAAAAGACCATGAAATTCACAATGGCCGAAGAATATAATCTCATGCGAATTTGTGACATCAAAGACCGAAGCCAAAAAGTGATTGCCCAAAAACCACACCGCAGTTTGGCCCTTGAAAAACTGGATGAAAAGGATGCGAAGTTAGCACGATGATAAAATTATGGCCGATTGAAAAATCAGACACTTTGATTCTTTACGATTTTAGTAACCTGGCGTACACGGTTATGTATTCAAAAGCGTATTCAACTTTGAAAACTTCGGGCGGCGTGGACAGCGGAACCATTTACGGCGCGTTCAAGAAAGTAATCTCGCAAGTCGCAGATTTAGCCGCCGACCGCAAGGCGACTTTAATTTTTGCGCTGGATGAATTTCCGGCTCATAAGCGTGAACTTGTTCCGTCGTACAAGGCCAACCGGATTCCGCTTCCCGAAAGCGAGGACCCAAGGACGCCGCTGAAATCTTTATTCGCCAACACGAATTCTTATTTCGCCAGAGCCACGGCTCAAGAAGCCGACGACGTAATCGCATCGCTGGCCTATCAGTATCAAGACAAAGAAGTTTTCATCGTGTCGTCGGATTATGATTTGCTTCAATTGAAAAAATACGAGCACGTTGAAATGTACCATTTAATCCGCAGCGAATTTATGACCGAAGAATTTTTGCTGGAACGCTTTGGGCTGACCGCGTGGAATAAGGTTCCGATTTTTAAAGCCATCTTTGGCGACACCTCGGACAATATCAAGCCAGCCTTGCCACGGGTGCGGAAAAAGGATGTGCTTCCGGTCATCAACGACACCGAACCGAAATTGAAATCTTTTATGACGGCGTTCAAAAAAAGCAAACAGACGCCGAAGACGATGGAAACCTACGCGGCCAATATTCAAAATCTAAAGAACAACTATAAAATAGTGAAATTAAACCGCGCCCTCGAAGTTAAATTTAAACGTAACAAGCCCGACCGAAAACTTTTACAGGACTTGTGCAATCAATATGAAATTACAAACGTGGATTTTGGCTCACTCCTATGATCTATTTCGAGGAATTATTTTTTGAAGGCGCTTTGGTCTACAAGGAGCCGCAAGTTGTCCCTCTAGAAAAACAGGGCTTGGCCTGGCTCACCGCGATTAACCATGACTCGAAAAAGGGTTCCAACGGCGGCGGAAAATCGACCATACCGCGCCTTTTGCAGACTGTTCTTTATAAGCTCGCGACCGATTCGATCATGTATGGCAAAAAGAATTTCATTAACGGTGTGAAATTCCGCACTGAAAAAGCGCACTATATTATAGTCCAATATAGGAAGCTCGACGAAGCCAAAATAAAAGCCTTGATTGAGCAATATCAGTGGAAGCCAAAAGAAGACGAGAAGTTTCCAAAGACCGGCTATTTGATTATTAAAAACGGCAAGGACATTACGCCGCACGGAATTCCGGCTTGCCGTAAAAAGATAGCCCGTATTTTTATTTTAACCGAAGCCGAGTTTTTAGGGACCGTTGCGATTTCACCTGTCCGAGCGCACACCTTGATCGGCGGTACGGCTCCAGAGCGCCGGAAGTATTTTGAAAATGTGTTTTCGATTCTTTCCACCTACAAACGGCTCCAAGAAAAAATCGGTGAGCGATATGACAAGGCCAACACCACGGTTAAGGAATTGACCGAAGTTCACGGCCAGCTAAAATCTTTGCGCGAACAATTGGCGGAATTTAAAGAAGAAGATGTTTTGAACGCCGTCGTCATCGACATCAATAAAAAGTACGTTCGCATTGAAAGAGAAAAAAGCAAACTCGACGCCGAGATTTCGGAAATCGACAAAATGATTTTCCGCCGTAAAAAACGAAACGAAATAATTGCCCAGCTTGAGCTTTTGAAAGTCGTGTCGGACGATGAGCACACTGAGGCCCAAGCCGACATTCCAACATTCAAAGCCAAAGTGAAAGCCATTTCCGAACAAATCAGTGTGCGGAAATTATTTGATAAGCAAACGAAAGCGTTCGCGGAAGTAAAAGCGAAGGTTGTCGATCTGGATAAAGAACGGGACTACGCCGCCGAGCGCGAGTTGGCGTCAAAGTCTTTGGCGGTCTTGGAAAGTAAAATCGAAACCAAAAAAGATTTCTACCGCGATTTAACCAAGCTCAATCTCCCACAGTGCCCGACATGCAAACAGAGCTTGGACCAGGCCACGATTCAAAAAAATATCAGTTCCCTCAAAGAAGAAATTCAGGAATTGGAACTCGAAGTTCCGAAGCTGGAAGCAAAGGTAGCGTCCACCTGGAAGGCCGCTTCCGCGCTGGAAAAATACCGCGAGCTAAAAGGAAGCCTAGCGGCTTTGAATGCCCCAGAACAAGACATAGAGGAATTAAATGCGCGTCTTGAAAAATGGGAAGCCAAAATAGAAGCCTGTGAAGAAACCGTGGACCTGTACCAGCAACGTGCGACGGTCAAACAGACTTTGAAAAATTATCCGTCCGAAGAAATGCCCGAACGCAGTCATTACGACAATATCAAAGTCAGGGCCAATGATTTAGATGTGGATTTGAAAATTGCGATCAAAGAAAAATCCGAATATGAATATCAACTGACCCAAGTGGTTTCGTTAAAAAAGAAAGCCGCACGTTGCGAAGAACAACTTGTGGACTTCGAGAAAATTAAAGAGCGCCTGAAAATCCTCGATGTGCTTTACGTCGCCTACGGGGACCGTGGCTTGAAACTAAAACAAATCACGAACTTGTGTAAAAAGCTGGTGGAGCGTTTAGGAATTTATTCGCCTTTGATGTTTCAGGAACGGAACCTACAGTTTTCCCAAAACACCGAAAAAGAAAATTTCGACATCGTGGCCATCCGAAACTATGACGGCAAAAAGAAACAAATCGACATTTCGGAATTCAGCGGCGGGGAACGAAAGCGTTTAATTCCTGGCCTGGTTTTAGCCCAGCGTGATTTGCTCCCGAATAATAAAAAGACGAATTTACTGATTCTTGACGAGCTTGACGCCAATTTGGACCCGATTGCCAAACAAGCCTTCGTGAATAATCTATTGCCTTTGCTGAAAAAGAAATTCGAGAGTACGGTCATTATCGCCCATTCGACCGACATGAATAGTAGCCTTTACGACAAGCGGTGGCAAATTGAGCGCAAGCGCGGTCAAAGCACCCTTCGGACGGCCCCAGAAGCAAAACTGTAAAATATGGGTAGAGGACCGATATGCAATTTTCAGTAGACAATAAACTTTTGAGTGATGCGTTAAGAATGAGCCACGCGCTGACCGTGGGTCTGACCCACACCAACTGCGTGTTTCGAACCGGCGAAAATCAGATAATCATTTCCGCAGCTTCCGGCGATTGCTGGATTAAAACCCGTATTCCGGCCACTATTAAAACGCCTGGGGAGTTTTGCACCAAGGCGGAAGTGCTGGCGGCTTTAAAACTCAAAGGGAAGGATTTGACCTTCACCCTGGAACGCCCAAAGCTCCTGGTAAAATCGGGCCGCGCCAAAATTGAGCTTGCCACTTTCAGCGTAAAAGATGTGCGAATTGAACCGCCGAAGGAAATCGCGCTCACCCATGTTTTTGAAATTGCCACCTTTAAAGCCCTAGTTGAGTCGATGAAATATGATTCCGATGTGGTGGAATCAATCGACGTTAAGCCGATCAATATTCGGTCTGACGGCGAGTTTTTAAAAGTCTCGACGAATGACACTTTCACAATGGGCAACGCGCAAGTGCTTCACAAAGACCTGAAAAAATTTGAAGTCACCGTTCCAGGGACGACATTGTTCAAACTTTTGCCCTACATCGACAAGAATTTTAAATGCGGAATTTCGGAAACGGCCATTCGTATCAAGTGTGATAATTTTGATTTGACTCAGAATTATTTGCAGACTGAGAAAAAGGTCATTGATATTGATGCCATTTTAAAAATGCTGGCCAAGAAATCTCCCCTGTCGGCATTTTCGGTTGAGCGTGATGAGTTGCTCACGGGCCTCGATGAAGTCGCGTCTTTCACCAACAAGGAAACTCTGATCGAATCGCAGCTTAAACTAGCGACCAGCACCGAACGCCAGAAAATCAAACTCTGTGTGGCGAACGACGATAAGAGCGGAAAAATAAATAGCATCGTGACCAGCAAAATTGTGAAGGACGATGCCTTCGAAGTGAGCCTTTATTTATTCCGTGAATTTGTTTTCCAAACCAAAGGCAAAGTCGAGGTTAGACATTTCGGTGACAAGTTGTGGATTGGTGACAAAAGCCACACATTCATAATGCCGACTTTACAGAGTGCCGATTGATTCAAGCCAGCAAGTCTAAACTTTTCAGCGATGTGCCGTTGTTTACCTTGCGAAAAAAGGGAAACCGTATTTTGTACGCGGTCGCTGATGTGGTCGATTACTACATTGGTTTTCAATGCACTCAAGACGATATTGATTTCAAAGTTTATTTCCGTGAAGTGAATAAAACCTACGCGGCCTATTCCTTGAAATTCCACAACGGCATTAAAATTTTTATGGGTCCGAGTTTTGCCGTCGCTTTGAATAGCTCACACGAAGAAGAAGCCACGGACATCAAGACTCTGTACCAGGATAAAATGATTCGGTTTACCTGCGTTTCGACCAAAGATAAAAAGGATTACATTTTCATTATCAAAAATCCAAACCACATCAAGGATGACGAAGAAAGTGAAGAAGATGAAGCCACCTAAAGCGCGTGGACTCGATATGGATTTTATTCGGCTCAAGGACAAATATATTCGGGGTCTTCTCGACTCGCTTAAATTAAAATCCACCTATAAAATCGACGAAACTTTAAAAGACGAACTCGACATTTATCTGACGGTTTCCAAATCCATAAAAGGAAAAATCAGACGGATTCCCTACGGCATAAACGGGCCAGAAGATTTGAAAACAATTGGTTTATTGTTTTCCCGTTGCCAAGCCTACAAAGACCGTGTGCGAGAAATTGATCTTTTATTTCTCGATTTAATTGCGTCCTTTAGCGTTTTGAAAAAAGCCGCCGTCGAGCACCTGTGGAATGTTTACGGTAACGATTTGGCCGATCTAAAACCCGTTGCCAGGCAACAAATTTTCATTGACGGCGTTTTAAGTGAAATCGACGATTTCGTGATTCAGGCCGAATTGGTGCGAAAAAGAACCACGATTATTTTGGCCAATTTGACTGATTGTTATTGGACGCTCGACAAGGTGAGCACCATTGCCCAAGCCTTTATGCCACGCGACATAGCGCGGGGAGTGCGACAAGTATGAAAATCAGTGACGCCGTAATCACCAGCCTACGTCTAAGGCCGCTCCAGGCGAGCCAGGTTAAGCTCCACGGCTGGTATCTTCACTTGGACCTGGAACACCAAAAGGGGCCGCAGAAGTGGGGCCAGAAGCCCTACGGGGCCTGGTTTTACGAATTGACGCCCGAAGGTTGGCGAACGGAAACTGGATGCCTCGACTGTGGCCCATTTGAGCCAGAAGACCTATTTATTGGGCCGGTTGATATGACAGTTTTTGAGGGGAAAAATGCGTAAATGCGGGACCTGCTACCATTTTAAAAATAAATTCGCGGTCGGAAAAGACGAATTTTCGTGTAGTGAATTAGGGACCGAAAGCGAGGATAACGCCTGTGGCGATTATCGCGAAGGCCGACACGCAACGGAACAGACTCCCGAAGTTGTTTTGAACGAAGCTCGCGAAGCCTTGAACGAAGAAGGCGCGATGAACTTCAACGTCTCGCAAAAAGAAAACCTATTTAATATCTTCACAGATATTTTCACGATTGAACAAGACACCGATATTGTACTGACCAAAATCAAAGACGAAATTGAAAAACAGGGTTATTATTTACCCTTCAACGCCAACAAAATTTTGAATTATTCCAGCAAACTCACCGACCTTTATTTACTTTATCGCATGACGTTGGCGACCGGTATGGCCGCGTATTTAGAAGACATTATGAAGTTTCAAATCGAGAAGTTATTTTCAGACCCCCGTAAATATCACCCGAAGCCGAAAGACCGCCCTTTCGCCAGAGAACCTAAAGAATAAATTTGACATTCCTTTAGGAAACCTAGATAACCGCCAAAATTAAAACCCATAACAAGGAGCCTTAACTGTGCCGTTGTTTGATGTGACCCACAAACCCGCCCGACCCGTCCTTCCCGAAGATTCCGAAAACTACGACGTACTTCAAATCGTAAAAACCAAACGTCCCCGGCACTGGCCTCGAATGATAAAGACGGTTGATGAAGCCGTTGATTGGGCCGAAGCGCAGGGAGCCAACGGTCGTTTAGTGTGGACCAAAATGGCGGCGCTATTTGGTTACTCCACGCTCCAGCCACTAGCTCGTGTCACGCACCTACGCGACAATATTGTTGCGGCGGTAGGCGACGATACGGCCTGTAATTTGGCGATTGGCGGATTATTGCGCTGGCGAATTTCTTTACGTCCTGACATTTGGCTTGTGTGGCGTAATGAAAGCGATGAGCGCGACCCGGTGACGGGTAAACTAATTACTGTCAGCGAATATTGGATTGACAATAATTTTGTTCCGCCGCAAACACCGAAAAAGAAAAATGGTTTAGATTTAAGCGGCCTGTCTTCGGCCTGGGGAGCGGCGGTCAAATGACTGAGTATTCTATTTCAACGGACCTTCCGGCCACGGTTCACGTTAAAATTTCGGTCAAAGCTAAGACGAAAAAGGAAGCCGAAGTTTTAGCTAGAAAATATATTCGGCGAACTTTCGACGACAATTATTATGAAAAAGATTGGGACGGAATAATTGTCCATGAAGAAATGCCGAGTGCTGAGATTGAAAACGTGGATTGTCGAAAAATGGATTTTCAAACAATTAATTGGGCAACCGTTCCGATTACATTCACGGGTCCTGACGGTGAATTAAAACAATTGCCGGAAAAAGAATTCTGGGCAATGCGACAAAAGCAATGGGCCATTGACGACGCTAAGGAGAAATTAAAAAATGAGCATGTATAACGCAATCTTCGGACAGAACTCAGCGGCTCCATTTATTTTGGCCATGCTTGGAAAAACCAAAGACGATTTCGGTCGGTTCCGTGATGCCTACTTTAATGAACAAAAACATATTGTGATCTACACACGCTGCGGTGGTGGCAATCGCGACGACTATCAACAAGTCTTCGACGAAATGTCCACGCATCCATATTTTATTCAAGACTTTGACGACGGTTTCGATAGCACCTATGCGTCCTTTGAATTCAAAGTTCCCGATCAATTTAAAGAACAAGTCGATAAACTTTTCGACAAATCCGACAACAAAGCCCCCGCCGACAAGTGGAAAGATTTGTTCGTCGCGATGGATAAAAAGAACACCGACGACCCCGTTGTTAAACAAGCTATGGAAGTAGGCAAAAAAATATTCGCGGAGCTAGAAAAAACTCCGAACGGCGGTACGGTTGAAATATGAAATGCGTCACCTGCGGTGCTCCCGTCCTATCTGGCAATCGCAGCGGTGAGTGCCGATTGTGCCGTGAAATAAAATGTGCTCACCCACCTTGCGAAAAGCGTGTAACCAAGCGCCAATATGCTAATGTGTACTGCAAAGCCCATTCGCATTTTCGAAAGAAAAAGCTCGCAGAGATCGAACTTTAACAATGAAGGACACCATGACAGGCGCGGAATTTAAAGAAATGTATCGTTCTAAAATTGACGACATTCCACCTAAACTTTCTTATCGACAAATGGTCAGCTACGTCTTGAGCATTTCAGTTGAAGACATTCGCAATTATGAATTGCTTCCAGAAATTCCAAAAGAAGTTGAAGTCCGAGCAATTCAGCATAAGGAAAAAATAATGAACCAACGCGACCAATTCGATGCAAGCCGACGAAAAATCGACGCTGGCTTAAAGAAACTTGAAGCGGAAAGAAAATCAATTCCGTGAAAAAAGCCAAAGCCAAAGTTAAATACGTCAAGTGTGGAAAAAAGACGTTTTGTAAAACAATAGTCAGTTTTTTCCAAGACCGAGACGCAAAGGGTATTGTGGTCTGGGACCTAATGAATATTGAAACTCTGGCCCCGACCCGGCGCTTAGTCGGGTACAAAGAAGAACGAAAAGCGAAGGGGTTACTTTTTAATTTTTGTCCTTGGTGCGGCGGAAAATTAGGGGAGCGCAAATGAAAGCCACAAAAGTTTACATAAAATATTGCAGACCATTTGAAGATGACGACGACGAACCGCCTATCGACGAGGTTTGGTCCAATGACGAAGAAAGACCGAAAAAGAAACTCGCTGACGGCGCGACACTTTTCATCTATGATGTGGAAGGTGAAAATAAATTAGTGAACCGGCGTCTTTGGGACGGCATCGAATAGAGGGGAAAATGAAATTTTTTGTTTTGTTTGTGCTCGCGCTAACTGTTTCGTGTGCCAGTAAAAAAGTTGTTCCACCCGAACCCGTGAAGCTAGAGGCGTCTGTGTCAAATTCCCCGCCGCTTGATAATCACCTGGCAAGTCCGAACGGCGGCGTGGTTCGCGACGAGTCGGATGCAAAAGTAAAACTTCCACCACCCACTACCGGCCCGAACTTGAATCTTAAGACCATTCATTTCGGCTACAACTCCGCAAGTCTCACCAAAGGTAATAAAAAACAGCTTAAAGAAAATGCGAATTGGCTGAAAGCAAATCCTGATGTGAGCATTCAGGTTGAGGGTTATTGTGACGGGCGTGGTTCGCCTGAATTCAATTTGGCCTTGGGTGAGCGCCGCGCTAAGGCTGTAAAAGCCCAGCTAGTTGAATTCGGCGTTGAGGCCAAACGCTTAAGCATAATCAGTTATGGCGTCGAGAAGCCGATTGCCACTGGCAAAACGGAAGCCGACTATGCAAAAAATCGCCGCGCTAATTTTGTTCCGATTTTGAATTAATCTCTTTTGTAGCACCAGACTAGAACGTGATTACATTTTTCGCAAACCAGTGACCACCACGAAGTTCCGTTGCCAAGAATTTTCATTTGTTTGGTTTTTTGGTGGGTACACATTACTTAACAGCCAATTTGTTGTAAAATTCGATTTCCGTTGGCGACGGAATGTAAAGCTCATCCGTGCATGGGAGCTTTTCGGTGAGTTGGGCATACGTCGCATACGCGGTCATGCAGACTTCACCGCAAAGGCCAACTCTACTTGCCAGGTCTTTTAAATAGGCTTGTGCGAGCGGTGGCGCTTGATTCATCGGCAATATCATTAATTCATAGGCGCGTTCCACGGCGTTCATTGCAACGCCGCCGTCGCCACTAAAACTTCCGTCACTTCTTTTTTGCACACTTGGCACCGAATATATAAAATTCCCTCTTTGTATTCGACTTCGGTGCCCTGTTTTGGGTGACACCGCGCATGTAAAAATAAAGATTCATGGTCTTGGTGTGAACAGCCAGGAACCGCGCATTGCGCTTGGTCCAATTCGATTCTACTTAAAATCATTTACTCCCTAACCTTTCATCAAGACGTTCGGTGTTATAGGCGTTTACGTCTTCGTCGGTCAATTTTTTCCAATCCAACAAAGTCAGTCGCGAATTTTTCTTGGCCCATATCAACGGGTGAATTTCGATCACTTCGGCGCTTTCATAATAGTCACACGAAAGCGTAAATCCGGTTGATGAACTTCCGTGGTGCCGTTCGGAACCCATGACCACGCCTTTATATCTGACAAACCACATAAAACTACCTTTGTTTAAAAACCATACTGATTCGTCGATCACTGTGTAATTCGTCGATCACTACGCAGTTTAAATATTTGAATCCGCTTTTCGCTTCACCGTATTCGATGGCGCGAATCAAAACATGCGTGAAAAGTCCAAGCGGAATCGTTACTTCAAGACAATATGTATTGTACGCGAAATATTCCGTGCCGTGATAGTGGCCGAACAAATTTACGTTATTCGTTTTCGGTTCAATAAATTTCGCTCCATTTTACTTTTCTGGCTTTCAAATAATTATCGACGTAATCCGTGAATGACGGGTCGTCGTAAAAGCCAAACGGATAAAGGTCACAGAGCATTTGCACGGTGACGACTTGACCCTCGAATTTATTTAATGCGTCGATCAATAAGGCGACGAGTGCCCCTGGCCCGTTGACCAAGGCGAGCAAACCAATTTTCGCATACGGATTAAAAGAAATCGGAAGTTCCAAAACTTTAATCCGCTTGTCCATAATCGCTAAGAGGACCGGATAATCTGCATCCGTTTCTTTTAAATTTACCGGACTTCCTTCGTGTTCGGCAAACAGCGCCGTAGCCAAACATTTCATTTGGTCGTCTTCTAGCGGCTTAAAACGCGGTTTGAAATTTCCCAGTTCCGAAACAATCGCAGATTCCATTTCCACCCCTATAAATTTTCGTCGAGCACTTGATTCAATCGACTTTTAAGTTGGTTCAACGGGCCACAACAAATGGCCCACATGATTTTCTCTTTTAATTTCTTTTTCCGAAAGTGGCGAGCGACATACAAGACGAACCAACAAGAAAAAAACCCAGCCATGAAGTCAATATTTATGAAGCTCATAGGCCCATGACCCAAAGGCGAGTATTCAACTCAATCGGGTCCAACTTTAATTCGTCGGCCAGCGCATGTTGGAAGTCTGAATTTTGTCTTAAATCAACTCCGTAAACACCTTTCCAATATCTTTTGAGCGTAGTGACGACGGGACTTGTCGTCGCTTGAATTCCGCGCCACGGTTGGCCGGGGTTGCGCACTATCAGCCAGCACTTGAATGCGAAAAGAATATTGGCCGAAGTGATGTAAAACGAAATGCGCTCAATATCTTTTAAGTTTGGATTTGGGTCTTGCAGTATAGCTATGTCGGCTGGAGCCAAACGCTGTAAAAATTCTTGTCGGCTCACCATTTGCGTAGTTTGTGGACCGCCGCGAAAACCAAAAGCTGTCCATTGAACACGGCCACGCATAAGCAAACTTGTTGCAATCGCTGGGTTTGCCGGAATCGTAAAGCCGGTGCAATCACAAAGAAAATCAAAAACGGAAAGCTGATCGACTGGCTTTGGAAAATTCCAGTTTTTTATATCTTGATGCGCTTGAATCGCGTCATTTATTGTTGTTGCGGAAAAGATTTTTCGTCGGACGGTAGGATTGGTCAAGGCTTGTTGGCTCATTGTAGGCCACCTTTCAGTTAAATTTTGTTCTCTTATCGAGATATGTCAGAAGAAGTAGTCCAAATCCCAAAGCGAGACAATAACTTTTATTTCCAAAGCCACCATAAACGCCGTGGATAGTCTCTATTTAGGATTTTCTAAAGACTTATATAAGGTTGGCAACTAATTGAAATTATTATAATTTAATTAATTCTCACTTTGAGATTATGCGCCTAATTTATTGCGTTCCGGCATGGCTTTGATAAACTATAGATGTAGCAATTAATTTCAAACGGAGTCGAAAATGTCGAACTTGAACTTGATGAAACAGAGAATCAGCCGGATGCTGGCCCTGACCGTCGTTAACGAAAATGGTTATATGCCCGAAGATTTCGTGGGCTTTAACCAGCCCGACTATATGTTTTTTCGCGACCTTATGTTGACCCCTGAGATGATTGCCGAAGCCGCGTGGCGCTTGCGCAAGTACGAAGGCCAGTTGACCGCCGTGAACCTTTGGGGTGACGACCTTGCGACCGCTAAAAAGCCCGAAGTGAAGGCCGTGAAAGACCGCCGCACGTTTGAATCACAGGCGAAACAAGTTGGTTCCAACGTGGAATTCACTTTTAAAGGTGCCATCACAAAAACCGTGGCTTTAATTAAGTCAATCGGTGGCCGTGGCAATTTCTTGGACGGCAAATGGATTTGGACGGCCAACGTAAACCGTGTTTTGGACGCACAGGCCGAACTTGAAATGCTTGGTTTTGACCTGTCGCAGTTAACCCGCGTGACCGAGACTGAAATTAAAGCTCACGCCGTTGCCAATGCAATTTTGTTGGTTATCAGCCGCCACGAAAATAGCATCGTAGTTAACTCGCCTTATAACGCCGCCTTGGTGAATTTTTATCGTCAAGTGGCGGGTTTCAAATATAACAGCTTGGACCACAGTCGTAAAATCGAAATTGATTTATCGACAGCCACGAAACTCCGTTCGCTGATCGAAGTGGCTCGCAAAGAACAAATGGAAGTCATCGGTGAAAAACACGTTGCCGATGTAGAGCGTGACGCGAAAACCGCCGAAGCCCACAAGCAAGCCCTCGAAGCCTTGAAAATGAATTTCGAAGTTACATTCCCGAACGCTGAATTATTGAACGTCACTCCATACGGTTATCAGGCCGCAGGTATCGCGTTCTTGAACGCTGCAAATGGTCGCGCAATTATCGGTGACGAAATGGGTCTTGGCAAAACTTTGCAAGCCCTGGCATGGGTCGTGACGAATCACAAACGCGCTATCGTTATTTGCCCGAAGTCTTTTGTTTATGGCTGGGCAAACGAAGTGAAAAAATTCGCTAAAGATAGTTCGACGCAAGTTTTGGGCACGAAGCCGGTTGAATTCACTGGCGCTCAATTTACGATTGTGAACTATGAGTCGTGCGGTAAACATGATTTTTCGAAATTGAATTACGACACGGTTATTATTGATGAGTCGCATTTAGTGAAAAATGCGAAAACCGCTCGCTATAAAAATATTGCTTTAATCACCAAGGACGTAAAGCACGTTATCCTTTTGTCGGGCACGGCCATCGTCAACAAGCCGGTTGAATTTTTCACGCAGTTGAATTTAGTGAAGCCCGGCGTGACTGGCACTTATGGTTCATTCACTTATAAATATTGTGCCGGTCATCGCCACGAGTACGGTTGGGACGCTAACGGCGCTTCAAACCTCGACGAACTTCGCAAATTGATTGCACCGATCTATTTACGCAGAAATAAAGAAACGGTTTTGCCGGAACTTCCGCCGAAAATCCGTCAAGAAATTCGCCTTAGTGACGTAAAAATCAATGAGAAGCGTGGCGGTTCGAATAATCCGCTTGCAGAAATCACACGCATGAAAATCGCTTTGGCAAATGCGAAAGTCGAATCGACCATTGAATTCGTCAAAGCTATGGTCGAACAAGGCGAAAAAGTTATCGTATTCAGCGATTATGTGGAGCCGGTTGAAAAAATCGCAGCGGCGTTTGGCGAAAGCGCACTTATGTACGTTGCTGAATTGGACGCCGAAGAACGCATCGCTATGCAAGAAACTTTTCAAAACGACCCGACGAAATTGGTTTTCGCCGCTACTACTAAAATTGCATCGGTCGCTTTAACCTTAACCGCCGCTTCACACATAGTTTTCAATGACCTTCCGTGGACGCCGGGTTCGATGTTGCAAGCCGAAGACCGCGCTCATCGCATCGGTCAAAAGTTGACGTTGAATATTTATCGCATGGTCGCAAGCGGTTCACTCGACATTTACATCACTGAGCTTTTGACTTCTAAAGCAATTATTTTGAAACAAGTTTTGGATAATGGTGGCATTGACACTGACACTGAAAAATCAATCCTGACCGACATTGTTCGTCACTTTAAAATGGGGGCCTAATTGAAACTGAATAATAATTTGGTCGTGTTCGATCTCGAAGCGACCAGTAAAAAGACCGACGCGGGTCGGACTGTGAACAATGACATAATCCAAATCGGCGCGGTGCTGATTAATCGTGAATTTAAAGTCGTGAGCGAGTTTGATACCTTGGTCAAAAATCGCGAAGTAATTTCGGATGAAATCACGACTCTCACCGGCATCACAAACGACGCCTGTGCGACCGCTCCGACGTTTGACGATGCCTCTAGACAGTTCGAAGGCTGGATTGGTCAGCATGTCACCAATATTAAGAACGTGCGTCTGGTGGCCTGGGGGACGCATTTCGACGAGGACATGCTAAGGAAGCACTATGCTCAGTACAACCGCGACTACCCCTATAGTGGGACGGTTTTCGACGTAAAAACGTGGGCCATGCTCTATATGATGTTGCATGGCCAGCGCACCGATAAACTGAAAATGGAGCACGTTGCGAAATTCATGGGCCTGGTGCCGACCGGCGCTTATCACAATGCCCTAGTGGACGCTCGCATGGAAGGTGCAATTGCACTCAAAGTCTTTGAAACACTTGGGTCTTGTTTCTTTCTGGACGGTAAACCGTTCAAGGTGGTGTCAAACACTTGAACACACGGCTAAAAAACGGCCAGTCTCAAATTAAATTAGGCGCATAATTTCTTAGATTTATGCGCCTAAAGTATGGTATGCTGAATGTTAAATTGTTAAACCCCTTAAGGAGTGAAATTTTATGAGCAAAAAACCGTCACTGGTCATGCCGACCGCGACCGACAAAAAGAAAAAGCCAGTCCCCGCCGCCGTAGTCGCGAAGGCTCAACCGAGCGCACCGAAGCCGAATGCAGTCGGTGGGTTATTTTCGACAAAAGTAGCCGAAGTTTTTCCGACTAAGAAAAAAGCGTCAAGCGGTAAAGCGAAACCCATCGAAGAAATTGACGAGGCGCTGATACCGGAAGCTATGGTTTTCACTTCGGGCAAAATGATTTTGAAATTAATCGCTGCGAAAATTGAAGTTTCTGAAAACAAAGTAAAAGATTGGTGCTTAAGAAAATTCGCAGAAAATTATGCGCGAACCGGCGTTCGGCCTTCGACGTTTGAAGTTATCGGCGGTCAAGCCAAATTCCAATTCGTCCCGACTTCGCGTATTCACTTGACGCCCGAACGTGTCCAGGCGCTCCGACTTTTGAATATCGACGTTGATAGCTGGACTACTCTCGAAGGCATCACTATTGACTACGATGCTTTGCAACGTCACGGCCTCGAAGCTCAACTTCAAAAAGCTATCGAGGGAATGAATCTTTCGGAAGCAATTCTTGGCGACGTTTTGAAACCGAAACACGTTTTGAAAAAGGGTTTTTTCGACGCGATTTATTCCATTTGCGAAAACAGTTTACAAAAAGGCGAGGACTTGGCCACAAAAATTCACTTGGCTTTGTCGAAAGCAAGCGGAGTTGGTTCGGTCAATCAAACCAAGAAACCAGAAATTATGGAACTGTCTGGTGATACCGAGACTAAGAAAATGCAGAATGTTTTAAAAATTATTCTTGAGACTGAAATCGTAACCGAAAATGCCGGTGTCGAAGAAGCCGACGACGAATAATTATGGACTTCGCAGAGTTTCGTTACATTTACCCGCCGCGCCCAGCCTCAAGTATTCAAAGCGAATACTTGGATAAGTATGTGAATTGGATTGCGCAGTACAAATTCAATGGAACGCGCAATCTGATTTTCGTTTTTCCCGATGGGCATATCGAATTGTATTCACGGCACCGTGAACACAATAAGGCTTATAAAACATCGTCGCAAATGCGTGAAGCGTTTGCGTCTTTGAATTTGCAAGCCGGTTGTTTTCACGTTTTCGACGGTGAGTTGATGCACTCGAAAACTGTGGGTCTTAAGGACCGAATTGTTTTGTTCGACGTTTTGGTTTTGAACGGTCAATATTTGATCGGCACGAAATACATTTCGCGCTATCGACAATTGCAAATGCTTCTCGGAAGGCCGAGCATTTTTGAAAACGAAACGCCACACAAGCTGGGTTACAGAGTTAATCAAAATCTGTGGCTCGCAAAGATTTACACCAAAGATTTAAAAAGTCGTTTTCAAAAATTGATTCATATAGACGAAGTTGAGGGTCTGGTTTTAAAAGACCCAAACGGACTTTTGACGCCCGGAAATGCAGAAGAAAATAACGGTGACTGGCAAATTCGCGTGAGAAAACCTAACAAGAATTATGCGTACTGAGGGACGAATGAAAAAAGTAGACATGAAAAAATTCGATAAAGCAATGGCCAGCCCGATGACTGTTTTAATCAAAGGCAAGCCCGTCCAGGCTAAGAATCTCGACGACGCGCTTAGAATTGCGTCCGAGAAAATCTGGGCCGAAATGCAAGCCGAGCGGAGTAAAAAATAATGCGCTTCTCATCTAAACGGCCAAAGATGCTTTACCGGACGGACCCTTCGCTACGCGAAATTGAGCGGCGTGAAGTGCCGGATGATTTATCTCCGACAAACGAACTTGAAAACGATTTTGGAATTGTGTGGCGTATTCGTGACATAGATCGGCGTTTGGATTTTCACGGCTACGACACTCTTAAGGCCGCGAAAGCCGAACAGGTCGCGCAAGTGAAGTCTGAAATTTGGCGGTTACAAGAATTTTTAAAAAAACTCACGGGGAAGCCATGATTCAAGGGTGCGGTCGATACGAGTTTAAGGAAGGCACTTCGGATAAGTTTTGGCAAATTAGGCCAGCACCGAACGGCGGATATTTGGCTGAATGGGGTCGCAACGGCCACACGCCTCAAGACCACAAAATTTATTCCGCTAAAGAAGCCGAGAAGAAAATTAAAGAGAAACTTGGCAAACGCTACAAACTTGTCCAGTATTTCGCTGACGGTTCGGTTGTTGAATCGAAAGTTCAAATGGTGAGCGGTTCCAAAGCAAAGCCAAAATCTTTTATGGATTTTGTTCCACCCGAAGATAAAGCCAAGGTTACGGAGTGGGAAAAATCGGTTGTTGACTTAGAAGAAATCGTAAATAAATTTGAGAAAAATCATCTTCGCGTCGTGCGACCAGAAAAACAAAAATCACAAATCAAATCTGGCGAAGTGATTTATCCGGCGCGTTGCGAAGCCGCGTTGCCCGAAGACCTTGAACAACCGCACTTGGTCGGTGAAGAAAAACTCGACGGCTCTAGGTACGTCTTATATATAGGCCCCGGAATGGACCCCTACGGTCGCCAAAAGGGTAACACGCTTTTATCACGGCACCATTCGCGCACCGAAGGTGAGGGTCAAGGCAAACTCGTAGATAGGACCTATGAACTGTCGCATGTCACTAAGCAGGACTACAGGTCACTTCACGGCACCATTATAGACGGTGAAACCATGAACGGCTTTGAAACTTTCAATGCGTTTGACGTTATGTTTTTCTGTGGCACGGACGTTCGGCCTTTACCGCTCCACGAACGTCGAAAGATTTTAGAAAAAATAATCAAGTTGATGAATAACGAGTCAGTGAAAATAGTCAAGCAAGTCACAAAAAACTTGGCCGAATACTTTCACTCTATCGTCGATGCTGGACGCGAAGGCATTGTCGTCAAAGACATAAATCAGCCCTACGGTGTGGGCTGGGCCAAATACAAAAAAAGTTACAGCGTCTCGGCAATTGTCACCGGCCAAAAGGAAGGCAAAGAAGCCGACACCGTTGGTTCGGTTTTCGTTTCGGTTTATCAAAACGGAAAATTAATTGAAGTTGGATGCGCTGCGGGTTTTACACAAAAAGATAAAATCGCAATGGCCAAAAATTTCGACAAGTACATGGGCCGCGTGGTTGACGTATTCGCTCAAGAAATGACGAACAAAGGCACGGGCCGCTTAAGGCATTGCACGTTTCATACATGGCGCGATGAACTTGACCCCAAAGATTGCACCCTTGAGAAACTGAAAGCCGATTTGAAAAAGGGAGTCAGAAAGAATAGGACCAAATGAAAAAGAATACTTATCCACCAGAAGTGTTGGCCGGTTTCAAGCCCGTGCAAAGGACGGACGGTGAGTGGGCAATTGAACTAGCTCCAGGCCGGTTTTTACACTGGATTGAAACGACGGACTATAAACCTGTGACCGGCAATCGGGCCGACTTTGTTATGCAGCATTGGACGTTCCAAGCCCAGGCTTGGGGAATGATCGAGTATTTGAGGCACCTTTGGTCTGAAAATTCGAACCCGATTAATGAAAGTGCTTTTAAAGTGACGGTCACGCTTGACGACGACGGTAAAGAAATTCTGAGGAAAGTATGAGACTGACAAAAATTCTTTTACCGGAAATTATTAAAGGCACTCGCGGTCCCGAAGACGCCATAAGGTTTTACGAAAAAATGACCGGCATGATTGACGAAGTTGGGCCACACGGTTTGCGCGTCAATGACACAAGGCTTGCTCAAAGTTTCGACCAAGTGATGCAGAGTAATTTTGCTTTGGCTTGGAAATACAAAAATCAAGGCGCTCGCACCTATCATATAGGACGCGATTTCGCTAACGCTATGGTCAACGTGAAAAAAGAAATCCCGTTGGATTTGTTGCCTGAAAGATTTTTTGCTTATTTTTCTTTTCCTGAAAATACTTTTACCGACGTAGAAGAAGGCGCGGTTGCTGGTGGTTTTATTTTTATCGGCGACCGTAGCGAAACGATTATCCGTGAAAATGCCAACCTCGATTACGGGCCGATGAAAAAAGTTGTCTGGATTAATTATATTATTCCGGCAAAGCATCCAGCAAAAGAAAATGCTCCGTTCACTTTGGACATGAAGTGCGCTGGCTTAGTTATGCCTCTAGACGAAGGAATTCAAAAAGCCCTCGAAGCCCCGCAACTTCCGAATGTCGGTGAGGCCCCTACCGAAGTGTGCCGAGCGTTTATCAACTTGGCAATTTACATCAATTCGTTAAACCCCGACGTACTCCCGACAAAGCCGATTCAAGACCAGAGCAATTCGAAGCGCAAAGAATTTTACACTAAACACGGAGTCGCAAACCATTGCACGGTGCCGGTCACTTTCGTTTCTTGGAATTATAAAAAGCCGGTCACTTATTCAGTCGATTCAACTATGGTGTCGTCGCACTTTCGCTGGCAACGATGCGGCCCTGGATTTTCACAAGTCAAATTGATTTTGATAGACGAACACGAACGACATTTCAAAGAGAAAGAATTATGACAAAATTCGAGCGAGCCACACAACCGAAAGCTATTCCCAAAGAACTGAAAGAAAGATTCGGTCACTTGGAAGCTGGGCTAAAAATGACCGAAGAAAACTGGCGGGAAATGGCCGAAGAAATGAATGACAATGAAGTTTGGCTTAACGACACTTATCAAGTGAACGTGAGGCGAATCAGGGGAACACCTTGCGATATGCTCCACCTGTCGATCAAGCGCGTGGACAAAGGAACGCTTAGGTCTTGGCGTGACCTTCAAGAAATCAAAAATGAAATAGTAGGCCCTGAATATGAAGCGGTGGAACTATTCCCAGCCGAGTCGCGGCTTGTTGACTCCGCAAACCAATATCACCTTTGGGTTATCG
>Ga0070717_10000378_pt1 | contig 28453 bp, 25 predicted proteins | sample LARL113metaG_FD_71366 | JGI IMG/M metagenome (GOLD analysis project Ga0070717, IMG submission 71366) | Corn, switchgrass and miscanthus rhizosphere microbial communities from Kellogg Biological Station, Michigan, USA - LAR L11-3 metaG | ecosystem: Host-associated > Plants > Roots > Rhizosphere ...
TTCTGCATCAATTCGACATCCGTGGTCTTGAGCTGCGCATTCTTGCTCCACGGCGTCTCGAATTGGCGTCCGCCGGATATGCGGTCGCTCAGGTGGCCGACGAACAGGACATAGAGATCCGAAAAGTTATAGTCCTTGAGAACGTAATAGTTCTTCGGCGTGAGGAAGGACGGGCCATAACTGCCTTCCGGCTGCAGCAGCGAGGCATCGTAGTTTAGCTCCGCCGTGCTGAGCTTGCGGCCATTGGTCGGAGTGAACCCGGCCTTCAGCCAGGCGCTGACCGGTTTCGTCACTTCGGGCATGCCGATGCTGCAATCGGCATTCGCCGGCGCACGCACCTCGATCGCCCAAGCCTCGCCGGGACGCCACCCTTTGCCAACAAGCTGCTTTGCCGCGGATGCAAGCGCATCCGGTACCGAGCGCCATATGTCGGCGCGGCCATCCCCATCGAAATCGACCGCATATTTGAAGTATTCGGACGGCAGAAATTGGGTAAGTCCCATGGCGCCGCCCCATGACGAGCGTAGGTCGCTGCGCGGCACTCCGTCTTGCAACATCTTCAGCACATGCAGGAATTCATTCTGAAAGAATTCCTTGCGCTTGCCGATGTAGGCCTGTGTCGCCAGTACGCGAATGGCATCATTGGGAAGCTGATATCCGCCATAGTCGGTTTCGCGCCCCCAGATTGCCAACACCACGCTTCCCGGCACACCGAATTCTTTTTCGATGCGCGCCAGCGTGTCGCGATGCTGCACGGCAAGTTGTTTGCCGCGGGTAGCAAGACGGTCGAAGCTTGACTCGCGCAGATACTGCGACGGCGTTTGCACGAATTCCGGCTGCTGCGGTGCTTTCTCGGCCTGACCAGGAATGGCGAGATCGGGCAGTGATAGGTCGGGCTCAAGCCCGCGCGTCGCCGCATCGAAAGTAGCGCGGGAAACACCCATCGCCTGCGCCGCAGGCCACTGCGCGGCGAGCCATTGCTGGAAGGCAGCATCGGCCGCCTTGCCTGATGTCGGGGCTGCGAAAGCAAATAATGCCATCGCAGCAGCGCATGCCATTGTTCTCAACATTCCGCCGCAACCTCACACCGAAGGAACCGGATATCCGGACATGCGAGACGAAATTGGCTATTCCGCGGCGTACGGCTAGCGAGAGAACTTCTTGTACTTCAGCCGGTGCGGGATCACCGAATCGGTCCCCAGACGACGCATCTTGTCGGCCTCGTAATCCTGGAAGTTCCCCTCGAACCATTCCACGTGGCTGTCCCCCTCGAACGACAGGATATGCGTGGCAATCCGATCGAGGAACCAGCGGTCGTGGCTGATGATAACTGCACAGCCCGCGAAATCTTCGAGAGCTTCTTCGAGCGCCCGAAGTGTTTCGACGTCGAGATCGTTCGTCGGTTCGTCGAGGAGCAGCAGGTTAGCGCCCGAGCGCAGCATTTTGGCGAGATGCACGCGGTTGCGTTCACCGCCCGACAAGGTCCCGACCTTTTTCTGCTGGTCGGCGCCCTTGAAGTTGAACGAGGCGCAATAGGCGCGCGAATTCATTTCTTTCTTGCCGAGAAGGATTATGTCGTTGCCGTCGGAAATCTCTTCCCAGACCGTCTTCTTGCCATCGAGCGAATCCCGCGACTGATCGACGTAGCCAAGATGAACCGACTCACCGATCTTGATCGTTCCTTTATCGGGCTTTTCCTGGTTAGTGATCATGCGGAACAGGGTGGTCTTGCCAGCCCCGTTTGGACCGATCACGCCGACGATACCGCCCGGTGGCAACTTGAAGCTCAGGTCGTCGATGAGGAGATTGTCGCCGAAGCCCTTCGACAGGTTGTCGAAATCGACCACGTTCTGGCCGAGCCGCTCGACCACCGGAATGGTGATCTGCGCGACCGTGTTCTGCTTGGCATTGGCGATCTTGAGCAGATCCTCATAGCGCTGGTAGCGCGCCTTCGATTTTGCCTGCCGCGCCTTCGGCGATGACGAGATCCACTCACTTTCGCGCTGGAGTGTGCGCTGGCGTGCTTCGTCCTCGCGCTGCTCCTGCTCCATGCGCTTCTGCTTCTGGCCAAGCCACGATGTGTAGTTGCCCTCGTATGGAATTCCCCGGCCATGGTCGAGCTCAAGGATCCACCCGGTCACGTTGTCGAGGAAGTAGCGGTCGTGGGTGACGATCAGGATCGCGCCCGGATAATTGCGCAGGTGGCCTTCGAGCCAGTTCACACTCTCGGCGTCGAGATGGTTGGTCGGCTCGTCCAGCAGCAGAAGCTCCGGCTGGTCGAGGAGCAACCGGCACAACGCCACCCGGCGGCGCTCGCCGCCGGACAACTTGGTCACGTCGGAATCATCCGCGGGGCACCGCAGGGCGTCCATCGCCAGGTCGACCTGGCTGTCGAGGTCCCAGAGGTTCTGGCTATCGATCTTGTCCTGAAGCTTCGCCATCTCATCGGCGGTTTCATCGGAGTAGTTGGACGCGATCTCGTTGTAGCGGTCGAGCAGCGCCTTCTTGGCGGCGACTCCCTCCATGACGTTCTCGCGTACCGTTTTGGTGGGATCGAGCTGTGGTTCCTGCTCGAGGTAGCCGACGCGCGCGCCTTCGGCGACCCAACCCTCGCCCGTGAACTCCTTGTCGATGCCGGCCATGATGCGCAGCAGTGTCGACTTCCCGGAGCCGTTGACGCCGAGCACGCCGATCTTGGCGTCCGGGTAGAACGATAGGTGGATGTTATCCAATACCTTCTTGGAAGGCGGAAAGGTCTTGGTCAGACCCTGCATGTGATAGATGAATTGCCGACCGTTCATCGTGTTTTTGAAGCCGTTTTTTCCGGGAAATGTGGGGCTGATGTAGCGGCGGAACCGTAAAAGAGCAAGCGCCGCGGTACCCGCCTGCTTGAGTGGTATCAGTAAATTTCTGGAAAGCCTGATCGTGAAAATGCCTTTGGCCGGCCCTTTGGGTACGGGTTCTTAACCGCTTCGCAGCCATCATCGACGCAATGAACCTGGTCGCCTGTCGGGGCGACCAAGGAGTAGGCGGACAGAATTCGTCCGTCAGCCGGTCGATGTGGGAGATGCGTCATGGGTCGCGCCATATTGGCTATGTCGGGTTCCGCAGTTTCGTTGCTGCCCCGCCCCTTCGTCACGTTCCGCAACATCCTCCTGGATCTCCTGCGTGAAATGACCCGCGACGCAATCCGCCCCTACCGTCCCGAATTGCACTACATGCGTGGTCCCGGCCCAGCTTGGCGCGCCAAGCATGGTCTGCCTCCGCTGGGCTGAAACCCCCTTTCATTTCGCTGTTCCATGCCTATGGTGGCGCGGCCCGGACGTTCCGGGCGCAGTGAAAGGACTTGTGCATGGTTCGGGCCGCTATTCTCGACGATTACCAAAATGTGGCGTTGGCATTCGCCGACTGGTCTCGGGTCGCCAAGGACGTCGAGATCAAGGTGTTCGACAAGCCTTTCGCCAGCCAGGGCGAAGCGATCAAGGCCCTGCAGGGCTTCGCAATTATCGTCGGCATGCGCGAACGCACCCCCTTTCCGCGCAAGGTTGTCGAAGCCCTCCCCGACCTGAAGCTCCTGATCACCACCGGCGCCCGCAATAACTCGTTCGATGTCAAAGCGTGCAGCGAGCGCGGCATCACTGTCTGCGGCACTGGCGTCATGGGCAGTCCAACCACCGGCATTGCCTTCGGCCTAATCCTCGAATTGACCCGCCGGATCGGTTTCGAGAACGCGCGGCTCAAAGCGGGCGCGCCCTGGCAGGTGACCATTGGGCGCGACCTCGAAGGCCTCACGCTTGGCATCCTCGGCTTGGGCAAGCTTGGCCAGAGGTCCGCCACGGTCGGCAAGGCTTTCGGGATGAAGACGATTGCCTGGAGCCAGAACCTGACCGCAGAGAAAGCGCAGGCTGGGGGCGCGGAACTGGTCTCAAAGGAGGACTTGTTCCGCAACGCAGACGTGGTGACAATTCACATCGTCCTCAGTGAGCGCTCACGCGGCCTGGTCGGGGCTAAGGAACTCGGCCTGATGAAAAAGACCGCCTACCTGATCAACACGTCGCGCGGACCCATTGTCGATGAGAAGGCCCTTATCGCGGCACTGCAATCGAAGTCCATTGCCGGCGCCGGTCTCGACGTGTTCGACGTCGAGCCGCTACCGCTCGACCACCCCTTCCGCAAAATGGACAACGCCGTGATCACGCCGCATCTCGGCTATGTCAGCGAGCAGAATTACCGCAAATATTTTCCTGACATTGTCGAGGACATCCGCGCGTGGCTCGATGGAAAGCCCGTGCGTGTTATCGACGCAAAATAGGACCGCGGACGTTTAGCTCAGCCCGAGCAGTTTTGCCGCGTTGTTATAGGCGACGTCCGCTCGCAAGGACTCGTCAAGCGGCGTCGAGTCGAGGAACGGGCCGGCTCCTTCCGCATCAAAAGGATAGTCCGCCGAAAACATCACGCGGTCGCGTCCTACCGCGTCGAGTGAACAATGCATCGGCGGAGCATCATACATTCCAGAGAGGGTGACCCAGAGATTTTCCTTGATGTATTGCGACGGCGGCTTCGGCAGATTCCAGCCATAGGGCTTCGAACGGCTGTCAAAGCGCCAGAGCAGGAAAGGCAGTGTCTCGCCGAGATGGCCGAGCACAAGTTTGGCTTTCGGATAGCGATGAAAAACGCCGCTCGAAATGATGCGCAGCGCATGTGAGCCGGTTTCTACACCCCAACCCCACATCGGTCGCACCAGCACTTTGTGGCCCGCAAGCACAGGTAAGGGCGCAACCGGATCGGCGGGATGAAGATAGATCGGCGCGTCCAATGCCGCCGCGCGTTCCCAGAACGGATCGTAGGAGCGATCGTCGAGATATTTTCCGTTCGTGTGTCCGTTGATCATCGCGCCACAAAACGTCAGGTCGCGCACGCAACGTTCAAGCTCATCAGCGGCGGCTTTCGCATCCTGCATCGGAAGATGAGCAAAACCGGAATAGCGGTCGGGGCGTTTGGCAACTTCCTTGGCGAGAAAGTCGTTTGACGCGCGTGCGGCCCGCAGCGCCGTGGCAGCATCTTGCTCAACCTGGACGCCCGGACCCGCGATCGCCAGCACCATCCGCGCGATGCCGTGCTGCTCCATCATTTTCAGTCGTTGTTCGCCGAAATCCGTGAGGCTCGCGTAGAGCTGGGCCGTCTTGGCGGGGGCCACATCGACCATCGTGGGCCGCCAATATTCCTCGGTCGCAGGGTCCAGAAAATGCTCTTCAAGCGCGATTTTTTTGACCATGACGCCTACTCCCACTACGACTTGTTTTCTGTTTGTCTGTACCGCATTTTGGGCTAACGTGTACCATCATGCAAGGCGGCCCAGATCGCCGGCATGAGTGGGTGGAACGCGTCATGAGTCGTCTTGTCACCAACGACAAAAGTCAGGTCCAGGTCATTGCGCGCGCCGCGACCATTTTGCGTGCGCTGGAAGAAGAAAACGCGGGCCTCAGCCTCGGACAAATCGCGCAGCGGGTGAATCTCGCGCGCTCAACGGTCCAGCGCATCGTCGCGGCACTTGAAACCGAAAAGCTTGTCATCGCTGCAACTCCCAATGGTCGTGTAAGGCTCGGCCCTGCGATTCTCAGGCTCGCGGCGTCCGTTCGCAGCGATTTCGTCACGCTCGCACGGCCGCTGCTTGAACGACTGTCCGAAGAACTGCACGAGACCGTCGATCTCTCGACCATCAAGAAAGATCATCTCGTATTCATCGACCAGGTCATCGGCTCGCAGCGTCTGCGCGCCGTATCGGCAGTTGGTGACACATTCCCTTTGTATTGCACGGCCAATGGCAAGGCCTACCTCGCGCAGCTGTCTAACGACGCAATCGAAGCGCTGGTCGGGCGTAGTTACGAAGCGCGCACGCCAAAGACGCTCACGCGGCTCGACACGTTGCTCAGCGATCTCAAGTCTGCGCGCCGAACCGGCGTTGCCTATGATCGCGAGGAACACACGCTCGGTATCTGCGCGGTCGGCGTCGCCCTGCACGACCCTCTTGGTAACGCCGTCGCCATCTCAGTACCGGTTCCTAGTCAGCGGTTTCAGAATCGTCAGGCATTGATCGCTGAACGTCTGGTCGCAACCAAACACGCATTGGAGAGCAGAATGAATTCTGCTGCTGCCTGAACTCAGGCACTGGCAACAAAAGACACATCCGCTAGTCGCATAAACACAGGGAGGAAGCCGTGGCCAAACGAATTCGCGGCGTGATGTTCGAGGAAGATCTCAAGAACAGCATGGGGCTGGAGTTCTACAATCTGTCCCATCGCTTCGGCTATCAATCTCCGAACTGGCCGTATTTCGAAGACGTCAAGATCGAGCGCATCCATTACATGGCCAAGTCGGGTGTACTGTCACAGCGCATCACGACCTCGATGCATAACACCACCCATATCGATGCACCGGCCCACGTCGTTCAGGGCACGCCGTTTATCGATGAAGTGCCGCTGCCGCATTTCTTCGGCTCCGGCATCGTGGTGTCGCTGCCGAAGAACAAATGGGAGCCCATCACCGGCGATGACCTGGAGAAGGCTTGCGGGAAAATTATACGTCCGCGCGACGTCGTGATCGTCAATACCGGCTGGCACAAGTTCTACGAAGACAGTGAAGATTATTTCTGTCGCGCACCCGGCTTCGTGCCGTCCGCCGGCGAATGGTTCGTGAAGAAGAAGGTCAAGGTCGTCGGCCACGACACGCAGGCGAACGATCATCCGCTCGCCACGGCAATCGGCCCACAGCGTAACGGCCCCTTGCATCCGCATCTGGCGGAGGAATACCGCGAGTGGTCTGGAGGCCGCGACTGGAAGGATGATTTCCCCGAATGGGAGCCCGTCCATCGGATCCTCTTCAAGAACGGCATCATGGGAATCGAAAATGTCGGTGGCGACATCGACAAGGTCACGGGAAAGCGGTGCACCTTTGCTTATTTCCCCTGGAATTGGGATCGCGGCGACGGCTGCATCGTGCGGCTGGTCGCTATTGTCGATCCAAGCGGAAAATATCGCATCGAGCGCGGGAGGAAATTCTGATGCATGTCAAACGTTTTGCGGACGCCAAGCCATACGACGCACCCAATCACCGCAACTACAGCTCGTTACGCCTGTTTGGAGCGGAAGCCGGCGGCACCAAGGGTCTCGTCTTCGGCTATTCGCATTTCCTGCCGGGCGGCGGCGCCGGACCCGACGCTTCGCCGCCAGAGAAGGTCTACTTCGTTTTGCGCGGTGAGTTGACCGTTATCGTCAATGGCAAGGAGACGGTGCTCAAGGCGAACGACTCCTGCGTGATCGAGCCAAACGAAACGCGGGAGATCATCAATCGCGGCAATGAGGTGTGCTCGATCGTCGTCGCGGTAGCAAACCCGCCAAAGTGACGGGCCTTTTGGCACGCCGCGACAAAACCGGGAGGAGTTGATGGCTGAGTCGTTTCTCAAAAACCCGCTGTCTTTGTTCGATATCAAGGGCAAAACTGCAATTATTGCCGGCGCTTCGGGCGCTTTCGGCGCGCTGGCGGCAAAAACGTTGGCGGGCGCCGGCGCCAATGTTGTCCTTGCAGCGAGCAAAGCCGAAGAGCTGAAAAAGGTCGCGACAGAATGCGAGAAACTCGGCGCCAAGACCGAAATCATCGCATTGCGGCCAAGCTCGGAAGAGAATTGCGACAAGATTGTCAAAGCCGCGGTCGACAAGTTCGGTCGGGTCGACATTCTTGTTATCGCTTCCGGCCTCAACAAGGTTTCCAAGATCGTCGATCAGAAAGTCGAAGATTTTCTCGACGTCATGGACGCGAACGTCAATCAGTCCTGGCTGATGGCGCGCGCCGCCGGCAAGCAGATGCTCAAGCAAGGTCAGGGCGGCAAGGTCATCCTCACGTCATCGGCGCGCGGATTGCTCGGACATCCGGCTGGGTACACCGCCTATTGCGCGTCGAAGTCGGCCGTTGATGGCATCACCAAGGCGCTTGGCTGCGAATGGGGCGAGACAGGCATCACCGTGAATGCACTGGGGCCCACTGTCTTCCGTTCACCGCTGACGGCCTGGATGTATGAAGATACGGAGCGGGCACTGAATGTGCGGAAAGGTTTTCTCGCTCGCGTGCCGAAAGGTCGGCTGGGTGAACCGGAGGATCTTGCCGGGCCCTTGCTGTTTCTCGCGTCAAAGGCATCCGACTTTTATACTGGCCACATCCTTTACGCCGATGGCGGCTACACGGCCGGGTAATCGGCAACGCGGGAAGCACTCGACGGGAAAGCCATGAGCGCGATCATCGACATCTATTGTCATATTTTTCCTGACCGCTATTTCCAGGAAATGACCAAGGTCGCGCCGAACCTGGAGAACATCGGCAAGCGACTGCGTGGCGTCACCAAACTCTTCGACCTCGACGCGCGTTTCAAAGAGATGGACGAATTTGGCGACTATCGCCAAATCATCTCGTTGCCGAACCCCGCGATCGAAGACATTGCCGCGCCGGAAGTCGGATTAAATCTTGCCCGCATCGCCAACGACGCAATGGCCGAATTGTGCCGTAAGTATCCCGACCGCTTTCCAGGATTTGCCGCCGCGCTGTGCATGACCGATGTCGAAGGCTCGGTGGCGGAAGCGCGCCGCGCCGTAAAAGATCTCGGCGCACGCGGCGTCCTTCTTTACACCAATGTCGCCGGCCGGCCGCTCGACGATCCCGAATTCGAACCGATCTTTGCAACGATGGCTGAGCTCGATCTGCCAATCTGGCTTCATCCCGTCGGTACGGCGGCCATGCCCGACTATCCATCCGAGAAAAAATCGCGATTTGAAATGTGGTGGTGTTTCCACTGGCCGTATGAAACGTCGGTCGCGATGCTGCGTATGGTTTTCTCAGGCCTGCTCGATCGCTATCCCAAGCTGAAAATCATCACGCACCATCTCGGTGGAATGATCCCGTATTATGACGGCCGCGTCGGCCCGGGCCTCAAGGTGCTGGGCCAACGTACATCGGACGAGGACTACTCAAAAATTCTCCCGTCCCTGAAACGACAGCACATGGACTATCTGCACGATTTTTTTGCCGATACGGCGATGTTCGGCGGCGGCGTTGCAGCAACGCGCTGTGGGCTGGAATTCTTTGGCCCCGATCAGGTGGTTTTCGCGACCGACACGCCGCTGGGTCCGATCGCACCGACTATAAATACGGTCAAGAAACTCGGACTCGCACCGGCCGATGAAAGAAAGCTCTTCTGCGGTAATGCCGAGAAACTGCTGAACATGCAGTTCCGCTAGTCGGAATTAACCCTTTTCTTTTTCTCAATATCCGCTGCGGTGGTCACGCCGGTAAAGCTTGGCGGGTCGCTCGCCGGAAAGCTGTCGTCCGAGCTGTTTGCGACTTCATCTTCTTTACTCTTGTCGCGCGCGCGCTCTTCTTCGATGGATTTCCGCACCGACGTGTCTTTGTCGGCCCGGCGATTCTTGGATTCGGTCATTTTCGCCTCCCCAGAGGTCGCGGGTGAAAGTTCCGCGCCCATGTGAATTCATGTGCCGATAGGAACTCCCGAAGCCTTGGAGACGTTCCTTCCGACTAAGCGGCCGCATTCGTGAGCATTTTTGCGCAGAGTTTCAGATCGGCGACAAACTGTCGATATTGCGCGCGCTTATCGGCCTCATCTTCGATACGCAGAATATAGGAAGAGTGAACGGTCGCAACCAGAGCAACCACGTCGGCCTAGGTCGGTTCCGCTAGAGGTCTTGCTTGATCCAGGAAGCCTGCACGTCATCGCACCAGTTGCCGACATTCCACTCGCCCCAGGCACCCAGACCGCCCAGCTCGTCCGGACCGCAGTAGACAGGCACATGGATCACCGACAGGCCGTTGTGCGCGTGTGCGGCCTTCAAAGCGGCGCGGAGAGACCCGGCGTCAGCTCCGCCCGAGACCGCAAGGACCCCGGCCACTGAGCTCGCGAGTTTCTGATAGTCGACGGCGACGTGATCGTTCGTGCGAAACTCGTTCTTGTACTGCGCAAGCTGCAATCCGGTGATCGCCGCCATGCGGCGGTTGTCGAAGATCACGATCATTCCGCGGGCGCCATGTTCGACGGCATCGATCAGCACTTGCGGGTTCATCATGAATGAGCCGTCGCCGGAAAACGCAACACCGTACCGCGGTTTGTCGGCCAACGCAGAGGCCAGCAAGGCGCTGGCCGCGAAGCCCATATAGGAAGCGCCGGCTTCGGTGAACGTGTCTCCCGTTTTGTCGTCTTCGACAATCTGGAATCCATTGGCCTGCACATCGCCGGCATCGAAGAATTTGGCGGCGCCGATCTCTTTCGTAAAGTCGGCGACGATCTTTATCGCTGCCGGCTGCGACAGGACCGGCTTCTGCCACACGTCATCTTTCAGCGGTGGACATTCGAAGCGTTTGCGCTTGTAGGTAGTCCATTCAGTTTTCTTGGCAGCGCACGCCTTGAGCCAGGCGCTCTTGTTCTTTGCCGCACCTGCGGCTTCCAATTTCGCCGCAAGGCGGCTCGCAACCACCGAAATATCGCCGACCAGAGCAAGAGTCTTGTTGTAGTGAAGGGCATCGGCAAGGTCGCCGTTGATGTTGATCACGGCTTGCGCGTTCTTGTAGCCGATGCCGGAACAATCCGCCTGACAGACGGCGCGCGAGCCGATGACAATCAGAAGTTCGGCTTCTGCCATCGCAAAATTGCCGCTGATCGATCCTTTCGAACCACCGACATGCATGTTCTGCGTATGGGCGTCCGGCAGCACGCCAGTCGAGCCTGGCGAAAGCACCACGGCAGCGCCGGCGGCCTCGGCCAGCCGTCTGACAGCGGCATCGTGTCCGCGCGTTCCGCCTCCGGCCTTGATTGCAACCTTGCCTGATTTGGCAATCATCGCGGCGGCGCGATCGACCGCGTCATCATCAGCCGGCGCGAGCTTTGGCAACGCGGGCCGGCCTGGCAAAGCGGCGATATTGACTGTCACTGTCGCTGGCTGGGTGTTCAACGGCAGCAGCAGATAGAACGGCCCGGCACGGTATGGATGGTTCACACACAAGGCTCCGCGGCGCATTGCATCGCGCAGCCCCTCCGGCGTGTGCAAAACATAAGACTGGCCTATGACCGCCGTCATACGACCAAACAGGCCCTGCTCCTCCTTCGGCACCTGCTGCATGTTGTAGCCTTCGCCGAACGTCGTTTCGTCTCCGTAGATGTGATAGACGCCGACGCCGTTCGACGCCGACGCAAGCGAACCGGCAAAAGCCTGCATCGCGCCTGGTCCGATCGACGTAACGACCGCAGACAGTTCGCCATATTGCCAGCGCAGCGCCGTGGCCGCGTGTGCCATCTCCACTTCGTTGCGACAATTGATGGTCCGTGTCGCGCCTTCTTCTTCATAGATGCGCAGGATATTGCCGAGATCGGTCGAGCCGTGACCGAAGATCGCAAAATATTTTCGCACGCCTTGTTTGAGCAGGCCCAAGACGACTGCTTCCGAAAGCGTCATCTCGGCAAGCTTAGGCAAGCCCTTCTCAAGTGCCTGCTCGACACCGCCCGCTTTGGAGATCGCGCGAGCGCGCTCGCGCGTCTCCAGTGAAGCATCCGACTTCTTTGGGTCGAGCATTGGGGCGTCAGTTTGCCTTGGTGGTTTCAGCAGCTTCTTTCAGGATCGGCGCCCAGCGCGGGATATCCGACGCAACTGTTTTGCGCAGGTATTCCGGGCCACGCTCCGACTTCGGAGGCACGGTGCCGCCAAGCTTCTCAAGCTTCTCGGCCGTCGCTGGCTCGTCCAATGTCTTGTCGAGCGCGGCCGCGAGCTTGGCAACAACCTCTTGAGGTGTGCCACGCGGCGCATAAGCCGCGCTCCAGACATTCAGCTGATAGTCGGCCGCGCCGGCTTCCTTGGCGCCCGGCACGTCAGGAATCGATGCGAGGCGGTCGTTCGACGACAGCACAATGCCGCGGATTTTGCCGGTCTGCATGGGACCGACCATGCTGACGACCTGCTCGCAAAGGTAGTCGACATGTCCGCCGATAAGGTCGTTTACGGCCGGACCGGTGCCGCGGTAGGCGACCGGCGTCGGCTTGAGATCGAAAATCTTGTTGAAGAGCAGGCATGCCATGTGCGAGGTGCCGCCGACACCACCGAAGGCCTGCTTGACGTTCGGCCCTTCTTTCTTCGCCCACTCGACGAATTCCTTGACGTTTTTCGCCGGGATTGAAGCCTTGATCGCGATCGCAGCCGGAGCGTTGGCGGTCATGCCGATCGGCTCGAAATCCTTCGTCGAGTCATATTTCAGGTTCGGATAAAAGGACGGCGCGGCGATAACGGTGCCCATGCTCGCCGCCATGATGGTGTAGCCGTCCGGTGCCGCCTCCGATGCGCGTGTCGCACCGAGTGTTCCGCCGGCGCCGCCGACGTTTTCGACCACCACCTGCTGGCCGAGATGTCGGCTCATGCCCTCGGCTACGATGCGCGCGACCGTGTCGCTAGGCCCTCCGGCCGGGAAAGGCACAATCATCTTGATGTCGTGAGCAGGATAATTCTGCGCGTGCGCTGTGCCCGCAATTGCCAGCACAGCGAAAGCGCACGCGAACCCTGTCCAGTATTTCATCGGATCCTCCACTCTGTTTTTCGCTTTATTTTCAGCTTTCCCAATCAAACTTACTCGGCCGCCTGCGTGGCGTCGCGGCGCTCCTTGTCGCGGATTGCCATCAGCACTTTCTCAGGCGTCGCCGGAAGGTCGGTAATCCGAACACCGACCGCGTCGTATATTGCATTCATGATCGCGGGAATCGTCGGAACCATCGCCGGCTCTCCGATGCCTTTCACCCCCAACGGGCCGATCGGATCGGCGTCCTCGATGATAATCGAATTGACCCGCGGCACATCGAGCGCAGTCGGCAGAATATATTTGGCGAAGCCGGACGTGCTCGTCCGTCCGTCCTGCAGCTTGTAATCCTCCATCAGCGCCTGCCCGAGCGCTTGAACAATTCCGCCCTCGATCTGACCTTCCACGCCCTGCGGATTGACGGCGCGGCCGACATCGTGCGCGGCCCAGATGCCCAGCACCTGCACTTCGCCGGTGATGGTATCGACCTCGACTTCGGCGACCTGGGCGCCGAACACATAAGCTTGCCAGGGCCGACCAGAACCATCGACGGGATCAAGGCCGGTCGTATCGGTGCCAAAGCTGGCCGAGCCGACAGGCACGACGCCGCGGCTCTTTGATGTGTGGACAGCCTCGCCCATCGTTATGCGATGATTGGTATTCTCAGCCCAGATCTCTCCATTTCCGGTCTGGATTGTGGCGGGCTCAACGTCCCAAACCTCGGCCATCACCTCGACGAGTCGCTTGCGCGCCTCGCGCGAGGCGAGCGCCACGGCATTGCCGATCATGTACGTCTGCCGGCTGGCGCCCGCATGCGAAGCTTCTGGGGCGCGCGCCGTGTCATTGTCGCCAATAACGACGTGTTCGGGCTTCACACCCATTTCATGCGCGGCGATCTGCGCAAGAACGGTCAGGATCCCCTCGCCAATCTCGGTGACTCCGGTAACGACTTTCGCGCTGCCACCATCGTCGATTTCGGCCCAGGCAGCCGCGCGATCGATCACGGCGGTGCGCGCAATGCCGTACCAGCACGCCGCCATTCCTCGCCCGCGTTTGCGCGCCATCTAGTTACTCCGCCGCTTCCTGTTTCTCAGCCGCCGCAAAACGTGCGCCCAGCGCACATGGCGGCCGAATATCTGGCCGGTTGAGATCTCCGCGCGTCTCGCCACGGGACGTCGGCGCGCCTGCGTCCCATCCAGAGGCCTTTTCGAGGGCATCGAGCGCACGGGTGAGGCTGACTGAACCCAGTTTCGCCTTTGTGTGAGTCAACGCACCGTCGCGCATGGCGTTGATCCGCCGGATCAGAAACGGGTCGAGCCCGAGCCGCTCGGCGCAGATATCGAGATGGGATTCCGTGGCAAAAGCCGTCTGTAACGCGCCGAAGGAGCGAAACGCACCCGATGGTGTGTTGTTGGTGTAGACGCCGAATGTGTCGATCCGAACGTTGGGAATGACATACGGCCCGGCCGCCAGAATTGCCGCCTTGCGCATAACGCCTTCGGTCGACAAACCATATGCACCGCCGTCGCAGATCATTTTCATTTGTAGAGAGCGGATGCGTCCATCCCGCATCAGTCCCATGCGGAGCACGGTTCGGGACGGATGGCGTTTGGCGGTCGAAATGATCGATTCTTCCCGCGTAAACACCAGCCGGACCGGCCGCTGTGTCTTCATCGCCAGCAGGGCCAGCATGCCCTGATAGATCATATCTTCCTTGCCGCCGAAGCCGCCGCCAACCGGACTCATGATGAAGCGCACTTTGCTGATCGGCTTGGCAATGATGCGCGCCAGCATGTGGCGATGATGGGTAATGTTCTGATCGGGGGAAACGATCGTCACGACGCCGTCGTGGTCGACATAGGCGAGCCCTGCTTCCGGCTCGAGATAGGCGTGCTCGATCTGCTGCGTCGAATACGTTTCCTCGACCACTAAGTCGCTTTCCGCGAATCCCTTGTCGACGTCACCGACACGGATCGGAATATGTTTGGTGACATTGTCGGGTGCGTAGTCGTGCAGCACCGGTGCACCGGCGCGCAAGGCTTCGTCGGGATCGTAAACGGCTGGCAACGGCTCGTAGACGACATTGATCGAAGACAGCGCGCGCTTCGCAATGAGCGGGTCTTCCGCAGCGACGGCCGCAACCGCCTCACCGACGTAGCGAACTTTGTCCCGCGCCATGATCGGTTGATCGTTGACGAAAACACCGAACCCGTCCTCGCCAGGCACATCTGCACTCGTGATGACGGCCGCGACGCCCTCCATTGCCTCAGCCACGGAAGTGTCAATTGACACGATGCGCGCATGGGCGTGCGGAGAGCGCAATACCTGGACGTGCAGCATCCCGGGCATCGTCATGTCGCCGGCATATTTCAGCCGGCCGGATACTTTGCTTGGCGTATCGATGCGCCGAACGTTTTTGCCGATGAAGTCGCCTGCTTCGGTTTCGTCCTCCGACAGCGCGGCCGCCGGAAGTGTGCCATTCTGCACGTCGCGCGCCAGTTCAACCGCATCGAAGATCTTCTGATAACCGGTGCAGCGACAGATGTTGCCGCCCAGCCGCTCCTTGATCTCCTCACGGTCTGCGAAAGGATTTGTGCGCAGCGCCGCGGTCGCCGCCATCACCATGCCAGGGATGCAGTAGCCGCACTGGCTGGCGCCCGTCTTGTGAAAGGCTTTCTGCAGGACGCTGAGTTCGCCGGTCTTTGCCAGCGCCTCGACCGTTTCAATTGTCGTCCCTTGCGCCTTCGCTATTGGCAGCAGACAGGACTTCATCAGCGTACCGTCGACGAAGACCGAGCAGGTGCCGCATTCCCCGGCCCCGCAACCTTCCTTGTTACCGGTCAGATTGAGGTCGTCCCTGATGAAATCGAGCAGCCGTTGGTGCGGCTTGGCATTGCGGGAAATCTTGCGACCATTGATCGTTGCCTTGAACTGAAGGTCAGGCATACGCCGCCTCCAGTTCAGGTGCGAGCACGCCCGGCTGCGCGCCAGCGGCACGCGCTGCATTGATCAAACCGCGCAGCATGAAACCACGCACGACCTCGCGGCGGTATTCCTGACGCGTGCGCGAAGCAACAAGGGACACAGGCATTTCCGCGGCTTCATCGAAGCGCCCCGCGGTGACGGGTCCGCCACGCAGAAAATCCTCGACGCTATTGAGACGCAGTGGCTTCGGGCCAACGCCGGCCAGCGACAGGCGGATATCGTCGATGCGCCGTCCTTCGGCATCGAGTTTGACTAGAGTGGCCAGGCACACCAGCGAAATCACCAGCGACCGGCGATGGCCGACTTTTTCGAAGCTGCCGCCATAGTTCGGCAGTGCGTCGCATTCAACACCCAGCAGCAGTTCGCCGTCCTCGAGCATGGTGCGGTTCGGACCGACAATGAACTGATCGAGCTTCATGCGTCGCCGCGCGATCTTGCCACCGGATTTTTTGGCCAATTCCACCTCGGCATCGTGGGCGATCAGGCAAGGTGTGGCGTCCGCGGCCGGTGAAGCATTGACGATATTTCCACCGATCGTGGCCTGCGCCCGGATCTGGTCGTCGGCGAACCACACCGCGCAACGCGGCATTGCCGGCAGCGACCGGGCCAGGGTCTTGTCGTCGAGAAAACGCTGGATCGGCGTGGCAGCACCAAGCCGGACGCGCTTGTCGCTGACCGAGATATCTCGCAATTCGCGGATTTTTGTAACGTCTAACAAGACCGGAATGTGCACGTCGCCGGCGCGTCCTTCGCGCGCCCACGGCAGCGTGTCGGTTGCACCGGCGACAATGCGATAACGGCCGCGATGCGCGGCCATAGCATCAAACGCCTCGTCCAGCGAAGCCGGCGTGATGTACTCATCGCAGGTCAGCATCGCGCTCTCCGGATCCCCTTCCTATGTCGGAAGGGAGAGGCGTCACTCGGCCGCTTGCTTGTGTGCGGCGCCAGCCTTTGCCTTCACCACCACTTTGATGGCGTCTTCCACCCGATCCTTGGCGTAGCGAATCGCCGTCGGAAGATCATCAAGTGGAAATGTGTGCGTATGAATCTTCGTGGCGTCGAACCGCTTCTGTCTCATGAAGGCCTCGGCGCGATGCGTCGCGCTCTTGCCTTCACCGCGGATGCCGTAGACGTAGATATTGTTGCGCACGATATGCGCAACATCGACCGGCACTTCCTCGTGCGCAAAGGCAGCGAGGCAAACGCGCCCGCCACGATTGACCATACGAACGGCGTCGTTGACGGCGCTTGTCGCCGCTGAGCACTCGACCACATAGTCGACACCCTTGCCGCCGTTGATCTTCTTCACCGCGGCAACGACATCCGGCTCTTTGCGAATGTTGACCACGGCGTCGGCGCCGAGCTCGAGGCCGATCTTGAGGCGATTATCGCGTGTCCCGGTCAGGATGACAGGGTGAGCGCCCAGCGCCTTGGCAACGGCAACAGCCATGAGGCCGATCGGCCCGGGACCGGTGACGCAGACGCTTTCGCCGGCGACGAGCCCGCCTAGTTCGGTCAGCGCGTACATCGCGGTACCGGCGGTGACAACGAGAGTCCCCTCCTCATCGGTCATCTCATCCGCAAGCGCCACTAGCGTATTGATGTTGTTGACCTGATATTCGCAGAATCCGCCGTCGGTGGTGAAGCCGTTGGCGCGATGACCTTTATCCACGTCGCCGTAGTTAAGACCGTAGTTGTGGCACGACGTGTACATGCCCTCGCGGCAGCGTTTGCACTGCCCGCAACCGGCATGAATTTCGACAGCGACGCGCTGACCGATCTTGTATTCATCGACCCCGGGCCCAAGCGCCACGACCGTGCCCATGTATTCATGGCCGGGCGTGAAATTCTTGTTGAATGGCAGACCGCCCTGAATCGACGCCGGCGGACCGTGATAGATGATTTCGAGATCGGTCGCGCAGATCGCCACCGCATCGATGCGCACCAGCACTTCCGCCTTCTTCGGAACCGGGATCGGCTTGGTCGTAATGCCAAGTTGACCAGGCTCGCCGAGCACCCAGGCCCGCTGCGTATCCGGAATCGGAAATTCGTTGTGATTGGTTTTAACACCGGCGGGTGCGTACATTGTTCCTCCCCCCAAAAGACTATGGCCGATCGATCAATTCGCGACGGCCTGTTGATTGTTCTGTGCGCCTGGATCACCGAATTCGGCAGAGAGCGCGCGGGTCGCAGCCACGATCTCGTCGCGCATCAGCGCAATGTGATCGTCACTGGCGCGCATCGCCGGTGTCGAGGCACTGATCGCGCCGATAACCGTTCCAGCCTGATCGCGGATAGCTGCGCCAACACAAATCACGCCCGGCAGAAATTCCTCGCGATCGAGCGCATAGCCGTTGCGGCGGACAATGCGCAGCGATTCGATCAACGCGGGAAACTCGGTGATCGTCTTGTCAGTGAAGCGCTTCATACCGTGCGCGAGAATGCGCCGCATTTCATCTTCGGGAAGCCAAGCCAATATGGCTTTGCCGAGCGATGTCGCGTGCGGCGCCTCCATCTTCCCGATTCTACCGGTGTCGACGCGCACCGCGTGCCGTGCCTCGCGAACCGCAAGCGTTATCACCGCATCACCTTGCAGAGCTGCAAGGTGTACGGTTTCTCCGGTCGCCTGGTTGATCGCTTCCAGATAGCGTTGGGCGCGGCGCGGCAAGTCGACCTGCAGACACGTGTGTCCGAGATAAAGGATGCGCGGGCCGAGCGCATAAAGCCTGCGGCCTGGCACCTTCGCGGCAAAGCCGCGTTGGATCAGCGTGGCCAGGAGATGGTGGCAAGTTGAGATGTTGAGGTTCGTGCGCGTGGCAAGCTCGGTGAGCGTCGCCTCGCCGCCGGCCTCGGCGATCGTTTCCAGCAGGTAAAGCGCGCGATCAACCGATTGGATGTTGTGACGGTCACCCGGGGCATGAGCCCGCCGTGGACGAGCTTTGGCACCCGGTCCGGGCAAAACTGTTGCTTCCATTGTGTTTCTCCCTGCCGCTAGGGAAATCGCAGCCCCTGACCGAGTCAAGGAAATTTCAGGATCAAGAACCCAATTTTCGCTTTATGAAAATCGTTAAGGTGCGCCGGTCGTGCTTTTCAAGGATTTACGGGCTTATTCGCTGACCAGGCCGAGTTCGAGTTCCAGGGCGCCACACAGCATCTGGCCCAGCATGATGTGCATTTCCTGGATGCGGGCGACCGTGGTCGCGGGCACCGCCAGGATGTGATCGGCGAGCGGAGCCATGTCGCCCCCACCTTTCCCGCCAAACGCAGCCGCCACGATCCCCATGGATCGGGCTTTCTTTAATGCGGCAATCACGTTCGGACTTTTGCCGGAGGTCGAGATGGCAATGACGACATCACCCGGCTTTCCCAGGGCTTCGATCTGACGCGCGAACACCTGTTCGAAGCCGAGATCGTTGCCGGCCGCGGTCAGTGCCGATGTATCCGTGGTCAAGGCGAGCGCTGCGATCGCGGCCCGGCTTCGCTTGTAGCGGATCGTCAATTCGGTCGCGAGATGTTGTGCATCGGCGGCACTTCCTCCGTTGCCGAGGAACATCAACTTGCCGCCGCCGCGGATTGATTTCGTGCACGCGCGGACGAGACCAGCGAAGGCATCAGCCAACGCTGCCTCTGTACTGCGGGCGACGTCGTGATGTTCCGCGAACTCCGATTTGAAAAATGCACCGAGATCCACTGTCGTCTTCCTTAGGCCGCTTCGCCGCGAAATTCCGGAACGGCATCGCGCAGCACATTGTAGATCGCCGCTCGCTCCCCACGAGCCACCCCTTGCTCCAGCGTCGCGACCCACGCGCGTATCGCATCGAGCGGCGGCCGCACCGGCTTTGCTGCAACGATGCCGGGGATTCCGATCTCGGAGGTCTCTTCGCCGCGCGCGAACAGAATTTCGTTCAACCGTTCGCCTGGACGGACACCGGTGTAAGAGATCTGGATATCTCGTCCAGGTTCGAGTCCAGAGAGCCGGATGATCCGTTCGGCGAGATCAACGATTTTGACCGGCTGTCCCATGTTGAGAACATAGACGGAAACGTCGTCGGCGTGATTGCCGAGTGCGTGCGTCGCCGCTGTTACGACCAGATCGCACGCCTCGCGAATGGTCATGAAATAACGCACCATGTCGGGATGCGTGACGGTCACCGGCCCACCCGCTTCAATCTGCGCCTTGAACTTCGGCACCACCGAGCCGTTCGAGGCGAGGACATTTCCGAAGCGCACTGAAATCAGCCGCATCGGTTGGTGGCCTGGGGTGGCACGACGAGAAAATTCATCATCGAGAGCCTGGCAGTACATTTCGGCCAGACGCTTGGTGGCGCCCAGTACGGACACCGGCTCGATCGCCTTGTCGGTCGAAATCATCACCATGGCAGTCGCGCCGGCTGCCGAAGCGGCATCGGCGACATTGATCGATCCGAACACATTGGTCTTGATGCCTTCGTCCCAATCTTGTTCGAGCATCGGAACGTGCTTGAGCGCAGCGGCGTGAAACACAATGTCCGGCCTGAACTGGCCGACAAGACTCATGATGCGCTGACGGTCGCGAATATCGGCGATACGGCCCACGATTTCCGCTGCGTTTTGCTTGCCCTTGAGCGCTTCCATGACGGCATGCAGCGCCGGTTCCGAATGTTCGATCACCAGCAGCCGGGCCGCGCCAAATATCACAACGCGGTCGCATATCTCGGACCCGATCGAACCGCCACCTCCGGTCACGACGACCGCCTTGCCGCTGATAAAATCTTCCAGCCGGCGGTAATCGATCTTCACGCTGGGCCGCAGCAGAAGATCTTCGACCGCCACGGGCGACAACTGCACGGCAGACCCGCCCGTTTCGAGGGACGGCATCTGGCTCATGTTTAGGCCAAGCCTGCGTGCACGCATCAGGATCGCTTCGGGGCGAGCCTCCAGTGCAAGTGCCGAGGGTGCAAGGACAAGGCGCCTCACCCGATCGCCACGGCTTTCCAGATCGGCCACGACGCCTTCAAGGTCGTCGATATCGCCGAGAACGGGGATACCACGTATGGATTGTCCACGATCGGCTGCCGACGGCGACAGCACGCCGACCGGCCAGATTTTTTTCACCGCTCCGCTTTCGATTCCGCGCAGCAGCACCTCAGCGTCGGCGGCACGTCCGAGAATCAATGTGGGCGTCGCGTCCGCGACCTTCACGCGCTGCAGGGTTCGCGCATAGTGGAAGTAGCGATAGACGACCCGCAGGCCGCCCAGGAAAAACATCTGCAGGAACCAGTACAGAAGTATCGTGACCTTGCCGAAAAAGAATGTCCCGTAAATATTCGGGGCCACCAACACGTAATCGAGGGCGAGCAACGAGATTGCCAGCACAGTCGACGCGCGAAACAGGTTGTAGAGATCCGGGATAGAGGTGAAACGCCATTTGTTCCGGTGCAAGCCGAAGATGAAATAGACGACGGCGGCGTAAAGCAGAAAGAACGGCAGAAAGCGCTCAAGGCCGCGCAGCCGTTCTGTAAGGGCCGCGCCTTCGAAGCGCATCAGGAAAGTAACGACGATCGCCGCCATGGTGGCCAACAGATCGTGCAACACGATCAGAACCTGGCGCGCTGTCAGTTTCGGAATTCGGATCATGCGAAATAGCCGCCGGGCGCGTGCCTCGCGGTCAGGTCAGCGGAAGGCGCGGCTTTGGTCGATGCGATGTCCAATTGTCCCCTCGTCGTCCGAAGTCTTGACCCTAGCAAAATTGCTCTCCGCCCGCCCCGAAGTCCTCTGAACGGATTATTTCTTGTGAATTCCAATCACTTAGCTAGCAAACTTCGCAAGCTCGGGGACAGCGAATTTTTCGTGAGACGAATTCCGTCGGATCGGTTCTCTGCGGAACGCAAGTTGCGCTCACCGATCAATTGGCGGTCAAAGTTGCCCGCACTCCTTCCTGCTTCAAGAGATCCTCGAAGTAGGCGATCGTCCGAACCAACCCCTCTTTCAGAGGCGTACGAGGCTTCCAGGACAGCACCTCCTGCGCGCGCGAAATATCGGGACGGCGCTGGCGCGGATCATTTTCGGGCAAGGGACGGTGCACGATGCGCGAGCGCGAACCGGTCATTTCGATGATTGTGCCGGCGAGTTCGAGCATCGAGAATTCGCCCGGGTTGCCGATATTTATCGGGCCAGTGACCTGGTCCTTTGTCGCCATGAGCTTTATCAGGCCATCGACGAGATCATCGACGTAGCAGAATGATCTTGTCTGGGTACCGTCTCCGTAAACGGTCAGATCTTTATCGAGCAGAGCCTGAATGATGAAATTCGAAACCACGCGTCCATCGTTCGGATGCATGCGAGGACCGTAAGTATTGAATATCCGTGCGACCTTGATCCGCAGATTGTGCTGACGCCAATAATCAAAGAACAATGTTTCGGCGCACCGTTTGCCTTCGTCGTAACAGGACCGGGGACCGGTTGGATTGACGTGGCCCCAATATTCTTCGTGTTGCGGATGGACGTTTGGGTCGCCGTAGACTTCCGATGTCGATGCCTGAAGAATCTTCGCCTTCACCCGCTTTGCGAGGCCGAGCATGTTGATCGCACCGTGCACGCTGGTCTTGGTCGTCTGCACCGGATCGCGTTGGTAGTGAATGGGTGAAGCGGGACAAGCGAGGTTGTAGATTTCGTCGACTTCGACGTACAAAGGAAAAGTCACGTCATGTCGGGCCAGCTCGAAATGCTTGTGGTCGAGAAGGTGTTCGATATTTTTCCGGGTACCAGTGAAAAAATTATCGATGCAGAGAACGTCGCCGCCCGCTGCAAGAAGACGCTCGCAAAGGTGCGAGCCGAGGAACCCCGCCCCTCCTGTTACCAAAAGCCGCCGCTGTAAATGCATCGCGAACTCCAACTGATTTCCGTGCAACTTCTATCACGCCGATAAAGTGATATGAAATGATGCTTGTCGAGGTCATTAATGCGCAGAAACCTGTAGTTTTATGGGCATTCTGCGGTTGTTACCGATGCCCGCAACGTGTAAGCGATCAAAGTTCCTATGAGCTCTTCCGAAAAAACCGACACGCCCAGGCCGGCCGCCTTTCTCGATCGTGATGGCGTCCTCAATGTCGACCACGGCTACGTCTACCGACCTGAACAACTCCAATGGATCGACGGGGCCCGGGAAGCGGTCCGGCTTTTGAATTCGGCCGGTTACTACGTATTCGTCATATCAAACCAGTCCGGTGTAGCGCGCGGCTTCTACGACGAAGCGGCCGTAAAATCGTTTCACGCGCACATGCAGGAAGGACTTGCCGCACAGGGCGCCCATATCGATGCGTTCTATTTTTGCCCGCACCATCCGGACGGCACCGTCAAATCTCTGGCCGTATCCTGCAGTTGCCGCAAGCCCGCCCCCGGCATGCTGGAACAGGCAGCGCGCGAGTGGCCGATTGATCTCGGCGCGAGCTTTCTGATCGGCGACAAGGATGACGATGTGGCCGCCGCCAACGCTTTCAAAATCCGCGGGATCAAATTCAATTCCTCGAGGGACTCGTTAGCGGATCTGGTGCGTCGCGAAATCGCCAGCCACCCGCAAATTCGGCGCCCGACATGAGTCGAACGGACCGGACGCAGACGCATTTTCTGACCGCATTTGTGCTGCTCTGGCTCGCGGGCACCGCCCTGCGGCTGACAATTTTGGCGGTTCCACCCGTTATTCCGCTTATCCATGACGAATTGAACTTGAGCGCAACCGAGATCGGTTTTCTCACGGGATTGCCTTCGATGCTGTTCGCCCTCGCCGCGGTGCCGGGCTCGCTGCTGATCGCTCGGCTTGGCGTCAAGGCTGCGATGGTGGTCGGGCTCATGCTGACAGCAGTCGGCGGCGCGTTGCGCGGCGCGTTGCCGGATGCCGTGTGGCTATATGCGATGACGATCGCCATGGGAGCCGGCGTCGCCATCATGCAGGTCACAATGCCGCCCGCCGTTCGCGCCTGGGTACCGAACCGTATCGGGTTCGCCACCGCCGTCTATACGAATGGCCTGCTGGTTGGCGAGATCTTGCCGGTCGTGCTGATGTTTCCGCTGATCCTGCCCCTTGTCGGAGGCAGCTGGCAATGGAGCTTCGTCATCTGGAGCGTACCGGTCGCAATCATTGCGGTGATTGTCTTGGTGTCCGCGCCGGCTTCGACCATCGACCGAGCGGCACCGTCGCGACGCTGGTGGCCTGACTGGCGAAATGCACTCATCTGGCGACTCGGCATTATGCTCGGCACGATCAATGCCACGTATTTTGCCACCAACGCCTTCGTTCCAGACTATCTGAGAAGCACGGGACAAAGCGAATGGATCGGTGCTGCGCTCTCCGGGCTCAACATCGGACAACTGCCGGCGTCATTTCTGCTGCTCGCATTTTCCGGCCGGCTGGAGCGCAAGGCGTGGCCCTACATTGTCAGCGGGCTTCTGTGCGTCATCTCGACCGGTGGAATCGTGTTCGGCACAGGCGCGTGGGTCGTCGTGGCGGCAACCCTGCAGGGTTTTGCCGCATCCGCTATTCTGATCCTGGTACTGGCCCTTCCGGCCCTTCTCAGCAAGTCAGATGACGTCCACCGCGTGACCGCGGCAATGTTCACGATCAGCTACAGCTGCGCGGTGATTGTGCCTGTGATCAGCGGGCTTGCCTGGGACCTGACCGGCATCGCCAAAATGGCGTTCCTGCCGATCGCCCTATGCGGAATTTTGCTGGTCATGCTGGCTCCCGCGATCAATCATGTCCCACGTACCGCGAGCTAGTGCCAGGAGCTTGTGCCATGCGTCCGATTCCCGTTGGAGCCAAAGGATCCTACACCCTGCGCGTTACGCCCGCTCACCTTGCCAACCAGTTCAAGGATGCCGCGCTGCCGCCGGTTTTCGCAACGCCGATGATGATCACCGCGATGGAGAACGCGGCGCTGAATGCTGTTCGAGCTTATCTCGACCCCGGCGAAAGCGCAGTTGGAACCGCCGTCAATATACGCCATCTCGCCGCGACTCCCGTCGGACACCAGGTCATCGCAGAAGCCGTGGTCACCAAAGTGGACGGACGGCGTATCGAATTCGACGTCAACGCGCGCGACGAGATCGAGGAAATCGGCAACGGTACGCACGAACGCATGGTTGTCGACGTTGGGCGTCTGAATCAGCGTCTCAACGCCAAAGCACGCGGGAAATCATAAGCCGCTATTTGATCAGCTGTATGTTTGCGTCTTTGACGACCTTGCCCCATCTTTTCGTTTCCGCCTGAATAAATGACGCAAACTCCTCCGGAGTGCCGGTTATTGGCACCAGGCCCTGCGCGACAAGATACTGCCGAGCAAAAGCCGGATCCGAAATCACCTTGGTCACATCCTCATTGATTTTTTTTATGATCTCGGGCGGCGTTCCCGCCGGCGCAACAAGGCCAAACCAGGATTTTGCCTCAAAGCCTGGCACGCCTGACTCGGAGATCGTAGGCACATCGGGAAACTCACTGCTACGCCGATCGCTTCCGACACCGATCATGCGCAACTTTCCGGCGTCGACGCTGCCCTTCACGATACTGAGAGCCGCGAACATCAGGCTCACATGCCCACCAACGACGTCATTCATGGCCGGTCCCGCGCCGCTGTACGGGATGTGGTTGAAGCGCGTGCCGGTCATCGCCTGAAACACTTCCATGTTGAGGTGTCCAGTCGAGCCAATGCCGAATGATCCGTAAGTCAGTTCACCGGGTTTCGCCTTCGCAAGGGTCACGACATCATTCACGGTCTTTACCGGCAACGAAGGATTGGCCACCAGAGCCTGCGTCGCGGAAACCAGAGCTGTAATCGGCGCAAAATCCCGCAATGGGTCGTATGGAATCTTTTCGTAGAGGTGCGGTAACGTCACCAGAGTGAGCTCCGCCGTCAGCAAGAGCGTGTAACCGTCGGCCGGTGATTTCGCGACCTGCTCCGCTCCTATCATTGTGCTGGCGCCCGGCCGATTTTCGACGACGACCGACTGGTTCCAATGCTCCGAAAGTTGCTGCGTCAATACGCGGGCAAACGAATCGACGGCGCCTCCGGGCGAATAGGGAACGATAACGCGCACGGGTTTGACCGGGTATTGCGCGAGCGCGGCCTGCTGGGAAAATCCGACGAGTAGCGCCGCAACAATAATGCGCCATGCCATGGCATTCTCCGGATTGTCAGTTGGCAGTACTCAGACTTAGCCGGCGAACTTCTTCGCGCCGCTTCAACCAGTACGAAAGATACTGCGGAAGCACCTCGAGATAGTTCTCGATCCCCAATGCTTTCGCAGCATGAACTGGCCAATGCGGGTCGTAGAGAAGTTCGCGCGCGAGCGCGATCAGATCCGCCTGTCCGGCACAGAGAATCTGCTCGGCGTGATGCGCTTCGGTAATCAGGCCGACCGCAACGGTCTTGATTCCGACTTCGCGGCGCACGCGATCCGCGTAGGCTACGTGATATCCCGGCGTGCGGGGTACGAGTGCAGTGTTGATCGGTCCGGCAATGCCGCCCGACGAACAGGTGATCACGTCGACGCCACGCGCCATCAATTCGCGCGACAAGACGACCGTGTCCTCAATGGTCCATTCAAGGCCAGGCCCATCCGTCGCCGAGCATCGAAAAAATACCGGCCGATCTTGCGGCCATATCGCGCGAACGGCTTCCGTGATTTCGAGCGCGAAACGCATGCGGCCCTGCAAATCTCCGCCGTAGCCATCGTTGCGCCGGTTCGCCAGCGGACTAAGAAATTGATGGATCAGGTAACCATGGGCGCCGTGAATTTCGCAGATATCGAAGCCGGCATCGATGCTGCGCAGTGCCGCATCGCGCCAGGTTCCAATCATCTGGCGGATATCAGCCACCGACATCGGGATCGGAGCCGGCGAACCTGGACGCGGATCCGGGACGGCGCTTGCCGAGATTCCGTGCCATGGCCTGAGACCGCGCGCCGCATCGCTTTCGGTCAGCGGCTTGAAATCGTTCCAGGGCAGATCACTCGAAGCTTTGCGGCCGGCATGGCCGAGTTGAATGGCCGGAATTGCGCCCTGACCGCGAATGAAATCCGTAATCCTGCGATAGGCGCCGACGTGGCCGTCCGAATATATGCCGGCACATTCGTGGGTCTTGCGGCCACGTTCTTCCACCGCGGTCTCTTCGGTGAAGACGATCCCAGCTCCGCCTATCGCGTATTTTCCCAAAGTCACAAGGTGCCAGTCGGTCGGACCGCCATGCTCCGACTTGTACTGGCACATCGGAGAAACGACGATACGGTTGCGGGCAAAAATTCCGCGCAAGACCATCGGCTGAAGGAGCAAGGGCAGCCGGACGCCGGCGTCATGCATTCGCCGCGTCTCCGAACTCTGCGAGGTGCGCAGTCACGTCGATCCTCCAACTCACAAATACATCCGAGCCCTTGTCCGCAACCGCTGAACAAATGACTTTACGGCGGGGGCATTTTCCCTTTTTCGGTAGGCTACAGCAATTTCGGCCTCTTGCAGAGCACCTGAAATCTTGCGGTAGACAATGCCCGGGATTCCGAGCCCCCGCATAGGCTCCGAAATGATGCCCAGCCCCGCGCCCGCCGCGACCAGGGTCAGCAATGAGAATATATCTGGCGCTCTTTGGACAATCTGAAGCGACTGTCCCGGCTTCGAAACCGCGCCGAGATTCCCCCAAAAACCGACGTCCATCTCCAGGGATCCGGCGATAAAGGACTCGTGCGAAAGCGTGGCAAGACTGATTTGCTTGCGCTTGGCCAAGGGATGGCCCTTTGGAATGGCTGCGTAATAAGGATGCCGGTCGACAACAAAGCCCGTCAACTCGGGCGGATAGCGCTCCGGCGCTCTGATGAACGCGATATCGAGGACACCGTCGATCAGAGCCTTCAATTGGGGAAAGGTCTCCATGCGGACGATCTGAACCGACACATTGGGGTTATCCCTCTGAAAATCGCCGATCATTTCGGGCACCATGCCAATGCAGCTCGCAGAAAGGATATAGCCAATTTCTATCGAGCCGATGTCACCGCGAGCAGCGCGCTTTCCGATTAGCTCGGCGTTCTCTGCCTGCTTGAGGGTGGCGCGCGCCTCCTCGAGAAAGCGCTTGCCTGTCTGCGTCAGCGAGACGGCACTTTTTTTGCGCCGCGAAAGGAGCTGTGCGCCGAGCATTCGCTCCAGGGCCTGAATCTGGTTGCTGAGCGTCGGCGTCGAGATATTGAGCTCGTCGGCCGCACGCGAGAAGTGGAGCTTCTCGGCCACGGCCACGAAATACCGGAGGTGCCGCAATTCCATTGTCAAATGTCGGTGCCCAAAAGTGCCACGGGCACGCATAGTCGAATGTATCGCAGGACGCTTCAAGAACCACGTGTGGCCGTGGATTCGACCATTTTGACCGATTCCAGGTGCAAATCAGCGCTCGCGGAGCGCCTCTTCGCGCAGCACCCGCGCCGGTTTAAGCAGATAATCAAGCACCGTCTTCTTGCCGGTCAGGACCTCAACCGTCGCAAGCATGCCGGGAAGAATCGGGAGCGGATTCTCGCTGGTGCCGAGGTGATTCTTTTCCGTCCGCACCATCACTCTGTAGAACGTCTCGCCCTTTTCGCCGCGCTCGGGCCTCTCGTCGGCGATGGTGTCGGCGCTGATGCGTTCGACCTTGCCTTCGAGTGACCCGAACACTGATGAATCGTAGGCGGACAGCTTGACGACGGCATCCTGCTGCGGACGGATGAACGCAATGTCCTGCGGCCGGATCCGGCCTTCAACAAGGAGGGTGTCGTCGAGTGGCACGATGTCCATCATGTTGCCGCCCGGCTGGATCACCGCACCAACCGTGGTCACGTTGAGCTTGTTGACGATGCCGTTCACCGGCGA
>Ga0070717_10000379_pt1 | contig 28424 bp, 30 predicted proteins | sample LARL113metaG_FD_71366 | JGI IMG/M metagenome (GOLD analysis project Ga0070717, IMG submission 71366) | Corn, switchgrass and miscanthus rhizosphere microbial communities from Kellogg Biological Station, Michigan, USA - LAR L11-3 metaG | ecosystem: Host-associated > Plants > Roots > Rhizosphere ...
CTGCGGTTGACGGTTTCTTCGACGCGCCGCTATTTGAAAAACGTATGGGGTTTTCCAGGGAATGCGGGGATGAGAGTGGCGGACAAGCCGAGCCAACGAGAGCAGCAAGCCGCCGGGCCGCCGGCTGCGAAAACGCAGCGAATGATCTCGAGCCGCGACCTGTTCGGTAGCGACAGGCTGGTCATCATTCGCCACGAGCAGGAGGATTATCGCCTGCAAGTGACGGCGACGGGAAAACTCATCCTGACCAAGTAGACGCAAGGCGCGCGAAGCGCGCCACATCATCAGCCAGTCACCCTTGCCGCGAGGCATCGGCAGCCAGCCAACAAACAGGTCCCGTCGCGGACCGAAAGGGGCTGGCAATGCACGACAGACAACAACCATCCACGGCTCGGGGCGCCGGCCCGGAGCCTCGCATCAGGCGAACTGGACGACTGCGCTACTGCCTTTCGCTGGCGGCGATGCTCTCGATCGCCAGTTCCGCCGCCCTGGCCGAAGAGTCGATGTTCGCTTTCGTCTACACCACCGACCTGCTGCCGCAGGGGGCCAAGGAAGTCGAACAATGGATGACGTGGCGGCACCAGAAGATCGCCGGCACTTACGATCAGCTCGAAGGCCGAACCGAGTTCGAATATGGTCTCACCGACCGCCTCCAGGTGGCGCTCTATCTCAACTATAACTGGACGCAGGCCTTTCACAACGGGCCGTTCGGGGCGACGACGCCGCCGGAGCAGTTCGCCGACTTCTATCCGGGACCGGACGATCATTTCAACATGGCGCGATTCGCCGGCGTGTCCGGCGAGGCGATCTTCCGGATCCTTAGCCCGTATACCGACGTCTTCGGGCTTGCGGTGTATACCGAGCCCACCTTCGGCAAGAATTTCTTCGAGGTTGAAAACAAGATCATCGTGCAGAAGAACTTCTTCGACGATTTGTTGACGATCGCGTTCAACTTCACCTATGCGCCGGAATTCCGCTATCTGCTGGACCCGGCGGACCCGACCGGCACGGCAAGCAGCTGGCAATCGGAAACCGACGTCAACTACGCGCTCGCGGTTTCCTACCGCTTCATCGAGAATTGGTCGGCCGGCTTCGAGTTCATCAACGAGCACGAATACAACAGCTTCAATTTCAGGAACGAATCGAACAGCGGCTATTATCTCGGGCCAACCGTTCACTATGGCGCCGAGAGATTCTTCGTCACCGCGACCGCGCTTTGGCAGATGCCGTGGGCGACGGCGCATAGCGACACCGTGCCGGGCGCGCTGGTGAACGGCTACACCCTCGACAATGACTTCGAAAGATTCCGCGTTCGGCTCAAGGCCGGATACACGTTCTGAGGAGCTTTGACATGAAGGCAAGTCAATGGGCGCTGATCCCGCTCGCCGTGATTTCCAGTGCCGCGCACGCGACCAGCTATCTCACCGTCGAACAGGCGCAGCGCGCGATATTCCCGGACGCCTCGTTCGCGGCGACCGGCCAGCCGGGCGTCTGGCGGGCGTCCAACGGCAGCTATTTCGTGGTCGACCGGGTCGTCGGCAAGCACGAATTCATCACCCTGGCGGTCGGCATCAACGCCAACGGCACCGTCAAACAGATCGAGATCATGGATTACAAAGAGAGCTACGGTTGTGAAGTGCGCGACGCCGCCTGGCGCGCGCAGTTCGTCGGCAAGACCGCGAGCTCGCCGCTACAGTTGAACGCCGACATCAGGAATATCAGCGGCGCCACGCTGTCGTCGAAGCACGTCACCGACGGCGTCAAACGCATCCTCCAGAGATACGGATCGAGCCTGAAGGGCGGATGATGCGCGCGGCCCGCTGCCTCGGGGGTGAATGTCGAAGAAATAGGGCTTAGTAACCCGCCACTGCGAGTGCGACCACCGCGCTCATCGCCATCCAGCCAAAATGCCGGCCGCGCGTCGCCCAGGCATTGGCGAACGCCGCAAAAGCGAACACGCAGGCGAGCGTCACGACGATCCAGTGCCGTGCCGGGTCGGACGCCATCATGGGCGCCGCGATCAGAAGCACGCCGCAGCCGATCCAGGCGATGGTGCCGGCCTGCCACACCAGGCGGATCAACAGGCGCAAGCGCGGTGGCTCGATACTGGCGCGCGGGAACACTTTGGTTTCGCCAAGCACGCCATGGGTCACGGCGACGGCGATCGCGGCCAGGCCTGCGATTTGCAGCAGAAGGTCACGCATCGATGCCTCCATACAGTACTGTATGGTATTAGGCCGGGCGCTGGCCCCTGTCAATACAGTGGTGTATGGTGAATTGTCGCAGGGAACTGGCATGGCCGATCAACTCTCCGCCCAGGACTGGCTCGACCAGGGCCTCAAGACGCTCGCGAGGTGTGGCTTCACGGCGCTCAAGGCCGAGCGGCTTGCAAAGGCGATGGGGGTGTCGCGCGGCAGCTTTTACTGGCATTTCGCCTCACTCGGTGCGTTTCACGCCGCCATTCTCAACTACTGGCGCGAGGTGGCCGCCGAGCAGATCATTGCCAACCTCGAGGCTGCCTCGACGCACGACAACCCGCTGTCGCTGCTGCTGCGCCAGGCGTTCGGCGGCAGGCTGGCGCTGGAGAATGCGGTGCGCAGCTGGGCCATGTTCGATTCCGCCGCGCGGGCGGCGGTGCAGGCGATCGACCGTCGCCGCTTGGGCTATGTCGAAGGCATGCTCAGGACCGCCGGGCTTTCGGCGGATGTGGCGCGGGCGCGCGCGCAAATCTTGTATTGGGCGTTTCTCGGCTTCGCGCAGTCCGACCAGCCATTGCCGAAAGCAAGGCAGCAGGCGGTGCTCGATGAACTGCTGCGGATCGCATCAAAATAGGACTCACGCCGCACGCCGCATTCGAATGTGCTAGATAGGTCAAAAAATGCCGCCGGAGACCGCCCCATGAATACTTCGCCCGAACGCCCCGAAAATACCGTCGATCGGAAACTTCTGGAAATCCTGGTCTGTCCGATCACCAAGGGGCCGCTTGAATTCGATGCGGCAAAACAGGAGCTGATCTCGCGCTCGGCAAAACTCGCGTACCCGATCCGCGACGGCATCCCGATCATGCTGCCGGAAGAGGCGCGCAAGATCGAGTGAGGCGCTACAGCGCTTCGCCCTTCAACAACCGCGGCACTTCGCCGACCAGGCCGGCGGCCTGGCGGATGAACAGGTTTTTCAACGGCGGCGCGCGGTCGACGAGGCCAAGGCCGATATCGCGCACCGTGCGCAACAGCGTCGATTGGTTGGAGAACAGGAAGTTCAGCGAGTTGGTGGCAAGCCCCATCGCCATGGTGTCGAACCGCCGCCAGCGCTGATAGCGTTCGAGCACGTCGACTTGTCCGAGATCGATGCCGAGCCGCGCCGCATCGACCACCACTTCCGCCAGCGCCGCGACGTCCCTTAGCCCCAAATTGAGGCCCTGGCCCGCGATCGGATGGATCACATGCGCGGCGTCGCCGATCAGCGCCATCCGCTCGGCGATAAAGGAGCGTGCGACAAAATACGAAAGCGGAAAGGCGCGCGGCTTGTCGAGCGCCGTGATCTCGCCGAGATGCAGGCCAAACCGCTGCTCGAGCTCGCCGTGGAACTGGTCGTCGCTCAAAGCTGTAATACGCGCGGCTTCAGTGCGCTTTTCGGTCCATACCAGCGATGAACGCTTTCCGCTGAGCGGCAGGATCGCGAAGGGGCCGGCCGGCAAAAAATGCTCTTCGGCGCGGCCACCATGATCGCGCTCATGGCCGACGGTGACGACAATGCCGGACTGGTCATAGTCCCAGCCATGCGTCGCGATGCCGGCGCGCTCGCGCAGTTTTGAGCGCGCGCCGTCGGCAGCGACCAAGAGGCTCGCCTCAACGAGGCTGCCGTCGGTCAAGGTCACGTCGATACCGTCGGGGCGCGAATCGTAGGAGGTCACGGCGGTCGGGCGAAGATCGATATTCTCCGCTTCCGCACGCTCAACCAGCGCGTCGATCAGGTGACGGTTTTCGACCATATGCGCGAACGGTTCCCCCGGCTCGACATCGCCGGCAAAGGTCAGGAACACCGGCCGGGTTGCGTCCTCTAGTCTCGAATCGGTGACGACCATGTCGAGGATCGGCTGCGCATTGTCCGAAACCGCCTGCCAGGCGCCGAGCGTTTCGAACAACCGCCGGCAGGCTGCGACGATGGCGGTTGCCCGCGGGTCGCGGCTCGGCCGGGTGCCAAGCGCCGGATCGGCGACAATGACCGGGATCTCGGCGCCAAGTCCCTGACGCAGCGCCACCGCCAGCGCCAGCCCGGCAAACGCGCCTCCGCAAATGACGATGCTTCGTTGTGCCGACATCAAGAACCCGCCTTGGGAGCCTGCTTAACTCATACTCTTGCCACCCGAGTATAGCTGGGCGAAACAGGTTCGCGAAACAAGGGTCTGCGATCGTCATTCCGGGGCGAGGCAAAGCCTCGAGCCCGGAATGACCCGGGAAACCGAAAGCACTGACATGTCCAAAGGACTGATCGACCTGATTTCCATCCTCGATCTCGAGCCGCTCGAGGTGAATTTGTTTCGCGGCAACAGCCCGAAGACGAGCTGGCAGCGGGTGTTCGGCGGACAGGTGATCGGGCAGGCGATGGTGGCGGCGTGCCGCACCGTCGAGGGCCGGCTGCCGCATTCGCTGCATTGCTATTTCATCCTGCCCGGCGATCCGCAGATCCCGATCATCTACCAGGTCGAGCGGTTGCGCGACGGCAAGAGCTATTCGACCCGCCGCGTCACCGCGATCCAGCATGGCAACGCGATCTTCTCGATCATGGTGTCGTTTCATGCCGAGGAACAGGGTGCGTTCGACCATCAGGACAAGATGCCCGACGTGCCGCCGCCGGAGAAACTGACCGCCGAGGAAGTCGCCAAGCAGCCGATGTTCCGCGAGATGCCCGACTTCATCCGCCGCTATTATGAATCCGATCGTCCGATCGAATTGCGCCCGGTCGAGCTCGGCCGCTATTTCGGCGAGAGGATCGACGACGGCCGCATCCATGTCTGGATCCGCACCGCGGCCAAACTGCCCGACGATCCGGCGCTGCACATGTGCGCGCTCGCCTATGCATCGGACTTCTCGCTGCTCGACGCGGTGATGGCGCGTTACGGCCGCACCTTGTTCGACAAGCGCATGATGCCGGCAAGCCTCGATCACGCGATGTGGTTTCACCGCCCGTTCCGTGCCGACGAGTGGCTGCTCTACGCGCAGGATTCGCCCAGCGCGCAAGGCGGACGCGGGCTGACCCGGGGCTTGATCTTCAAGCCCGACGGCACCCTGGTGGCTTCAGTAGCGCAGGAAGGCTCGGTGCGCGAACGCAGATGATGCGCCTTTTACGCGTTGGCGTAGGCGCCTCGCTCGACCAGCGCGAATTGCGAGACGTACCATCTCGTGTACCAGCGCAGCACCCAGGGAATCGGGATCAGGAATCCGCATCCCAGGGCGAACAAGAAGGTTCGCCACAGCACTCCCCACCCGGTCGCATTGAAGACGATTTCGCGCCGCGTGCCACTGACGTTCCTGCAATTCCAGCGCATCCAGGCCGTGATCACCCAGGCCCAGCCGATGATCGTGATGATGGAAATGTACATCAGCACGTTCCAGCCGACATAGGTCAGCGCGCTGCCGGTAAATTCAATCGGCAGCCTTTGGCCGTTCGAGCTGAGATTGGCGGCGACCCATCGCACGATCATCCAGGACAAAAATCCCTGCAACGGAATGACGATGAGCTGGACCCAATTGCTGCCGCTCAAGCCGGCATAGCTCATCAGCCCCATGATCACGAACACATACCAGATATCCAGGGGCTGCCCGTTGAAGGCGAAGTTCGGCCGCCCCGGCACCCGGATACACGACGCCATCCAGCGGTAGAAGCTTGTCGACGTCCACGGCGCGGGAATGACGAGCAGCAGTCCGATGACGAACAGCAGGGCGCGTCCGAGATAGGACCATAGCCCGATATCGAACGACAGAGGATTTCCGCCCGGTCCACTGGGGCTCATCACCGCGCCCGATTGCGGGACCGCGGGAGCGCCCGAGCCGCCCGCCATCAGGTCCGGGATTTCGCCGGCCTTCTGCCAACCCGCCATGCCCTCGGACCACACCAGCGTGTCCGGCCTGATGGCCCCGCGGGCGATCAGGTCGCGAAGCTGGGCTTCCGGATAAGGCCCCTGTTGCTGGCCTTGCGATGCATAAAACCAGGACCGGCTCGGCATCTTGATACCCCCCTGATATTGCTTGTTAGCCGACCCTTGCGGGCGGCCCAATGACATTGGCGGCGAGAAGCCCATTTTGAGGGACGATCCGCTCGCCTGTACAGAGACCGAGGCGACACGGTTGAAATGTTTTCCTTTTCGGCTGCAAGTTTTTTGTGCCATTTGCCCGGAAAGATGCCAGATTTGACTGGGCGTCGGCGGTTGCGCCGGCCAGTCCGCGAAATCCTGAGGAAAACGAAGGCCTGACCATGAAACTCGTCGTCGCGATCATCAAACCCTTCAAGCTTGACGAGGTCCGCCAAGCGCTGACGGCCATCGGTGTGCACGGCATGACGGTTACCGAGGTCAAAGGCTATGGCCGCCAGAAGGGCCACACCGAGATCTATCGCGGCGCCGAATATGTCGTGAATTTTCTGCCGAAGTTGCGGATCGAAATCGCGGTCGCGTCGGACCTTGCGGACAAGGCGGTTGCCGTCATCACCGCGAACGCGCGCACCGGGCAGATCGGCGATGGCAAGATCTTCGTGACCCCGATCGATCATGCGCTGCGTATCCGCACCGGCGAGACCGACACCGACGCGCTCTAGCGTCGGGTGGAACACGGGCGATCACTGGGGCCAGATGCCGGGTTCGATCGACAAACCCCATTTGGATACCGTTTCGCTGCTCTTCCGGTGTGCAGGATTGTGTCCTCGGCTTGACCCGGCCACGATTTAATCAGATATGACTATTATTTAGGCGCGACCGAATAGCGCAGCTCCGGCGGAATTCCGCAAAGCACAAAAAGGTCCGCGTTCATAGTCCGTTAGGGAACGCCGCCCGATCTGGCACGGCATTTGATTCTAAGGGTCCCGGCTGTGCCCGCGTAGTGACCTTTCTCCGCGTGGTGACCTTCAGTCGAGAACGCCCGGTCGGTGCACCGGGCCCAAGCGGGGACGGAACCCATGAAAATTGTTATGGCGATCATCAAGCCATTCAAACTCGAAGAAGTCCGTGACGCCCTGACCGCCATCGGCGTTCACGGTCTTACGGTGACGGAAGTCAAGGGATATGGCCGGCAGAAGGGCCATACGGAGATTTATCGTGGCGCTGAATATGCGGTGAGCTTCCTGCCCAAGATCAAGATCGAGGTCGCCATCGCCTCCGATCAAGTCGACAAGACCATCGAGGCCATCACATCAGCGGCAAAAACCGGCCAGATCGGCGACGGCAAGATCTTCGTCATCAACCTCGACCACGCGGTACGCATCCGCACCGGCGAGGCCGATGCTGCGGCACTCTGATTTCGCGCTCAACCTTATCACTCAGGAGTAAATGAAAATGACGTTCAAACGTCCCTATGGCGCGGGATTGGCGGCCCTCGCAGTCGGCTTGTTCGCCGCAACCGCAGCCTACGCAGAGCCCACCGTCAACAAGGGCGACAACGCCTGGATGCTGACATCGACGGTGCTGGTGCTGCTGATGACGATCCCCGGCCTTGCGCTGTTTTATGGCGGCCTCGTTCGCTCCAAGAACATGCTCTCGGTATTGATGCAGGTGTTCTACACCGTCTGCATCGTCACCGTGATCTGGGCGCTGTACGGCTACAGCCTCGCCTTCACCGGCGGCTCCGACTTCATCGGCGGCTTCTCGAAGGCGTTCCTGATGGGCGTGACGCCGGACTCCAAGGCCGCGACCTTCAGCGTCGATGCCAACATCTCCGAGCTCGTCTATGTCTGCTTCCAGATGACCTTCGCGGCCATCACGCCCTGCCTCATCGTCGGCTCTTTCGCCGAGCGCATGAAGTTCTCGGCGGTGGCGCTGTTCATCCCGCTCTGGGTGACGGTGATCTATTTCCCGATCGCGCACATGGTCTGGTACTGGGCCGGCCCGGACGCCATCTCGGATGCGGTCAAGGCGCTCGCGGCCGCAGGAGATGCGGCGGCAAAGACGGCGGCTCAAGCCAAGCTTGACGAGGTCAATGCCGATGCCGGCTGGATCTTCAAGAAGGGCGCGATCGACTTCGCCGGCGGCACCGTGGTGCACATCAACTCGGGCATCGCCGGCCTCGTCGGCTGCCTGCTGGTCGGCAAGCGCGTCGGCTACGGCAAGGACCTGATGGCCCCGCATTCGCTGACCATGACCATGATCGGCGCCTCGCTGCTCTGGGTCGGCTGGTTCGGCTTCAACGCCGGATCGAACTTGGAAGCCACCGGCGGCGCCGCGCTCGCCATGACCAACTCCTTCGTCGCGACCGCGGCGGCGGCGCTGGCGTGGATGTTCGCGGAGTGGATCATCAAGGGCCATCCTTCCGTGCTCGGCGCGTTGTCGGGCGCGGTCGCGGGCCTGGTCGCGGTCACGCCTGCGGCCGGCTATTCCGGCCCGATGGGCGCGATCGTGCTCGGCATCGTTGTCGGCGTGGTCTGCCTGTTCTTCGTGACCGTGGTGAAGAACGCGCTTGGCTATGACGACGCGCTGGACGTGTTCGGCGTGCACTGCATCGGCGGCATCATCGGCGCACTGGGCACCGGCATCCTGGTGAACCCGGCGCTCGGCGGCACCGGCATCATGGACTACGTGACCGGCAAGATCGCCGATTACGACCTCGTCGCGCAGATGACGTCGCAGGCATGGGGTGTCTGCACCACGCTGGTGTGGTCGGGCGTAGGCTCCGCGATCCTCTACAAGGTCGTCGATGTGATCGTCGGCCTGCGCGCCAATGTCGAGACCGAACGCGAAGGTCTCGACATCACCGAGCACACCGAGCGCGCCTACAACATGTGAACCTCCCGGGGCGCGGTCTTAACCAAGACCGCGCCCAGAACTACGGTTTGGGCACATACCCGGCAATGCCCCGACCGTTGAGGGGCTCCAGCGCAAGTTGGAGCCCCTTTCTTTTTGTTCAGAATTAAGCCCGTAGCCCGGATGGAGCGCAGCGCAATCCGGGAACCGCACATGGCAGATCAACCCCGGATTTCGCGGAGCCCGTCGGGTGAGGGGTTCATGTCCATCGAGATCTAATCCCCTCACCCGGATCGCACCGAAATCAAGCGAGCCATTTCTCCACGCTCAGGCCGCGGATGCGTTTGAACTCGTCGGTATTGGCGGTCACGATCGTGGCGCCGGTCGCATGGGCGTGTGCGGCGATCAGCAGGTCGTTGCCGCCGATCGGCTTTCCGGCCGCTTCCAGCGCCGCGCGGATTCCGCCGTATTCAGCATCGGCAGGCACATCGAACGGCAGCACGTTGATCTCGCCAAGCAGGTCTTCGACGGCCTTGAGCAGCCGCTTCGAGCCGCTCTTTGCGCATCCGTAGCGCAGCTCGGCCGCCACGATGATGCTGGTGCAGATGTTGTTCTCGCCCGCCCTGGCGATCCGCTTCGCGGCTCTGCCTTGCGGATTCCTGATCAGGTCGGAGATGATGTTTGTGTCCAGCATGTAGCGCGTCAAAGCACATTCTCCGACGTGGGCACCGGATCGTCGATCTCGGGAAAATCCTCCGCCAAGGGCTTCATCGCCTTGAGCAACGCGACCAGCCCGCGCTTGCGCACCGGCTCGATCACCAACCGATCGCCGTCACGGTGCATGATCGCCTCATCGCCAGGCAGTTCGAACTCCACGGGAATACGGACCGCCTGGTTGCGGCCATTGCGGAATAATCTGACGTGCCTTTGCTCGGCCATCGGTTACCTCCAAGCATATGCCAAAGACATATGCCGGCTTGCCGAGCATTGCAAGAGGCCGTAAGGATCTGGTGACCGCGGCGCGACAACAAGGTGGGAGAACGCCATGAAGCTAGAGGGCGGATGCTATTGCGGAGCGGTGCGTTATGTGGTCGAAGGCGAGCCGGTGATGAAGGCGCAATGCCATTGCCGCGAATGCCAATATATCTCGGGCGGTGCGCCCAACCTGTTCGTGGCGATGCCGCCCGACGGCTTCAAATACACCAAGGGCACCGCCAAGCAATTTTCCCGCAGTGACCTGGAGAAACCCGTAACGCGCGAATTTTGCGCCGAATGCGGCACGCACATGGTGACCCGGCCGCGGGTCCCGGTCGTCGTGATCAAGGTCGGCACGCTCGACGATCCCGGCCTGTTCGGCAGCCCGCAGGTTGCGATCTATACCGTCGACAAGCAGCCCTTCCACCATGTGCCCGAGGGCATGCCTGCCTTCGAGCGGCTGCCGCAGCGATAGTCGTTGCCGGAGGAATTTGTCGCATCAGCCGGATGAGGGCAGCGATATGCGGGATCGGCAAACCTACCATGAGCTGAGGCGCAGAGGATTTAAAAGCTTTGGATCCCAATGGATTGGCGCCCGATCACGCAGCCAGTGCAACGGCGGGATATCGCAGTTCATTCCTGCGTCGGGCTAAGAGTTGAGCCTCCGCGAGTGTGATCCAGTCGCTGTTATTGTTGCCGGATGACCACTGGGCGAATGCCGCGCGATCCACGAACAGGTTGACTCGATCGCAGAACGCTCGGCGGAGGTTGCTACAGCAGGCTTCGCGATCGGGCGCCATGATCGACATCACGCAATCGGTTGGCTCAGCCACTCGCAATCGGCCGGGCGCCAGCTCAACGATGAGTTCCTTCTGCGAAATGGGACAGCGCGTAACTAAGGTCGCGGGCTTGTTGAGTATTTGCGGCAAGAACAGCGCGTCGAAGACGCACCAAGTGTAGAGCTTGGTCCTTGCGGCGACGAATTGGTGACGCGTTGGTCTGAGACTGAGCCCACCAAACGCGACGATAGCGCCCCGATCATCCGTTTCGAGCGACGTCGGCAGGAGTTGGCTGAACTGCTGATCCAGCCGTTCCTCGGTCAGTTCGCATGCAAGCGCAAGTTCAGCCCGCGCGAGCGGCGCACCACGAGCGAGCAGTCGATACAACGTGACACTGAGCCTCTGCAGCTCGGGCGAGTTCACGGCCAACAGCCCTCGTTCGAGATAGTCGATGAATGCGGCGTGAATCTCGGTCGTACGACTGGACAAGATTGCGATCCTTCACTGGCGTTCGGGATTGGTCGTCGGGTTGCTCGGCGTAGACTAGAGCGGGACGACTTTTCTTCGAATCGTCACCCCGTTCTAACTTTCTGTTTGAGCATGATCTCCGCGCAAACGCTTCGCGTTTGTCGCGAGGGAAAACCGGTGTCCACTTTTCCGGATCATGCTCTAGGCGCAACACGAGGCAGCGCCCGGCTCTCCGGCGCGCTGGGCCTGAATCGGTGGACAGGGCACCGAGCCGTAAGAACAGAACACGCAGCAATCGCCCGCCTTCGGCTTCAGCTTTGTGCCGCAGCCGGTGCATTCATAGAAGAACTGGCAGGCATCGGTCGGCATGATCTCCGTTTTTGCAACGGCGCAGTGCGGACAGGTGATGGTCGATTGAAGAAGCATCGGATCAGCCCTTGGGCGCGGACGGATAACCCTGCTTGGTGGTCGCCGACGTCAGTTGGTTCACATCGGCTTTGGCATCGTCATAGATGATCGTTGCCGTCTTGTCCTTGAACGACAACGCAACATTGGCGACGCCGGGAACGGCTTCCAGGCTTCCTTTCACGATGGAAGGGCATGCGGCGCAGTCCATGTTCTTGACGGCCAATGTGATCGTTCTGTCCGCGGCCATCGCTGCTGGCGAAGCGATGATGCCGACGGCAAAAGCCGCGTGGGCGATAAGCCTATTCATGGGGAATTCTCCGTTCATGAGTTGAGAAAAAGCGGCGCGATGAAGTCGAGGCCGAGCGCTGCGACAACGAGGATGGTTGCGAGGAGGAGGCTTATTTTGACGATGCGATTCGGCAGCGGGCGCGCACAGGCTGCGCCATCGGCACAGGAGCGCGTTGAGGATCGGTACACCAGCCAGTAACCATACCCGAGGAACGCGAGCGTCGCGGCGATCAAGTAGGGCTGATAGGGGGCGAGCCTGGTGAAATTCCCGATCCATGCGCCGCTGACCCCGAGGCCAAACAGGGCGAGGGGCAGGATGCAACAGGACGACGCCGCGAGCGCACCGAGCAGACCACCTGCCGCCATCAGGCTTTGCCTGAGCCGGTTATCGGTAATTTGATGGTCTGGGTTGATCGTCATGGGCTATAGGGTGCATCCTGTAGCGACTACAGGATCAAGGGCTATTTCATGCGCACCGTCACGTCTTCGCGAGCCGACACCTTTTCAATCGGCGAGCTGTCCAAGCGCAGCGGCGTGAACATTGAGACCATCCGCTATTACGAGCGGATCAAAATGCTGCCGGCGCCGCCGCGCACGGCGAGCGGGCGGCGGGTCTACGGGCCAGCCGAAAAACGGACATTGGCTTTCATCCGGCGTTCCCGCGACCTCGGTTTCACGCTTGAGGAGATTCGCGCCTTGTTGGCCCTCGGAGGGCCGGAGCGTGCTCCGTGTGCCGACGTGCACAAGATCGCGAGTGCGCATCTGGAGAACGTTCGAAAAAAACTCACCGACCTCGTCAAGCTTGAATCCATCTTGGCGGAAACGGTCGCGCACTGCTCTGACGGCGCCACTCCCGACTGCCCGGTGCTCGATATTCTGGATGCTGGCCGCCCGACCTAGACTAGACCATATATCCAATGTCTGACGCGTCGGTCGGACAAGCAAACATAGTCGTCGGCAAATCCCTCGCGGTTAGATTATGCGAGCTGGAGGAAGGCCAGGTAGTTAGCGGAAAGTTTGTCATATCGGGTCGCGACTCGCCGACATTGCTTGATCTTGTTGAAGAACCGTTCGATCAAGTTCCGCTTTCAGCGCGGCATAGCGGACATGGCCGGACCTGATGCGGGCTCGACTCGATCGCGATTGACCCCTTTGCGCATCAAGCGCGCGGGAATTTAGGAACGGCCTTTCGCTAAAGGACTACGCTGCGCTCGCGATCGTCGGAATGGGCGCAGTCGTTCACCTGCTGGGTATTGCGCGGGCCGATTATCTGAATTCCGTCGCATATTTGCGGGCAATCTCGTTGACCTGCTCCCGAGTCAGTTGCTTTGGCGGTACCCCGGGCGGACTACAGGTGTCGCGGAAGAAGCCGTCCAAGCCGGGAGGCGCCATGATCCAGAGCAGGAGCAGTTCGTGATCGGGATTAGCGAACCCATGCCAAGCATTCTTGGGAATGAATATCGTTCCGCCCTTCCCAAAAGGGTGTTGTGCATCGTTCAGTGTGAAAATTCCGCTGCCTTCCAGAACGTAGAAGGCTTCGTCCATCCGAAAGTGTCGGTGTATCGGAATGCCCGCACCGACCGGCACCTGCTGGGTTCCCAAGGCGAGATCGTGGGAGCCTGTGGCGGGGCCGACCCTGATGAAGATGTTGCCGGCGTCGCGCCAATGAACGAGATGTTCGCCTTCGCTGGCGCCGAGCACATATCCCTGTGACGCCGCAGTCTGAGCCTGGGTCATGCTGATCCTCCAATCCGATGGACTTGGATGGTATCATTCAGCACCTCATGCATCCACGGCCTCCAATGTCGGGCACATCGCGTCACTTCGCAGCGATGCGGAATTTGGTCGCTATCGGGGCATAGGGGACATCGGTCAACCTGCGCCAATTAAGCTGGGCTCCGCGCGATGCGGGGTCAGCACAAAACAAGACTGATTTGCCCGACGAGCAGTTTTGCAAAGTTTGTGTCCAGCCCTCCCGCAAAAAATATTTCGCTTGTCCCGTCGGGCAAATCACCTCCACTAGTTTCAGCCATTCCGTCCCGAGAGAGGGGCGTTGGCCATCGTCACGAACGTTGGGGCGGGATGCGATGGACGCGGCAGCGTCAAGCGCGCGATTGTAGTCGCAGGGCGAGATGAACCTCGTGAGCGATGGCAGCGCGCGAGACGAACGGCGCATCTGCGTACCGCAAAGCCGTGTGGTCCTGGCACCCGTTGCTGGTGTCAAGTCGGCGGAGGTTTTGGCAAGCCCGACCGGGCGCGCCGAGACCGTCAATTCGCCAACGACGGTGACAAGACGAATTCGTCGCCGGGGAGAGCACGGAATAAGCCGTTAAAACCATTGCGCAGGGAATGCCGGGTGTTCCGGGGTACCTGTGGTGACTAACTCGTGTGCTTCCTACCCTTTGCGCACGAGGCTGCGGGTGCTGAAGGCACCCGGCGTTCCCTGCGCCCTCCATTGGGCGAACCGGTTCGTGCACAACTCGGGCGCTCTCCGCGCCGCGGGATCATGGAGCGTTGCCCGTCACTTTGGCTGGCTTCCAAAGAGGGGGTCTCTCACGTGACAAATCGATCAAAATTGCCGCTGGCGCCGATGGTTAATCGCGTCTTAACCTCGCCGTATCTATGGTGGTTTGATCCGCATCCACCCGATCCCAAGGGGCGATCGGCGGCTTTCGAACGTGCTGGCGTTTTGAACCAATGGCCATGACCGCTTCATCCCGCGCGCCTGAGAGTGCCGGACATCAGGAAAGCGAACGGTCGCCATTTGCGCGGACGACCGAGCTGCTGGCGCCCTACAAGCCATCTAAACCACTGATAACGCTGTCATTGGGCGAGCCACAGCATCCGGTGCCCGGCTTTGTCGGACCGGTGCTGGCGAACTATATCGCCGATTTCGGCCGCTACCCGATGGCGAGGGGGATCGAGCCGTTCCGGCGCGCGGCGGCGGGCTGGCTTTCCAGCCGATTCGACCTGCCCCGCGCGATCGATCCCGAGAGCGAAATCCTGGTCTTGAACGGCAGCCGCGAGGGCCTGTTTTTCGCTAGCCTGACCGCCGCGCGCTATGTCGGCGAGCGGCGCGGCAGACCGGCGATCCTGATGCCCAATCCGTTCTATCCGGCCTATGGCGCCGGCGCCCGCGCCGCCGGCTGCGAGCAGATTTATTTGCCGACGACGCTCGCCAACGGATTCCTGCCCGATCTCGATGCGCTCGATGACGCGACGCTGGCGCGAACGGTCGCGATCTACATCGCTTCGCCCGCGAACCCGCAAGGCTCCGTCGCCGGCCGCGAATATTTCAGCCGCCTGAAGGAGCTCGCCGACCGCTTCGGTTTCATGATCCTGAGCGACGAGTGCTACTCGGAAATCTACACCAGAGAAGCGCCGGGCAGCGCGCTCGAATGCGCCGGATCCGATTTCACCAATGTGGTCGCGTTTCAGTCGCTTTCAAAACGCTCGAACCTGCCCGGCATGCGCGTCGGCTTCGCGGCGGGCGACAGGAAATTTCTCGCGATGTTTCACGAGCTGCGCAATGTCGCCGCGCCCCAGGTGCCGGTGCCGCTACAGCAAGTCGCGGTGGCGGCCTATGGCGATGAAGCCCATGTCGAGGAAAACCGCAGGCTTTACCGGATCAAGTTCGATCTCGCCGACCAGATCCTCGGCAACCGCTACGGCTATATTAGGCCCGCCGGCGGCTTCTGCGTCTGGCTCGATGTGTCCTCGCGCGGCGGCGATGAGCTAGCTGCCGTGAAGCTCTATCGCGACGCCGGCGTGCGCGTGATCCCAGGCAGCTATCTGGCGCGACAGCAGCCCGACGGCTTCAATCCGGGCGCGGGTTACATCCGTCTCGCGCTGGTCTCCGACAGTGAATCAACGGCCGAGGCGTTGCACCGGCTGGTCGAAATTCTGGATTGAGATTTATGGCTTTTGAACCGGAGCGCGCTCTTGCCTTCACCTCTCCCGTTGGGAGAGGTCGGATCGCGCTTGCGATCCGGGTGAGGGGTAATGCCCTCTCGATAGACCGTAACCCCTCACCCCAACCCTCTCCCATCGAAGTCGGATCTATCCGACTTCGACAATTCAAGATGTCCAACTCGGGTAAACCCGAATTGGATGGGAGAGGGGGCGCACCTTCGGTGCTGCGAGCATATCGATCCACTACTCAAGACTCCAATCGCGAGCGCCCATGAGCATGCCAGCGATCGAACGTGTCATTCCCCTGGTCGCGCAATTGCCGGCCTCGATGCGCGAGGCGCTGGTGCGGCGCCTGCGCGAGCTATGGGGGCTCGGCTTGATCGCGCTGTCCGGCGTGGCGGCGGCGGCGCTGATGACCTGGTCGGTTCAGGATCCGAGCCTCAGCCACGCGACGTCGCGCGCGATCCGCAACGTGGTCGGCTATCCCGGCGCGATCGGCGCCGATCTCTTGATGCAGATTCTGGGCTTGGGCGCCATCATGCTGATCCTGCCGATCGCGGTGTGGGGCTGGCGCATGCTGACCCACCGCGGCTTCGACCGCGAAGCGTTGCGGTTTGGATGCTGGATCCTCTGCACCGTGATTGCGGCCGGCTTTGCAAGCTGCTGGCCGCATGGCGGCGCCTGGCCGCTGCCGACCGGCCTCGGCGGCGTTGTCGGCGATGCGCTGGTGCGGGCGCCGGCGGTCGCGTTCGGGCCGCCCGGTTTCGTCTATCGCCTGGTGTTCGGAATTATTCTATTCGCCGCCTTGATCGCGACATTCCTGATCGCGAGCGGCATGGGCTCGCGCGACAGAGACGACGAGGAATTGACGCCGATCGAGGATGACGACACGCCGTGCGGCGAACAAGAGGACGACGAGCGCGGTTCGATTTCGCTCGGTTGGGCGTTTCATGCCGTCATGAGCGCAAAGGCCCGGCTCGCCTGGCTGCTGTCGACGGCCTATCGATCGCTGGTTTCGAGCGGACCGCAACCTCGCACCCTTTCGTTCGAACGCCAGGAGCCGAGCCTTGACTCGAGACTTGCCGGCCGCGCCGGTCCGTCGCTGGCGTCGTCCGAGGAAGAGGATCTCGAGGACGAGGAGGATGACGAGGACGCCCCGGCCCGCGCGCCGCGCAAAAAGGCCGCGCCCCGCGCCGCATCGCGCAAATCGTCCGACAAATTCGAACTGCCCGCGGTCTCGATGTTGGCGGCCCCGAAAGCCACCGACCGGCAGCCGCTCAACAAGAGCGAGCTGGAATCGAATTCGCGGGCACTGGAAGGCGTGTTGGGTGATTTCGGTGTCCGCGGCGAAATCGTCAAGGCCCATCCGGGGCCTGTGGTGACGCTGTACGAGCTCGAACCCGCGCCCGGCATCAAATCGTCGCGCGTGATCGGTCTCGCCGACGACATTGCGCGTTCGATGAGCGCGCTGTCGGCGCGCGTCGCGGTGGTCCCCGGCCGCAACGCGATCGGCATCGAACTGCCGAACGCCCATCGCGAGAAGGTCTATCTGCGCGAGATCCTGACCGCGAGGGAGAGCAACGAATCGGTCGCCAAGCTTCCGCTCTGCCTCGGCAAGAATATCGGCGGTGAATCCATCATCGTCGATCTGGCGCGGATGCCGCATCTTTTGATCGCCGGCACCACCGGCTCCGGCAAATCGGTCGCCATCAACACCATGATCCTGAGCCTGGTTTACCGGCTGCGCCCCGATCAGTGCCGCCTGATCATGGTCGATCCCAAGATGCTCGAGCTCTCGGTGTACGACGGCATTCCGCATCTGTTGACGCCGGTCGTGACCGATCCGAAGAAGGCCGTGGTCGCGCTGAAATGGGCGGTGCGCGAGATGGAAGAGCGCTACAAGCGCATGTCCAAGCTCGGCGTGCGCAACATCGACGGCTACAATGCGCGGCTGTTGGAAGCAAAATCCAAAGGCGAGGAGCTGACGCGCACGGTGCATACCGGTTTCGATAAGGAGACCGGCAAGGCGATCTATGAGAACGAGAAGCTCGATCTCGAGCCGCTGCCCTATATCGTCATCATCGTCGACGAGATGGCCGACCTGATGATGGTGGCCGGCAAGGACATCGAAGGCGCGGTGCAGCGGTTGGCGCAGATGGCGCGCGCCGCAGGCCTGCATGTGATACTGGCGACCCAACGGCCGTCGGTCGACGTCATCACCGGTACCATCAAGGCGAATTTCCCGACCCGCATCTCGTTCCAGGTCACCTCGAAGATCGACAGCCGCACGATTTTGGGCGAGATGGGCGCCGAGCAACTGCTCGGCCAGGGCGACATGCTTTATATGGCAGGGGGCGGACGCATCAGCCGTGTGCACGGACCTTTCGTCTCCGACGAAGAAGTCGAGAAGGTGGTGCGCCATCTGAAGACGCAAGGCCAGCCGGAATATCTCGAAGCCGTTACCGCGGAAGAGCCGACCGACGAAGACGGCGCGGTATTCGACCAGACCGGCATGGGCAGCGATGGCGGCGGCGATCTGTTCTCGCAGGCAGTTGCGATCGTCAAGCGCGACCGCAAGGCTTCCACCAGCTACATCCAGCGGCGTCTGCAAATCGGCTATAACCGCGCCGCTTCGCTGATGGAGCGCATGGAACTTGAAGGTATTGTCGGACAGGCCAATCACGCCGGCAAACGCGAGATTCTGGTCGAGGAGGAGGAGGGCGGTTTCTGAAAGAAAGGCCTTATTTTTTCACGGAAAAACGATATCTCCTTTGGCCTAAACCAAGATAAAATGGCCGCGAACTAAACAGGACGGGACGCGTTGAAATTAAATCCAAAATTGCGAATCAGCGGGCCGTCCGCGAGCTGCGGCACGCGCGTTGCGGCGCTACTGGTCACCGCCTCCCTGATGGCCGGCGCCGCCGCTCAGACCAGCGCGCAGACCGTTCCGGTGCCAAAACCGGCGCCAAAGGCCCGCGATGGCGTCCAAATGAGTGCGTCGGACGGGCAAAAGGGCCCGGCGACGACGGGGGCAACGGCCGCGGCGCCGCCCAATCCGGTGATTCCCGACCCGCACCGCAACCTGCCGGCCAATATTTTCGCGACCTTCGATGCCAACCAGAAGGCGCAGGCCGCCAAAGTGAGCTCTTATCTGTCGTCGCTACAGACGTTGGTCGGAAATTTCGTCCAGGTGGGGCCCGACGGCAGCAAGACCAAGGGCGATTTCTACATCCAGAAGCCGGGCAAGGTTCGCTTCGAATATGAAGCGCCGAGCCCGATCGACATCATCGCCGACGGATCTTCGCTCGCGGTGCGCGACCGCAAGCTCGCGACCCAGGACATCTATCCGCTGTCGCAGACGCCGCTGCGCTTCCTGCTCTCGGACCGCATCGATCTTCTCAAGGACACCAATGTGGTCAACGTGACCGCGGATGATGTTTTCATCAGCGTCACTATCGAGGAGAAGCAGGCGCTGATCGGCACCAGCCGGCTGATGCTGATGATCGGCGCCAAGGACGGCCAGCTCAAGCAGTGGACCGTGACCGATCCGCAAGGCTATGACACCACGGTTGCGGTTTATAATCTGGATTCGTCGAAGAAGGTCGATCCGAGTCTGTTCAAGATCGACTTCACCAACTACGCGACCCCGCCGGGCTGAATAGCACCATTACAAGTGGACGGATTGCGTCGTCGCTTGTGCTCGTCAGAATGACGGTCATAGATGCTTCGATGCGTCTTTCCGTGACAACCTGGAACATCAATTCGGTGCGGCTGCGCATCAACCTCATCGCCAAATTCATCAAGGCGGCGAGGCCGGACGTGCTTTGCCTGCAAGAGACCAAATGCATCGACGACGCGTTTCCATTGAAGCGCTTCAAGCGCCTCGGTTACGAGCACATCGCGCTGAACGGGCAAAAGGGCTATCACGGCGTCGCCGTGATCTCGAGACTGCCGTTCGAGAGCAAGGATATCCGCACCTTCTGCGACAAAATCGATTCGCGCCACATCTCGGTCGCGTTCGGCGAGAAGGCGCTGCTGGCAAAGCCGCTGGTGGTGCATAATTTCTACGTTCCCGCCGGCGGCGACATTCCCGATCCCGCGCTCAACGAAAAATTCGAGCACAAGCTGCAATTCCTCGACGAGATGAAAGCCTGCGAGCCGTTGCATCCGCGCGGCGACGACCGCCACATCCTGGTCGGCGATCTCAATGTCGCGCCGTATGAGAACGACGTGTGGTCGCACAAGCAATTATTGAAGGTGGTCTCCCATACCCCGATCGAATGCGAAAAGCTTCTCGCCGCGCAAACCCATGGCGAGTGGTTCGACGTCGCCCGGGAACGGATTCCGCTTTCGGAGAAGGCCTACACCTGGTGGAGCTATCGCGCCGCCGACTGGACCGTCGGCGATCGCGGCCGCCGGCTCGACCACATCTGGGTGTCGCGCGCGCTGAAAGACGCCGTCAGCGATTTCAGGATCCTGCGCGACGCGCGCGGCTGGGAACGGCCGTCCGACCACGTCCCGGTGACCGTGACGCTCGAGGTGTGAGCGCGCTCACGTGCTGAGCTTGGCCCCCGCTATTAAAATGTCGCTGGCGAGCTGGCTGGAGCGGCTGGCGAAGGCGTCGCGCAGTCTTCGCGCGGCGGCGGGATCGCTTTCCAGCACGCGCTGGAACAGGCTGCGCGAGACCCGGATCACCGCGGATTGTTCCAGCGCGATCGCGCTCGACGGCCGCTGCATCGCCACGATCAGCGCGAGTTCGCCGATCAGCGCGCCCGGACCCGCGGTGGTCTCGGCGCCGGCGCCATCCTCGATCCGGAATGCGCCGCGCTGGACGACAAATCCCGCATCCGCTTCATCGCCGGCGCTGAACAGGGTGGCGCCGCGCATTACGACGCGTTGCTCTGAGCCGATCGCCAGCATGCGTAGCGCTTCCATTCCCAACAGTCGCAGTGTCGGGACGCGCTCCAACAGGGCCACATCATCTTCAATCGACATTCAGAACCAATGATCGGGAAAAGCAAATACTCGAATCGCTATTCCCGAATCGTATCACGGCACCAGCTTGTAGCCACCGGCTTCCGTCACCAGGATCTCGGGATTGGCGGCATCTTTCTCGATCTTCTGGCGCAACCGGTAGATATGGGTTTCCAGGGTGTGGGTAGTGACGCCCGAATTATAGCCCCATACTTCCTGCAGCAGCGTCTCCCGCGACACCGGCATCTGGCCCGCCCGGTAGAGGAAACGCAGGATCGCGGTTTCCTTCTCGGTCAGCCGCACCTTCCGCGCATTGGCGCCGGTCAACATCTTGGAGCCGGGGCGGAAACTATAGGGTCCGACCGAGAACACCGCGTCTTCGCTGGCCTCGTGCTGACGAAGCTGGGCGCGGATGCGCGCCAGCAGCACCGCAAACCGGAACGGCTTTGCCACGTAATCATTGGCGCCGGATTCCAGCCCCAAAATGGTGTCCGAATCAGTGTCGTGCCCGGTCAGCATGATGATCGGCGCCTTGAAGCCGCCCTTGCGCAAGGACCGCACGACTTCGCGGCCGTCGGTATCCGGCAATCCGACATCCATCAGTACCAAATCGGGCGAGTTGGCCTTGGCCGCACTGGCGCCTTTGGCACCGGTATCGACGGCGGAGGCTTCGAACTCGTCGTGCAGCGACAATTGCTCCACCAACGTATCGCGCAGATCAGTATCGTCATCCACGATCAGGATCTTGCGGGCATTGGCCATGGGTACAATCCTCTTGGAGACGACGGATGCCTGCGGGAGTGCGGCGAGAGCCGCTCGGCAACGTCGGGGGCGTCTGATGTAGATTCTTCTTGAAGTAGTGGGCGGTTACCGATTCTCAAGCTGCGGCGCACTCTACCCCAGAATTTCCAGCTGTTGAGATGAATGTCCTGTAATGAAGAAAGCCAGCCGGTCAGGCCGTTGGCAAACCCTGGAACTCATGAAAAGACGCTTTATTTCAATCGCTTATGATAGGACTTTGCGCGATCGGCCGCTTTCCTCGGTGATGATTCGCGCGGTCGCCGGCAACCCCCGCCGCGGCTGGCTGACCGCGGGTGGGCGAACCATCCCGGTGGCCCTGGGACGGGGCGGCATCCGGGCCAATAAGCGCGAGGGCGACGGCGGGACGCCGAAAGGTACATTCCACCCGCGCAAATTATGGTGGCGCGCCGACCGCCATCCGCAACCGCGCACGTTTCTGCCGGTCCGCGCCATCGCACCTGAGGATGCCTGGTGCGAGGATCCGAACGACCGGCACTACAACAAGCCGGTGCGGCTAAAACGCGATCGCGGCGGCGACCGCTTGCGGCGCGAGGATCATCTCTACGATTTCATCGTCGAGATCGATCACAACACGAGCCCGCGCATCGCGGGCCGCGGCAGCGCGGTGTTCCTGCATCTGGCGCGCGACAATTTCGCACCCACCGCCGGCTGCGTCTCGATGACGAAATCGGCGATGCTGCATCTGTTGCAACGGCTGGGGCCGGGCACCAGGATTGAGATCGGATAAAGAGTTGCGAGGCGCCTGAAATGCTCGACAGACATCAGATCGCGGCCGCGTCAAAGACCCTGAACGTTCATTGGCGCGCCGGCACCAAGCTCGGCAATCTCGACACATCGTATCGTCCAAGTGACCGCGCCGAGGGCTATGCGATCCAGGCCGGGATCGAGCGCTGTTCGGACGGGAAATTATTCGGCTGGAAGATCGCGGCCACTAGCGTTGCCGGCCAGAAGCACATCAACGTCGACGGTCCGATGGCCGGACGCATCCTGGTGGAGACGCTGATCCCCGATGGCGGCACGGCCTCGATGGCGGGGAACGAGATGCGCGTCGCCGAGCCGGAATTTGCGTTCCGCATGAAAGCGGATTTGCCGCCGCGTGTCTCGGCCTACAGCGTGCAGGAGGTTCTCGAGGCCGTCGGCACGCTGCATCCGGCGATCGAAATTCCGGATTCAAGATTTGCGGATTTTGTCCGCGCCGGCGCCGCCCAGATCATCGCCGACAATGCCTGCGCGCATCTGTTTGTGCTCGGTGCGCCCACGACGTCGAACTGGCGCGCGCTCGACCTCGCCGAAGAAAAACCCGTGATCACGATGCGCGGCAAGCAATTCGTCGGTCACGGCAAGAACGTGCTCGGCGATCCACGCGTGGCACTGGCCTGGTGCGCCAACGAATTGCGTCAGCTAGGCCTGACGCTGAGGGCAGGCGAGGTGGTCACGACTGGAACCTGTCATCCGCCGCTGCCGATACAATCGGGCGATCTGGTCGCGGCCGATTTCGGTCTGCTCGGAAAGGTCTCGGTCAAGTTCGAGTAGGCGTTGCCGAGCGATGCCCGAAAATCGCAGACCCAACGCGGATGTGGGTGGCGCCGAGCTGGATTGCGATCGCGAAGTCCGCGCTCATGCCCATCGACAGATTGTTCAATCCGTTGCGCGCGGCGATTTTTGCGGTGAGCGCGAAATGCGGCGCCGGCGCCTCGTCGACCGGCGGAATGCACATCAGGCCGGAAATCGTCAGGCCGTAGGTTTCGCGGCAGTTCCTGATGAAGTCGTCGGCCTCGCCGGGTGCGACGCCCGCCTTCTGCGGTTCCTCGCCGGTATTGATCTGCACGAACAATTGGGGCCGCTTTTTCTGGGATTCGATTTCCTTGGCTAACGCATTGCAAATGCTGACCCGATCGACCGAGTGGATGGCGTCGAACAGCGCGACGGCCTCCTTGGCCTTGTTGGATTGCAGTGGCCCGATCAGATGCAGCGCAATTCCAGGGTAAGCCGATATTAACCCTGGCCACTTGGCCTTGGCCTCCTGCACGCGATTTTCGCCGAAAACGCGCTGTCCGGCACTGATAATCGGCACGATGGCATCAGCGCTAAAGGTCTTCGACACGGCAATCAACTCGACCGACGCGCGTTCGCGCCGCGCCTCCTTGCAGGCGCGCGCAATCTCCTGCTCCACCGCGGCGAGCGCGCTTGGTGAATCCGGGGTTACCTGTGCGGGATTTTCGCTCGTCATGTCACCTGATGATCGTCAATCGGCGGGAGTAGGTCCAATTTTACCGGGTTCAGGAAAGGCTTTTTGAACCCTTCCCGCTACCTTGCGCTGGGTGGGGAATAGGGATGTCCAGCGTCAGTTTCAACCGCAAGAAAGCCAAACTCAAGCAGCTTCTCGGAATCCGCGCGCGGCTTGCGCTGCTGGCGCTGATTCTGGTGACGCCCTTGATGCTCGAACGCGCCCGTTCGCTGGAAGACACCCGTTCCAGGCAGCTCGCGCTGGCATCCGCTGAATTCTCCAATCTTGCAAAACACACCGCCGATGCGCAGCGGCAGGTCATCTCGTCGGTCGAGGCGGTATCGAAATCGGCCGCCTATATCCGCGCGTCGACCGGCGGCGTCGGTCGCAGTTGCGATATCATGCGTGCGAGCCTGCCCGTCAATCTGCCGTGGATTCGCAGCCTTTCCGTTGTCGGCAAGGAAGGACGGGTTCAATGCTCGACGAACAACGCAATCGTCGGTCTCGACCTCAGCGACCGGGCCTATCTCCTGAAAGCCAGGGAGACTCGCGACATCGTTTTCAGCGACTTTTTGTTGGCCCGATTCAACAACAAGCCGATCGTGGTGGCGGCCTATCCGGTTTCCGCGATCAACGGCAATGAAGATGCCGTGATTATCGCGACGGTCAACCTCGATTGGATGTCGAAGTTGATGAGCAATCTCGGCGGTCGGCCCGGTATTTCGGCTGCGCTGGTCGATAGCACGGGCGTCGTGCTCGCAGCCCCGGCGGATCAGGCAAGCATGATCGGCCATCCGATCGACAATTTGCCGCTGCTCTCCGCCGTCGTCGAAAAGGCGATAAGTTCGGACGAGGCGGAAGGATCGCTGTCGTTCACCGCGGCCGACGGCTCGAAACGCGCAATCAATTTTGCGCGCGTTCCCGGCACGCAATCGCGCCTCATCGTCAGCATCGACGAAACCAAGATGACCGCGGCGATGGATCGCGACATTCGCACCGCCTATCTGCAACTCGGGTTCGTCAGCCTGTTCGTGTTGCTCGGCGCGCTGATCGCCGCGGAGAAGCTTATCATCCACCCGGTCGACATGATGGCCGCGACAGCGAAACGCTTCGGCCAGGGCGACTGGTCGGCGCGCATATCGCGCGCCTCGCTTCCGGCTGAATTCGTGCCGCTGGCTCGCGCCCTCAACGCCATGGCGGCGCAGCTCGGCCAACGCGAGCGCGAGCTGGTTGCCAGCAATGATCGCCTCACCGTGATCGCGTCGATCGACATGCTCTCCGGGCTCGCCAACCGCCGCGGCTTCCAGAGCCGGCTCGATTTCGAGTGGGTGAAGGCCCAGCAATATGACAGCGAGCTGTCGCTGTTGATGATCGACGTCGACCACTTCAAACTCTACAACGACACTTATGGTCATCCCGAAGGCGACGCCTGCCTCACGAGACTAGGCGAAGCGTTGTCCGGAATTGCCGCCGAGACCATGGGCTTTGCCGGCCGCTATGGCGGCGAGGAATTCTGCCTGCTGCTGCCGAACACCGACCCGCAACGCGCGATCGAGATCGGCGAAATGGTCCGCGCGGCGGTTCAGGAACTGGCGATGCCCCACAGCACCTCCAGCCATCGACAGGTCACCGTCAGTGTCGGCGTGGCCGCGACCCGCCCGAACGCCGGTTTGCGGTCGGGCGATCTGATCGAAGCGGCGGATGCGGCGCTCTACGCCGCCAAGCATCGCGGCCGTAACACCGTGGTCGAGCATGGGTTCGTACGGGGTACCGACGGCGGCGGCATCGCGATCGCGAGCTAGCCCGCCATCTCCTGATTGAGCTCTTTCTCACTCACGACCCGGTTGCGCCCCTTCTTCTTGGCAAGATAAAGCGCGCGGTCGCAGCGATCGATCAAATCGGCCATCGCCTCGCCGAACTGAAACTGTCCGACCCCGATCGAAACCGTAACGCCCGGAAGAATTTCGCCGGTCGAGCGGCGGGTGATCTGACGTTCCGAGATCGAGCGTCGAATGCGCTCGGCGACCGCCTTGCAGGCGGCAAGATCGGCGCCCGGGAGGACGGCGATCAGCTCTTCGCCGCCATATCGCGCCGGAAGATCGATTTCCCTGACGCGCTCGCGCAGGGCGTTTGCCACCAGCCGGAGCACCTGATCTCCGATCGCGTGGCCGAAATTGTCGTTGAAGCGCTTGAAGTGATCGATGTCGATCAGGAGAATGCTCAGCGTCTCTCCCGTTTCCATCGCTGCCATCTGGGCCTTGCGAAGGAACTCATCGAGCGCGCGGCGGTTCGGCAGACCCGTGAGGGTGTCGGTCTTGGCGCGTTCCTCCGATTTGTTCAGGGAGTCGCGGATCGCATCGAGCTCTCGGGTCTTCTCGTCAAAACTTGCTTCCAGCGTGACCGCGCGCGACGTCGCCTTCGAAAGCTCGCTCATCAAACTCTCGACCAGCGATCTCGGATCGACGCCGGCCTCGCTCTGGTCGGCGACATCGCTGATGGCCTGCATGTGCGTGCGATTGTCGGCAATCGCCGTGGTCAGGAACCGCTTGGCCGACGCCATCACCGAATGGAGCTGCTGCGAAGCATTGTTGAGGGCGGCGTCGTCGGGAACGATATGCGATCCGGCATAGGTCACGAACAGATCTTGATTGGTGGCGGCGTCAAACTTTCGCCTGTTGCCGATCAGGACATCGATTGTGCGCTTGAGTTCGGGAGACGAGCCGAGGGAATACTTGAACCAGACATGAAAATTGTTCGGCGTCGCCGGCACGCGCTGTTCGGCCATCAACCGCATGGCGGTTTCCGCGACGGAGGTCGCGTACTCGAAATCAAGCGCGTCGAAAGCGGCGACCGTCACGGCTTGAGATGGCTTTCTGTCGGGTGTTGGATGCTCGTTTGGAAGGCAAATGTCTCACGGAAGTGTTAATCCGGCCTCAACCCGACACCCCCGGAGAGTCACGGGGATGGTGACGAATGGCGGGCTCGCCGCCCCTCCAACCCGTTGACCCCGCAGCCGCTTTTGTGGCCTAGTCCGCCGTCTTTTAGACGGCCCGCGAATCCACGAAAAGCCAAGCGATTCCATGACCTCCGAACGCTACAACGCCCGCGAATCCGAGCCGCGCTGGCAACGCCAGTGGGACGAAAAGGCGATCTTCGCCTCCAAAAACGACGACCGGCGGCCGAAATATTATGTGCTCGAGATGTTCCCCTACCCGTCCGGGCGCATCCATATCGGACATGTCCGAAACTACACGCTCGGCGACGTGCTGGCGCGCTACATGCGCGCCAAGGGGTTTAACGTGCTGCACCCGATGGGCTGGGACGCGTTCGGGCTGCCGGCGGAGAACGCCGCGATCGAGCGCAGGGTCGCGCCGAAGGCCTGGACCTACGACAACATCGCGGCGATGAAGAAGCAGCTGCGGTCGATCGGGCTCTCGCTCGACTGGTCACGCGAATTCGCGACCTGCGATCCGTCTTATTACAAGCATCAGCAGAAGATGTTTTTGGATTTTCTGCGGGCGGGCCTTGCCGAGCGTGAGAACCGCAAGCTGAATTGGGACCCGGTCGACATGACCGTGCTCGCCAACGAGCAGGTGATCGACGGCCGAGGCTGGCGCTCCGGCGCCATCGTCGAGCTGCGCGAGATGAACCAGTGGGTCTTCAAGATCACAAAATATTCGCAGGAGCTTCTGGACGCGCTCGATACGCTCGACCGCTGGCCCGACAAGGTGCGGCTGATGCAGCGCAACTGGATCGGGCGCTCGGAAGGTCTGCTGGTTCGCTTCGCGCTGGATCCTGCCACCACGCCCGCCGGCGAAACCGAACTGAGGATCTTCACGACGCGTCACGATACGCTGTTTGGCGCAAAATTCATGGCGATCGCGGCCGACCACCCGCTGGCGCAGGCGGCTGCGGCAAAAAACCCGAAACTTGCGACGTTCATTGCCGAGGCGAAGCGTCACGGCACCGCTCAAGAGATCATCGACACCGCGGAGAAACTCGGTTTCGACACCGGCATCAAGGCGATCCATCCGTTCGATCCGAACTGGAAGCTGCCGGTCTATGTCGCAAACTTCGTGCTGATGGAATATGGCACCGGCGCGATCTTCGGCTGCCCCGCACACGACCAGCGCGACCTCGATTTCGTCAACAAATACGGGCTCGGCAATACGCCGGTGGTGTGCCCGCCGGACGTCGACCCAAAAACCTTCGTCATCACCGACACCGCCTATGACGGCGATGGCCGCATGATCAATTCGCGCTTCCTCGACGGCATGACCATCGAACAGGCCAAGGAGGAAGTGGCCAAGCGCCTGGAGAGCGAGCTTCGAGGCAACATGCCGGTCGCCGAGCGTCAGGTGAACTTCCGGCTGCGCGACTGGGGCATCTCTCGGCAACGCTATTGGGGCTGCCCGATCCCGGTGATCCACTGTCCGAAGTGCGATGTCGTGCCGGTGCCCGATAAGGATCTTCCGGTAACGCTGCCGGAAGACGCTACCTTTGATAGGCCGGGCAACGCGCTCGACCATCATCCGACCTGGAAACACGTCGTTTGCCCGAAATGCGGCGGCAAGGCCCAGCGCGAAACCGACACCATGGACACCTTTGTGGATTCGTCCTGGTA
>Ga0070717_10000380_pt1 | contig 28410 bp, 28 predicted proteins | sample LARL113metaG_FD_71366 | JGI IMG/M metagenome (GOLD analysis project Ga0070717, IMG submission 71366) | Corn, switchgrass and miscanthus rhizosphere microbial communities from Kellogg Biological Station, Michigan, USA - LAR L11-3 metaG | ecosystem: Host-associated > Plants > Roots > Rhizosphere ...
GCGGAATCGCGCCCTCGAGATCGGCACCGAGCCATCGGGCTTCCCGCCCGAGCTGCCATACGAGAACGGAGTCCCCGCGAAGGACTCCGGCGGCAGCTACAAAGACAACGTCGATGGAGGCATCCCGAACCCGGGAGCCGAGATCAACCCCAGCCCATTCCGGGCTGGATAGCAGGAGCCTGACCATGCCCACCCCGAATGACCAGACTGGCGTTGGCCTCGACGGCACGCACAAGCAGCCGACCGACAAGTACGATGCCGAGCACGGCAAGTACCAGCAGAACGTGCCCGAAGGCACGCACGTCCCGAACGCCTCGCCGGCCGCGCCGGACCCGAGCCCGTTCCGCGTCGGCACCACGAAGTAACCCCCGCCGGTGCCGACCGACCTGTTCAAGATCCAAGGCCAGTGGAGCACGTCTCCGCAGGACGGTGGCTTGCTCATGTCTGGGGCAGCACCGATCGGGCCAACACCCATCAACGAGTCGGTCACTCTCGACGAGAAGGACCTGAACTCGATCAAGCTCTCAGGGGATGGCGCCGTTGCCGTCCCCTTTGGCAGTGTGGCGAACGCCCACGTGGTCGTCATCCAATCTGATCGCAAGGTCATGGTTCGGCTGACCTCCGCCGATGGCGCGACCCAGGCCATCCCCGTGGATGGCTACCTCCAGCTCATCTCGAGATCGGTGCCTTTCACGGCGATCGACCTCACCAGGGTTCCGGCGACTCTGACGAACGTCTCTGTCTTTCTCGGGGAAAAGGCGTAGCGCCAGCTCCCGCTGATCTGATACACCTGCCCCACCCCTAAGGAGATCTATCGCTATGACCACCTCGATCGCTCAGACCATGCAGAGTGCCCTCGACAAGGGCGGACCCGCGATCGTCGGCGATGCCGCGTCGCAGATGAAGCTCGGCACGATGCTGACGCCGCTCAAGCGGACGTTCACCGGGCTGACCGGCGCCGCGACCTACGATCTCACCGCGCTCGATGGCGATGGTGAGACCGCGGGTGCAGGCAACCCGAAGCGCCTCGCTGCTCTGTGCGTCAACTCGCTTCGCGTGACCGCGGCGACCACGGCGACCGCCGCTGGGACCTACGCGGTCTCGGACATCGGTGGCGCAGTGGTCAGCCCCGCGACCCACACCGCGGTCGGCGTGGCGCTGATCTCGGACGACGGCAAGTCGCTGACGTTCGCGACGGCTGACGTCACGGCGTTCGTCATCGAGTATATCCCCCGCGCCGCGATCGATATGGTCGCGACGAACAACGCGCTCAACGGCGCGCCGTAAGCGAACGACCCAAAGGGGACTGCTGAAAGGCAGTCAAACGTCGCTCGCCGGGCGACACCCAAAGGACCCGGCTCACCCGCAACCCTCAACCGATGGCCTATCTGAGCTCTGGACACTAGCTGCCAACGCCTACGACGGCGGTAAACAGTCGGTCAACCAGAGGCTAAGACCAGGAGCGACGAAGCGCCATGCCGGACCCGACTCAGATCGAGACACCCGAGAAGATTGTAGACCCTGCGATCATTGCCCAGCCGACCGAGACCCCGCCGCCTGTTGTAAAGCCGGTGGTGGTAGTCGAGGAGCCCGAGGGTGGTGACGGAAAGGTACTCCAGGTCAAGCACGGCGACTTCAAGCGCATCAAGGACGAGGCAAAGGAAAAAGGCCGCCAGGAGGCTCTCCTCGAATACGAGGCCAAAGCCAAGAAGGCGGGATTCCGATCACTCGACGAGTTCCTCGAGACCGCAAAGAAGCCGACAGCGCCGAACCCGGAGCCACTGGTTCCACCGAAGAAGGTCACAACTGCCATGCCGATCACGCCAGCACCCGCCCCCAAGCCCGACAAGGCAGCCGCTGAGGCCGCCAAGCTCTCCGACGAGAAAAGCCGCATGCGCAAGCAGCGGCGTCGCGAGGAGAAGCAGCGCCGTTTGCTCGAGCGTCAGCTCGCAGCTAAGGACGCCGAGATGGAGCTCCGCGATGAGCTTCACTCGTTCGGGGTTGCGGACGTCGACTACGGCATCCGCCTCCTGACTCGAGCCCTCCAGGGCAAGTCGGAGGAGGAGCTGGCGAAGTTCGATCGCAAGGCGTTCTTCGAGGGGATCCGTCAGGATCGTCCCTATCTGTTCGGCGAGAGGGTTCAGCCCGCCACGACCGGGACCAACGGCGCCAAGCCCGACGGTTCCAACCCGGTGACACCCCCCGCCGGTGGCCCGGCCGCGGCCGCGGCAGAAGCCAACAAGTTCGACGCCCGGAAAGCAACGCCCCAAGAGGTGAGTGATAAGCTCAAGTCTCTTGGACTCAACCCGCACATGTGAGACAACAGGTCGGTAAGAATCCGATCAGGAGAGCACGATGCCCGATTTCAGTACCATCAGCCAGGACCCGACCGTTCGATCTCTCGTCCAGGACGGCCTCCTGGAGCGCGCGTTTCACGACGCGCTGTTTCCCCGCATGTTGTTCCGCGGTGAGGCGATGCCTCAGCTGTGGCCGAACAACGTCGGTGACTCGATGGTGTTCACGGGCGTCGGTCTCGTGGCTCCAAAGATGCGCCCCCTCCAGCCGGGCAGCGATCCGGCTCCGTCGACGTACCAGGCAGAGCAGTGGTCCGCCACGCTCCAACAGTACGCCGACTCGATCGACACGCACATGCCGTCGTCGATCACGGCGATCGCCAACCTCTTCCTGCGCAATGCGCAGCAGCTCGGCCTCTCGTCCGGCCAGTCGCTGAACCGGATGGTCCGTGACCGTCTGTTCAACGCAGCCGGCTCGGGCTCGACCGTTGCTGACGGCGCGCAGAACAACGTGACGACCCTCCGGGTCAAGCGCCTCGCGGGCTTCACCCGCGCGCGCCGCCCAGACCTCGCGGCCGGCTCGCCCGTGCAGTTCAGCACGGTGTCGACCAACAACCCGCTCAAGGTCCTGCTCGGCACGGCCCTGACGGCCAACACGGTGACGGGGTACTCCCCCGACAACCCGGGCGATGAAGTCGGCCCGGGTACGCTGACCCTCTCGGCGGGCTCGCCGAACCTCGCGGACCGCGCAGCGGTCCTCGCGGTCGACCGCACCAGCGCGGTGTACGTCGGCGGCGGCAACCGCACGGACGATATCGGCACGACCGACCTCCTGACGCTCGCCGCCATCCGGACCGCAGTCGCGCGGTTCTGGCAGCAGAACGTCCCGGAGATGCCGGACGGCCGCTTCCACCTGCACGTCGACCCGACGGCGCAGGCGCAGATCTTCGCCGATGACGAGTTCCAGCGCTTGCTCACGAGCTTGCCGGATTACTTCATGTACAAGCAGTTCGCGCTCGGCGAGCTTCTCGGTACGGTGGTCTTCCGGAACTCGGAGAACCCGCTGCCCGAGACCGTCGCCCCGAACGACGGCGTGACGTTCTCGCTCGACGACCCGTTCGCCGGCGAGCTCTACTCGAACGGCAGCGCGACGACGGGCGTGCGGATCCACCGCACGTTGCTCGTGGCCCAGGGCTCGATCTACGAGTACTACCAGGACCTCGGCGCGCTGATCACCGAGGCCGGCGTGACCGGCAAGGTCGGTCAGTCGACGATCAACAACAACGGAATCGAGGTCAACACCGACCGCATCCAGTTGATCATCCGGTCGCCCCTCAACCGGCTCCAGGACCTCGTGTCCACGAGCTGGAAGTTCATCGGCGACTGGCCGGTGCGCACGGACGCGACGGTCGGCGACGCGGCGCGCTACAAGCGCCTCGTGCAGATCCTGACCGGCGAGTAGACCTCGCCCCACGCCAGCCCGGCGTCTGGTATCTTCAAGGGGCGCCCAACCGGGTGCCCCTGTTTTGCTTTCATGGGAGGCCCACGTGGCTGAAAAGACCAAGTACGATCCGCTCGAAGCAGCCAAGGTCACCGGCAAGACCCAGGCGAAGGACGAAGCTACGCTCGCGCGCAAGGACTGGAGCCCGCCTCCCGTCGAAGCTGCACTCCCCCCGCCGCCCCCGGCCACTCCAAAAACACGGGAGGCAAGCCCGGCAGAGGCCCCCCCAGAGGCGCCGCTACGCGAGGTCTACGAGGTTGTCGAGGCCAAGATGGTCTCCCTCGGGGGCGGTAACATGCACCGCTTCAAGGTCGGGACCATCATCGACCCCGAAGGCTTCGGCGGCGAAGAGGGTGTCGCTCGGCTCGGACTCAAGCTGCGCAAGGTGACGGTGGCCTGATATGGTCCTCGACCCGACGGAGCGCGAGCGCATTCGATACCACATGGGCTACCTGAGCGTAGCTCCTGCGGCGTCGATCACGTTCGGGCTCCCCGCGCCGATCCAGACCCTGTTCCTCGTCGAGCTGGCGATGAACAACCTGCTGCCCGAGGCGACGGATCGCATCCGTCGCTTCCTGACCATCCTCGACAACATCGAATGCAAGATGATCGAGGGTCAGTCGTACCTGGTCGCGACTCAGCTCGACCAGATGTATATCCGGAACGACAACATCGACAAGCTCGAGGACGAGTACAGTCGGTGGGCGTCGCGGCTTGCTGACGAGCTCGGGTGCCCGCTGTACCCAGGCTCGGCGAAGTTCAGGAAGCTGTTCCGCGACGTCGGCGCCGGCTCGATCCCGGTGCGAGGCATCTAAGCTATGGGCGGTCCCTACGAGAAGCGTGACGGCTTCGCGGTGGCGTCGCCCCAGCTCCTTCGCGACAGCCTCGCCCGCAAGCTCGTGCCCGTCGCCGACAAGCTACGAGACCTTCAGACTCGGCTTGGCGGGCGGCCGTACCGCGTGAAGGTCGTTCGGACCACGTGGTCAGGCCTCAAGCGCGGCGTCGGTGTCGAGCAGGTCGTCAGCGAGCTCGAGCTCTTACCGACCCCGCTCGTCGTCGACCTCAACGGGTTGGGCGAAGAGGTCTCGGCCGTTGGTGTGACCGAGGTCGGCCAGGTGATCCTTCAGGAGGTCTCTGGCCGCTACACCGAGGACCACCTCACCGGCGTTGACGCAGAGGGCAACCCTGTCGGCGACTCCGATTCGCTGTACTACGAGATCGAATCGTTCAGGCCTGACGGTCAGCCGGCGGAGCGTCGGCGCTTCGCACTCGCCTCGGTGCCGTACTACGCTGCGACCAAGTTCCAGTGGACGATCACGCTGGACGCTCAGCTCGCGAAGCGCGGCCGGAACGGGCGGCCGTGAAGTACACGCTCGACCAGTTCCGATCCTACCTGCGCGGCCTACCGAAGAAGTTCGAGAAGGCTGCGCTCGAAGGCCTAGAGCTCGGGGCCGCTCGCGCTGTCCCTGTGCTCCAGCGCGCTGCCGACAACGCACCCCCTGCCTCGGCCAACGGCAAGCGTGGGGCGCGCGACTCGGGGCGCTACCGCGGTGCGTTTAAGTGGATGAAGATCACGGACGGCGTCGTGATCTACAACGGGATGACCTACGCTGGCGTGATCGAAAAGGGTAGGCGCAAAGGCAAGAAGCCTCCGCCCACCAGAGTGATCGCACTCTGGGCTCAGCGCCGCCTCGGCCTCAGCGAGAAGCAAGCCAAGGCGGCTGCCTTCCCGATCGCACGCGCCATCGGTCGCCGAGGCCTCCTCGCTCGCAGCGTCTTCGGCAGCTCACGCCCGAAGATCGCCTCTGTGGTCAGGACGGAAGTACAGGCGTCCATCAAGCGCCACAGCCGCATGGGGAGCCCATGAGCTGCGAGCCGAACCCGGCGCCCCCAGAGGTCGCCAACGCGCCCTTGCTCCAGCCAAGCACGCTGGCCAAGCTCGTGCTGCTCGCGACCGACAAGCCTGTCCGTGTTGCCCTGCGCGAGGCCGACGCTGTCACAGCGCTGCGCCGCGGGCTCGCGGAGTACCTGTCGCAGGTTCAGCTCGATGTGTCGGGCGAGGTGGTCCAGTTCGCCCGCATGCTCGAGGTGTGGTCGGACTCCGACACGCCCGCCGACTACCCATCGGCGGTCGTCCAGATCGCTGGCGAGGCTGACTACGACGCGAGCTCGTTCACGCCGAACGTCGACCCCACCGACCGCCTGCCGACCGGCGAGTACCTCGTGAAGCACTCGGAGGTCACGGTCCTGCTCCAGGTCGAGGCGCACTGCTCCTCACCGGGCCAGCGCGTAGGCGTCGCGATGCTGCTCGAGGACGCGGTCAACCCGGTCAGCTGGATGCACGGCTTCCGGCTCGACCTGCCCTTCTACTACGGCCAGCGAGCCGAGTACCAGGTGACCGCTGCCGACTTCCGAGACGACGCGGGGACCGCTCGCCACGAGCTGCGCCCGCTCACGTTGACCGTAGAGGCCCGGATCTCCCAGGTCCGAGTCCGTCGCCTACCGATTCTTCAAGTCAAGCTCGACGTCCAGGTGTTGGAACCTGGACAGTAGTGTAGGATCCCACCCACCGCCTTCAGGAGGCACTCATGGCCGGCTTCATCCGTCGATTCCCGAACTTCCCCCCGACGGACGTCCTCCAGGCGATCGAGGGCATCAACATCATCGATCTGCCCCCACCTGGTTCCCCTCAGGGCGTCAGCGAAAACGTGATCGGTCTCGTCGGCGAGTTCGCCGACATGACCTACGCCACCGCAGTCGACGCGAGCGGCAACATCACGACCGACGTTCAGCCAGTCGAGATCTTCGGCGGGCAGGACCTGGTGAACAAGCTCGGCGGCTTCGACTTCTCCCTCGGTGCCTTCGGCACCGGCTGTGGCAACGGGATGGTCGAGCTGCGGAACAAGTCGTTCGGCCGCCTCGTGGTCGCCCCCGTGAACCTGGCCTCGTCGGCCGGGATTCGGATGTGGCGCCAGCTGCCAACGAACAAGAGCGCGACCGACCCGACCCCTGTGGTCCCGGTGTCGGCCGCATCGGTGCCGGCAGGCTACCTGCTGAAGGACTCGGCGCAGGTCCTCGAGCACCTCAAGGTCGCGAGCGCGGTCATGTTCTCGGCCCACGTCGCGTACCTCACGGGCGTCGACGGCGCAGTGACCAACGCGGCTGCGGCAGCCACGACCACGTTCACCTCGGCCGGCGGAGGCTTCACGACCGTCGCTCGCCCCGACGGCAAGGTCGGCGTCAAGGTCGGTGACATCCTCGTCACCGGCGTTGTCGGCCTCGCCGGCGCACAGGGCGATGACGCGGGTACGTTCCGCGTCGTGTCCATCACCAGCGACACGGTGGTCGTCGTTCAAGCGCTCAACGGCGCGAACTTCGACTTCGCGACCACGAGCGTCGTGCTCGCGTGGCGCCTCCACCCGGCCACCGACGCTGACAGCTACGGCGAGAGCGTCCTGGCGAACCAGGCTGCCTTCACCGTACGCGCGCGTCCGATCACGAACGACGCCGGCACGGGCGCGAGCGGCACGGACGGTTCGTGGGCCACGGGGACGTTGCTGTCTCCGGTGACTGCACCGGCCGCGCTGACTGCGACCACCGCCGACCCGTTGTCTGGTCTCGCTGGGGCTGTCGGACCGACCACCGCGGTCGCGTACACCGCAGCCATCCAGAAGTCGAACGCGGTCAATGCGGCCGGGATCGACGCGCTCTACCTGAGCGCCATCGCAGCGTTCCTCCATGACGACGTTCCGGAGACGGAGGTCGCTCACCTGTGGGCGGCTCGCAAGAGCAACACGATCCGCAACGCGTTGTCGACGCATGCCATCTTGGCGAGCGCCCAGGGTGTCGGTCGGACCGTGTCGATCTCGCCAGAGCTCAATCAGACGCTGTCGACGGTCATCGCGACCGTCACAGGCAACGCCGCGCCGGGCGTCGGTGCGAACCGCGACGAGTCGACGTTCTACGACTGGCCGCCCGTGCTGACGTTCGTTCCCGAGGCCGTCGGTACGATCGTGACGTGTGCTGATGGCAGCACGACGTCGGACGGCATGCTCGACACGACCAGCGATGGCTGGCTCGCGTCGGTGCTCGGCAACCTCGCCCCGGAGCGCAACCCGGGCGAGGCGACCGCGACCACGAAGGCCGCGCTCGGGCCGATCCTCGGCTACGCGCGTGGTGTCCCCAAGATGGACATCAACGTGTGGGAGCTCCTCCGCCTGCGAGGCATCTGCGGCGTCCGCATGGACAAGACCGTGGGTCCCGTGTTCCAGAGCGGCGTGACGACCTCGCTGAGCGCGGGGCGCAAGAACATTGCTCGCCGGAAGATGGCGAACTACATCGAGGACTCGCTGGCGAACGCGCTCAAGCCGTTCTGCAAGCTGCCGCTCGCCAACCAGATGAAGGACGGCGCGCTCGGTCAGTGCGTCGACTTCCTCGAGATCCTGCTCTCCCCCGACAACGCGGCGGCGCAGCGGATCCACGGCTACCTCGTCGATGACAAGAGCGGCAACACGCCGCAGACCGAAGAGGCAGGCATCTTCGTGATCATCGTCAAGGTGCGCACGCTCGCCTCGGCTGACTTCATCGTCATCCAGGCTGAGATCGGCGAAGGCGTTGTGACGACCTCCGAGGTCCCGCAGTGACCGTCCAGTCGCTTGGGGCTGGCCAGGGCGTCGCCTATGACGCCTCGGCCGAGATCACCTTCGACATGCAACCGGGGGTGCAGTACCGAGTGATGTGCTCGACGGTGTGCTGGCTCCAGATCGCCAAGACCGGGACCGCAGCCGTCAAGCAGGCGGCCGGCACGCACTTCATCCCGGCGAATACGCCGGTGCTCGTTGGCTGCCTCGGCGCAGCCAACAGATGCTCGTTCATCAAAGACACCACCGCGGGCTGGGCTCACCTGTCCGAAGTCGCTCACCAGACCTGAGGAGGTCCGTCATGTCGTCCGTGTTCAAGGCAACGCTTCACGTCACCGACCTTGTGGTCGCGGTTCCGGTGACCATGTTCCACGGGCTGCACGACAACTTCATCGGGCCCGTCGTGCCAGATGAAGTTGTGCTCGCCAACGCGGCCGGCTACACGATCGCAGCCGATGACAAGACCGTGACCATCACGCGTGGATCTGGCCCGGCCGATGTCGACGTCGTGGTCGAGAGCTGGTCGCGCGCGAAGTCCAAGGACCATCCGACGCTGCCTGCGATCATGGAGAGCGGGTCGGCGGCCCTCATCACCGCGCTCCAGGTCAAGTCGAAGTACCAGCTCGCGCTGATCGACAAGGTCCACATGCTCGCGGACCTTGACGACATCAACGCGCTGATCGCGCTGCCTGTGCTCGTGGTCGGTGTCGCGAACCAGGCAGCGGCCAACGCGCGAGCGAACGCGCTCCAGGCTTCGTTCGTCGGCCACCTCAGCAGTGATCCGGGGACCGCATTCGTTGACAACGAGCACCAGACGACCGACGCGACCAACCGCGACACGTTGGCCGCGATCCCCATCGCCTCGAGCTCGCCGACCTGCATCACGCTCATCAACGGGCTGGCCGCGGCCATCATCTCTCACGGCGATGAGACCGTGGCGACCAAGGTGCACTTCCACGACGACACGACCGCCTCGGGGACCGGGTTCACGATGACGACCGACCCGCCGGTGACCCTGGCCAATCAGGTCAATGACCTGAACGACATCCGACAGGCGCTGCTCAACCACTACAGCCTCGGCAGCTTCTAGGCCTTGACGGCCGCCGCGGCTCTGATACCGTAGCTTCATCCCCGCCTTGACGAGGGCGGTCGCGCGCACCAGGTCATGCCTGGGATAGGGCGAGTGGATCCCAAACGGGGTCCCCTCGCCTTTTCTCGTTCGACCGTCAGATCGATCAGCAGATGGATAGAAAGAGTCGGTAGCAGATGAGCAATCCAAGAATCAAAGGCCAAGAAGTAGAGTTGATCTTCGTCGAGGACAACAGCCCGCTGCCGACGATGGTCGACGTGCGGTCGTTCGAGATGGCCGCCCAGCTCGACATCCTCAAGGAAGGCTACCTCGGCGAGACGACCGATCGCCGAGACTCCGTCTACCGCGGCTACCGCGGGCGGATGGAGATCCACATGGAGAACCGGCAGGTGCTCGACTTCACCCGCCGGCTGGTCGACAAGGCTCGGCGACGCACGCCGGGCACGCGCGTGAACTGCAAGGCCACGCTGAACTACCCAGGAGGTGACCGTGTTCGGATCATCCTCAAGGACCTCTCCTTCGGAGAGGTGCCGCTGGCGTTCGGCTCGCGGACCGACTACGGCACCATCTCCCTCGATTTCGAGGGAGAGGACTACCAACTGATCTGAACCAACGTAGGAGAGCTCGATGAACGCGCTAGTGACAGGACAGCAGACCGACAGCCGCCCCGTGTTTGAGTACGACCTTCCAGCCGAGATGGTCGCGCTGAACGACCCACACGTGAAGAAGTCGGTCGGGATGGTCAAGCTGACCATGCAGGAGGAGCTGGCCTGCATCGAGCGCGCCGAGCAGAACCCAGCCAAGCTCGGCTACTACTTCGCCCAGCGCTCGCTGGTCGAGGTCGATGGCCGCCGGTTGGACAAGAGCGAGGCCGAGGACGAGAAGGTCTTGAACCAGACCGACCCCATCATCAGGTCGCTGATCCTCGACGGCTACCTCGACGTCTCGACCTCGAGCAAGGCGGTGACCAAGAGTTTTTTGGGAAGTCGCAAGATCAAAGCTGGCTAGACAAGCGCACCCAGGAGCAACCAGCGATCATCAGCTTCATCACTGTCATCAAGGACGGTGGTGGGGCGGAAGGATACGAAAGACAGTTCTGGCAGATGATCGCGTTTGCGGCTCGATACGGTAGGCAGCCAGTGCTCGCACTGATCGGTGACTTGACCATGACTCGACTGATCTCGTTCAGCGAGGCTTTGAACGAACTGCTCGAAGCGGAGAACAAGCGGCGCACTTCCAGGGAGGACTAGCTCGTGTCTGAAGAGGACGAAGTAGAGATCCCACTCACCGTAAAGGACCACGCGTCGAAGGTCCTGGAGAAGATCGCCCACGCGGGCGAGAAGATGAGCCATACGATGGACCATGCCGCGGCCAAGATGGCCGAGCTCGGCATGGCCGTAGCTGGCCTCGCTGGTGGGATCGGCCTCGAGCGGATGGTCGAGACAGGCAAGGAGTACCTCGAGCAGATCTCTCGCATGTCGAAGCTGACTGGCCAGTCGGCGAACAGCATCGCGGGCATGCGGCACGCCTTCGAGCTCTCTGGCTTGTCGGGCGAGCAGCTGGCCGCGACGATGTCCGCGATCAGCAAGAAGTCGGCGATGATGCAGGAGGGCGGCGGCAAGCTGCTCAAGCAGGCCAAGCAGTGGGGCGTCGATCTCGAGCACGGTCCTCAGAAGACGATGACCTCGATGGCCAAGCTGGTCGAGAAGCACAAGATCGGCGCCGGCCAGGTATCGCAGCTCCTCCGCGTCAGCGGTGACTCCCTCGGCGGGATGATGGACCTGCTGAAGAAGGGCCCCGAAGAAGTCGGCAAGATGATCGACGACGGGCGGGCGAAGAACAAGTTCGTCAACGAGGAGACCATGGGCGCGTTCGAGCGCTACCAGGAAGCCTCGCGCCAGATCCATCAGGCATGGACTCGTCTGTCGGCCAAGGTCGTCACGTCGCTCGCACCCGTCCTCGAGAAGCTGTCCGACAAGCTCTCAGCGTGGATGGACAAGATGGGCGACGGCGCTGGTCACTTCACCGACATCCTCGTCAAGGGGATGGAGAAGGGGATCGAGCACGCGCGAACGATCGGCAAGCTCATGGCTGCCAACATGCTGCTGGAGAAATTCCACGGGCATGGGCTGTCGGGGACGCTGCTCCAAGTCGGCGAGAAGGGTGGCAAGATGGGCGAGCATCTTGGCGAGCACCTCTTGAAGGGCGCAGGCAAGTTCTCCAAGTACGTGAGCACCGCCAAGAGCCTCGGGACTTCAGGCAGTGGGGCGATGCGTAACGTGGGGACCTTCCTCGGCCCGATCGCGCGCATCCTCGGTCCGCTCGCGGGGGCGTTCTCGAAGCTCGGCCCAATCGTCACGGGGTTCATGGGGCTAGCAGGCAAGGCGTCCATCATCGGCCTTGCTGTGTTCGCGATCGGCGCTGTGATGTCGAACCTCAACGAGATCGGCAGCAGGTTGAAGCCCATCATCGACATCATCTGGCAGAACCTCTCGCTCATCGGCAAGCTGTTCTCCGACATCTTCAAGAGCTCGGCCGCCCAGAGCGTTGCGGCACTCCTCGGCCAAGCGGTCGTGATCCTGACTGAGATCGTCGGCGGCGTCGCAGTGCTCGTGAACAAGTTGCTTGGCGGGCCGAGCGATCCTGGCCGAGCCAACGCGGCCAACATCAACGCTAACGAGCGCTGGCGAACGAGCCTCGCTGACTTCGCGTACAACGCTGCTGGTGGCGGCGCGAAGGGTCGAGCAGCTGCCAAGAACATTTGGTACAAGCCCCTCAAGGACGAGCACGACGAGGCCATGCGGAAGAAGGCCGAGCTCGCCAAGCGCAGCGAGGACAACGGCGCGCAGACGGGGCTCTACCAGGACTTCCGCGGCTCGCGGTTCGAGATCACCCAGGCCTTCTCTGAGGGCTTTGACCCCGACCGCGTGGCTTCGGCGTTCGCCAACGACTTGGGCTCGCTCGGTGAGCGCAAGCTACAGAGCGGCTTCTCGCCGCTCTTTGGGATCAGGTAGCCATGACGCTCGTCGTAGACGGCGCGTCCACGTTCCGAGTCGAGGAGCTGACCGGAGACCAGCGCGACATCCGCTTGACCGGGCGCGCGCTGCCGTACCGCGGGCTCGAGCTCGCTGGGACGCAGCGGAACAGCATCGAGTGGTACAACGGCAACCCGATCGGCGTGCTCCAGGTCTTCGGCTCGAAGGAGGAGCCGACCGTCGTCAACGGGATGTGGAAGGACCGCTTCCTCGGCGACGGTGGCGGGCCAGCGCGCGGCGCGTGGGCGACGGTCGATGGCCTTGGCGTGCTCACGGCTCGCGAGCTCTGTGACGTCTTCAACGACGTGCGACGTAAGGGCCAGGAGATCGAGTTCACGTGGCTGGACCGAGTGCGCCGTGGGATCATCGAGAAGTTCTCGGAGAAGTGGGATAACGGCCACGACGTCACGTTCGAGATCGGCTTCGCGTGGACCTCGCAAGGCGAGAGCCTTCAGGACATCACGCTGGCGAGCGACTTCAACTCGGACCTCGCAGACGTCCCGAGTCAGATGCACTCGATCACGGATAACATCCAAGCTGGCGCAGCGATGTTCGCGAATGGCTTCAACGAAGCCTACTCGAGCACGGTTGGCCAGATCGACCTCGCCGGCGCAGCCATCATGGCTACGGTTGACGAGCTCGATGCGGCCGCGGTTGGGCTTGCCCAGTTCGAGTCGATCCCAGACTCGGCGATGCGCCGGGTCGGAGGCATCTTAGACGGTCTCAAGCTCGAGGCTGTCGACCTCGGTGAGGCTCTCCAAGGCAACGCCGATGGCGCCCGCTTGAACATCGGTGGGCCATTCGGGAAGGTGCTCGCCGACCGCGCGACCATCCGCAGCCAGTCAGACATCGCGAACCAGACGAGCGCACTCGCAGCTGCTCAGCAGCAGAAGCTCCTGCTCGGTGCCAAGTCGAACGTGATCGCGATCTACCAGGCGCGCGAAGGCGACGACCTGCGCCGCGTGTCGACGATCTATTACAAGACTCCCGACGAGTGGCGTGGGCTGATGGTCTACAACCACCTGACCTCCGACAAGCTCTCGGCAGGGCAGATGGTCATCGTGCCGACGACGGTGCCGAGGTTCAGTCCGTGAGCAAGCCGAGCGACCAGGTCTTCTACGCCTCGGTGACGGTGAACCTCCGCCTGCGCTTCGACGAGTCGATGAAGGTGACAGAGATCCCCGACATCCCGGAGCCGCTCGATGCGACAGGCATCGCCGACGCGGTCAGCGGTGCCTCTGGTCCGCTCGTGCGACCTCTGATCACTCAGAAGGGGAAGGACAACCTCTCCTTCGTGATGAACCGCGTGCCGCGCATGGCTCACATAGAGCTCCCCGCCTATCGGCAGGCGGGCAAGTTCTCGCTGGAGTTCGACTGGCGTGAACTCCCGATCGATCCTCGCCTGCTGCGAGCCATCGGCATCGAGATCTATGTCGGCTCTGTCGACCCGAGTGACTTCGCTACGGGGATGACTTCGATCGGGCAAGACGGACGCAGGCGCTCGGTGCTCCAGACTCAGGACGCGGCCGGCGCTCCGAAGGACGACCTGCTCGCCCTGTGCGGCGTCGTCGACACGTGGGCCGTGACACACGGCGAAGGCTCAACCATCAAGATGGAGGGGCGAGACCTGCGCGGGGTCCTCCTCGACTCACCGATCAATCCCAACGTGGTTGCCAAGATCGATTTGACGAGACCACTGGTCGTGGTCATCGCCGACATCATGCGCGCGCACCCGGCGGCGCAATACATGAAAATCCTGTACAACCCCGACGACTGGCCGAACGGTGTGCCGCCTCCGTGCGCTGACCGCGAAGGCATGACGCGCGTGCGGCAGGGTGCGGCGCGAGGCTCGACGCCGGCGACTACGTCTGACAAGCCGAAGAAGGAGAAGGTCGCGAACGAGACTGCGAAAGGGCTCCAGGGCGGCTCGTCGTCGGACACAACCAGCTTCTGGGACCTGATCACGCGCTACTGCTTCCTCGTTGGGGCGATCCCGTTCTTCCGCGGACGCAACCTCATCATCAGGCCTGCGCGGTCGATCTTCGACCAGAGCAAGCCAGTCGGCCAAGAAGCTTCGGGGCTGCGCGCCGGCCTGAACAAGTTCAACGCAGCCGTGACCCAGTTTGGCACCGGCGGGCTCGTCCAGTCGACCGAGAAGACCTGGGATCCCGTGTTCGGCGGCAACGGCGTGCGGATCGACGATGACGGGCGACCGTTCACGGTGCGCAAGTTCGTCTACGGCCGCAACGTCAAGGAGCTGTCCTTCGAGCGCAAGTTCACTGGAGTCAAGGTCCCTGTGATCGAGCTCGTGTCCTACGACACCTCGAGCACCAACCGAGGCAAGGCCAAGCTCCTCATCGCGCAGTGGCCGCCAGAAGACGAGAAGCTGGCCCGCATGTCCGGCGTGTCACCGAGTGGCGAAGTCTCGCAGACCGACCGCGTCCAGATCTCGGTGCCGGGCGTACGTGACCTCAAGCAGCTCACTTCGATGGCACGCGACCTCTATGAAGAGATCGGCCGCGGCGAGATGGGCGGCTCGTGCAAGACGGGGTTCCTGTCTTCGTACAAAGGCAGCAACGCCGACCCCGACATCTGCCGCCTGCGCCCTGGGCACGCGGTCGAGTTCTCGATGGACACTCGGCAGCTGTCTTCGACTGCCCCAGCTGCGAACACCAAGCTCGCGCTCGATCGCTCCTCGTTCGAGGACGCGGTCAAGCAGATCAAGCGGAGCCTCGGGAGCTCCGATGAGAACCTCGCGCGTGTGATCGTGGCGTCGTCGCGTTCGGCAGTGCTCGGGCAGATGAACACGTTCAGGAGCTCCAACGTGGTGTTCAGCTGGGACCTGAGCGCTGGCCTCCAGACCTCGTTCGACTTCCAGAACTACCTCGTGGTTCGCCACGACGTCGGCGAGAAGCTCGGCGCGAACACGACGCCAGCGGTAGAGACCACCGTGGCGCGCACGCCAAAGAAGGCCCCTCCGGTCAACGTGGCTCCGGGCCCGAGCAACCAACCAGGTGCCGGCCAATTCAACGGGGCGACCGGCTTCCGCAAGTTTGGAGGCATCAAGGAGGTCGGCAATGGCTTCATTGAGGTGCCTGTCGTAGGCTTTGAACCGTTCCCGGACCTGCCGCCGCTCAACCCGAAGTGAACCGATGCTGAAGCTAACACGCGTCTCCAAGAGCATGGACGTTGGCCGACTCGGCCAGGCGGTCTCGCGTCCGGGCATCGATCCTCGGACGTGGGTGAGCTACGCCATCGTCGATGCTGTGACCCTTGACCCGGGCCACGGCGTGATCGTCGACGTGACGTTGATGCCGAGCGGCGCGCAAGGCTCGGCGCGCGTCGGCCAGGAGTACGCCGGCTCGGGGTTCGGACTGCACGTCCCAATCGGTGTTGATGACGAGGTGCTTGTCGAGGCTTGCAACGGCGACCCTGACCACGGCTACGTCGTGACCAAGCGGTTCCACAGCCCGTCCGACCCGCCGTCAGAGGCCGCGGTTGGCAATCCCGACGACTTCGTCATCGTGGTCAAGAGCGGGCAGAGCCTGCGCATCGTCGTCCAAGACGGCGGCAAGATCGTTCTCGGCGATGCTGATGCCGATGACCCGGTCATCAGAAAGAGCGATCTAGACAAGTTGGTCGCCGCGTACAACCAACACACGCACGTGGCGAGCGGTTCGCCGACGTCTACGACCAGCGCGCCGCAGAGCTCAATCGACGGCTCGTCGACGGTGGTGGCGACGTGACCGCGCCTGTCGGTCTCGCCCCGTTCGGCCCGAGCCAGTGGGGCTCGGGCATCGTCCCCGTCTCGATGGTCACGGCCTACGCGATCTCGACTAGGCAGGTCTACGTGCTGTTCTCTGGTGCGTTGCAAGCGCGCTCGGGCGTGCTCAAGGGCGACGCTCTGAACCCAGGGACCTGGAAGGTCGTACGGCTCGACACGAACGCCGTGGTGCCGATGGTCGGCGTGCGGCTGCGATCCCCGAGCGAGGTCGTAGTCACGTGCCTCGATCCTTTGCCGCCGTTCACGGACTTCGCAACGATCTCAGCCCCAGAGCTCAAAGACGCAGCCGGTACACTGATCAGCCTTCCGCGTGACATGACCTTCGCTGGTCTGACTGAGGCGGCGATCTCGACACCTGAGAAAATCGTGCAGGGCGCGACCGTCCAGCACCGCGACCTTTTGAACTACGCTGCGATCAATCTTGGCGTGCAGGGTGGTGGGACGCTAGTCGTCGCAGGCGGCGACTACGTGAACCAGAGCGGCGTGGACCTCATCCGCAAGCTGGTCCTTCGTCGCATCCTGACGACCCCAGGTGACTTCTTCTGGCTCCCCGAGTACGGGGTCGGGCTGCGCGTCAAAGAGCCGATCCCAGCCGGCGACGTCGTGAAGCTCCGCGCGGCCATCGAACGCCAAGTCTCTCTCGAGCCCGAGGTGACCAACGTCAAGGCAAGTGTGACGCAGTCGGCCAATCTGCTGACCGTGATAGTGTCCGTCGTCGTGCGCACCACCGGACAATCGTTGACCGTTACGGCTTCGGCCAAGGTAGGTCTCTAGTGGCTGACTTTCCAACACGAGGGGACCTCTTCCGCGTTGCACGCGATGCGATCCTGACCAAGAACGCTCAGCTCTCGGCCGAGGCTGTCACCCGCGACGGCACCGACGCGAACATCCTCGTCATGGCCGGCGCAGCGATGGGCGACAAGGTCATCGGGCAGCTCGTGCTTGTGTCGGCTGGGCAGTTCCTCGATTCGTCTGAGGGTCAGCAGCTCGACCGGCTGGTCTTCGACCGCTACGGCCTGATCCGCAAGCCGGCCGCACCGGCGATGGTCAACGTGGCCTTCTCGACGGCCGCGCCGGCAGTGAGCGCGTTCGCGATCCCCGTTGGGACCGTGTTGTCGACAGCCTCCGGCGTCCAGTTCGTGACCCTCGTCGCGACCTCGATCTCAGCTGGCGACTCTGGGCCGGTCTACGTGCCTGCGCGGTCGATCCTCGCAGGCGCTGACCAGCAGATCAAAAAGGGTGACATCAACTCGGTCGTGTCATCGATCCCGGGCGCGCCGTCTGCTGGCGTGGTGGTGACGAACGGCGCAGCCTCAGCTGGTGCGTCCAACCGCGAGCAGGACGAGGCCCTCCGCGATCGAGCTCGCAGGTTCTGGGTCACTGCCCAGCGCGGGACGCTTGCTGCCATCGAGACGGGCGCGTTGACTGTCCCCGGCGTGCTACGTGCGGCCGCGATTGAAGTGACCGATGCAAGCCTGCGCCCTGGGCGCTGGGTCATGTGCATCGTGTCGGACAGCTTCACCGACGCGCTCGCCCAGCTGAACGAGACCTCCTCGAGTTACCAGGCGCAGTCGCAGGCGCTGGCGACTCAGGTGTTCCAGGCCTTGAACGAGTTCCGTTGTGGCGGGATCTACGTGCAGGTGATCGTGGCGCAGGTGATCCTGCTCCAGGTCAACCTCTCGCTGTCCTTCTCGGCCGGCGTCGATACGCTATCGGTCGCGAACAACGCCCGCGCAGCCGTCGCTTCGTACATCAACGAGCTCGACCCGGGGGCGACGTTCTTCCCGAGCGACGCGCTCGCTCGCCTGCGTCAGGTCGCTGGTCTCGTCATCACTGGCGGCGAGATCTCTTCGCCTGCCGGCCCCGTCGTCCCGAAGATCCTCCAGGTGCTCCGCACCCAGGCTCAGCTGCTCAACGCGAGCAACAGCGGTCTACCGATCGCAGCGACCATCAATCCCGACACCCTTGTGGTGGCAGCGTAGGAGACCTATGAAGAAGATCTCGCTATTGATCGTGTCAGCGGTGGCAGCCCTCTCGGCTGTCACCACGGTCGCGTTTGGTGATGGCGGGCAGCTAACCGATGGCGGCCTGAAGCGGGTCAGTCACGGAGCGTCGCTCACCGGCAGCGGGACCCCATCCAGTCCGCTGGACGTGCACACGGCGACAGGCGGCGGCCTCACCGGCGGCGGCGCAGTCTCGCTCAAGCTCGTCGACTGCTCAGTCACTGGGCAGGTGCTCGTGTGGAACGGTGCGACGTGGGCGTGCGGTGCTGGCGGGATCACGAACAGCGCCGGCAACCACGTGGTGCCAGTGAGCAACGGAACGAACCTGATCGCATCGTCCATCACTGACGACGGCACGACGCTCTGCCTCACCGGCAGTGCTGGCGGCCCCAATTGCGCAGGAGGAACGAGCGGTATCGATATCGCCGTTCAGGCAGGCGACACGCTTCCCGCCATGACGTACTTCTCGACCGATCCAGCTGGTCCGCAGATCATGCAACGGATGCACTGGTTCGCTACGAACCACAACCCGACCATCTCAGGCCAGATCTTGCCGCTTGAGATCATGTCGACAGGGACTGCCGATACTACCGATGGCGCCTACCAGGTCTACGGCATGGAGGCGGATGCGAAAGTATCCCGCGCCATCGGTACAGCTCCCGTGACTGACGTGGCCTACCTCGGCAACGCTCAGAACGGAGACTTCAACTGGGCGTTCTACGCGGTGCACGGCATCTTCAAAAGCGATGACGGCGCTGATCTCGGAGCGACTCTCGCCACGACGTTCCACGCTTCAGGCGCAGCCCAGTTCGATACGACCGTGCACGAGGTGGCCGGTACAGCCGCGTTCGATGGCGGTGCAGACATCGGTTCCAGCCCAGGCTTTCATGTCGACATCCAAGGCACAGTCAAGCAGCCGACTGCGAACCCTGCGATCGCAATCAGCGACAGCCAGACTGAACAGCTGATCTCGCTCGCGACGACCGCGTCAGGCGGCCATAAGTACAAGATGGTCGCCAGCGGCACTGGCGGCTACTGGAACTCCGCGGGGTTCACGTTCGCTGACGACTCTGGGTGTTCTGTACTTGGTTGTGCGCTGTGGCAGACAGACCAGGCTACGAATTCGTTCTGGCTGCCCGAGAACCTCACGGTCGGACACACGACGCTGACCAGCAACACGACCAACGACACGTTCATCGATCTCCAGAACACGTCGGCCGGTGGGCGCGAGTACAAGCTCGACGACGGCGGTACCTCCAGTGCGTTCGGTGCGGCGGGTCTCTATCTGAAAGACGTGACGCTCGGCTCGAACGTGCTGTCGTTCAATACGAGCGGTGTCGCCACCATCGGCTTTGGGTTCACAGCAGGTGCCGACTCTTCGATGGGGTCCCACAAGATCACATCGCTGACCAACGGGTCGTCGTCGAGTGACGCGGCTGCATTCGGGCAGATCGCGACAGCTGTGAGCACGGCTGTCTCTGGCACTACGAACACGATCCCCAAGATCGCTTCTGCTAACACCCTGGGCGACTCGAGCCTGACGGACGACGGCACGAAGGTTCTCACCTCGGAGTCTCTCGGTGTTGGGAGCGTGACCTCGCCGGCGAGCAAGCTCGACGTGAAGATCAACGCGGACGCGACCACCCCGCAGCCTGTGATCACGTTTGGCAATATCTTCTCTGCGCAAAACTTCGGAGCGACGATCGGGGTGAACTCAGGTAAGAGTGTCGTGCTCGGAACGTCGTCAGCGAACACCGCGTGGATCTTCAATAACTCGTCGAGCGTCCAGATCCTCAGGCTAGACACGAAGCTCGGCAACCCAGCGATCGTCGTATCGCGAGATGACACCGGCTCCCACGCCGATCGACCAATCGTCTCCATCCAGAACACGGCGACCACGGGATCGTTCAACCATCGAGCTGAGCTAGACTTCAGCACTGCCGACACGACTGGAACGCTCCAGACGACCAGCCTCCTTGCTGACGGCGTATCACTGAAGGTCAACAACCCGACCGAAGTGGACCTTAGTGCCGCCAGCACGATCGAGCTCGCAGTCACCGCCGGCACAGTTGCTGTTCAGCACGCGGCGACAGTGGGGACGACGCTCAACGTGGTCGGAGCCCTGACCGAGGCGAGCAACCGCGTCCACTCGGCTGTCACTGCTGGTGGCGGTCTCACTGCCTCCGCGAACTCTGTCGGTCTGCTGACCTCGTGCGGCACCAACAACGTGCTCGCGTGGTCGGGGTCGGCGTGGGCGTGCTCGACCATCTCCGGTGCCGGCGGTGGCACCGTAACGTCGGTCGTTGCCGGCACCGGGCTATCCGGCGGTACGATCACAACGAGCGGGACTATTGCAGTCAACCTCTCGGCTACGACGTGCAGCGCTGGTTCCGTAGTCACCGCGATCGACTCGTCTGGCAATGGTACGTGCACCGCGTTCTCGCAGAACTCAGGCTGGTACAGCCAAGGCACTGATGGTGCGATCGCATGGGACGGCACGAACGCGCGACTTGGCATCACACCGAGCAGCAGTGTCTACACGTTGACGCGTGACGTCTTCACGTCCGGCGCAACGGTCAGTACTGGTGTGAAGATCGCAACCAACGGCTACCGCTACTTCGACAACGGCGTGCTCACGCTGACTGGCACCGCGAACATCAACGACGATGGCGCAGTAGGCGTGAACGCGACTACGACCGGCGTCAGAGCAACCGCTACGATCATTCGCGGAGCTGCAATCTTGGGCCGAGGCACGCAGGGTGGCGGCAGCGCCGGCAGCGCTGCAACCTCCAACGCGAGTTTTGGCTGCACAGCTGCGACCGCCTCAGCAGGTGGCAATGTCGGCGGCGCGGGCGGCGCAGGCACGGTCGGAGGCACCGGCAGCGCGTGTGGTGGCGGTGGCGGTGGCGGTGCGGGCAATAGCGCCGGCGGTGTCGGCGGCGTCGGCACGACTGGCGGGGCTGTCACGGTCCGCTCGGCGACTGATGGTTTCTATGTGCAAGATCTGCTAGTCGCTCGCTCAGGTCGACCTTCCGGCCCGATCACATCTACGACCGAGCTCCTCGCCGGCAGCGGCGGCGGAGCTGGTGGCATCGGCATCACCGGCTCAGGCGCCGGTGGTGGCGGCGGTGCCGGCGGTAACGGCGGTGGGATCGTCTACGTCGACGCCAAGCAGATTTCCGGCACAGGTACGATCACAGCCAACGGCGGGGTTGGTGGTAACGGTTTCCCAGCGACTGGGACCTCAGGCGGAGGCGGAGGCGGAGGCGGAGGCGGAGGCGGCTACGCGATCTGCCACGTCGCAGTCGGCCTGTGCCCAACGATGACCGCAACCGGAGGCCTCGGCGGTAGCGGCTCAGCTGGTCTAGGTGGCGGCGGTGCAGGAGCGAACGGTGGTCCAGGCGGCAATGGTCTCGTTATCAAGTTCGAGCCCTAGATCGTGTATACAGGAGGCACAATGTTCACCCGCTCAAGGAATCACATGCGCCCCATCGTTCTAGCTCTCGCCATCAGTTTCTGCGCCTGCGCGCACGCCGTGCCCGCGAAGCCGGCCAACCTCGCTGCGGTCTACGTGCACGCAGTCGATCCCGACGCCAAGTTCCTCGTGTTCGACGGCGACGGTCCAGACGCTGTGCTCACGTTCTCGCATCTGTCACTGCTGTACTGCCAGACCAACACAGCCAAGCGAACCACGTGCGCATTGCTCGCCGACATGAACCCGAAGCCAGCTGCGGCCACGGCTCCTCCGGTCCACGAAGGCTCGAAGCCCGACGCAGCGAAGGCAGACACGACTCCGATGCACGAAGGATCGAAGCCCCCAGTCGACCCGAAGGTTGACCCAACCAAAGTCGATCCTGCGCCTGCTAAGCCGGCACCACCTGCGAAAGCTCCGAAGAAATAAGGAGACACCGTGAGCAAGCTCCTCGTCCTTCTCGCGATCGTTGGTTGCTCTCCGGACCAACCAGACACCGCGGGTCACCGTGTTGGTGGTCCGTTGTCGCCGCAAGGCGGCACCGTCACCTCTGTCCTCCCCACGAGTGGCGGAGGTCTCGCGGGCGGCGGTACGGGTGGGGTGCTTCACCTCGGCCTTGTGACGTCGTGCAATCCGACCGAGGTGCTCGCTTGGAGCGGATCGACGTGGGCTTGTTCAGCTTCTAGCAGCGGAGCGCAGTCCTCCGGCTGGTTCGGTGATGGCGTCGATGGTGCCATCGCATGGGACTGCACCAACACACGTCTCGGCATCACACCGAGCGGTGGTGTGTACCTGCTTAGTCGCGACGTCTACACCAAGAACGCAACAATCAGCAACGCGTGCACGGTCTCGACCAACGGCTACCGTTACCGCGACAGCGGCAACATCGTGATGACCGGGACTGGGAACATCTCGGACGACGGTTGCACAGGGCCGAACGCCTCAGGTGCGACGAGCGGTACGGCGTGCACTGGTCGCACTGCCACGATCTTCTCGGTCTCAGCTTCTGGCAACGGCGGCTCGTCGTCCAACGTCCCCCCTAACGAGTGCGTGAACGGCACCACTGGCGGCGTCGGCACGAGCGGCCTCGGAGGGACCGGACCCACGGGGACAACAGGCTCCGCATGTCAAGGCGGCTCTGGCGGCGGCGCTGGCAACGCGACCACCTCGGTTGGCGGCTCGTCATCCGCCGGCGGAACCGTCACGGTTGCTTCGGCCAACCTGATCGCAGACGTCAACGACTACCTCGTCGCTGAGCGCGGGCGGACGATCAATAACATCGTCCTGAGCCCAGGCTCTGGTGGCGGTCGCGGTGGCGTCGGGATCGCGGGCGTTGGCACATCTGGAGGAGGTGGTGGAGGCGGTGGCGGTGGCGGCTGGGTGTACGTCGCAGCCAAACAGATCACTGGAGGCTCCATCCACGCCAACGGGGGCAACGGCGGCACAGGCGCGGCCGGTGCTGGTGGCGGCGGGTCTGGAGGCGGTGGCGCAGGTGGTGCTGGTGGCATCGCTGTGTGTCGTGTCGCAGTCGGAACGTGTCCAACGACCACAGCCAACGGCGGGACCGGAGGCGCTGGTGCGAGCGGTGTCGCTGGTGGTGGTGGCGGTGGAACCGGGGGGACCGGCGGAGTCGGAATCGTCCACGTGTTTGAACCATCATGATCGCACTTGGTGAAACCGACCCGCTTGCAGCCGAAGTCCCGTTCACGCTTCCGTTGCAGTCCAACCCGATCAACGGGTTGGACAATCACGTCTTCGTGCTCGGTGAGGTCGAGATCCGCTTGCCGAACGGCGGCTGGTTCGACGTCCCACTCGACCAGATCTTCTTCATCGGCGAAGCGAACTCTGGCCTCTACGCCGTTCGCCTGACGGCCTCCCAGTGCGCGGCTCCAGGCCTCGTCTCGATTCATGCCGACGTCGCGACAGCTCAGCCGTACAACGGCGAAGAGACCATCGGGATGATCGGCGGAGACATCGGCGTCAACGGCGTCGGCTACGTCCCGTTCTTCCTCCCGAACGCTGATGACCCCGTGTACGGTTCGCCGATCACGGCCTACTCGTTCGTGCTCGGTGAGGTCCGCGTGCGCATGCCTGGGGCAGGCTGGACCAACGCGGTCCTGCTCGACATCATCGAGACAGGCTTCGGCGCGTACAAGCTCAGGATCCAGAGCGCGGTTCGCGGCAAGGTCTACATCAACGCCACTGCAACCGGAGCTCAGCGCTTCAGCGACTACGTCACCGTGCTCGATGCAGGCCCCAATGGCTCGGGCAGTGTGTCGCCTATCACCGACCTCGAGCTGCTGCGAACGTTCATGCTGATCTACGACCCCGACGGCAACCTCGCCGACACGTGCGTCCCGGTCGGCTCGGAGCTCCAGATCTCGCTGTCGGGCTCGCCGTTCTTCGACGCCACGGGATCGTTCGTGCGCACCGGCGAAGGAGCGTTCTACTACCAGTCGCCTATCGGCGAGCGGATCGAGGGCTTCCTCGGCGTGAAGGTCAAGGCCGCTGACGATCGCTTCATCGAGTCAATCGCGTACACCAAAGTCCCAGGCATGTCGGGCAAGCTCTACATCCCGATGCTCGTGCGGAACAACGGCGAGCTCGCTCCAGGCTGCGACCCGTCGGGACCGGGCGAGCTTCAGATGTCGCAGAACGGTGACCTGTGGGAAGCCGCGACGGGGACGTTCGCTGAGGTCGGCGACGGCCTCTACTACTACGTCCACGACGTCCTCAACTACCCGGGCCAGCTCGAGATCAAAGTCTCGGTCGCTGGCTTCGATGAAGAGATCGCGTGGGGCTCGCTGCCGGGCCACGCCAGCAGTGGCGCCATCGTGCTGTCCAACATCTCCCCGGAGCAGGACAGCATCATCAACTCGGCGAGCTTCATCCAGTTCGACATCACGGATGATACGAGCCCGCTCCAGCTGGTCATCCCAGGTGTGCTGCTCGACCCGAACGCAGCCCCAGAGATTGTCCACGACGGCACCGACTTCACGCCCCGCTACAAGAAGCACTCCAGCCGTTGGACGTTGCCGACTGGCTTCCGGTACCGCTTCCTACGCACCGGGGGCTGGCCCATCCCTCCTCAGCTGCGCCTTTGGGCAGCTGACTTCAGTGGTAACGTGCTGGCCCTATGACGATCACTTGGGCGTTCCTCCCGTCGTTCGTCCCCGCGCCAGGCGTGATGGAGTCGGACTCGCCGACGTCAGTCGACTTGATCGTTGATGTTGGCGTCCCGCTCTACTACACGGAGCAGGACTTCCTCGACATGCTCGATCGGCTCTTGCCCGAGTGGTACTTGCAGCCGCTCAAGGATCAGGGTCAGGGCTACGAACTGCTCCAGTCCTACGCGAAGATGTTCGAGCGGTGCTCGCTCGCTGTCGGCCGCTCCGAGGACTCGTTCTTCCTCGCCTACTCCAGCGGTGGCGCGAACTCGACAGCCTCGATCGAGTTCTACCGGCCATCCCTCGGGTCTGGGGTCTTCACTGTGAAGGCCGGGACTGTGGTCGTGGCGAGCAAGTCGAACCGCGCCTACGTGGTCGTCGCTGACGTCTCGTTCGGGGCCGGTGACTTGTTCATCCCGGCAGTCGTCGAGTCAGTAGGTCAAGGCGCCGAGTACGACGTGCCGGGTCCGGTAGTCACCGCCGATGGAACGATCTTGCCTGGTGAGATTGATACCATCATCCTGCCGATGACCTCGCCCGTGTTCGCCGACCCAGGCCTAGCAGTGCGTCAGGTCGCTGACGCGACCGGAGGTTCTGCGCCCGTACTCGATCAGCTAGGTAACGACCGCGGGATCGAACGGCTGACAGGCGAGGGTGACCCGACGTACAAGCGCCGAGCTCGCCAGCTGCCTGACACCGTGAGCCCAGCTGGGATCCGTCGTCAGCTGGACGCGGCGTTCTTCTCGCGGAACCTCGTCTACGACCTCATCGAGACGTGGGAGCACCGCTACCAGTCGTGCTGGGACGCACCACCTGGTGACCTCGTGCACCCGCAGCAAGGCCTCCTCCGCGAGGGGACCTTCGTCTACGACGACCCACGCGAGGACCGCTTCACTGGTCGGTGGATGGGAATCGACGACGCGATGAGCGGCTACGTGCTCGTGGTGCCTCGGCTGCCCGCGCTTGAGGACCGTGGGATGGTGTGGGATGACCCCGCAGTCGACTGGCACGACCAGCAGACCAACTACGGCAAGCGCGCGGTCTCGGCCTGGGATGCACCAATCCCCGACGCCCCGCGCTACATGGCCGGGGCTTGGGACGGTCCAGACATCGGTGGAGCGAACTTCCTCCATAGCGTGTGGTCCCTCTTCAAGCGCATCAAAGGAGCCGGTGTCAGCGTGGCCTTCGTGCTGGCCGGTAAGGACCAGACAGAGCTCGCAGTCCCTGTTACCTTCCCACCCCTCACGTGACAGGATAGGAGCCGCACCCCATGGCCGACGCCCCGTTCAACCGCACCCCGATCTACCCGCTCGAGAAGCCGCTCTCGGTGGACGTCAACCAAGGGTTCAGCCAGAGCGACCGCACGCTCCGCGACACGTTCTTCAGGCTGCTCGGGGGCGCCAGCGGCTTCCTCCGAAGCGGCTTCCAGTGCCAGGCCTCTGGCCCGCCGGCGATGAGCGTCGTGCTCGCGGCGGGGACGGCCTTCCAAGATGCCCCCACCGACACGCCAGCTGCCATCGGCGGAGTGCTCGGGGTGGACGACCTCTGCCGGTACAAGCCGATCATCCTCTCGAACGACCTGACGGTGGCCGTGCCGACTGCTCCGGTCGCGAACAGCCGCATCGACCTGATCGAGGTTCGGTACAACCGCCAGCTGGACAATTCGCAGTCGAGGCAGTTCCTCGACCCGACCACCGACGCGTTCTCTCCGGCCTTCCAGCCGAAGACCCTCGACTTCAACGTGGACGCCACGATGGCGTACTACGCAGCCGCTGCGACCCCAACCACAGCCTTCGCCTACAAGAGTGGCGTGGTTGGCGCGTCGCCGGCCGCCCCTGCGGTGGACACTGGTTACATGCCGATCGCGTACATCACGGTCGGCACAGGTGTCCTCACGATCGTGGCGGCGAACATCGCTGACGCCCGCGCGATGATCGCACCAGCTGCCTATGCTGGTCGTCAGACCTTCACGGCGAACGGCACATACACCCCGACGCCCGGCGCAGTGATGGCCCTGATCAGGGCGTGCGGCGGCGGCGGTGGCTCAGGCGGTATCCACTGCACCGCCGGCAACGTTGCTGCCGCTGGTGCGGGCGCGTCCGGCGTCACCGTCGAGAAGTTGATGACTGCGGTGTCAGGTCAGCTCACGGGTGGCGCAGTCGTGATCGGCGCAGGCGGGACTGCTGGCCCCGGCGGCGCCGGGCTCTTGCCCGGTGGAGACGGTGGAGACACCTCGGCGGTAGTCAACGGCGTCACGATCCTTGCCAAAGGCGGCGCGGGTAGCACTGCGGGCGCAGATTTTGGCACGCAGGTCAGCTGCGCACCCGGATCCAAGCCGCTCGCTGGTTCTGCCAACTTCGACACCTTCACCGCGGAGCACGGTGAGATCAGTGTGGCGACAGCCACGAACCAGTTCGCCCCAGGTTCTGGCGGGTCGAGCCCGTTCGGAATCGGCGGAGCCGGCAAGCCCGGCGCACCTCCGACCGCAGAAGCTGCAACTGGCCACGGAGCCGGCGGCGGCGGTACGACCTGTGTTGGCGCCTTCGATTCGGCCGGCGCAGCTGGCTCAGGCGGGATCGTCCAGATCGACGAATGGTTCTAGGCCATGACTCGCTCGCTCATCATGATCAACGGCGTGGATGGGTCGGATGATGACCTGCCGATCAACACGCTCGTAAACCTGTCGAACGACGGCAATGGCGGCGAGGTCACGTACCTCTGGGCCATCGTCGACCAACCCGAGGGGACAGCCGACGTGCTGTCCGCGACCACGATCCAGTCACCGACGTTCACTCCGAAGAAGGAGGGGACATACCTGCTCAAGCTGGTCGTGAACCAAAGCCTCTCGGACGAGAGGTCCTCCACGGCCATCGTTGCGATCCGTCAGATGCGGACCTATCTCCGCATCCCGGCTGCAAGCGAGACGACCGAGGACAGCCTTTCGACCGGCTGGGCGCGCGCAGTGAGCCGGCAGCTGCAAGAGCTGAACGACACCGCGACCGACGCGAACCTGGTCGCAGCGCAGGTGCCTGGGGTCGGCTACGGCCAAGGCATGGTCGTCGCGTTGACCGGCACTGCTGTGATCAAGACTGGCCTCCCGGGCGAAGAGGTCGTGATGACGGCTGAGCACGCGCTGGCTACCAGCGTGTCACTCATCAAGTACAAGCTCGGCGTGATCGAGCGGACCGCGAACGGCCTCTCGTCTGTGGCCGGTAGCATGGTCCTCGTTCGGTTGATGGGCCTGTCACCTCTCGCGGTCGCAGGAGCTCCTACGGCTGGAGATCCCGTGTACCTCTCGGACACGGGCGCGCCTGCGCTTGTGGCTGGCACGCACTCGAAGGTCATCGGCAAAGTGCTGTCGGTTGCCGGCGGGTTCTACTACTGGTTCGTTGACGCTGGGCAGGTGTCGTGAGGATCATCGACG
>Ga0070717_10000381_pt1 | contig 28376 bp, 18 predicted proteins | sample LARL113metaG_FD_71366 | JGI IMG/M metagenome (GOLD analysis project Ga0070717, IMG submission 71366) | Corn, switchgrass and miscanthus rhizosphere microbial communities from Kellogg Biological Station, Michigan, USA - LAR L11-3 metaG | ecosystem: Host-associated > Plants > Roots > Rhizosphere ...
ACCTACGCCGACGTGGAGGCGGGCACTGAATACCCGCACCTACTACTTCCTTTACCAATGGAGATGGTATGAGTGGCTGGGAGCGATCGGGCCGCTGGTTCTTTTCTGGGTAGTGTGGCGATATGCCGGCAGGCGCGGGGAAAGCTGGCTGGGACGGTTCACATGGGCGCTGCTGATGTACGGGATTTTTCAGCAGTCGGTGGCGATGATCCTGCTTGCACCACCGGGGCTCATCCGCGTTACGCCGCTTCAGCCTATGCGCTATCTCCATCTTGAGTATGTCTTCCTGGTGCTGATCGGCGGGTGTCTTCTCGGCCGGCATGTGCTGCGGCGCAGGTTTTGGCGGTGGGCCGTGTTCCTGATCGCGGTGAACGGCGGGATGCTGGTTTCGCAGAGGCTGATGTACCCGGGGACAGCGGGCCTGGAATTCCCCGGCCGCGCGTCCGCCAATCCGTGGCTGCAGGCTTTTGCGTGGATCCGCCAGAACACCCCGGCCGATGCTTACTTTGCCCTCGATCCTGAATATTTATCCAAGCCCGGGGAGGATTACCACAGCTTCCGTGCCCTGGCCGACCGCAGCCAACTGGCCGACGCCATCAAGGATGCGGCGGTCGTCACTCAGGTTCCGGAATTGGGGCCCCGGTGGGCGGAAGAGGTGGACGCCCAAGCGGGCTGGAGGCGCTTCCAAGCGCGCGATTTCGAGCGCCTGAAGGCGCGGTTCGGCGTGGATTGGGTGGTGGTGTCGTATCCCCCGCCGGCCGGTCTAACCTGTTTATGGCACAATCAGCAAATCTCGGTGTGTCAGCTTGCCGACGCGGCGCGTGCGCCCATCCCTTGATTCGGAGCAACCAGGCACTTGAAGTAACGCAAGTAGCTCATTTTTTGCTTGTTGGGCGCGGGACGTCGCGTCGTATGATTAACTTAACTCCAGTAGATTTGAGCCAAACCGATGATCAACCATAAAAAAGTTGTAGCCGTGCTGCCCGCCTACAACGCGGAGAAGACGCTGCAACGAACGGTCCAGGAAATCCCGCCCTCAGTGGATGCCTGCATCCTGGTCGACGACCACAGCACGGACGAAACCGCGAGCCTTGCCCAGCAAATTGGCCTGCAGGTGCATGTTCACGAACGGAACCGCGGCTACGGGGGCAACCAGAAGACCTGCTACCATGCGGCACTGGACGCGGGCGCCGATATTGTGGTCATGTTGCATCCTGACTATCAGTACTCGCCGCTGCTGGTGGAGCCCATGGCCAGCATGATCGCGTTTGGCGTGTACGACATCGTGCTGGGTTCCCGGATCCTGGGCGGCGGGGCGATTCGCGGCGGCATGCCGCGCCATAAGTACTACGCCAACCGGGCGCTTACGCTCATCCAGAACCTGGCTCTGGGGGCCAAGCTTTCGGAATACCATACCGGCTTCCGCGCCTACACCCGCGAACTGCTGATGTCGATTCCGTTCGACGCCAACTCGGACGATTTCGTCTTCGATAACCAGCTTCTGGCCCAGTGCATTTTTCTGGGCGCGCGCATGGGCGAAGTTTCGTGCCCGACCCACTATTTTCCCGAGGCATCGTCCATCAATTTCCGGCGCAGCACAATTTACGGGTTTGGCGTTCTGAAAACCACGGCCGATTGCGTGGCCGCGCGCCTCGGTCTCTACCGCAAGCCCATTTTCGAGTTTCCGCCGGTGCAGTTAAAGCCGCAGTCGATTCCCGCGTCAGCCGCTTTCAAGCAACTGTAATCAGCGCGCCAGCGCGAGCATTTTCGGAAATTGCTTAAAAGAGTCCTGATCCGACGCGGAAAGAACAACCGCAGATCCTTCGACTGCACGCCTCCGGCGTTGCGCTCAGGATGACAATTTATAGCGATATTTTTTTGCAACCGGCGGGGGCTTACTTCTTTCGGGAAATGGCTCCGAGGATCCGGCTGATTGCGTCGTCGGAGAATCCAAACCTCGCCTTGGCCCGCGAATAAAGATCGACAGCCTTCTTATCGAGCCAGATCAACGCCGACTTCACCGGCCCATCCTGGGGACGGGCACGGTAATTGGTGGAGCGCACCGGCGTATGCTGCTCCTCCTCCAGCGTGTAGTAGTAGAGGGCAAGACTCTTGCGAGATCTTCCTTGCGGGCAGGTGAGCGGATTGGGAAATCCGTGGTAGGAGATCTCGTTGGTATTGAAGATGAACGCGCAGTTCATGCGCGGAGGATACTTGGCCACGCATTGCTTCATGGCGGGATCCCAAAGCTCGATGGCTCCTCCCCATTCATCCTGCCAGCCATGGTTGAGATACAGGATCAGATTGATGCGCCGGCGCCAGTTCTTGTGGTAGTGATGGTGGGTGAAATCGGTGTGGACGTTGAGATAACCGCCCGGACCTGACTGGTGCAGGCCGCCCCCCTCGAGAGTCGGATCGGCAAGCAAACCCGGAATTCCCGTCAACTCCGAGAGCCACTCGACAAACGCTGGGCTGTTCAGCGCGTCGGCTGCTTCACCCAACCTGGGCGGGAACAACTCTCGCCTGGTCATGCCGTGCTTATTTTCGTTCTGGTGCTGGTAATGGGTCCACGCATCGGAGTCGGGACGGGGAAATTCTTTTTCCAATTCGCCCGCCGCATCCGGCAGCAAGAACTCGGTGAGGTAGATATGCGGAACAGGCAGACTCTGCCGGTACTTTGGCCCCAGCACGGATAGCTTCGCCTGCCAGCCTTCGATGGGAAACGGCGAAATGCCCTCGCGGATGGTGGCAGTCTTGGGAAAATCCGTCGGGTTCAACAAAGTGTCCTCACTGCAGATCGATATCGGCGGGGAGCCCCCATTTTAGCAAAGGGAACATCCCCGGTATTAGACGTCGATCAGGGAAGGCGGCACACCATGACCACCTGGTTTTTGTACGGGCAGTCGAGTTGGCCGTAACCGGGTTGGCGCAGCACCGCCCAGGTGGCACCAAACTGGCGCTCGAGCCGCACGAAATCCTCCCGCCGGAACTGATCCACGCCTGTCTGCGCTTGGCGTTGGGCCATCCACGAATCGGCGATCTGGGGAAACATTTCCACCACGCCGCTGTCCTTAGTGCCGTCCGCCAGTTGGCTTCGCTGAGCAATGGCGCGAAATCCATTCGCATCCTCGCCAGGAGAGGTCATGTAATAGGGATCGATGGCAAAAACCGCGTCTTCCGGGGTATGGTCGCGAGCCCATTCGAACGCCTGGACCCAGGGATTGCGCGGTTGGGCCTGGGGCCATTCAATATGCGCGCTGGCGGGGTAGAGAGCCCGCTGCGCCCAGCACATACCCGCCGATAACGGCAGGAACAGTGCGATCCAGCGCCAGGTACGGCGGCGAAGAACGTATTCACCCAGCAATCCGCCGCCCAACAACAGCATGAGGACATAAAGCAGGCGGAGGCTGCGCATGGGCTGTAGCAAGGAGAAAACCTCGAGGCGGTGGGGAATCGAAACGGCAAGCCCGGCAATGAAATAGATGGCCCCATAAATGGCCATGGCGCGGGAGAGCAGTTCCAGGTTCCGCATGCGGCGGGCGCGCGCCACCAGGCCGAATCCCCAGAAAATGAAAATCGGGGCAATCGCACCAAGCATTTCGTACCAGGTCCACCTGATCAGGAATTGGTAGCGGTGGTTTGCGGCTACTGCCTCGTATGCCTCGGTGGGAGGGCTGAACAAATCCTTCAGGGGGGCGAAGAGAAAGAGGGCTGGAGCGACAGGCTCAGCCTGTTCCTGACCCATGCGTTCCCGTTCTGCCAATCTCCCTGTCCACCACTCCGGCCCACGGTCCATGACCAACAGCAGGACGCAAAACGTGATGGAAAACGCGGTCATCAGAGGATGGACCAGGGCACCGAACAGCAGCAGCAGGGCAGCCTGAAAGTAGCGGCGCTCCACTATTCTGAGCACCGCGAAGATTTCGGCGAATGCGATGATGTTGCGGGGATTGAGAAAGGGATCCATGAGATACAGCGCGGTACCGGCCACGGGCATGGTGAACAGAGCGGTTACCAGTGCAACACCTGACCAGCCGGCCACCGCGGTGGAGAAGATCCGCCGCATCAGTTGCCAGCAGGCCAGCAAAAAAAGAAAGAAACTGACCGACTGCCAGAGCAGCAGCACCCAGGGCAATGGCATGTGCAACAGGCGAACCGTGTAGGCAATGAGCTGCGGGAACCACGTGAGATGCGCGTGCATCTGGAAGTATTCGGGGTTCACCGGGAAAAGGCGAGGGTTGAGCACCTTCTCCACGCCGGGAAGGTAGCTCTCGGCGTCTTCGGAATAAGGGTGAAAGCCGTGTACCAGGAATGCCGCGGCTGTCAGGGCGACGAGACCGAGGATCTCTTTCCATCCTGACTTGAGCGCGGGCACTCCATCGTGCGGCACAGGCCCATCCATTGAGTCTGAGGCGTAGTTCTGCATTATCTCAATTCTATATTGAGGAAGCTCTCAAGCCGCACAGGGAAGACTTCGGGTGGTGCACAGCCGGACAACACCCCTCTTACAGACTAAACACGCTATTCTAGAAAGAGTTTCCGGCGCCGGGGGCCGGACGATGCTCAATCTCGCCCAGCGACTGATCCTTGGATGTGCCCTGCTCGCCGGCCTCACCATCGGTCTGGCGGCTCTGGCGCATCGTGCCCTGGCGGCCACCGGGCAGTCGGAGCTTTCGGTCGGGTTCAGTGTTCTAGCGGTGCTGGTGGCCGCTGGCACCATCGCTTTGGTTCTTCTGCCGGTGCAATCGCTGGCCCGCGATGCACGGAAGATCGCACAGGGCAATCTCGAACACCGGGTGGAGTGGAGCAGCCGCGACAGCTTCGGCGCCATCGCGGCAGAACTGAATCGGATCGCGGTGCGGCTGCGCGACCTGCGCGAATCGGAAGCCGGACGCCGGCAGATGGAGTTCCAACTCTCGGACGCGGTACTGCAGTCCATCTTCGAGCCGGTCATCGTGACCGACGGGAAAGGCCACCTGTTAAAGGTGAATCCCGCGGCGGCCGAGCTGCTGGGCGAAGCCGCGGGCGATCGCATGGCGCTGGCCAACACCCCCGGGGGCGACAAGATTCTGAGCGCGATTCGCGACGCCATCGCCATGCAAAAGGCGGTAGCTGCGGAAGGCGACGCGGCCATGCTCCCGCTGCGCATCGGCAAACAGGAGCGGAGCTTTCGCCTGCGCACCATGCCCATGCGCGACTCGGAGGGCCGCCTTCTGGGCACCGTGACCACTCTCGAAGATGTGACCAGTCTGCAGGAAGTGGACCGCTTCAAGACCCAATTCCTGGCAGTGGCCAGCCGCAAGCTGCGCGATCCCCTGCTGCAACTGCGGCGGGGACTGTATGCGCTGACCCAGGGATTCGGCGGAGAGCTGACAGCGTTGCAAGCCGAGCTGGTTTCCGCCGCCGGGCAGGAATCGCAGAAGCTCGACGACCTGATGGGAGACCTGATCGAAGTGGCCGAGATCGACGTGGGCAAACGCGATTTCAAATTGGAAAGCCTGAAGCCGTTGCCCATGCTCCGCGAGGCTCGGGATCGCTACTTCGAGCAGGCTGGGAACAAGCATGTCAACATCGAAATCAACGCCTACGCCGACCTCTCATCTGTGCGCGCGGACCGCCGTGCCCTGCGGTCGATCCTGGACAATCTCATCTCCAATGCTCTTCGCTTCACACCCGAGGGAGGAGAGATTCTGCTTTTGGCCGAGGAACTAAAAGACTTTGTGCAGTTCACGGTGCGCGACAACGGCCGCGGGATCGAAGCCGAGCGGCTGAGCACCATCTTCGACCGCTTCGGCACGGCCTCAGAGAAAGGCACCGGGCTGGGCCTGGCGCTGGTACGGCGGCTGGTCGAATCCCTGGGCGGACAGATCGCCGTCGAAAGCCGTCTCGGGCACGGCGCCACATTTAAGTTCACACTGCCGGTGGCGCCGGTCGAAGTCGCCCGCCATCCCGTCGAGGTGGGCTAAGAATGGCCGAACTCAAGCTGGACCAGAAGCAGGATCCAGGCAAGTTGCGCATCTACATTGGCGCGGCTCCGGGAGTCGGCAAGACCTACACCATGCTCAACGACGCCAACCGGATGCTGCACCAGCAGGCCATCGATGTGGTGATCGGGCTGGTGGAGGCCCACGGCCGGGAAGAAACGAAGGCCCGCATTCGCGACCTGGAAGTTATTCCCCTGCGCACCATTCCTTATCGCGAGGTCGAACTGCAGGAAATGGACGTGGACGCGATTCTCGCGCGCCGTCCGAATACAGTGGTGGTCGACGAGCTGGCCCACACCAATGTTCCCGGCAGCAGGAATCGCAAGCGCTACGAAGATGTCCTGGAGTTGCTCGACGCGGGCATCAACGTAATGACGGCAGTTAATATCCAGCACCTGGAAACGCTGAACGATGCCGTCAACCGCTCCGCCAACACCGTCATTCGCGAGACCGTTCCCGACAGTTTCCTGAAGCGCGCCGACGAAGTGGTCAACGTGGATGTGACCGTCAACGAATTGCGCAACCGCCTCCGCGAGGGCAAGATTTACGCGCGCGAGAAGATCGAACAGTCATTGGCCAACTTCTTCCGCATTGGCAACCTGAACCTGCTTCGGGAACTGGCGCTGCGCACCACGGCCGAGCAGGTGAGCAGCCGCGAAGCGGCCTATCGCCGCACGCAGGGACTGGAGCAGGCGCAGACACCGGAAAAGGTGATGGTATGCCTAAGCACGCGGCCCGGAACGGAACGCCTCCTGCGCGTGGGTTCCCGCATCGCCGGCCGCCTGGCCACCAACTGGTACGCGGTGTACGTGACCAAGCCCGAGAACGACAAGGGCCACGCCGATCCCGAAGCCTACCACCGGCTGGAGGAATATCAGCGCATGGCGCGCGACCTGGGCGCACAAGTGGTGAACCTGACGGAGAAGAATGTCTCCGACGCGCTGATCCGCTTCGCACAACAGGAGAGCATCTCGCACGTGGTGTTCGGGCAGTCGGCGCGTTCGCGCTGGGACATTCTGCTGCGTGGGTCGGTACTCAACCGCTTCCTGGCCGAAGTTCGCGACGTCACCGTACAGGTGGTGCCCATGCAGAAGCCCACGCGCCGAGCCGGCTGATCAAAAACCTGACTGGGTTTGCATCTGAAAATTTCAGACGCCGCAAGTACCTGACCTTGAGAGGACCACTACTGCCTAATGCCTGTTTTCGGTTCCCTGCTCCAGATACTCAATGTAGGCCAGCAGCGCACCCCAATGATAAAAACGGTCGCTCGATGACACATCATCGCCCGATCCAGTAATGGCGTTGTAGTTCTCGTGCACGTGGCCGTTTTCTTTCCACTCCTTCAGAAACAGCGCGTACGATTTGTCCGCAAATTCTTTGCGCACGGCGGAGTCGTCGTAGTTGAGCAGCCCCAGATACACAAGAAAATTCATGGGCCCCCAGATACGGCCGCGCCAGTAGTTCTGATCCTTGAACGCCGGATCGTTGCGCTCGATGGACGGAATCACCCACTCGCCCCAGAATTCATCCTTGTTGAGCAGATGCTTTTCAATCATTGTCTTCGCCTGCTCGGGCGTTGCAGCCTTCGCCAGCATCGGATAGAAATTGGTCGGCGAGAGGCGCGTATTCGAGTTGCCGGTGTGCAGGTCCTTGTTCAGAAAGATACCGGCGTTGTCGTCCCACATGGTCGCGAGTTTCGCTCGATAGCGGCCCGCCCGGTCCTGTAATTCCTTGGTCTCGGCGGCCTTCCCCAGCGCACTGGCGATTTTCGCCAGAGCGTCGCAGTCAGCGATGTACAGGCTCATCAGGCCGACGTCGGCGTATTCCACCAGATGCGATTGCGGATTGTAGAAGGCGCCGTCGTACATGGGACTGTTGTCGAGGCCCGATTCGAAGATGGCGCCCTGCCAGGTTCCGCGCGAGGCGTCGTCGAGGTTCTCGGGCTGATTCTTTCCATCGCTGCCCCACGCAAGATAGCCATGGATATCGCGATGCTCGGCCCACCAGCGATTCCACTTCAACAGCGGCCCGAACGCATCCTCGATGAACCAGCGATCATGAAATCTCTCGTAAAGCCCGAGCACGGTGATGGCGCCCACCGGCGGCTCGGAGCGATCGGAGCTTTTCCAGTTCCCTGCCCGCGCGTAATTCGGCACGAATCCGGCCGCCGTCTCCTCCCGCAGCATTTCCATTGCGCCGGCATAGGCCAGGTCTTTACTCCCCACTGAGGCCAGGGTGGCGGCGAAGAAGTTGTCCCAGTCGAACAGCACATACCCGCCCCAGCCCACGCTCCACACACGGCTCACCGGCGAAATCACGCGGCCCTTTTCAGGCTCGTAAATCGTGTCCCACCCGATGGTGGTTTCGACGGCGTCGAGGAGCGGACCACCTTTGCCTGCGGCGGCGATGGACTGTTCGTATGCGTTTTTCTGCTTGTCGATTGCAGCGCGGATTTCATCCAGCGAGCGGTCCTTCCCGGTACTCAATCCCGCTGGCCCCGTCAGCTCCGCTTTGAAGTAAGGGCCACCCAATGGGGTATCGATATATCCGGCCCGCGTGTAGAACAACACGTTTGTGCATGTGCAGAAAACCGTGACGGGATTGGGATGTTCAGAGATCTTCGGAGATATTTCCGCGAGAAGGTGGTCCTCACTGCGTTTCACGGTACCCAATCCGTTCCACCACAAATAGTCAGCCGAGAGGATCACGGTCGGTGGCAGTGCGGATGCGCTATTCGATGCGAGCGGGCTCACCAGCACCACTAGGTCATCGCCGTCATGCGCACTCTCTACGCGCCACTTATGCCCCTTCCACTCGAAGTCGGCGCTCGCGTAACTGCCGTCCCAGGTGTGCGGGCCGGGCGTCACCTTTTCCGCATCCTTATCGAGGCGACCGATCAGCGCATCGCCCAGGTAGGCGTCTCCATTCAGCGTGGAGCTGTGCTTCAGCCCCACATGAATCGCGAGGCCTTCGGGCAGCAACACCTGCGTGGCGACGCTGTGCACGTCCCAGGTGTTCCATCCGCGCGCGAGGCGCTGCTGCACCTGCTCGTACTGCGCCGAACGCGGGAGCGGCTCACTCGGCCCCGGCGCCACATGCGACATCACCTGCGCTCTCGCCAGTGAACCCGCGATGCAGAGTGTCAGAACGGCAGCCATGGTGCTTGTACGGGTTCTCATGACATTACCTTCTCTGCTCGGCCAAAAGGCGCGATGGCATTTGCAAAATCGTGAATGAAAAAGCGACCGCAGATCCCTCCACTCCGCTGCGCTCCGGTCGGGTTGACAGTCGGGGGTAGTTGATCAATGATCACTGACCACTGACACTGTTTACACCCAGCCGCCATCGATCACGTAGCTCTGCTGGGTGATCGCACTCGAGTCATCGGCGGCCAGAAACAGCACCAGCCGCGCCACGTCGTCGGGGACAATATCGCGCTTGAGCGACTGGCGCGACATGATTTCCGCCTTGTACTCCGGCGTGTACACCAGGCGCTTCTGCTTTTCCGTGGCGATCGCCCCTGGCAGCACCGCATTCACCCGAATCCCCTCCGGCCCCAATTCATGCGCCAGGGTGCGCGTCAGTCCCACGATGGCCGCCTTGGCCGCGATATACAGCGGGAGCCCGGTGGACGGGATCATCCACGAAATGGAGCTCATGTTGATGATCGATCCCCGGCCTGCCGCTTTCATCGCCGGCAGCACAGCCTGAATGGTGAAAAACTGCGGCCGCAGGTTCACGGCCATGGAGCGCTCCCAGTACTCCGGCGTGACCTCGTCAATGGTGTGGCGCTGGTCGTTAGCTGCGTTGTTCACCAGCACATCGACGGTTCCCTGCGCCACGAGCACCTGCGCAACCGCTCTCTGCAGGGCCGGCACATCGGTCATATCGCAATGGGTGTACTCGGGCTGGGGGCACCCTTCGCCTGCCAGCGCGGACACCAGCGAACCCCCCGCCTCATCCTGAACATCCAGAAAAGAAACGCGCGAACCCTGCCGCGCGAAATGGCGCACGATCGACTCACCGATCCCGGTGGCACCCCCCGTTACCAGCACGACGCGGTCTTTGAGGCTGGGATAATAGGCAAAGCCCACAGCACTGTCTTGCATCTGTTTGATCTGCTCCATGGATAGATCAGTCGACCCAACTATACATCCCGCCCCACCCCGGCACGCACGTCCTCGACGTGGCTCAAGATAGCTCCGGCCCCGCGGCGTGGTTGCGCCGCGAGGCCGGACTGTTTCATTCAGAATGTCCTCCTGACGCTGACCCTGAGCGTTGCGAAGGAGAAGCGGAAGGACCTGTTTTTCGCCGATGACGGTCGGAAACAAATAGAACCCATCGGACGAACTTCTTACGCTTCCTGCAGCACCACCCCACCCATGATCGGGTCGGTCACGCTGTCTTCGCCGGTCTCGAGATGCCCGGCAAGATTCTGCGCTGACAATCCGGCGCCCGAGGTGATCGTCACCTGGAATTCATACCAGCCAAATGAATCCTCAAGCTCATAATGCTTGCTGAAGCTGCCGCCCGCCGCGACGGCGTGAAACGTATTCCCGCCCGTGTACACATCCAGGATTCGCACCTCGGCGCTCTGCGATCCCGTGTTCTGCACGTGGAGCACAATGCCGCTGTCGTCTTTGAGGTACTCGGTCGTGATACCGATGTTGGGGCCAGCCGGACCGGGGAGGGTGCCCCGGAACGTGCGCAGGAACCCGTTCGGACCATGAACGGAGAGGTCGTAGTGTGCTACTGGCTGGTGCGGCTGCCGGATGACCCAGCTATCGGAGACGGACGCATTCGGCCCCACGGTGTACGTCCAGGGACCGGCCGAACCCATGCCCGAGCGCACCTGAAATACGGCCGCCCGCTTGCCGGTGTTGGCAAAGTCGATCGTCAGTATCCCGCCCGCCAAATTGAACTGGCCTTGCGCTTGTAGTTCATACGGCACCGGGCGCGCCGGCCGTACGCCGGTCTCCTGGTTCGGCAACACCTGGTTCGCGGGAACCGGCGGCACATAGTCAGGCTGAGTGGTAAACACGGTCGGCGCATAGCCGGACGTATCCGGCAACGAAACCACTTTCGTGTTGGGATTCCGGAAGTTGAACGCCGAGGTCAGGTCACCGGCGATCGCGCGCCGCCATGGCGTAATGTTCGTTTCCACCAGGCCCGGGTGGCGGTCGGCGTAACGCGCCTCGATGAACCGGATCAGCGACGTGTGATCGAATACCTCTGAACTCACCCAACCGCCCTTGCTCCAAGGCGATATCACAATCATCGGCACCCGCATGCCCAGTCCGTACGGCCCGCTCGCGTACGTCGAATTGCCGGGAAATATCTCGTTGGTGGTGGGCACCGTCGACAAACCCTGCGCGCGCGTCTGCGGCGGCGTGGGCGGAACCACGTGATCGAAGAAACCGTCATTCTCGTCATAGCAGAGGAAGAACGCGGTCTTGCTCCACACCTCCGGATTAGTCGTCAGCACATCGAGCATCTGCGAGGTATACCAAGCGCCATAGTTCGCCGGCCAGTTCCCGTGTTCGCTGTATGCTTCCGGGGCAACGATCCACGACACCTGCGGCAGTTTGTTGGCCATCACATTCGCGCGCAACTGGTCAAACAGCGTGCCGCCCACGGAGATGTTGGTCCCGGTCAGCGCGCCCTCAAACAGCGGCATGCCGGGCGTCGAGTTCTGATACTGGTGGAAGTAGAGCAGCGAGTTGTCGCCGTAATTACCGATGAACGGCGGACCCCAGCCCCAATAGTGGGCGGCGTCGAGGCCTTGGCCCACGTCCTGGTAAACCTTCCAGGAAATGCCCGCCTTGACCAGGCGCTCCGGATAGGTCGACCAGCCGTAGCCGGCTTCTGAATTGTCGATCACCGGGCCGCCCCCCGAGCCATCGTTCCCCACCCATCCTGTCCACATGTGATAGCGGTTGGGGTCCGTGGCTCCCAGCAGCGAACAGTGGTACGCATCGCAAACCGTAAAGGCATCTGCCAGCGCGTAGTGGAAGGGGATGTCCTCGCGCGTCAGGTGCGCCATCGAGGTCGTGCCCTTGTTCGCCACCCAGGCATCGAGATTGCCCTAGTTCCAGCCGGCATGCGTTGTGGTCCAGTCATGCGGTGTGTCTTCAATGAAGGTCAGTCCCAGATTCGGCTGATCGGGCCGGAACGGCAGCACATAGTCCGATCCGTTGGGTTGGTACCAGACCGGATTGCCCGAAGACGGCAGATTCACCACCCGTGGATCGTTGAACCCGCGGACGCCACGCAAAGCCCCAAGGTAGTGATCGAAGGATCGGTTTTCCTGCATCAGGATCACGATGTGTTCCACATCCGCGATCGTGCCGGTGCGGTGATGGGCGGGAATTTCCAGAGCTCGTGCGATGCTTGCCGGAAATGCACTGGCCAGTGCTCCGGAACTCAGAAGATGGAGAAAGTGACGGCGGTCGATTGCCATGGGTTTCAATTACCTCCGGGAAGATTAGCGATCTGTTCGCGTCACGAACCCTAATCCCCGGTTGTTTCCAGGATGTGTCGGTACGGTTACAATTTGACTTCAATAGTCCCAGCAGACCTGCCGCAGTTCTGCCTTTTCCACATCTTCGTCCGACGGATCAGACCCGGATATAAAACTGTTGCCGCGCGGACGAGAGGCGCTGGATTTTCCTCGTTTCAATGCGCATCGGACAAATACCACAATGCAGTACTTTGTCTCATGCAGAAGCGAGATAATGTGAATTGCGTTGCAATGCGGGATGATTGCTCCCCTGGGAGTTCCCCCAAATCATTGCCGCTTCTAGACTGGAAGCACGAAACCGGCCAGGCCGAAAATTCTCCTGGCGTTCGTCCGGGGTGTAGACGCAACAAGTTGCGGCGTTTAGCGGAAGTTTTCCCCCTTCCCGCCGCAATCGGAGAGGTCACCCGGATGATCTTGTTTCCTTACACGTTTCAGCATCTCCTGCTGGCGCGGGACTCGTTGCTATGACCGCAAAGCGGTTAGTACAATGGAATCCCGCCCCGCGATGCAACCGAACGCACGAGAAAGACCCCAGGCACTGGAGGCACTCATGAAGAACTCAGCTCGTTATCCCGGTATCCGGGTCACTGCCAACGGCAACCAACTGGTTTCCTACCATACGGAGACCCGCATCGCGGACGCCGGCGTGTTTTATCCCATCACTCCTTCCACGGAAGGCGGCGAGCTCTTCCAGCAGGCCTATGCCGAGGGCCACCTCAATGTCTTCGGCAGCAACACCATCGCCATCGAGACAGAGGGCGAGCACGCGGCCCAGGGCGGAGCGATTGCCCACTCGGTCTGCGGCAAGCGCGTCGTCAACTTCACGTCCGGCCAGGGCGTGGTCTACGGCGTCGAGCAGTACTATCACGCGCCCGGCAAGGGCTCGACCATGGTGCTCGAAGTGGGCGCACGCGCGCTAACCAAGCACGCCCTCAATGTGCACTGCGGCCACGACGACATCTACGGCGCCCTCGACACCGGCTGGATCATGCTTTTCGGCAAGGACGCGCAGCAGGCCGCCGACCAGGCGCTCATCCTGCGCCGCGTGACCGAGCTCTCGCTGACGCCGGGCATGAACATCATGGACGGGTTCCTCACGTCGCACCTGGAGCGCACGTTCTACAAGCATGAAAGCGAGTTGATCCGCGAATACCTCGGCGCCCCGGACGACGTGATCGACTGCCCAACCGAAGCGCAGCGCGTGCTGTTCGGACCCACCCGCCGCCGCGTCCCCAAGATGATGGATCTGACCAACCCCGTCCTGCTGGGACCAGTCCAGAACCAGGAACACTATATGCAGGGCGTGGTCGCGCGCCGCAACAACTTCGCCGAGCCGATTCTCGATTTCCTCGAAGCCGCATACAAAGACTTCGGCGACCTGACCGGCCGATACTACGGGCTCATCTCGCAGCACAAGTGCGATGACGCTGAAACCGTTTTCGTCTCGCTCGGATCGGCCGCCGAGAACATCGATGCCGCGGTCGACTACCTGCGCGCGACACGCAATGCCAGCGTCGGTTCAATCCACGTCAACGTGATTCGCCCCTTCCCCGAGGCGGCCATCGTCGCCGCGCTGCGCGGCAAAAAGAACGTCATCATCCTCGAGCGCACCGACGAAGCGCTATCCGGCGACAACCCGCTCGGCCGCGATATCCGGACCGCGCTCTCGAAAGCGGTGCAGAAGACCGCCGGGATTCCGGCCATCACTCTGGAAGAAGTGCCGCATATCATTGCCGGCAGCTATGGCCTCGGCTCGCGCGACTTCCGCCCCGAGCACATCATCGGCGCCTTCGAATACGCCACCGCCGGCCGCGCCCGCAAGGATGGCAAGACCGCAGCCGACGGCGCCAGCTTCATCGTTCTCGGCATCGACCACCCGTACAGCGTCATCGGCGACGAGACCCCTTCTCTGCTGCCGGAACGCGCCGTGGCGGTCCGCTTCCACTCCATCGGCGGATGGGGCGCTATCACCACCGGCAAGAACCTCGGCGCCATCCTCGGCGACCTGAACGACCTGCTGTTCGAGCGCGACCACCAGATCGACGAGTACGGCAACCCGAAGGAAATCATCCACGTCAGCGCCAACCCCAAGTACGGTTCCGAAAAGAAGGGCGCGCCGACCAGTTACTTCATGGTGGCGGCCAAGGAGCGCATTCGCGTCAACTGCGACCTGCGCCACGTGACCACCGTCTTGTGTTGCGATCCCAAGGCCTTCACCCACACCAATCCGCTCGATGGCATGCAGGAAGGCGGCAGCCTCATCTGGGAGTCCGACGCCGAAGGCGAGCGTGCATGGGAGAACCTGCCACTGTGGGCGCGCAAGCAGATCATCGACAAGCACATACGCGTCTTCACGCTGCCCGGCTTCGAAATCGCCCGCAAGGCCACGGATCGCGCCGACCTACAGCTCCGCATGCAGGGCAACGCGTTTCTCGGCGCATTCTTTGCGGTCAGCGGCCTGCTCGATGAGTTCGGCATTAGCCAGGAGCAGTATAAGGACGTGGTCCGCAAGCAGTACGTGAAGAAGTTCGGCAAGCTGGGCGAAGCGGTTGTGAACTCCAACATGGAGGTCATGCTGCAGGGCCAGGAGCGGGTGAAGGAAATCGCCATCGGCGAGCTCGCCGCCGCCGACCGCTCCAGTCTCCGCGGCCAGGCGCTGCTGCCGGTTCTCGAGATGGCCACGGTTGCCGGCGAATCCTGCACCGTGGGCGGCTGCCGCTCTACAGCGCCGCCCGTCGGCCAGGCCGCGCGTCCGCCCGTGGCTTCGATCGCCGCATTTGACGCCGAGTTCCGCTCCACCTTCGGGTATAACCAGCCGGCCACGCCACTCTCGGCCATGGGCGTAATCGCCGCGGCTACCGGCGATACCGCGTCCAAGTACGTCGCCCGCCGCGAGACCCCGCTCTACATTCCTGAAAACTGCACCCAGTGCATGGAGTGCATCTCGGTGTGCCCCGATACCGCTCTGCCGAACACGTCGCAGGACCTCGCGACCGTGCTCGGAACCGCTGTTACGCGCTATGTTTCCGATCCCATCGAGCGGCGCAAGATGATCGACAAGCTCCCCGAGATCGAGAAGCAGACCCGCCAGCGCATGCTCGCCGAAATCAAGCAGGGCACGCCGATGCAGACCATCATCCGCGAAGTCACCGAATCGGTGGACGGATTCTCCGCCGAAGCCAAAACGCAGTTTTACAACATCATCGACAAGGTGCCGATGGCGTATCAGAAGACCAACGCGATCTTCTCCTCGCCGGAACGCAAAGCACCCGGCTCCGGCGGCATCTTCTCGATATTCGTCAGCGATCTGTGCAAGGGCTGCGCCGCCTGCGTCACGGCCTGCGGCGACCACAACGCGCTCAAGATGGTGCAGGAAACCGAACACGTGAACGCCGAGCACGAAACCGGCACCGCCTTCCTCAACCTGCTGCCCGACACCTCGCAGAAGTACCTGGGCCTGTTCAACGGCGCAAACCCGGCCGACTCCAAGACCGCCACGCTGCGCAACATGCTGATGGTGCGCCGCAACTACGACGCGCTGGTGTCCGGCGACGGCGCCTGCGCAGGCTGCGGCGAAAAGTCGGTCCTCCGGTCGATCGCTGCTGTAACCGAGGCCTACATGCGGCCTGTGTTCCACGCCAAGGCCGATCGCTTCGTGGCCAAGGCCGGCGAGCTGGAAGAGAATGGCGCTGCTAGACTCGCCGCTCTCAAGGAGAGCAATCCGGCCGAGTACGCGCTGCTGCGGCAGGCCATCGCGCACCTCGTCCTCGGGCTCGGCGGTGAAGACGAAGCCGACACCCGCGCCCGCATCGCCGCTCACGAAGAGAAGAACGGCGCCATCACCGATGCCCAGCTCGTCGAGGCCATGGCTGCCGTGCTGCTCACCGAGGCCTTTAACCACAAGTCGCTGCAGCCCATCGACGGCCGCCTCGCCAACGGCATGTCGGTAATGGCAATGGCTGCGCACACCGGGTGCAACACGGTGTACGGGTCAACGTCTCCAAATAACCCGCATCCGTATCCGTGGATGAATTCGCTGTTCCAGGACGGCATCACGGTGGGCTGGCTGATGGGCGAGAGCTTCATCGTCGATCACGCGCGGCGGTCGGTTCTTCCTGAGCGACTGGCGGACGTGGTGCTGACGCGCGAAGGTGGCATCAGCGATCGCGAGTACTACGAGTTCTCGCACTTCACAGACGCGCTGATGACCGACCAGGAAATCGTCGAACTGCCCAAGGTGTGGGTGGTCGGAGGCGACGGTGGCATGGGCGACATCGGGTACCAGAACATGTCCAAGGTGATCCTGCAGAACCGGCCCAACGTGAAGGCGTTGATGCTCGATACGCAGGTTTACTCCAACACTGGCGGCCAGAACTCCGACTCAACCCCCATGCTCGGCGGCAACGACATGAACGTTTTCGGCGCGGCCACGCAGGGCAAGAACACCGAGAAGAAGACGGTCGCGGAGACCTTCCTAGCGGGCCACGGCTCGCCGTTCATTGCGCAGGTTTCCATGGCCAACGCTCCGAAACTCTACCGCGCAATTCTCGATGGGCTGGAGTATCGCGGCACCTACTTCATGCAGTGCTTCACCACCTGCCAACCCGAGCACGGCGTGGCCGACGATATGGCGCTCCACCAGGCGCAGCGCGTGCGGGACTCGCGCGGCGTGCCGGAGTTCGTGTTCGATCCGCGCAAGGGTGAGAGCTACCAGGAAGCGCTCGACATCAAGGGCAACCCGTCCATCGATCTGGATTGGTACGAGACCAAATCGAAGACCACCGGCGAGACCACGCGCTACACCGTTGCCCACTGGTGCACGACGGAAGCGCGCTTCCGCAACCACCTCAAGAAGATCAAGCCCGAGGCGGCCGCGAAGCTCATTCACCTCGACAACATGCTGGTTCGCATCACCCAGCAGGACGTGGTCTACCGCCGCTACCTCGATCCGCAGCACCGCTCGTTCATTCCAGACTTCGGTGTGTACATCCAGTTCGAGGAAAACGGCAAGACCGAGTACCGCGCGCTCTCACGGCAGTTGGTAATGTTTTGCGTCGAGCGCCGCAAGGCATGGCGCATGCTGCAGTCCAAGGCCGGCATCAAGAACCGCGAGTACGAAGCGCAGAAAGCTATCCTCGCCGACGTGGACGCAGGCAAAATCAGCAAGGATGAATTCTTCGCCCACGCTCACGAAATGGTGGCCGAGAAGCTCGGCAACCTGGTGCCCGCGAAAGCGTAAGCGTCGGTGCTTTGAAAGCGCACGACTTCAAACGAGCGAATTAAAACCATCCAAATGCAATCTGAACACCGAAGGCGGACCGCAAGGTCCGCCTTCGGTGTTTAGAGTTGTCACCCTGAGCACAGCGAAGGACCAGCTTTGGGTCCGCACCCTTTACGGTTCCCAATTATGCAGAATTCTGTATACTAGCAAGTGCTCCGATCCGTTCGTGCCATTCGATTTCGCGGCAGTTCGCGTATGGACCTGCGCAATTTTCCGGAGGAAGCCCGCCGAGACGCCGGCCAGCAACTTTATCAGGTACAGCTTGGCGACGACCCGGATGACTGGAAACCGATGGAAACCGTTGGCCGCGGGGTGCGGGAAATCCGGATTCGCGAGAAAAGCGGCGCTTAGCGCATCATGTACATCGCCAAATTTGAGAAAGCCATCTATGTGTTGCATTGCTTTCAGAAGAAAACGCGGAAAACCGCGCCCCATGATCTCGCTATCGCGCAGCGGCGCTACAAAGAACTGATCCGGGAGATAAGCCAATGAAAGAGGAAACTTTTGAGAACGTATGGGACGCGATTGAAGACGATCCTGTCGTCGCCGAAAACCTCAAGCTGCGTTCTTCGCTTATGATCGAGCTTCATAGGCACATCAAGCGCGAAAAGTGGACGCAGGCCGAAGCCGCCAAGGCGCTCGGCGTTACTCAACCGCGCGTATCCAACCTGATGCGCGGCAAAATCAACGCCTTCGGTCTCGATCTGCTGGTCAAAATGGCAACGAAAGCCGGGCTGCGCGTGAGCATACGCGTGAAGCCGATCGGCTCGTCAATTCCACACGCACGTTCCGGGGCCAACCAACCTAAGCACTGCTCTTCTGCGCCTTCCCGTTCTCGCTGCCGTAGATCACCTGGCCATATTCGAGGATCGTCACCAGGCCGACGCCGCCGCAGATGTTCCCCAGCACCGCGGGTACAAACCATTGCGGAAAAGCAGTCCACGGGGCATGGTGCGTAAGAACGGTTACCAGGATCTCGCCTGAACTGGCGATGCAGTGAGCGAAATCGCCCAGGCCCACAATGTACGTCACCAGCCAGATGACCGCCACGGAGCCGGTGATGGAGTGGGACCCGGAGACCAGCCATGCAGCGAGCGCGATCATCCATCCGCCGATGACGCCGGACCAGAAGACCGTGGTCGCGGGGTGATGAATTGCGGTTGCTCCGAGCCGGCTGAGCGCGTCGACGTATGGGGGCTGCAAAGCGGTTGTCCACGACGCGAGGGCGGCGAACGCGAAAGCGCCGGCGACGTTGGCCGGCAACACCACGGCCCAGAGCCGGAGGGTGTTCCAGAGTTCCCGTTTCTCGGCCAGCACCAGGGCCACCGGGTAGAGCGTGTTCTCGGTAAAGAGTTGCGAGCGCCCGATGATGACCACGATGAAGCCGAGCGTGTAGAACATGCGCGTGATCATGTGCGCACCGGGAGACTCTCCCAGGAGGGCCACCGCGATCGCGGTGCCCATGGCGGACAATCCCATGAACGCACCCCCGCCAAAGCCGGAGATCGCCAGCGCCGTATTGGATCGCTTGAGTTCCTGGCGGGCGTTGGTGGCAACCTGCTCGTAAATGTCCTCGGCGGAAGGTCGCGCGAGGTTTTTCTGCTGGGGGGGCGGCTCGGGCTGCGCTTCCTCGGTGCGCTTGCGGCGGAAGGGAATGGCCATCGGTCGTTTTCTCCGGTTCTTGGTGGTCAGAGCCGAAGTGACGGCCTGTCTAACCATAGATGCCGATTTGGGCGAAGTGCCGGTATCGCATCCAGAACAAGCGGAGCTTGGCGGATTCAGGGAAGCTAGAATTCGCGGGCCCGCTCGACGGCTCGAATCACCGCGCGCGCCTTATTCATCGATTCCTCGTGCTCGAGTTCCGGGACCGAGTCGGCCACGATGCCGGCCCCGGCCTGGATGTGCCCCTTGCCGTTCCTCGCCAGCAGCGACCGGATTGCGATGCAGGAATCAAGGTTGCCGGAGAAATCGGCATAGAGGACCGCGCCGCCGTAAGCGCCGCGTCGCGACGGCTCCAGTTCCTCGATGATCTCCATGGCCCGCACCTTAGGGGCGCCCGAAAGCGTACCGGCCGGGAAACACGCGCGCAGAGCATCGACGGCCGTCAACTCCGGCTTCAGTTTGCCTTCGATGGTGCTTACCAGGTGCATCACGTGGGAGTAGCGCTCGATAAACATCAAGCGGTCGACCTTCACCGAACCGTATTCGCTCACCCGGCCAACATCGTTGCGTCCCAAGTCAACCAGCATCACGTGCTCGGCGCGCTCTTTCTCGTCGTGAAGCATCTCGTCGGCGAGTTCGTGGTCTTTCTTCTCGTCCGTGCCGCGCGGCCGGGTGCCGGCGATGGGACGATACTCTACTTTGCGCCCGTGCACCCGCACCAGCAATTCCGGCGATGACCCCGCGAGTTCAAACGGAGCGGCTGCTTTTTTCTTTTTGGAACTCTTGTCGGGCCTCGACGCGGCGCCCAGTGGTCCCTCCTCTGCAAAGCGAAGGAAGTACATGTAGGGGCTGGGATTCACGGTGCGCAGCGCGCGATACACCTGGAAAGCGTCGACGCCCGGTTCGATGTCGAAGCGCTGCGACAGCACGGCCTGGAACACGTCGCCCGCCGCGATGTATTCCCTGGTGCGCTCCACGCCGGATAAATAGTCGCGCTTGCGGGTGCGATAGGTGACTTGCAGCTTTCCCTGCCCCTTGGAGGAACGCAACTTGGGAAGAGGCTGGGCCAGCCGCTTTTCCAGCCTGGCGAGGCGCTTGAGGGCGCCGGCGTAGGCCTTGTCGGGCGAGAGAAGCGTCACGTCGGCCGTGACAACCAGCCAGATCTCCTTGCGCACGTGATCGAAGGCCAGCACCTCGTCAAAGAACATCAGGCACGCATCGGGAACGCCGAGCTCATCTTTCGCACGCTCCGGGAGGCGTTCGATCTGGCGCACTGCATCGTAGGCGAAGATGCCGACGGCTCCGGCTGTGAACGGAGGCAGGCCGGGAAGGCGCGCCGGCTTGTGACCACCGAGCGCTTCACGAAGCACCGCGAACACATCGCCTTCGATGCGCGTGGTGCGTTTGCCTTCGGTGATGTCGATCTGGTGGCCGTGCGCGACGATGCGCTTGTAGGGGTTGACTCCGATGAACGTGTAGCGGCCTACCTGCTCGCCACCCTCGACCGACTCGAGAAGAAAGCACTCGCGCTCCTGCCAGGCTGCGCGCAGGAATGCGGAGACCGGCGTTTCCAGATCGGCGGTCAACGTGTGGCAGACAGGAACGAGCGTGTGCTCCCGGGCAAGCGCCAGGAACTCCTTGCGACTGGGTTGGATGAGGCGATCGGAGGGCGTCACGGGTTCAGTGTAACTGAACGGTGGTCAGTGATCAGTGGTCAGTGATCAGTTGTGGCGAGCTGTGCTCGCAAGTTATGGGACCCGGCAGGCGAGCCCAATCTGGCTGCAGCAATCAAGCTGCGTACAAACTCTGAACCCTCAGGTACTGACCACTGATCACTGACCACTAAATTCGGCGCGCCGGTCCGATCAGATGATAGTAGACGGAGAACAGGCTGAGAATGAGGCACGCAGCTCCGACCAGCGTGAACTTGATTATGGTGATGCGGCGGGTGTGCGGACGGAACCAGATGCGAATCGCCGAGATCAGCGCGAACAGGCTCAGCAGGAGCGCGACTCCGGTCACCCAGTTCACCACTGCGAACCACGGAAACCATGCCGGCGTGAACATCAGATCGTCGCCTTTCGTTTTATAGAAAATCAGCAGGCCGCCCAGGAACAACGTCCATAGAATGGCCGCTGTGCGGGGAGGGAATGTAAGCCAGATGGTGCCGGGCTGCGGGATAAGCTTCGGGCGACGAGCCATGAACAGACGTCGACCAAGGCGTATAAAAGTCGCGATCAGGACCGCGGCGCAAATAACCAGGCTGAGGCAAACCGCGGGAATCAGAAAATGGGCATTCTCGTACCACTGGACACGTTGCAATTGAACGCCGGGGAAATCCAGCGCGATTCGGACCACCCGGTTGCGACTATCGCGAATCGCGAAGACCCGCTGCTGATCCTCCAGTGCCTGCCACACGTCGTTGCCGATCGGCCTGAACTTGACCGGGTGTCCGCGAAGATCTCTCGAGCTCCCAAGCGTGAGCATGCCGTCTTTGTCCACGCGGACCGCGCGCTCGCTGAAAAGATTAAAAATCCGCAGCTTAGTGCTGTCGGCGCGCCGCGTGGAAAAGTATTCTCCTGAAATATCCCGCAAAGCCTGCGGATACGGGTTGAGAAATGCCGAATTTGGAGCGCCGGGGAAGTAGCGGTCGGAAAAGAAATTGATGATTTCGGGCCGCGGCTGGTTCCCACCCCCGGACGAGTTGTACGACACAAACAGCACCACTTTCTGCGCGGGTTCGATGAAAAAGAGGCTGTGAAAAGCGATGAGATCGCCTTCATGACCGATCCAGCGGAGGTTGTTGCGCCAGGTCTGGTAGAAGCCCATGCAGATGGGAGGGAGCTGGTCGCTGGCGCGAAACTGCGGGGTCCACATCTGAGCCAGAGTTTCCGGCTTGAGGATCCGCTTGCCGTCGAGTTCGCCGCCGTTGAGCAAAGCCTGGCCGAACCGGCCCATGTCGCCAGCAGTGGAGGAAACACCGCCGGCGCCCACCGGACTCACGATTTCAAAACCGATCGGGGGCGTGGTCGTGTTGTCGCCGTATCCAAGGGAATCAGAGTATTCGAGCGGCTTGGGCAGGGGCTGGTAAAAGGACGAATGCGTCATTCCCAGCGGCGTGAAGATATGCTCCTGCACGTACTGCTCGAAGCGCTCACCGCTGGCGCGCTGCACAATGTAGCTGGCCAGTCCCACCCCATAGTTCGAGTAAGCCGGTACCTCGCCGGGGGGGAAAAGGCGCATGGGCTGGTTGTGGATCAGGTCATCACGCAGCGGGACGGCTTTGCTGGGATCTGTAACGATCAGGTCGTTGGTGAACTCCTCGAAGCCCCCGGTGTGGGTCATCAGGTTGCGCAGGGTAATCGGTTTGTTAAAAGCCGGACGGATCTGGAAATCGAGATAGTGATTCACGTCGGTGTCCAGGTCCAGCGTTCCCTGTTCCACCAATTGCATGACCGACACCCAGGTGAACAGCTTGGAGATGGAGGCGAGCCGGAAGATAGTGGTGTTCGGATCGACAGGCTTTCTGGTTTTGATGTCGGCGTAACCGTAGCCCTTCTGGAGGAGGATGTTGCCGTCCTTCATCACCAGCACCGAGGCGCCCGCAATGTCGCTGCGCTCCAGTTGCAGGGGGAGGATGCCGTCGAAGAACGTTTCCAGGTCGGCAGGGGTAAGAGGATGCACGCCAGAGGGGGTTTGGGGTACTGGAGGAACGGCGGGTGGCGTGGCCGGAGGAGCAACGACGGGAGGAGTGGGGATAGTCGGGACCTGGGTGGTAGGTAGCTGTGCATGACCAAAGGACAGGAAGACAAGGCCTATCGAAATGCACACCCCGCGTAAGACTCGCATCTCACCCCCGATGTAAACCTGCAAATGCAAAGTGAACTAAGTGTCTAAGAAGTCTAGCAGTTTGACAAGGGGCTGCGCAGGTTTGCCGGGAGCGCCCAACCGCAAACCGAGACCCTTACGCAAGCTTCAGAAAGCGGAAGCCAGCCGACTGAGGCGACCGTGTATTTCGTTGTCCCGCTCATTCCGATTCTGCGTCGATGGACTTGCAGGCTCCCGAGGGGGGAAACGGGTTGGGTACAAACGTGTCTGGTTTGCTTGACGCGGTTGATCCGGAGGGCTAGACTCACTGGGGTTTGGGCTGAGTGGGACTGTGCTGGGGGCCCAACCCTCCAGGTCGCATCGAAACAAAGGTAAGACCGGAGTAAGAACCATCCGTGGAAACGGAAGAAACCCCGCCGCGTCTATTAGTTGGCGATCAGGGTACCCGACGGCAAACGTGCGCTGCCGGGATCAGGTCGGCACGCACGGCGGGCATCGGAATTGGAGAAAGGTATGGCAGTTGTAACCCCAACCATCACACTGGACCAGGAAATCAATCCCTGGGAAGCACAAAGCGCCCGCTTCGAGTTTGCGGCGCGCAAGTTGAATCTGGACGAAGGTTTGTGGAGGGTGCTCAGCTCTCCGTCGCGCGAAGTGATCGTGCATTTTCCCGTCACCATGGATGACGGCCGGATCGAGGTATTCACCGGGTTCCGGGTACAGCATTCGCAGGCTCGAGGGCCGGCCAAGGGCGGCATCCGCTACGCACCCGATTGCACCCTCGACGAAGTCAGGGCGCTGGCCAGTTGGATGACCTGGAAATGCGCCGTGGTCAACATCCCGTTCGGGGGCGCCAAAGGCGGCGTGATCTGCGACCCCAAAAAGATGAGCATCGGCGAACTGGAGCGGATGACGCGGCGGTACACGTCCGAGATCATCGAGTTCATCGGCCCAGAGAAGGACGTTCCGGCGCCCGACGTGAACACCAACGAGCAGACCATGGCGTGGATCATGGACACCTATTCCATGCACATGCGCCAGACAGTCACCAGCGTGGTCACGGGCAAGCCGCTGAACATTGGCGGCTCGCGAGGACGGCTGGAAGCAACGGGGCGCGGCGTACTGGTGGTGTGCGATGAGGCGCTGCGCTATCTCAAGATGCCCATCGATGGTTGCCGGGTCATCATTCAGGGTTTCGGCAATGTGGGTTCCAATGCTGCGCGCCTGATGATGGAGCACGGCTACAAGATCGTCGGCATCGCGGAAAAGGATGGCGGCCTGTACAGTCCCAACGGCATCGACATCCACCAGTTGGTGGAGTTCAAATACCGCAACAACACCATACTCGGGTTCCGCGGCGCGGAAGCGATGCCCAGCGAGGAGTTGATCGTTACCGATTGCGACATCCTGATTCCGGCGGCGACCGAAAACGTGATCACCAGCCGCAATGCCGATCGCATCAAGGCGCGCATCGTCGTCGAAGGCGCCAATGGACCCACCACAGCCGTTGCCGACGAGATCCTGGGCGACAAGCGGGTTTTCATCGTGCCCGACATCCTGGCCAACGCCGGCGGGGTGACAGCAAGCTACTTCGAGTGGGTGCAGGACCGGCAGGGCTACTTCTGGAAGGAAGCCGTCGTCAACGAGCAGTTGGAAACCATCCTGCGCGACAGCTTCGAGGACGTGGTGCGCTACGCGGAGGCGCACAACGTGAATAACCGCATCGCCGCCTATATGCTGGCGATCGATCGGGTGGCGTTCACCATCAAGCAGCGCGGCATTTACGCCTGAACGCGCTTCGTCATCGAAGGGCCGGCCCGTCAAAGGCCGGCCCTTCGCATTTTCTACGGCACCGTCGCGCAGGCGTGATAGGTATTCGAATATTCAGTCTGCACGGAATACGGCTTCCCGTTAATCAGGAACGTCGGCGGGAAATAATCGCCGGGGCTGGCGGTGAAATTGAACACGATGCATTCGTCGCCAATTTCCTGAAACGTCAACACCCCACCGGTGAGATTGGAATAGCCCAACCCGGGAAGCGGATCGGTAATGGCCTCGAAGGTTTCGTGCGAGAGAATGTTGTCCACCGAGTCGGCCAAGACCCCATTGGGAGCGGGGGACGCAATCTCGCACCCCGAGCCCGGCCCCTGCCACGGCTCCACACTATACAGCACAATCCCGATATCTTTGAATTGCGCCGCACCATGATAACCGCAGAAGTCAAATGTGGCCGGGTTATCGGGCGAGTAGCACACCGGAGTCGGATCTTGCGCTGTGATGTCGAAGCACGTATCAGTTCCCTGCGGCAAAAACACGTGATAGAGATTGCCTCCGCCGGCTCCGTGCTCCGCGGCTACGGCATGCACAATCGCCACAATGTCCGACTCAAACAGGGTTTTGCCCGGGGTCCCGTAGCGGACCCGGGAATGGCTGCCCACGGGATAGCGCCCATCCGCTGTGGTCCCGACGTACTGATCGGTGAGATGGATGAACGTGCTCTCGTTCAGATCGCGAAGAAAACGCTCCGGGTTCCCCCAGTTCGAGGCGATCGACCCTCTCCCGTTCACATAAATAGCGTGCATGCGGGTTCTTTGCAAAGTCGGTCCGCCGCCGCTGCTCAAATCGGCCGGATAGAAGCCGGGCCCAGTAAAGGCATCGGCAGCCACCGCACCACGCACCGCATTGGCGTGGGGCCGGGGCGCACTGGCGTTGCGCGCGCGATGGAAGAGGGACAGTTTCTCGCGGGCGCCGGGAACGTTCGTGGCCAGAGCATGCACCCGCCCCGGACCGGCGTCATGGGCCGCATCCGAATCCACTTGCGCCACCTTGACCTCGGGTATTTCTGTAGCCGCGGTCGACTGCGCGCACACGGCCGGCAACACAAACATTGACACGACGCCTATCGCACCCGCCAGCGCCGCGCGCCGGCTGATGTCGTTCGACTTGAACATGCAATTACCTCCAGGAGATTTCCGATTAGGGGGATTGGGACACGCGCCCCTGGCAACAGCAGAGCGGCAGCCATCATGCCATAACTGAAACCACTTTGGGAAGAGATTCGGCCCGGTGGGCCGGATCTTACTGAGGGAGCGCGGCGCGATCCGGGTGCACCACGATCGTAATGGGCTGAATCGTGACTTCCGGAGCCTCTGCGTTGATCACCAGTTTCTGTGGCTCAGTGCCCGCGGTGAGCGACGTTTTCGCCTTGAAATAAAGCGGGGTTTCCTGGTGGGCCGGCGCTACATACGAACCACCGCCCGTTACTTCGCTCCAGCCCTGCGGAACGCTGGCCGAGATTGTGACCGTGATCTCCGAATCCGAATCATTGCGCACCAGCACAGGTATCTGGATTCGTTCCCCCGGAAACACGTTCACGCCGATCTCCGGCAAGAGATCGTTCAATTGCGGCAGGCCGTGCGCCTGCCAGAAGTCACGGTAAAAACTCCATGGCCCGCCAAGCTCTATCGAAACTCCCGATCGCTGAACCGACTTATATCCCGGCGGCGCAGAGTATGGAACCGGCTCGTTGCTGATACTTTCGAAGACGTCACCGGTAACCGAACCATGGACCAGCGACTTTCCAGTGATGAACAAAACGGGCTGGCGAAAGTAGGTGTAGTCGCCTTTCTCCATCGCGGTTTTGGCCATTTGCCCCGTATCGCCCTGGGTCAGATGGAAACTCATCTCCTCGGCTGCGATCTTGTAATACGGCGCCTTCTTTGCTGGAGATTCATCTTCCGTTGAATAGCGCGGCCCTTTGCCGGCCTGGAAACCAGGGTTGGTTGCATCGGTGACGTAGTACAGCTTCTTGGCTTGCCATGGGTGCAGGCCTTCGGTGAGATTGCCGATATTGTCGCGGTCGCGGGGCGCGGCAAGCTGTTCAGGAAACGCGGTGGGATCGGCCGCCATATCGAAGGCTTCGGTCGCGATCACGCCGGAGGCCTGGTGATCGCCGTGATTTTCTCCCGCCACATATTCGGGCAGCCAGCTCATGATTACTTCCGGCCGGGTCAGTCGAATTAGCCGCACGGCCTGCCCCAGGGCGGAGCCGTGGTTCCACGTTTCCAGCGATCGCAAAACGTCCTGCCCCGGCGTGTCCGGTCCACCCAGGAACCAAATGTTCGTCACGCCGAGCACGCCCAGCGCGCGGCGCGCCTCGACCTCGCGCTCCGCACCCAACGCGGCCGCCTGCTCCTGCCCGGTTGCGTCGCCGCCGCCGTCGCCGCGCGTCCCAAAGATGACAGCCACGCGCTTGTGTTCATCGAAAATGGCTCGCGCCAGATAGCCCGTCACTTCGGTCTCATCGTCGGGGTGAGCAACGATCACCAGGATGTCTGCCTTGAAGCGCTCGTCCGGCGGCACCGGCTTTACTGCCTGGGCAAACGCCGTGGACACACAGAACGCAATCAATGGGAATGTAAAGAGCGATCTGATCTTCATTGATCCGGGATACCTGTGCCTTCAAAATCTGAAATGAAGTGCAAACTGCATCTGCCGCATGGCGACCTGTGTGTTCGTGATCTGGCCCGCGCCTAGATCATCGATTGTAGCGTTTGGTAACCCCAGATTGACATGGTTGAATACGTTGAATGCTTCCGCCCGAAATTCCAGGGATTTTCCTTCTATCGGAAGAAGATTCTTCGAGACTGACAGGTCCGATACCCACAGGCCCGGGCCGCGCAGCGAATTCCGGCGCGCAGTTCCGTTCCGAAACGGGCGCTGCGGCTCAGTGAAGGCCCCGGTGTTGAACCACATATCGCGATTGGGATTGTCCAGCCTTGGATCCCCAATGATATCGGCGTTCACATAATTGAAGTCGGTATTCAGCAAAGGCGCATTGTTCACCGTGGGAGTGAAGGGCAAGCCGGTACCGAAGTTATGCGTCCCGCTCAATCGCCAGCCACCCGCAACGGCATCGGCGATCGCGTTACCGCCTAACCTCCACTTGCGATCGCGTCCGAACGGAAGGTCCCAATTATGCTCGAGTGTAACTACGTTGGTCCGGTCCCACGACGCCGGGCCGTGACTCGCCCGTATGTTGTAGTTATTCGCGAAGCCGCCCCCACCCTCGGAGTTATCCATTACCTTGGACCACGTGTAA
>Ga0070717_10000383_pt1 | contig 28372 bp, 23 predicted proteins | sample LARL113metaG_FD_71366 | JGI IMG/M metagenome (GOLD analysis project Ga0070717, IMG submission 71366) | Corn, switchgrass and miscanthus rhizosphere microbial communities from Kellogg Biological Station, Michigan, USA - LAR L11-3 metaG | ecosystem: Host-associated > Plants > Roots > Rhizosphere ...
AAGTGGTGGCCGTTATTGGCTTGGGACTACTTGGACAGATTGTGGTCCAAGTGCTTCGCGCGGCAGGGTGCGTGGTGCTCGGTTTCGATCTTGTGCAACAGCGTGCAGCTCTTGCGGTGGGTATGGGTGCTGCGGCTGCGACTACCTCAGAGGGTGAGTTTCGCGATTTGTGTTTTCGTCTTTCGAATGGTTACGGCGTCGACTCCGTTCTGATCACCGCCGAAACTCCGAGCAGCGGACCTGTGAACCTGGCTTCTGAGATCGCACGCGATCGCGGCATTGTTGTCGCGGTGGGCGCGGTCGGCATGGAACTCGATCGGCGATGCTACTACGAGAAGGAGCTCGACTTCAGGGTCTCACGTTCGTGCGGTCCAGGACGGTATGACTCCACTTTCGAGCAAAAAGGTAGTGATTATCCGATTGGCCACGTTCGTTGGACCGAAACTCGCAACATGGAAGCCTTTGTGCACTTGCTTGCTGAAGGCAAGTTGAACTTGAATCCGCTGATCACCCATCGCTACGCAATCGAGAATGCCGCATTCGCATACGAATTAATCACCGGGAAGACAGGGCAGCCATATCTGGGGATATTGATCCAATATCCGAGAGATCACATCGTTGAATCGCGACGCATGGACCTGCGGGCGCGCCAACCTTCAGCATCAGTGGCAGAACCAGTCCGAGCTGGAGTAATGGGGACAGGCAATTTTGCTCGCGGTGTGCTGATACCGGCAATGCGGCAAGCCGGAACGCAGTTGGTGGGAATCTGCTCGGCAAATGGTGTTCGTGTGCAATCCGCCGCGAAGAAATTTGGATTTCCATACTGCACGACTGATGAGGACCAGATCTTTTCCGATGACTCCATAAATTCAATTGTGATTGCAACCCGCCACAATCTCCACGCGCTGCAAATCGTTCGTGCGCTCGAATCTGGCAAACACGTTTTTTGCGAGAAGCCTCTTTGTCTGACCGAGGCTGAACTTCAGGCGATCAGTGATGCGTATTCGCGCGCATCAGGCTGTCAGCTGATGGTAGGGTTCAATCGGAGATTTGCGTTAATGGCGCTGCGCATTAAGGCATTTCTTTCGAACGCTGAAGGCCCGTTCACTATGCATTACCGGGTAAACGCGGGTTTGCTTCCTCGCGACCATTGGGTCAATGATGCAGAAGAAGGCGGTGGCCGAATTTTGGGCGAGATGTGCCATTTCGTGGACTTGCTCTCGTTTCTTTGTAGTTCGGAACCGCTTTCGGTAGAGGCGCAGAGTTGCTCCTCTACCAGCGGTCAGGATGTGACTGCAGCGGTTGAATTCGCAAACGGATCCATTGGCACCATTATTTATGTTTCTAGCGGCGACCAGGCGTTTTCTAAGGAAAGACTGGAAATTTTTGGGTCGGGGTGTGTTGCTGCACTCGATGATTTCCGCCGTCTGGATCTGGTCCGGCACGGAAAACGCGAGACCGTTCATTGCCGGCTGCGGCAGGACAAAGGTCACAAAGCGGAGTGGCGCGCCTTTTCCGAATGCCTTCGATCCGGCAGCCCCGCACCTATCCCTTTCGAAGAAATTGTGGCGTCCACTCTGGCAACAATTCGTATTGTCGATTCGTTGCGCTCAGGCCGGAAAGAACGAGTGGTCAGGAGGGAATGTTCAACGATTCCGGTACCGCTCGTCTCTTGATGTCTTCAGCTGGATGATTGTCAGTAAGTCTCACCGGTAGCGATCTAACTCTTGATGGTTTAGGTTCCAGATCGAAGAGTGCCCTGAATTCGGTGCTATAGTCGGCTCAGTTTCTTCGCATACACATAAATTTTGATGGCACTGAGCTACTATCGCCGGATTTTCCGCGCGTATTTGTGTCGGGGTGCCAGCCACTTGAGTTTTTGGCACGATCCTGCCGAGTTGAATTCCAACGCGACGGTTCATGAGCTTGGCGAGTACTACATGACCTTTGCGGAAAAGGCGCAGTATGCTGGGCCTCACGACCCGCAGGGCATTCCGCTGCTCAACTATTACGGCAGAATCGGATTGCAACATAACCCTATCGCGATTGCGCAATGGGGACTCGGAAATTACACGCTCTTCGCGCGGAACGGCGACGCTGAGGCGCGTAGCAAATACATAAAAGCGGCCGACTGGTTATGCGAGCGTTTGGAGAGGAACTCCCATGGTCTGCATGTCTGGAACCACTATTTTGATTGGGAGTATCGCCAGATGCTCAGGGCTCCCTGGTACTCGGGCCTGGCACAGGGCCAGGCGATTTCGCTCCTGGTGCGCGCGCACGCTGAGACCGGCGAAGCAAAATATTTGAATTCTGCAGCGTTGGCGTTTCGCAGTTTTGTTGCCAACGTCGCATCCGGCGGGGTGAGTTTTGAAGATCAGGAGAAGAATGTCTGGTTCGAGGAATATCTTGTCTCTCCGCCCACGCACATTCTGAATGGCTTTATATGGGCCGCCTGGGGCGTGTATGACTATTTCCTGGCGACCGGATCGCGCGAGGCAATGGGTCTATTCGGGGCTGCAGTGAAGACGCTGGAAAGCAATCTTTATCGTTATGATCTGGGATTCTGGTCTCGGTATGAGTTGTCGGGAACACTGCTGCCGATGATCGCGAGCCCGTTTTACCACTGGCTTCATGTGACGCAGTTGCGCGTGATGCACCGGATCACTTCAGAAAGAATCTTCGATCAGTACGCCACACGGTGGGAAAGTTATGCGCGCAGTACCTCGAAGCGCGGCCGCGCGCTTTGCTACAAGGGGGTTTTCAAGCTTTGCTATTACTGAGGCCGCACTGAAAATTCTCTACATCTCGCAATATTTTCCGCCGGAGATGGGGGCACCGGCGGCGCGGGTCTCGGAATTGTCTCGTCGCTGGGCCCAAGCCGGCCACGACGTGACCGTGTTGACCGGATTCCCTAATCATCCCGATGGAATTATTCGGCCGGAGTACCGGCGTCTTCTCCGCCGCCTAATATCTCGGGAGCGAATTCATGAGGTCAATGTGGTGCGCTCATGGTTGCTGCCCTTCCCGAACCGCAAGCCACTGGAGCGGATGTTAAATTACAGTTCATTTTTTGTATCTTCGGCGATCAGTGGATCATTCCTTGACGCTGCTGATGCGGTAATTGCCAGTTCGCCGCAGTTGCTGGTTGGTCTTGCGGGCTGGTGGATTTCAAGACTGAACCGCGTGCCCTTTATTTTCGAGGTGCGAGACCTCTGGCCCGAGTCGCTGGTGGCCGTTGGAGTTGGCAATGCCAATTCCCCGCTGCACCACTTTCTGGGCAAAATCGCTGGGTTCCTTTATCGTCGGGCAGACCACATTGTGGTGGTGACACCAGCATTCCGCGAATTCCTGATAAGCAGATGGCGCGTACCGGCGAAAAGAATTTCCGTGGTGGCGAATGGCGTCGAGACCGGAACTTTTTGCCCTCGATTTCCAGACTTCAATTTACGCAAAAGTCTCGGCGGAGAAGGGAAATTCATAGTTTCGTTCATTGGAACTTTGGGGCTCGCCCATGGGTTGGATACGTTGCTGGCTGCGGCTGAGCGACTTCAAACAATCGAGCCTGGCATTCTGTTCCTGTTGGTCGGCGACGGCGCTGATCGCGAGCGGATCACCGGCATTGCGCGAGCCAGCGGGATCGCGAATATTAGATTTGTGCCGCAGCAACTTAGAGAAAAGGTCCCTGACTATATCGCGGTCTCGGACGCATGCCTGGTTCTCCTCAAGAAATCGGAAGTTTTTGAAACCGTTATTCCCACCAAGATGCTCGAATTCATGTCATGCGCGCGTCCGATAATTCTTGGCGTAGCGGGACAGGCGCGGGAGATCATCGAGCGCAGCCGGGCTGGTATTTGTATTGAGCCGGAGAATCTGCAGGAACTCTGTGAAGCCATCGTGAAACTTCGGAACGAAGACTGGTTGCGCGAATCGATGGGAAGAAACGGGCGGGAGTACATCATTCGCAACCTTTCACGCGAACGTACTGCAGACGAGTACCTGGAAGTGTTGAGCGAAGTAATAGGGGGTGCCGGTGATTCGGAAGCAGCTGTGGCGGCCTAGGGCCGGATCGCCACGATACCGGCAGCCGTGGCCATTTGTACTGCTGCCTCGGCTGTGCGTGCTTGCATTAGCCTGCGGGCGCTGGTTGGCACGAACAGGATGTCCTCTGCTTCCATTGGTAGGTCGCTGATTTTGGCTTCCATCAATTTCTTTAGTTGGACAGGAACGATGATGAGCCCAGACGGACCCTTGCGAACAATGCGCGCTCCGTTCAGCTTCGCGGTGGAGTTCGTTCCCCCCGCGAGCGCAATAGCCTGCAGCACACTGATGTGTCCGCTATCCATAAGAAACCCGCTGGGACGATTGACTTCGCCGACGACATAGACGATGTCAGCGCGACGGACGGTGACCATGTCACCCGGCAAGACTGTAATGTCACTTTCCGGGTGGTCTTCGATGTTATGCGAAATCGGAACTGTGATCGGTCCCTGGTCGCGATGAGTTACGGTGATGCTCTTACCGGCGTGGTCCGTGAGTCCGCCGGCCGCCGAAATCAAGCTGAACAGCTTCTGCTCGCCAAGGATGGGATAAATCCCCGGTTTCGTTACCTCCCCCAGAACGCTTGCGCCCTCTGAGTTGTATTCCTGAACAAAAATCTGCACATGCGGACTTTTTACAAATCCGTCACGGTCAAGGCGGCGCTCAATCACGGCTTCCGCCTCCTCGATTGTAAGACCCGCGATGTGTACTTCGTTAATCAGCGGGAGGTAAATCTCGCCCTTCGTGCTTATGCGAAGCTTGGTGTTGAGTTCGGGAACGTTGTATACGCTCACTTCTACCAAGTCGCCCGCCCCGAGACGCACTGCAGGGTCGCCGCCGGGGACAGGAGCGATCGACGAGCCATGGACAGCTGCCGTGCTCGTCGAAGCATTGGGAGTGGCCTGATTTGTTGGAACTGTTGTTTGCGCCAAGCTCGCGACCGCTAAAGTTATAAGCGCACAAAGCGCCCACAAGCGAGAATTGGAAAATTCCGATACGATTCGCATTTTGTGCTGGAGTCTAGCACGACGCATCGGAAGCGCGCCCTCCTTTTCTCCGGCGGTACACAGATCGGAAACATCACGGTGGTATGGGCAAAGAGAATAGCTAGGCTGGGCGGCCGGCTTTATAGTCGGAATACATGGCCTTCGTCAGACGTGAAGGTTTCGCGCCGGGGGCATTATTGTGGCGCACTGGTTTTTCGACGCTACACGAAACGTGACCTCGCAGGTGGACATTAATCTTTAAGGTCGACTTTTGCGGCCAACCTTGCCGATGCCTTGTACCGCGCGGCGAGTTCAGATGTTGATTTTCGTATTCGCGAATGAATATCCGGCTCTGCTGCAAGCGCGCCGGCTGATTTCCACAGACCGAACCTACCCCGCTACTATTTCTCACTTGCGGCCGACTTTAAATTTAATTCTTTTCTCGTTCGGAGGAATTTTGCAAGATGCCCGCTCGAATACCGCGCACTCAGATACATTTTCTTTCCTTACAGACTGCTATTTTTTGCGTGCAATGCGAATTAATCGGGGCGAATACCACGCCAGCCTGTTTGGCCTGCGGGAGTAAAGCTGTTCTAAGCCTCTCGCGTTTATTTGGCGGATCTTTGCACTCGCAGCCCTTAGCAAGATTGATCCAGGACGACGAACTGAACCGTCTGGTGCGTGAGCTGCTGTCAACGGTACCGGAGGAAGAATATTTTCCACCTGGTGCATGCCCCGTTGAAATTCCCGCATGGCATGAGGCCCGCACCTTTCATCCCACAATCTCTGATAAAGGATTTGCCTTTTCCAAAAGTAATCTTGGTCCCGCGATCGGTGTAATCACCGAGCGCGCCCAAGCACTCACAGGTGCGACCGGGGCGGCAATTGCGCTGCGCAGCGGTACCGAAGTTATCTGCCGTGCCCGCGCTGGACGGACGGCTCCCGATGTCGGTATCCGGTTGCAGACCGACTCGGGTATTTCCGCCGAATGCCTGCGCAGCGGCGAGGTGGTCCTTTGCAACGATGCTGAAGATGATCCGCAGGTGGATCTGGCAAGCTGCCGCCGACTCGGTGTCCGTTCCATTTTGGCTGCGCCGTTGCGCCAATTCCATAGAACTCTAGGGATATTCGAAGTACTATCGGCCTCCCCGGGCGCTTTCAACCACCAGCATGCGAGCACTATGCAACTGCTTGCAAGCATGATGGTTGCGGCTATTTCGAGGGTTTCTCACCTGGGCGCGACTTCCAGCCAAGATTGAATTCTCGGGACGTGCGGTCGTCAATTCCAGCGTGCGGCCACCTATTTAATACGTGGAGGTGAACGGTTCGCTAAGGTAAGATGAAGGTGAGCTGTTTAGCTCGTCCCGGAGCCAGACCGGTGGATATTGCCCCGAAACATGCAATTTATGGCCGGGAACGGCGCCGCGCAGTTCGCAACGCCGTCAATACTCCTGCTTATGCCAGCCTGAACGGCAGCTCGCAAACTGTAGCGCTTGAGCTTTGTGAAATTCTCAACATTAGTGAAACTGGCACATGCATTCAGGCGCCCGAACCTCTGAAGGTTAACCGGCTGCTGCCCCTCGCGCTTGACCTCTCTGAAACCGGCGATCGTATTCATACCACGGGCCATGTGGTGTGGTCTGAAGGTTCGGGAAGGGCGGGCATTCGCTTCCCGCCATTACCGGAAGCCTCGCTGGCTCAACTCCGGCGATGGCTGGCCGCAAATGCTGCAGCGGGGACTACGAATTCGACGCAAACCGGGGCTTTCCTGGAAAAAGAAAACGCTGTATTTGTGCGGCAGATGGTGCGCGCTCGCCCAGGCTCGGCTGCGGGCTACAGTTCCCTGATTGCGGAGTGGGCCGAAATTGAAAAGGATGTGGAACTGTTCGGTCCTAACCTGAACGAGGCGTTGCAATTGATCGCAGAGCGCGCGCTGGCATTGACTTGGGCAACCGGCTCGGCAATTGCTCTACGCGATGACCTCAATTCTTCAGAACTGATCTGCAAGGCGCGGACCGGGAATGATTCTCCGGAACTGGGAGTTCACCTTGACGCCAACGCCGGCTTCTCTGGAGAATGCGTTCGCACCGGCAGCACACTCATCTGTGATGACGCTGAAATGGATGCGCGGGTTGACCGTGAGAATTGTCGCGCGCTCGGGATTCGCTCTATAGTTGCATGCCCCATTAAGACGCACAAAGGCCAGATTATAGGCATTGTGGAGGTCTTTTCACCGGAGGCCGCGGCTTTCTGGGACAACGACGCCCGTACTCTGGAACGGCTGGCACGCATCACTGCCAGTGCGATCAGCCGGTCAAAGCAACCTGCAGTGAAAGCCCTTGCAGATAGCGATCCCAAAGAAAAGCCCGAAAGTAAACTTCAGCTGAAGCCCGACGGTTCTTTGGAGAACGAGGCCCTCAGCACATGGCCGTCAGACCGCGCTCGAAAGGCGATTCTGTTTGTGACCGGCATCGCTGCGGTGGTGTTTGGGGTCTGGCTAATTGCCCCCTGGATATCAGACGCGACGACGAAATTTACTTCGCCTCCCCCTTCGCAAGCTGCCGAGGTGAAGCCTGTGAGCGTTGATTATGCGGGCATGGGCGTACCGGATCTGGAAAAGATTGCTTTGCAAGGAAATTCAGCTGCGGAGTATTCGCTGGGAATCAAGTATGCCAGCGGAGATGGAGCGTTAAAGAATTACCACGAAGCGCTGGCCTGGTTTCTAAGGGCGGCCGACGGGGGCAATGTTCGCGCGGCTGCGAAAATCGCCACCTGTTTTTGGGCAGGGAAAGGAGCCCCGCAGGACTACAGCAAAGCCTATTTCTGGGGCTTGCTCGCTCAGGCCGCGGGCGACGAGACCGGCCGAGTCATCGTCATCAACAGCGCCCCACATTTGAGCGACCATCAACGATTCGCGGAGCAGCAGGAAGCGGACTCGTGGCTCCGCTCACATCACCTTGCTTCGTCCACCCGTGCTTCGCGGTAGCGCGCTTCAGTCGGCCAATTTAAAATACAGAGAGAGAGGTATTCGTGTCATCCCTCCGCGATATTCTGAATCAACATGTCCGTGAGGGCGAACTGTACGAGCCCATCGAGCGAAACCGGCTGCGCTGCTATGCGTGCGGGCACTGTTGCCCAATCGCAGAGGGCCAGGCCGGCGTTTGCAAAGTCCGCTATAACCAGGGCGGAAAGCTCTACGTGCCGTGGGGCTACGTGGGCGGAGTCCAGTGCGATCCCATCGAGAAGAAGCCGTTTTTCCACGCTTATCCGGGAGCGCTCGCTTATAGCTTTGGCATGTTGGGATGCGATCTGCACTGTTCCTATTGCCAGAACTGGGTGACCTCGCAGGCGTTGCGCGATCCGCACGCAGTTTCGTCTCCTCTGCAGGCATCGCCTCAGTCGCTGGTGCGCGATGCTCGCCGGCAGGGCGCAAAAGTTTTGGTCAGCACCTACAATGAGCCGCTGATCACGGCAGAATGGGCGGTAGAAATATTCAAAGAAGCCAAAGCGGCCGGACTGAAGACCGCATTTGTTTCGAATGGCAATGGAACTCCCCGGGTGCTCGAATATGTCCGGCCATGGATTGATTTCTACAAGGTCGACTTGAAGAGCTTCGATGACCAACATTATCGCCAGCTGGGCGGTCGGATCGGCCCCATTCTTGAGACCATACGCTGGTTGCACGATAACGGCGTTTGGCTGGAAATTGTTACGTTGCTTATTCGCGGCTTCAACGATGGTGACGACGAACTGCGCAAGCTTACGGAATTTCTGGCGAACGTTTCCACCGATATCCCGTGGCATGTGACTGCGTTCCACAAGGATTACAAAATGGCGGATGCGGCGGACACTCGTCCGGAGGACCTGCTTCGCGCAGCGGAAATCGGCAAAGCGGCTGGCCTGCAGAATGTGTATGCGGGAAATCTGCCCGGCAGAGTGGGAAACTTTGAAGACACGTTTTGCCGGCGCTGCGGGTCGAAGTTGATCCATCGCTACGGCTACTTCATTCAGGAGTACCGGGTGTCTGCGAACGGCTCTTGCCCGGATTGCGGCGACGCAGTTCCGGGCAGATGGGCGGAACGGTTTGAAGGCCAAATTGCGGATCGTCCGTTCATCCCGGGACGGAGAACGGAATTCGTCACTCTGAGCTAGATGGCTTCCGAGTGCTCGCCATCTTCGTGTGCTTCACATCTGCACGATATTTGGCGACGCCGCGATAGAGCGCTTCGGCGACTTGCTCCCGGTATTCCGCACTTTGCAGATTATCTTCATCAGCCGGGCTGCTGACGAAGGAAATTTCTGCGAGGATGGCTGGCATTTGAGTTCCCGTTAAGACAACATACTGGGCTTCCTTCACGCCGCGATTTCGAATCTCGGGATTTCGCTCTGCCAACCCGCCATACAGGGCCTCTTGCACATCCGAGGCGAGGCGATGAGAGTTGGTCACCTTTTCTCGAATATCCACTCCCGTCCAGTTCACGTCTTTGAGTGTAGGGTCGTCTTCTGAGGTGCGAGCCTTGATCGAGGAATAGGTCGTCGTGTAATAGGTTTCAACTCCCCGCGCCGTCGCCAGACCACTGTAATTCGCGTGCACCGAGAGGAACAGGTTTGCGCTGGCCAGGTTCGCTATTTCCGCACGCTTTTCGAGCGGTAGATAGGAATCATCCTGCCTGGTATACACGACATCTGCCCCTAACTTTTCCTCAACGAGCCTTCCAAGGCGCTGCACGACGTCCAGGACTAGATCCTTTTCCAGAAGACCCTTGCGCCCGACGGTGCCGAGGTCCCAGCCACCATGACCGGCGTCGAGCACAACGCGAAACTCGGGTGAGGCGGTCGACGCAACAAAAGAAGTTTTCTTTTTCGGCGAAACGGTCAGCGAAGGGGAAGGTTTGCTCAGGGTCGCGGGAAGCGGACTGCTTGGCACTTTATGAACATCAATCGTAAGCCGGTATGGATTTGGATCAAGCTTGACCGAAACCTCTGACATCACCTTAGTTTCAAGTACCACTCGCGTTACGCCTGACTTGGGCTGCGCCATCCGCACCCGCTTCAAAAATGAATCATCGACCGAAATGCTTTGATTGAGTAAGCCGGACGTCATTTTTGTGTCGTACAAGTCGAAGTAAACGCGGGGCGGATTATCAAGCGTATGTGCCTCGTACTGAACTTGATCCTGAACATCAACTACAACCGTGCTTGAGGTCGGGGAAGACCAGTGGCGGATGCCTGTGACTTCAGGAGTCGCGCCCGGTTTCATCGGAGGTTGAGGCGGCAGATCCGGCTCTGTGTTTTGCGAAACCGAGCCTTTAATTTGTCCGACCGGCAGCGTGCTGGCGCTGGTAGTAAGTTCCACTGCGCGGTGGAACCATGCCCACCCTAGGCCGATAGCTACAATCGTTAAAGCCGCGACCAGCAGAATACTTCTGGCCGATCGCTTTTCCTCGGGAAACGTGAGTTGGGGTCGGAGTACCGGAAGCAGCGCGGGTTCGGCGCGCTCAACTGCTGCAGTGCGGATTTCAGGCTTAAGCTCCTCAATATGATTTGAAAGCTTGGGGCTGGCGACCACTGGATTCCTTACGGATGCCAGACTTGCACCCTCGGCGACGGGTCTATTGGCGGCATCTGCAGTCTTCGTGTCCGGCGCAATTGCGATTTTTCCAAGCTCAAAGGGCGGCAAAGTCACGGCAGGTGGTTGCGGCAGAATCTGCTCTGCTAATTGGGCTAGCCGATCTTCCTCTTCCGGGTGGATTGCAGCGAGAATTAGCTCTCCCAGGAGACTCAGACTTTTGACGTCTTTATCATTGAAACCGTGAGTCTTAGATGAAAATGCCTCGATCAGGCCGACGACGCGTCCCTTCGCCGTCAGGGGCACGGCAACCATGGAACGCGCACCCAACGCACGGCAAGCCTGAGGATTGACGCGCGAATCATTGTCGGAGTCATCACAGCGGACCGTTTGCCCACTGCGCAGACATGCACCCGAAAATCCAGAATTTGGGTCGAGGCGGATACCGGGGTCGGGCGCGATGGCGCCAGCCGAAGTGCGGCAGACGATGGCATTGTTTTTGGCAAGCGCAATGGCGACGCCGCCGGCCCCAGTGATCGAAATGGCCCGCAGGGCCACGAGGTGTAACACCTCATCCAGCCCAAAGTATTCATCGCTGGAGCTTTCGGAGGAAAGCGCCCTCAGGCGATTGCGGTGAGCGCTTTGCTCGTGCATGCAAGCAAAGGCGAGCAGCACTTGCAGTGCATCCTGTCCGGCCCGGGCGGGAGCCAGTGTCTCTGTCATATGCGGCAACAGCCCTGCAGAAGCCCATTCAGACCCAGCATTAGTTGGAGTTGCACTCATGGTTAAATTGAACGCACCTCGTGACCGCCATGGTTTCTGATCGCATCCGCTGGATTGTTCCAGCGCTGCTGGACGGGCTGGATATTCCTTACCAGTAAGTTACAGCGGTTCGGCTGCAATCGCAATATCTCTCTATGGAACAGGTGTCGCCCTTGGTGTTGTAACTTTAGTAAGCCTTTCACAGGCGGGCGCTGATAGAATGTATTTCGTCAGGGTTCTAATGGCCGAGGAAAAGAAATCGCGATGGAAAGTACCTCTTGGCTTGATGGCGACCGGGGTAGCGGGAGCTGCGGTACTGGTTCTGCGCGGCTGTTGGCACCGCAAAATGAGTTGGCCGGTCCGCTATCAGCAGCACTCCTACCAGGTGTGTCTGGGTTGCGGAATTAAGCGGCTATTCGATGAGAAGTCTTTCTGCGCTTATGGGCCGTACAGCTATGACCTCAACAAGCTGATCTCCTGGGACCTGGATCAACGCGCGAAAATCGCAGGCGAGGAATCGGTTCAGCAACGTCCCGCTTAATCTTTGAATTCAAATAGAAAACAGATGGGGGCGCCATCTTCTGTGCTCATTTCCGCGGAGTGGGCTCGCCCATGAATGAGTATTCGTTCAGCGGCCCAAAACGCCGCCTTTCCGCGTACATGCGCCAGCGACGCCACACAATCCGCAGACTGGCCATTACCGGAATGGAAAGGTAAACTCCGAGGACTCCCGCTATTTCTCCTCCCGCCAGGACCCCGAAAATTGCTGCGAGCGGATGCAGTTCCATGCTCTTGCCCATGATCCTGGGACTGACCACGTAGTCCTGAATCAGGCGCCACGCAATCAGGAAGAGTAAAAGAATCAGCCAGTGCGGATAACCGGTAAGGATCGCTACGCTAAGGATTAAAGCCGCAGCCACGAGCGGTCCGACTACAGGGATAAACTCAAGAATTCCGCCGGCGGTGCCCAACATCAGTGCGTAGGATACGCGCAAGCTTCCGAGCACTGAAGCGTAAGCGATCCATGACAGTGCTGCGAGCGTTAGCTGTGCGCGGATAAAATCCGCGAGCATCTGGTTCATGTCGCTGATAACGCCTTGCATGAATTCGCGCTGCGGCTTGGAGTGAACAACGGAAAGCGCGGCTTGGCTGAAGATGTGGCCATCCTTCAGAAAAAACGCTGCCAGAATCGGCACCAGTATCAGCAGCCATGAATTTTGTGCAAGTTCGGCAATGCGCAGTCCGGCCTTTTGCGCGAGTTGGAGTAAGTACCCGCGATGTGACGTAAGAAATAGGCTCATTTGGCGGCTGGTTGCCGCGCTCAGGTGATGTTCGACCCCGATTTCTTCCGCAATCTGCCCGCTGCTTACCTTCTCCAGTAGTGAGGGCAGTGATTCGGTGAGCTTCTGCGTTTCGCGCCCAATATTAGGGCCTACGAAGAAAAAGAAAGTCGCCAGAAAAATCACGATCAGCGAGTAAATGATCGCGATCGCAGTACCACGGCCTTTAGTCCAACGCTGAATGCGCGAGACCGCGGGATCAACAAGGTAGGCGAAGAAAACCGCGAACAGGAATGCAATTAATGTTCGGCGCGCGACGTAGAGGAAACCAAGTCCGATGGCGAACAGAAGCACCGTAAACAGCACGCGCGTCGTGCGCCCATCAATAAGTGCCATAGTTGCCTTTTTCGTGGTGCCCGGCAGCCGTTCCAGAGTCCGGAGAACTGCGCAACAGCACCTAGTCGCGCATCACTTCGATGCCGTTGTCCCCCAGTAAGCGCACGAGATTGAACTTATCGTCAAGCCAAAAGGCCCAGTCGCCGGTCTCGGACCTTAACATAAAACGGCTGAGCTCATGCTCGGAGCCATGAATCACAACTTTGTCCTTCCCGGTGAACTCAATGTTGACCAGCATTGAGCTGCGAGAATGCGGATTTAAAGTGCCGAACTGCGCCTTTTGATTGGGAGTGCAGCCGAGCCCAGTCTTCTGCTGTTTGCACGTTGTAGCCAGAAATTTCCAGGCCAGAATCTCGCGGTGGATAAAGAAATAGTCGTCAAGAATGGACGTCGAAGCCGGCAAAAGGAAATTCTGCTCGTGCGTCTTGTCATTGGGGCCGGAAGAAAATCGCTCTACCAGAAACGTGTCTTTTGGCTCGACCGTGGCGTCAATTCTTTCCGGACTTAGTTCCTTCCATTGGTAGCTGCGGAGTTCGACCGAAGGAGTCAAGTGCAATTCCGATGACTGGTCCGCTTTTTGCTCGCCTTGTTCAGACTTGAATTCCGATACAACCACACTGCCCTGTGCGTCCTGTTTAATGGAGAATGTTTCTGTTGCCATACGGTGTGCGCCATTGAACACGCCGAAAGATCCGGAATCAACGATTTTCGGAGCAGCATCTTTTTCATTGGCGAATACTTGCTTAGCTCCCCATTGCGCTGCAAACAAGGTAAGGGCAATCATGAACCACCACGCTGACGATAACTTCACTTTGACGCTCCTGAACTTGCATCCAGGCTCAGCCTGGTAACAATCTCATCGACAATAGCGGCAACTTCTCGCCCCGCAGTTTGAATGCAATGTTCGGCATTCAGGTATGCGGGCCTGCGCTGCTCGTACAGCGCATAAAAGCGACTGCGGTCGCTCAGCAGCGGGCGCACCACGCCGGGCTGCTCACAACGTCGAAACAGCTCCTCTGCGGGTGCATCGAGAAACACCACCGGAATTTCATTTTCTCGCAGAAGCTGCTGGTTTGTAATGTCGATGAATGCTCCCCCACCTAACGAAAGTACTGAGCCGCCGGTTGGTAAAACGCGTAGGGCTTCCTCCAGAAGCTGTCGTTCGAGGCCGCGGAAGGCGACTTCTCCGCTTTGCTGAAAAATTTGTGGGATGGTGCGGCCGTCCCGCGCCACGATGAGATCATCAAGATCCACGAAGCGCCAGCCAAGTCTGGCTGCCAGTGCCTGGCCGACGCTAGTCTTGCCCGCCCCCATAAAGCCGACTAAAGATACTGCTGGGGCATGACGTGGCGCACACGGCCTTAGGGACGAAGGCATTTCATCCGTCATTTGCGGCATTGAGCCCGCTCAAAACCTGGATTAGTTCTGGCGTTTCTTGAGACGGATTTTACCACTGAAGGAAAACAGCTTTACCGAGGAGGCTGCCTTTCCGATAGTTCCAGAAAGCGAATTCGCGCCGCGAACCAGAAATGGGGCGTGCTTGGGTTCGAGGGAAAAGTCACTTTGCACGACGCCATTGGTTGAGCGAGCGAGCACATCAATGGAGGCGTAAGCCGGCGCGACCGCTTCAATGTTTCCGGTGTGGCTGGTGAAAGCATATTCGCCTTCGCCCGAGAAATCGCCCTCGTACTCAATCTTGCCGCTGTTTGAGTTCACCGCAACCATGCTGCCTGTGACTCCACTCATGACTACGTCGCCGCCCACCGACATGACTTCCACGTCGCCATGAACGTTGTTGAGGTTTATGGCCCCGGTTAACGTTCGCACACGAACGTGTCCGCCCGCGCAATCCACCACTTCGATCGCGCCACTATTGCCGGCCACGGTGAGATCGCCGCGCAATTTTTCAGCATGGACACGGCCGTTATCAGAATGCAACGTAAGACTCGCGTCAGGCGGTACTACAATTTCGTATTCCACGGCGCCGCTAGCCAGGTCGGCCCCAGGCAGCAGATGAGAAATGATGTCCACCCGATTGTGGCTTTTGCTCTGGTCGAGTTCGACTTTGTCAGAATGCAGAATCGCGGTGATTGTAACCTCATGCGGGGCACCAGCCCTGACTACAACCGGACCATAAGGATTATTGATAGAAATTGTCGGATGCTTGCCGACTTTGAAATGCAGGTCTTTGCGGACGTTCTCCGCGCAAAGAGAGACACCCGCCAGCATCAAAACCGCAACGGCGGCTGCAGCACATTTACCGGACGACATGTTTGTCCCCCAACTACTGTTCGTCATTGCCCTGATCCACGGCCAAGCGATAAAGCATCTGCTTTTGCTCGTAAGCGTTCATCAGCAATTGCTGCGAATAAATGTCATTGGGATCGTTCCGCAATGCGTCCTGAGCGTCGCGGATGAAGGCATTGGCTTGGTCCAGATCGTTTCGATAGGCCACTGCTTGCGCAGGAGGACGCGAAGCCACCGTTCTGAGAACGTCTTTGTCTTCAGCAGAGATTGTAGGCGCTGGTGAAATCTTAGGAATGCTGACCTTAGAAACTGATTGGTTTTCACCGACTTTCGCCGGATGATAAAGCTTCACTCCAGCTGCGATCAGCAAGGCAGCGGCAACTGGCACCAACCAGGCGGTCCGCCAACGCCGAAAAAAGTCAGACAGTAATGGCGACGGCTCCCGGATCAACCCCTCGCTACGTAGTTGTGCCTCGATGGTATTCCACATCTTAGGATTTGGTTCATTCAACTCACGCAGGGAAAAAGCCTCAGCCGAGATCAGGTTCAAATCCGCCAGCAGGTTGGAGCATACAGTGCACGAACTCAAATGCGCCTGTTGCTCGGAGGTGCGAGAACCTTCCAGATAATCTGACAGGGCGTTTTCAAACTGCAGGCAATTCATACCACCTCTCCCCAAGCCATGCGACTCTTCATTGATCATCTCTTCCCGGCCTTTTCGGCTCTGTTCACTCGAAGGAGATCACGTAATTTTATCCTCGCCTTGTGCAATTGTGACTTGCTGTTGCCAATCGAGCAACCGACCATAGATGCGATTTCGTTGTGCTCGTACCCCTCGACGTCGTGCAGTACAAAGATCGTACGATAACCCGGAGGTAGTTCGTCAACCGCTCTTTGCAGCTGCAGGCGGTCGATCGATCCTGCTAGGCGCTCATCGGGAGCGCCTAGCTCCTTCCGGATTGTGCCCTCTTCTTCGCCTTCGGTGGTCTCGTCGATCGGAACCACCGGTAGGTTCTTCTTGCGCAGTTGCATCAGGACGACGTTCACCGCCATCCGATGCAGCCAGGTGGAAAAAGCCGACTCCCCTCGAAACGTTGCGATCTTGCGAAACAACTGCAGGAAAGCTTCCTGCGTCAGGTCCTCCGCCGAAGCGGTATTACCGGTCATCCGCAGGCACAGAGAGTACACGCGACGCTTGTGAAGGTGGTAGAGGAACTCGAAAGCCTCTGCATCCCCCTGCTTTGCTTTCTCTATAGCCTCTGGCTCAGAGAGCTTGGCGCCCTTTGGTCGTTTCGCGTCCGTCAAATTGCCTTTTCCGGCCGCAGTAGATGTGATGCGGCATAAAGTTCTTTTCGTTGTACTGCTTGCGGAGGGGCAGCGGGCCGAAAAGTTACCCCGGTACGCAGCCTAAAGGGTACGAGAGGCGAGGTCAACTAGCCGTTTGCTTTAAGTTGAGCTCAGGTTATGTGCAGAGCGCAAATTCCAAGCCTCAACCGTGATGAGATGGCTTAAAGCACAGAGCTGAAACCTGTGGAACTGTGACTTCGACCTTCAGCGATTATGATACCCCTGACATCAGGCGCTTTGTGGGTTTTATCAGCAAAGCCAGAACAAGCGCAGCCAGCACCGGAACAACGCCGCTGATGCCGAACAATTTTGGCAAAGGCATTGATTCGAACAGCGAACCCGCACGGCCAGCCATCCAGTCTCCGATACTTAAGGATAGAAACCAGACACCCATCACAAATCCCGCCGCCCTCACGGGCGCAAGCTTGGTCATGGCACTTAATCCCACTGGGCTCAGACACATTTCGCCCACGACGCTGAGAAAGTAAGAGAGATTTAACCAGTTCGGCGATACGCCCATGTGAGCCGCCGCCGGAACTAGTACAAGAAAACTCAATCCCACAAAAAACAAACCGACGGAAAATTTGGCGGGGCTGGACGGCTCGCGTTGTCCCAATCGAACCCACAGCCACGCAAACAGCGGAGCCAGCATCAGAACGAACAGCGGCTGGACCCACTGGAACCAGCTTGCGGGGAATTCATAACCCAGAACATGGCGATTCGTATTCCGCTCCGCGAATAAGTTAAGCGACGATCCCGCCTGCTCATAAGCTCCCCAAAAAACACAAGAAGCAATGAACAGCACCAAAATTGCGGCGGCGCGTTTTCTTTCTTCTGTTGACCAACCTTTGCCCAGGATCATCCATGCGAATACGCCAATTGAGACGGCAAGCAAAACCCACCCCAAGCCATTCGATACCGACTCTGCGGTGATCTTGATTATGCCTCTCGAGTTGAGTGCGCCCACCACCACCAGGGCGAGAACTGCCGCACCGGTCAGGACACCGGCGTTGCGTTTTTGACCGCGGTCTTTTTCGGGACTGTCAGAGCGAGTCGGGTGACGGCCGGCTTCGCCGAGGTATTTCCTGGTGATCAGATATTGGACGATACCAATCAACATGCCGATCGCCGATGTAGCAAAGCCCAGACGCCAATTCACTTTTTCGCCTACCCAGCCCACGATCAGGGGTGAAAAAGCTCCAAGATTAATGCCCATATAGAAGATCGAGAAGCCGGCATCTCGGCGCTTGTCGCCCGGCCCGTAGAGTTGCCCCACAATCGTACTAACGTTGGGCTTCAACAGCCCGGTTCCGAAAATCAGCAGAGCCAGGCCGCTGTAAAAGGCAGTCAGGCTGGGCGATGCCAAACAGAAATTTCCGGCGGCGATCAAAATGCCACCGAAGAGCACCGCCCGTTGTTGTCCGACGATGCGATCGGCCACCCAGCCGCCAGGTAAGCTGAGCAGGTAAACCATCGCGGTATAAAAGCCGTAGATTGCTCCTGATTTCATCACCGAGAAGTTGAGACCGCCGGTCTGGAGTCCAGCAGTCATGTAGAGGATGAGCAGCGCACGTGTTCCGTAATAGCTGTAGCGCTCCCACATTTCGGTGAAAAAAAGTGTGGCCAGGCCACGAGGATGGCCGAAGAAGCTGGTGTCGGAACGTTGTGGCGGGGCGTTTGCGAGAGTTCGTTCCATTCGCGAATCCGTCTGGTGGAAGATAACACAGAGATACGCGTGTTCCGCGCCTTTCTCGTTTTCTGGCAAAAGCCAACAATTGGAGATACATGGATTTCCGGATTACCGAAGGGAATCGTACGAAAGCAATCTTCTGATGTAGCACTTCATTGGTCAGAATAGCGGGTACAACTGAGCGGAAACGGGCTGAAAGGGAGATTGATAATGCGCTTGAAGTACTTGTTAGCGATTGCGTTGTTGGCGACCGTCGCTTACGCCAAAGAGCCGAAGCATTACCAGAGCGGCAGGCTTATGAAAATGGAATCTGTTAAGTGCGGAACCGACGAAAAGAACGGCAAGAGTTTCGCCGGCGAGATGATCGGAACTGACTCAGGGCACATGAAGACGCGCGAGTTGCTTTGCCAGCAGTACATGATTGAAACCGATATGCTGGTGTACACTGTGCAGCCGAAGGACGACAAACATCCAGCCCTTCTGCCCGTCGGTGAGAACGCTCAATTCCGATTGGATAAAGACAAAATGCTGTTACGCGTCGAGGACATGGACAACAAAGAACGCGAGTACATCGTGGTCTCGATGGTACCCAGGAACTCGCCGGAGACAGCTCACACCCGAGACTCGGGTCCTGCAAAATGAGACTGAGGTCGCCGGCCGTTTTCAGAATGCGATCCGCCGTCCGAACCACACACGAACGCAACACGCATTCGTTTTTCATTCGCCCTTAGCGGGAGCATACCCTCAACAATCTAAGGTATCGGCGCGTCCCGTAAAGCCCAACCACGGCTGGACGCGCCGCATCCAACTCTTCGACCTGCTGCCCTGTCGGAAGCTGGGGAGGGGCGCGAGCAGAAATATCATTAAACTGTTAAGGAGAATGCATCTCAATGAAAAAGATCATGTGGGTAGCGATGTTAGGGCTGCTGACCGCAGTTCCTTCGTGGCTCGCGGCGCAGGAAGGCGGTGGAAATTATGACCACGGGAGCGTGGGAATTTTCGCGGACTATTTCCGCTTCAACCCGGGGTCAAGGACGACGAACTTTGTCGGATTTGGCGCTCGGGCTGGTTTCCATGTGAGCCAGCATGTTTCGCTCGAAGCAGAGATGAACTACGACTTCGAACGTAACTTCACGACCATTTGCAACAATTGTGCGAGCACGAGTTTTACTACGACTCGGTTGCGCCCGCTCACCGGTCTGTTCGGTCCGAAATTTGAGACCCCGGGCCCGTTCAAGTTCTTTGTTACAGGAAAACTTGGGTTTATCCATTTCACCACGACCACAGCTTCGGTCACACCCGGGACTGTCGGCAACGCAATTTCCAGCGTCGGTGGCCCAGGCACGCACTTCGCCATGTATCCAGGCGCGGGCTTCGAAGGTTTCTGGGGACCCTTCGGCGTTCGTCTAGAAGCTGGGGATGAGGTGTACGTGAGCAATGGTACCTTCAATAACCTGAAGGTAACTTTCGGACCGCAAATCAGGTTCTAACTTTCCTCGAGTTCCCAAGAAGCAGCCCGAAAAACGGGCTGCTTTTTTTATTGTAAAGCGATCTGCATTTTGCGCTTGTCGCAGTTTACTGAGAGAACGTGCTCAGACCCGGGCGTCAAGTCGGTGTCGAGAGTTTCGAGCTGGTCGTAGTTGTTGGCAGGCGAAACGATGCGGACCTGTAGGCGATGTTTTCCAGGGGCGAACTGGAACTTCGTTACCTGATTGACTTCCAGTGCGCGCAACAATAGATGTCGTTGATCAACTCCGCGCAAATTCTCATCGAAAACGAGTTTGTCATCCAACCAAATGGAAGCCTTTGCTCCATTGAAATGGTGCTGGATCTCGACTTGAACTTTGGCAGATTCGACTGTTTTGGGAGGCTCGATGGATGTGACTGGCAGCACATTCTTTCGGTGTAGGCGAGGCTTATGGGCCACGGCTTTTTTGACTGCCGCTGTCTGCGCTGACGCCAGCTCTCGCGGCTGAGGTGGATGCACTTGTAGCTCTGCAGTGACCTCGGCGGGTAAAGGAACATTTCGTACTCTCATCATCTGCCACGCAAAGAACAGACCCGCAGTGGCGACGACGAGAATCGCGGCCCACAATGAGTAGGGCCGGTATCGATTCGCGCTCGGTCGGTGTTGTCTGGTTGAGTGCGATACATCTCTTTGCAGCGACGGGGTGATAAAAGATGCAGTATCCGTTGGCGCTAGATCAGAAGTGCGAAATGCGCGAATCGCACTTGCCAGCGCCGCTCCGCTTGGATAACGTTCATCTGGATCTTTGGCAATAGCGCGAGAGACGATGGCATCCAATTCCGGCGATACATTGCTCTGAAAACTGGTGACCGGTATCGGCTCGATGTTCATCACCTTAAAGACAACCGTCTTTGCACTGTTACCCTGGAAGGGACGGAAACCGGTGATCATGCTGTAAAGTACGACCCCCAGTGAGAACAGGTCAGAGCGTGCGTCGCCCGGCTTGCCACTCATCTGTTCCGGCGCCATGTATGCCGGACTGCCGACCACCTCACCCACTTGCGTCACTTCCTGGTGCATCCAAGCAACCCCGAAATCCGCAATCTTCGCGTGGCCGTCGTCGGTGATCAGGATGTTCGCTGGTTTGATGTCGCGGTGCACCACTCCCTGGGTGTGGGCGTAATCCAGCGCTTCGGCGATTTCCTGCGCGTACTGGAGTGACACCGACAAACTCAGTTTGCGATTGCGGGCCAGCACTCTGCTCAAGGGCTCACCGGTCACAAATTCCATCACCAGGTAAGGCTCATGAGTTTCCGGGTCTTCGCCGGCGTCGTAGATGGTGACCACACCCGGATGAGAAAGCCGCCCTGCGGCACGGACTTCGCGCAGAAATCGGGATCGATATTCGCGCTCATCGGCGAAGTCCTGCCCGCTCAGTGAAATCGTTTTAATCGCGACCTGGCGCCCAATCTGAGGGTCGTAGGCGCGATACACTACTCCCATTGCGCCACGGCCGATTTCAGCCTCGATAAGATAACGACCCAGGGTTTGGTGGAGGGTGCTCACACGTAACCCTGATCTTAAAATTCTGGACTCCGTGAGTCAGCAGGGAATCAGGCCGGAGTAGATTACATCAGTAATCAACCAGCGCTGTGACGATGGTTACTTGGTAATCACCGTTTGAGGTGCTAGCGGAAAATGGCTAGGGTTGCTCGGCTGGTCTGCGCCGTAAGTCAATTCCGCCGGTTTGCGGAGGCAAAGAGAAAGGAAATTCCAGTACTAAGTTCCCGACCGGCATTCGTAAGATAAGTTGTTCCGGCTTGCGCCAAGGACCTATCCAGCGGTCTTTTACGCCGAAGAAGACCCAACCGCTGGCCGTGGAATTCAAACGATCCAGCACCGCCGGGTGCAAAGCCCGAGTGCTGATGAAATCCATCATCTCCGCGTAATCTTTCAGCCGGGATTGCAATTCGGCTTCCTTCTGCTTCTTCTGTTCGGGATGGTTCCGCAGCTGGTGCCGCTCGACTTCATCAGTGAGGTCGTCCACGTCCTCCTGCAGGTGATGAAGCATGTCCTCGGGATCCAGCGAGGTTTTTACGACTTCAAAATGCTTAGCAAATTCAAGGGCAAAGCGGTTCGGCTGAACTTGCAATTGCCCGCCGCTCTTGTAGCGGAAAGTGAGCAATACTCCTAACATTGGAGTCGCGCGATGCGGAATTTTTTCCAATTCTTGCCGATCTACACCGAGGATGACTTCAAACTCAGAAGTGGAGAGTCCGTAATACATGCGCCCGTCATTGCCTTGGCTAAGTGTGCAATTCGGCGAGTCCTGAGACCAGCGGGCAACTGGGGACGAGTTTTTGTTGGCGGCAAGGAGAAATGGAATAAAAAGAACCGTGACCGCAACCAGAGCTCGGAAATGCACACCGGCAGTATAGGAGAATGAGCCAAAACCTGCGCTGGTAGGTGGCTTGATCCCTCAACTTTGGCGCCACTGTTCAAGATGGAAAGAGGTTGCCTCGCCCAGTCATCCTTAACTGTAAACGCATATCACCCAACAGACCTTATCCAAGCAACCCCGGAGCAAGAAATCTACTCTCTTGAATACCACCTCCTTCGTCTGATTCACCTCACCTGATCTTTCCTGACCGGAGCTGATATGCGACATTTTTTTGCTCGGCTATTGACTTGCATTGTTGCACTTATGGCGGCGGTATCCGCCTATGGCGCTTCCTGTGCGCTGAGCCAACAAAATCAGTCGGTTACCGTGTGCACGCCTGGGGCGAATGCTCTCGTGCAGAGCCCGGTTCACGTTGTCGCAGGAAGCACCGATACTAACGCGGTCACCGCGATGCAGGTCTATGTGGACAACAAGCTTACATATCAAGTGAATGCGTCCAGTGTGGACACCTTTGTGATTTTGCCAACCGGGAACCACCTGATCACGGTCCAAGCGTGGGATAGCACCGGAGCGACATTCAAGCACAACGTTTCGGTATCGATGCAACCGCCATGTGCTTTGAACCCTACGAACCAGACGGTGACCATCTGTTCTCTGGTCAGTGGTTCGGTAGTAAGCCAGCCGTTTCACGTAGTCGCCGCGGCAACGGATTCAAATCCAGTGACGTCAATGAAGCTGCTCATTGATGGCGTGGGCAAAGGCAACACTTCAAACTCAGCAATACTGGATCTCTACGTGAGCAATCTGGCCTCGGGACCGCATTCCGTGGCCGTGCAAGCCCAGGACAACAAGGGCGCATCTCTCAAGAAAGCCTTCAGCATCACAGTGACGGACGCATCCCACGGCCTGTCGAACCTGCGCCACATCATCTTTTTTCTGCAGGAGAACCGATCATTCGACAGTTATTTCGGCCTGCTCGGACAGTACAAAGCTTCCGAGGGACTGCCTAATGATGTGGATGGATTGAACCTGAATACTACCCTGACTAATACGCAAGGCCAGCCGGTACACCCGTTTCATTATCAAACCGTGTGCACGGAAAACCTGAGTCCGGCCTGGAACGAAGCACACGTAGATGTAGATGGCGGATTGATGGACGGTTTTATGTGGACTACGACATCAGTGCCTTCGACTATTGATCCTACCGGGACCAGAGCGATGGGTTTTTACAACCAGAGTGATATTCCTTACTACTATGAGGCCGCAGCCAGGTTCGCCACCAGCGACCGTTTCTTTTCCCCGGCGCTCACTAATACCGTGCCGAACCGCATGTACCTCTTCACCGGAACCTCCTTTGGCAACGCATTTCCAGTTAATCCTCCGGCGGGAGGTTTCACCCAACCGACGATTTTCGCGCACCTGGATCAGGCCGGCGTGAGCTGGCGCTACTATTACCAGGATTCCCTATCTTCAGCATTCATTCAACAGTTTTCCGTCTATCAAACGGACTCTTCGAAAGTAGTGGCGATCACGAATTGGTTCAAGGATGTTATGAACGACAGTACTTTGCCCTCGGTTATTTTTATAGAGCGAGCCTCGCCCTCGGGTCGTGATGAGCACCCCGGCGCCAATATTCAGGTGGGGGCCGCGGACGCGGCAAATATCATTAATGCATTTATCCACAGCCCGTCGTGGCACGATTCGGCGCTCATCCTCGCATATGACGAAGGCGGCGGGCTTTACGATCACGTCCGACCGGCGCGCGAGGTCAAGCCTGATTCGTTGGCTCCAAAACTGACGTCCGAGGACAAGCCGGGGGCGTTTAACCAAACTGGATTTCGTGTGCCGCTGATCGTATTTTCACCGTGGGCGAAGCCCAGCTTCGTTTCTCACACTACACGTGATTACACGTCCATTCTTCGCCTAATCGAGGATACTTTCCACGTGACGCCCCTGACCTTGCGCGATAAGAATGCGGACAACATGATGGAGTTCTTTGACTTCTCCGGCGCGCCGCGCCTGCTGACTCCGCCCACTCTCCCCGCGCAGCCTACAACCGGGACATGTGATAACACTAAAGAAAAAGCTCCGGGTTTCTAGCGGTATGTCAGCGCCATTGCTACGGAGAGGTAACCACCCGATCCTGGTCGGGCAAAAGCGACAATGTAGGGAGCCTTAGCAAGCCAACCCAAACCCGAAAAGCCTACTCTGAATAAAGCATCCTTTCTGGACGGAGTTGTTTATGGGCTGCCATTGCTTCTCGCGCGTCATCCCCGCTGCTTTATTTGTTCTATCATTCTCAGTTTTAGACTATGCTTCTGCCCCTTGCCCCCTGAACCCAACAAATCCTTCTGTGACTATTTGCACTCTTACTCCCAACGCTCTGGTGCAAAGTCCTCTCCACATTACAGCTGGAACTACAGATTCAAATCCGGTTACGACCATCTGGGTCTATGTGGATAACCAACTGGCTTACAAAGTGAATGCTTCCACGGTGGACACCTTCGTGAATCTGTCGGTGGGTAAGCACTCGATTCAGGTTCAGGCTAAGGATTCTACTTCCACATTCTTCAGGTCAAATGTCCCGGTGGTGATGCAGCCGCCTTGTGCTTTGAACCCCGCCAACCAGACGGTTACGCTCTGTTCGATGGTGAGCGGCGCAGTCGTAAGCTTGCCGTTTCACGTGGTTGCGGCAGCCACCGATTCGAACCCGGTGACGTCGATGACGCTGCTTATTGATGGAGCGAATGTTGCTAGTCTTGCGAACTCGGCAATTCTGGATCAGTATGTGAGCAATGTGGCCCTGGGAACGCATGCGGTAACGATTCAAGCCCAGGACGGTACCGGCGCGGTATTCAGCAATCAGTCGACGATCACGGTGACGGCAGCTTCTAACGGGCTGTCGAAACTGCATCACATCATTTTCTTCCTTCAAGAGAACCGATCGTTTGATAGTTACTTCGGCGTGCTGGGTCAATACAAAGCTTCTCTCGGCCTGACGAATGATGTGGATGGGTTCGATCCGACTACAACTCTACTGACCTCGCAGGGCCAGCCGGTGCAGCCGTATCACTATCAGACGGTTTGTACCGAAGGTCTTAGCGTAGGCTGGGGCTACAGCCATCAGGATATCAATTACGGAAAGATGGATGGATATGTATTAACGGCTGGAATAGCATTTAAGTCAACCATCGACCCATACGGTACTCGCGCCATGGGGTACTACGATCAGACCGATTTCCCCTTCTATTACACAGCTGCATCCAGATTCGCCACCAGCGATCGCTTCTTTTCTCCTGTGCTCACACGCACGATCCCGAATCGTATGTATCTTTTTACTGGAACGTCCTTTGGCAATACCGCACCGGTATCGCCTCCCCCGGGAGGATTTACACAGCCTACGATTTTCGATCATCTCGATCAGGCGGGTGTCACCTGGCGCTATTACTACCAGAGCACCCTTTCGTCAGCTTTCATAACTCAGTTCGCGATTTATCAAAGCAATTCCAACTCTGCGCAGTCCAAAGTGGTACCCATTGCGAACTGGTTCACCGACGTTAAAAACGACAGCACCTTGCCTTCTGTGATCTTCATCGAGCGCGCAGACGACGAACATCCTGGCAACAATGTTCAACACGGAGCAGCGAAAGTCGCCAGCATCGTTAACGGCTTAATGTGTCCCGCGCACTCAAGCACCGGCGCATGCGTCCCAAGCGCCTCATGGGCGGACTCGGCCTTTATTCTTACCTACGATGAAGGTGGCGGCTTGTACGATCACGTGCGGCCAGCCCGGGAAATTAAGCCAGATTCAATCGCGCCTATTCTCGCTGCGGGAACGTATCCCGGCGACTTCAACGAAAGCGGCTTTCGTTTGCCGATGATCGTATTTTCGCCGTGGGTGCGGCCGAGCTTTGTATCGCACACGGCACGCGATTTCACTTCGATCCTGCGCCTGATTGAAGACACCTTCAATGTGCCCTCACTTACTTTGCGCGATGCCAACGCGGACGACATGATGGAGTTCTTTGATTTTTCAGGCGCACCTCCGTTGCTGGCGCCGCCCACGCTACCCACGCAGCCGGTCAACGGGACCTGCAACACTAGCTTGGAAGCCGCTCCCGGATACTAGCCGACTGCAACCTGGTACGGCTTGTTGGACTCGGGGTCGGGATCTTGCTCTCAACCTGGTTTGCGGCGTGGACGAGATTCCTGTGGGCAGGCTGAACCTACCTAGCCAATACAGCTTGAATACTACTCTGGTAATGTGAACCCATCGTCTCAGAATCAGATTGAGACTTTTGCAGGTTTGGGGGAACAAATGGAGCTGTACGTCCGCTCTGACACTGTTGTTTCCCGCGTGATTGCCGGGGAAACTCTCGTCGTGCCGATCAGCAAGGGCGTTGGTGACCTTGCCTCCATCTACAGCTTGAACTCCGTCGCGAGCACAATCTGGAAAGCAGTTTCTCAACCTCGCAGCAAGGATGAAATTGTTCAGCTAATCGCGCAAGAGTTCGAAGCCGAACGTCGAGAGATTGAACGTGACGTTGAAGCTTTCCTGGTCGAAATGGAGTCGGTTGGCCTGGTCACGGAGGTTGGAGTGGCCGCGTCATCATGAACTCAGCCTCCTACGGCGAATTCAGCCTGACACTTCACAAGCACTTTCAAAATCGACGCGTGCCGCTCGAAGTCTCTCTTGAAGTTACCCGGCGATGTCCGCTGGATTGCCAGCACTGTTACAACAACCTCCCGATGGGCGACCTGGCGGCGCGCAATCAGGAACTCACTAAAGAAGAGTATTTCGCGATTCTCACCGATCTTGCCGATATGGGAGTGATTTGGCTCCTCTTTACCGGCGGCGAAATCTTCGCGCGCAAAGACTTTCTCGAGATCTATGCCTTCGCCAATAAGAAGGGGTTTCTCATTACCCTGTTCACCAACGGAATCCTGATCAACGAAAAGGTCGCGGATTATCTGCGCGACTTTCCACCTTTCGAAATCGAGATCACGCTTTATGGGCGTACGAAGGAAACTTACGAATCACTGACGCAACTCTCTGGAAGCTACGACCGTTGCATGCGGGGAATTCGCCTGCTGCTTGAGCGCGGGCTGCCGCTGAAGCTGAAGACCGTGGCTACTCGTGTTAATCGTCATGAGATTGCGGAAATGAAGGCGTTTGCGGAAGAGGAACTCGGGGTGGAATTCAAATTTGATGGGGTGATTAATCCGCGAATCGATTGTTCGGCCACGCCGCTTGCTGTGCGGCTCTCGCCTGAAGAAGTGGTGGCGCTGGAACTGCAATGGCCAAAAATTGCTGCGGAGCACAAGAAAGGCCTGGCCAGTGCGATGGACTCGCCTCACCTTCCGAGCGATACGGTTTATTCCTGTGGCGGCGGTATGACGGCGTTTGCCCTGGATCCCACCGGTAGGATGAGTATCTGCGTACTTTCCCACCAGGACACATACGATGTTCGCAGCGGAAGTATCCGCGAAGGCTGGGACCAATTTTTGTTAAAGGTGCGGCAACGCAAATTACGTCAGATTTCAAAATGTGTAAATTGCCGAATCCGAAGCGCGTGCGGCATGTGTCCGGCCAATGGCGAACTTGAGAACGGCGATGCCGAATCTCCAGTTGCTTTTTTATGCGAGCTGGCCCACCTGCGCGCAATGACTGCGGGGTTTGAAGTCCCGCGGCACGGAGAATGCGAATTCTGCGTGGGCGGTGAGGGACACGCAGCCGTGGCCGAATCGGCGCGCAGGATAGCTTCGCTAGAAGTCAATCCCGACGATTGGACTGCGCCACAGCAACTTCTGCCGATTTTGAACAGTGCAGCGTCCAACGCCGGCTGCGGTGGCGGATGCGGTTCGTTTCGGTAAAAAGAGTTTTTCACGAAGGGTAGATAGCACCTTCACCATGGACCAGAATCCGACGCAAGAAAAAAGAATTTACGAGCCGCCACAAGTGACCGCGATTCGGCTCCGCCCGGAGGAAGCAGTCTTGTCCTTCTGTAAAAATACAAGTTCCGCGGGGCAGTTCAGTTCATGTCACCAACCGGGCGGCAACTGCCACGGGGTAGGCTCGTAGTCCTCGCGGAGAATCGCACCATGCTTGCCCAATCGCCGACTACAGATCGCCTGCGATCGAGCGCTAATTTCCACCAGAGCTTTAGCGTTGGGAGAGTGTCTTTTGA
>Ga0070717_10000384_pt1 | contig 28344 bp, 32 predicted proteins | sample LARL113metaG_FD_71366 | JGI IMG/M metagenome (GOLD analysis project Ga0070717, IMG submission 71366) | Corn, switchgrass and miscanthus rhizosphere microbial communities from Kellogg Biological Station, Michigan, USA - LAR L11-3 metaG | ecosystem: Host-associated > Plants > Roots > Rhizosphere ...
CCGGCCAGTCCTCTTCCATCCGCGCGCCGCGGTCTGCAACCAGCCGTGGGTGAAGGGAATGACCCAGATGGTCAACGGCATCTACAACGGCTCACGCTTCGAGGACGTCTGGCTCGACAAGTAATGGCGGCGATCTCCGCGGCTTCGCGGCCGCAGCAAGCCTGGCCGCAACTCTCGGCACAAAGCCGTTGCGCTCGGCGGGGCTAAGCCTCGCCACTGCCCGGTTGATCGATCATACCCCGATAAGGCAACGGTGGCTTAACTATCGAAGGTCAGTGAGGTCGGTGTTGGGAGGCGCTTGAAGAAATCTCGCCGTTCTCAACAACCGCTCGGCGTAGGCGACGGTCGTGCGACGACGCGCGATTGGGACTGATGACAAGCTAGTCAACTTCAGACCTTAGGAGCTTAGCAGCGGCTGAGGTCTTGTCCGCCGCTTATGGCACCGAGGAAAAGATTGATTGCGCGCAGACCATCAGGTTGCTGGGTTGAAGCTGACGCGCCCTGGCAACTGCAGGACCTCCGCCGTTGGGCCCAAGCTTCCGATCCGTGGTGTCAAGGCATTATTATTAGTCGAAGAAGCGGGTCCTGCCCAATGCTGGCGATCCTATGGGAGACCAGCCGGGCGTATTGTTACCGATCTCGACCGCAACGGCCGCCGAAGAGGAATTCGCCCGGGCTTTATTGGAGGCTGCGATATTAATTTTCGATCGCCACTCGCGTATGGAAACCCATCCCTCATCGCGAGGTTCAGCATGAAATTGGAGAGCCTTAATGAACGCGCCCCGTCGAACCTATGGGGCCGGCAAGTGTCTGGCCGCTGCCTTTGCGGCGCGGTGGAGCTAGAGATCGACTTTCCCGCTTTTTGGGCCTGGCACGATCACTCCGAGGCAAGCCGTTGCGCGCACGGCGCCGCGTATGCGACCTATATCGGCTGTTGGCGCAAGCACGCCCACGTGGTGAAGGGTGGAAGAAGCATAACTCGCTTCGAGGATGCGAAGACGGAGTCGGCCCGCAGCTTCTGCTCCCAGTGCGGCACGCCACTGCTTTACGAGCGCAAGCGCTCGCCAAACATGGTCAATATCCCGCGGGCACTCTTCACCGGCCGCACCGGCCGCGAGCCCCGCTATCACGCGGCAATCGAGGAGCTTCAGGATTGGGCCTACACAGGCAACCGGCTTGTCCCCCTTAGGGGCTATCCCGGTATCGTCTGGGAACGCCCGAAATCGCGCCGGCGCCCGCGCAACGTTGATGACCTCGAGTTCCTCGACCGGCGCGTCCCGTCCGCACGTGCTCGTACCGTCCGGTGAAGGCATTTGCGTCACCAAGATTTGAACCTGCTTGGGCAAATGAGTCTGGTTTTGGCACGTCCCGGAAGAGTGGACCAGCATCGCGGAGGGCCGCTCGTTGGGGTCGAGCTGACGTGCTAACTAAGCACATGCTCGAACTGAGGCGACTGACCCTGGCTGTGCGAAGACGCTCCGGATGATATGATTTTTACCATTCTGTAAGGTGACGACTGGCCTGGTTGCGGCCGAACGCCTGCGGCCCGTGGGCAAATAATCACACCGATAGCAGCCGCTTCTACCTTACGAAAGTGTAAAGTCTGGGAAAAGAGGCCGTCAGGTATTCCAGAGTAGCAGTACTGAACGAGCAATGGGGCAAGGGCAACTGTTCAGCCTGAAAAGTTCGTCTGTCCGAACTCCGTTTTTGGACTCGATCAGTGCGATATAGGAGAAGTGGTCATGCTGGCAATGCGAAAGATCGGTTCTCTGGTAGTCATGAGTGCACTGGCCGGAGCTCTTGGGCTCGTCTGCGCGCATGCTGCAAACACCAATAACCCTCCTTACCAATCCAGTATTACCGTCGGCGAATCTGGAGATGGCGAACATGGCGAAGCCGCACGGTATGTGGAGCTCGCCAAGATCGATGCCGGGAAGGCGATGTCGGCGGCGCTGGCGCGCGTCCCCGGGAGGGTGCTCAGCATCGCCCTGGATAATGAAAACGGGAACCTTGTCTACAGCGTCGTGATCACTCCGGCGTCAGGCGGGCCCGTGCAGGACGCCAAAGTCGACGCCGGCAATGGAGCCGTGCTCCATACAGACACCGGGAACGGCCGCGAGGGTGATGAGGAAAACGACTGAGGTGCGGCCAAAACGGGCCATGACGGGCCTGGCGAATGGACGGAGCGAAGTCCTGGTTGAACTTCGTTCCGTGGAGGCATGGCGCGGCGGCGCGACGATTCTTCGTGACGTGAGCCTCACGGTCCGAGCGGGCGAGATCTACGGTCTGATCGGCCCGAACGGCGCCGGCAAGACGACAACCCTGGCGGTGGTAGTCGGTCTCCTTGCACCGACAGCGGGCGGGGCCCGAACACTCGGGCTCGACCCGCTCGGGCAAGCCGAAGCGGTGCGTGCGCGAACCGGTGTAATGCCAGAGCGGGGCGGGTTTTACGACTGGATGAGCGCATTCCAGTATCTCGCGTTCTTCGCTCGGTTATATGGATTTGATCCTCCTTTGGTGGAGATCGGTGAGCGCCTCGCGCATGTCGGCCTCTCCGCGCCGCCTGATCAACCCATCGGGACTCTCTCGCACGGAATGCGGCAGCGGCTCGGTCTGGCGCGAGCCCTGATCAATGACCCGAGCCTGCTGGTGCTGGACGAGCCGACCGGCGGCCTCGACCCGCGCGGGCGTCGGGAAGTCCACGAGCTGCTGCTGACGCTGAGCCATAAGTGCGGCATTGGCATTCTTATGTCTACTCACATTCTCGACGACGCTGAACGCCTCTGTGATCGGATCGGTATCATTGCTGGCGGGGTGACGGTCGCAGAAGGCGCAGTCCCCGAACTCGCCAAGATGGGGCGGGATCTCGAGGCGCCAGAGCAGGGCGGCGGGGATCGTTATCGATTGCGGCTTGCCGATCGGGGCATGCAATCAGCATCTAAACGGCTGCCTGCAGGAGTGTCTGTCCTCGACGGTGAGGGGGATTGGTGGACCGTCGCGCTGGCTTCGGAACATCCCCCGGAGATGGTCTGGCGAGAGCTGATGTCTCTGGGTTGGCCAATACGAGAAATCCAGCGTCTCGATAGTCGAAGCACGAATTCGAACCTGGAGCGACTTTATCTCGAACTGACGAAACATACAGAGCGACAGCGGGCGGCGTAGTGTGGACGCGGAAATGCAGGATGCGGTGAGTGCCGGTCGGCGGCACGGCGAGCGATCGGCGCCGTACCAGCCCCTCGCCTTTAGGGGCGCGCTGATCATTGCCGGTAAAGAAAGCGGCGAGCTGTTGCTCAGCAAGCGCGGCCTATTGTGGCTGCTGGTGATGTCCCTTGTTTTGTCTGGCTTTGCTTTGCTGTTGATCAGCAACACCGAGCTCGGCCTGTTGGAGAATGCGCAGGTTGTTTACGACATGGTCGGCCTAGTGACTTCCTTGGGGGCACTGCTGACTCTGGTCGTCGGTGCCGATGCGATCGGCGGCGAGCACGAACGCGGCTCGCTGGTGCCGCTTTTGCTCGCCCCGCTCCCCCGCTCGGCGCTGCTCCTCGGAAAGTTGGGCGGTCAACTGATCGCGTGGTCAGCAATGCTCGGGATCGCGCTGCCTTATCTCTGGGCTGTCGGGAGCACGGGACAGAACCTCGCTGCCGGAATAGCCTGCCTGATCATCCTCGGTACCCCCGTCGTTTTGACGTTTGGGTGCCTTGGTGTGGCTCTCGGCGCGAGGCTGCTGTCGGCCAGGAGCGCGCTTACGATTGGACTGGTCGTGCTAATCCTCGCCGCCAGCCCGATGATCCTCGGGCCCGGGCTGCGCAGAACCGCGATCGGCGTCGCGTTCGATTGGGTTAATCCCTTCTCCGCGGTCTTGAACGCCACCGATGCCGTAGTAATCGACTCGGAGCCTCTCCTCACCCAGACCGTGCCGTTTGCTATTGCGCTCGCCTGGATGCTGATCGCGCTGTGGTATGCGAGGCGTAGCATCTCCCGGCTGACCGGATCGCCGCAATGAGCGTTGTATCTATTGCAGCTGCGTTCTTGCTCGCTGCCGGCCTGTCCGCGGGAAGCGCCGGCTCCAGTCGCGCGGAGCAGCTCAAAGTCGAGCTGATTCCATCATCAGGCAACCCCGCGGCCCCGCACACGGGTGATGCTCTCGCGTTTCGTGCCGTCATCCGCAACGACGGGCGGACGCCGATCTCGGGCGTCATTGCCTGGATCAGCTTATTGGAAGTAGATCCGGGCAAGGAGCAACCCGTCGATCTCGAGGACTGGAGCGCTCAGAGGGCCGCGAGTTTGCCTGGCATTGCGCCAGGTCAGACGGCCGAAACCGAATGGCGTTTACGCCTCATTCAATCCGGCAGCTACCGGATCTCAGTCATTGCGGCTGCCCCCGGAGATGCCGTAGATCGCAATTTCAGCCACGTCATGAGCCCATTTGTGGCGTTCACGGTGGCTTCGAGGCCGACGGTCGAAACGGGGCGGATGCTGCCGATTGCCTCAGGCGTCCCGCTTGTGATCGGCGCTATGTTGCTGTGGCGCAGCGCGCGCGGCCGCGGGAGACCTCCGGTGTCCAAGGATGCAGGAAATTGAAGATCCTCGCCATCGAAGACGACGACGACACCGCGAACTACGTCGTGAAAGGGCTCACTCAGCAGGGCCACGTGGTCGATCGGGCACCGAACGGCCGCGACGGTCTCTTCCTCGCGGCGGGCGAGACATATGATGTGCTGATTGTCGACCGGATGCTCCCCGGGCTCGACGGCTTGGCGATCGTCAAAACGATCCGCGGCGCCGGTGTCAAGACGCCCATCCTATTTTTAACCGCAGTCGAGGGAATTGACGACCGGGTCGAAGGACTGGAAGCCGGCGGCGACGACTACCTCGTAAAGCCCTTTGCGTTTGCCGAACTCGCGGCCCGGGTCAACGCGCTGGGCCGTCGGCCGGCACTAGCGGACTCAGCAACAGCGCTCTGCGTCGGCGATCTTCAGATGGATCTGTTGCGGCGCATTGTCCGGCGCGGCGACGCTGTGGTCGAGCTCCAGCCGCGCGAGTTTCGCCTACTCGAATACTTGATGCGCCATCCGGGACAGCTTGTCACGCGAACCATGCTGCTCGAGCATGTCTGGGACTTTCATTTCGACCCGCTCACAACAGTCGTTGAGACACACATCAGTCGCCTCCGCGGCAAGCTCGATCAGAAAGACGATCGAAGCTTAATCGAGACCGTGCGTGGTGCCGGATACCGCCTGCGTGAAACGTCATCCTTGGGCTGATCTCGTCCGCACGACGAGCTTCCGGCTCGCTCTGCTATACGCCCTTCTGTTTGGCGGATCCGCGGTCTTTGTGTTCGTGGTCATATACTGGGCGGCAACCAGCGCTATGTCTGATCAGCTCGACGCCGGGCTCGATGCGGAACGCGCGGCGCTCGAGGAGCATTACCGGTCTGGTGGTATCGACGCCCTCTCCTCGGCAATCGCCGAACGCCTTGCACAACCCGCGCACCCTTTCCGGTATCTGCTGGAAGACCCGTCAGGGGGAGTACTGGCTGGCGATTTCCCTAACACTCCGTCACTGCGCGTCGGAAGATCCGAAATAGCGATACCAATTACGGCATCAGCCGGCGATGCCGATGAAAAGCGAAGACCGTTTCGCATACTCGGGGTTGCCCTCAAGGACGGCGGCTTCCTTTTCTTGGGCGAGGCCGCGCACCCGCTTGAGGAGCTTCGCGAGTTCCTCTTCGGTGCTTTTGGATGGGGTGCAGGGGCAACGCTCGTCCTGGCGATATTCGGCAGCATGGCGATGAGCACGGGGGTGCTCCGTCGTGTCGAGGCGATCAATCGTGCGAGCGAGCGGATCATGGCCGGCGAGCTCGACCGTCGGTTGCCAACGACTACCGCCGACCCGAGCGGAGGCGGCGACGAGTTCGACCGACTGGCTGCGAACCTCAATATCATGCTGGACCGCATCGAGGTGCTGGTGCAGGGGCTGCGCCAAGTCTCCACCGATATCGCCCATGACCTCCGGACGCCACTCGGGCGTTTGAGACGCATATTGGAGTTAGCGCGCGACAGTGCGCCTGTCCATCCTGGATCCGCGGTTATGCCGGTCATTGACCAGGCTATCGAGGAAGCCGACGGCCTGTTGGCCACTTTTGGCGCGTTGCTGCGGATTGCGCAGATCGAGGCGGGCGCCTCCCGCCGCGGCTTCGGTCTCGTGGACCTCTCGGTGGTGCTCGATGACGTGCTTGAGGTTTACGCTCCGGCGGCCGAGGAGAAGAACCAGACCCTAAGCCGGCGGATTCCCGCCGGGATCGTCGTTCTTGGCGACCGCGCCTTGCTGACGCAGATGCTCGCCAATCTGGTCGGGAACGCGATCCAGCACTCACCCCCCGGCGCACATATTGAGGTCACGCTGCGCGCCGGCGGTAACAGAGAGGGACCGCAGGTGACAATCAGCGATAACGGCCCCGGTATTCCTCAGGCGGAACGAGACAAGGTTTTTCGCCGCTTCTATCGTCTCGATGCGAGCCGATCCACGCCAGGCAATGGGCTCGGTCTGGCCTTGGTCGCTGCTGTCGTCGATTTGCACGGCGCCAATATCCGGCTCTCTGATAATCCGCCCCGCGGCTTACGCGTGGCCCTGATCTTCGACGACACGACGGCCACACCGGGGGCAGCAGAGCAACTCAAAGGAGTAGCGTATTGCGCTGGACATGGCGGATCTTATTCGTCGCGTTGATAGTCGCCGGGGCGGCAGGCCTCTGGGTTGGCGTCGGGCCTGACAACTCAGTTCCGGCTGCTCAAGCCACTGCGCCGGCCGTGCCGATCACCGACGGGCGGGCCGAGATCCGGGATGTCCCGATCTGGCTGTCCGGGATCGGCTCAGTGCAGCCGCTCAACGCGGTCACGGTGAAGGTGCGGGTCGACGGCCAACTCGACCGCGCCGCGTTCACCGAGGGCCAGGATGTCCACAAGGGTGACGTGCTCGCGCAAATTGACCCGCGATCCTTCCGGGCACAGCTCAAGCAGGCGCAGGCCAACAAGGCGAAGGACGAAGCGCAGCTTGCTAATGCTCGCCTCGATCTCGAACGCTCAGCCAGGCTCGAAGCGAAGGGTGTGGCTTCCAAACAGAGCCTCGATACGCAGCGGGCGCAGGTGGCGGCGCTCGCGGCCACTCTCGAAGCTGACCAGGCGGCAATCGAGATGGCGCAGCTGCAACTCGAATTCTCGACAATCACGGCGCCCCTCGACGGCCGGACCGGACTTCGGTTGGTCGACCCAGGGACAGTGGTTCATGCCTCGGACGCAAACGGGCTCGTCACGATCACCCAGATGCACCCGATCGCGGTCCTGTTCACGGTCTCTCAGGACGAGCTCCCGGAGGTGCTAAAGGCAATAGCTCGGGGTGACCCTGTCGTCGACGCCTACAGCCGGGGTGGTGAGCGGTTACTCGCCACCGGCAGGCTCGTCTTCGTCGACAGCCAGGTCGATCAGGGCACCGGACATGTCAAGCTCAAGGCCTTGTTTGACAACTCGGACCGTGCTTTGTGGCCCGGAGAATTCGTCGACGCGCGGGTTCAGGTGACGACCGTAAACGCCGCTACAGTCGTGTCGGCCAAGGCGATCGAGCGCGGGCAGAGCGGCACCTACGTCTTTCGGATCAAGCCAGATGATACGGTGGAGGTTTGCCCCGTACGCGTCGGCCACGTCAGCGAAGGCATCGCAATCATCCCCGAAGGTTTGACACCAGGCGACCGGATCGTCGTCGACGGCCAATACCGGCTGCAGCCGGGCGCGCGCATCGAGTCCCGCAAAGCGACGGCCGGCGGTTCGTGACCGCCTCCAGGCACCTCGAGAGCGTCAAATCGTGAGCCTCTCTCAGCCTTTCATCAAACGGCCGGTCGCAACCTCGCTGTTGATGCTCGGTCTCGTCCTGGTCGGCGCGGTAGCATTCGTGCTGTTGCCGGTGGCCCCATTACCGCAAGTCGACTTTCCAACAATCCGAATCGACGCCGACCTTCCCGGTGCCAGCGCCGAAACGATGGCGTCGACGGTTGCTACGCCGCTCGAGCGTTCGCTTTCCGACATCTCTGGGATCTCGTCGATGACCTCGTCGAGCTCGCTCGGGACGACCAGCATTACAGTCCAGTTCGACTTGAGCCGCAACATCGACGCTGCAGCCCAGGACGTACAGACCGCGATAAACGCAGCCGACGGAAAATTGCCGAAGAACCTGCCGAGCCCGCCAACCTACTACAAAGTAAACCCAGCCGACTTCACGATCCTGTCGTTGGCGCTGACCTCGGAAACCTTGCCGCTGGCCGAAATCGACCGCTATGCCGACGACTTCATCGCGACGCAAATCTCGCAGATCGCCGGGGTCGGGCTGGTCGATTTCCACGGCGAGCAAAAGCCGGCGGTCCGTGTGCAGGTCAACCCGGATGAGATCGCCCAACTGGGTCTAAGCCTGGAGGACATCCGCACAGTCCTCGGCGCCTCGACCGTGAATGGGCCCAAGGGCAATCTCGACGGGCCTCATCGCGCGGTCGTCCTTGACGCCACCGACCAGGTCTTCAATGCCGATGCCTACAAAAGGCTGGTTGTCGCTTACAAAAGCGGCGCGCCGATCCGCATCGCCGATATCGGAACTGCCATTGATGCAGCAGAAGACGCCAAAGAGGCTGCGTGGCTGCAGGACAAGCGCACGATCATCATCGATATCCACAAGCAGCCCGGGTTCAACGTCGTCGAGACTATTCGCCGTATAAAAGATCGCCTACCAGCTTTGACCGCATCGCTGCCGCCCAGCGTCAGGCTCGCTGTCGTCGGCGATCGAACCCAGACGATCGAAGCCTCGGTTCACGACGTGCAATTGGCGCTGGCGATCAGCGTCTGCCTTGTCGTACTCGTGATCTTTGTTTTCCTGCGCAATTTCTGGGCGACGGTCATTCCGGGCATCGCGATTCCGCTGTCGCTGATCGCAACCTTTGGCATCATGTACCTGTTGGGCTACAGCCTCGACAACCTGTCGCTGATGGGGCTCACCATCGCGGTGGGCTTTGTCGTCGACGACGCGATCGTCGTGATCGAGAACATTCACCGGCATGTCGAGCGCGGTGTCCCGCCGCAGCAGGCCGCGCTCGACGGCTCGCGCGAGGTCGGCTTCACGGTCGTATCGATGACGACCTCGTTGATTGCGGTGTTCATTCCCGTGCTGTTCATGAGCGGTGTCATTGGCCGCCTGTTCCGCGAATTCGCAATGACGGTCGGGGCCGCCATTGTCATGTCGGGATTGATCTCGCTGACCGTCACGCCGACGATGTGCGCGCGGCTGATCCGGCATCACCGGCCCGACGAGCACGGACGCGTCTACCGCGTGTGCGAGCGCGCTTTTGAATCAATGTTGCGCTTTTACGATCGCGGTCTGCGCGCGGTCTTGCGCCATCCGGCGATAACCTTGGCGGCTACGGCAGCGACACTGGCAACCACGATCTACGGCTATACGATCATGCCGAAGGGGTTTTTCCCTGAGCAGGATACCGGCCTGATCCTCGGGGTTGCGGAGGCGGCTCCCGACACCTCCTTTGCAGCAATGGCGGATCGCATTCAGGCCTTGGGCCACATTGTCATGGTCGACCCGGATGTTGACAACGTCTATTACTGGATCGGCCCCAATCCGACCGTCAGCCAGGGCCGGATGATGATCAACCTGAAGCCGCGGAGCGACCGTGCGGCTTCTGCGAGCGAAATCATGGCCCGCTTGAAGGCGAGCCTCGCGCAGGTCCAGGGAATCTCTCTGTTTATGCAGGTCCGCCAGGACATCCAGATCGGCGGACGACCGAGCAAGACGCAGTATCAGTATACGCTGCAGGATGGTAACAGCGGTGAGCTTGCCCGCTGGGCGCCAATTTTTGAAAAGAACCTGAGGTCGCTGCCGCAATTGCAGGATTTGACGGCCGACACCCAGGCCTCCGCCCCGCGCGCGACATTACACATCGACCGCGACACCGCGTCCCGCTTGGGGATCACGCCCCAGGCGATCGACGACACGCTGTACGATGCCTTTGGCCAGCGGCAGGTCGCGACGATCTTCACACGGCTCAACCAATATCACGTCGTGCTCGAGCTCGATCCGCAGTTCCAGTTCGACACCGGCGCGCTACGGCACCTCTATGTTCGCTCCGCGGCCGGCCAGCTCGTGCCGTTCAGCACATTTGCCCAGATCGAGGACTCGATCGCACCGATCACCATCAATCATCAGGCGCTGTTTCCGTCGGTGACACTGTCCTTCAATTTATCGCCAGGGCAGGCACTCGGCGATGCCGTAGCTGCCATTCAAGCCGTCGAACGCGGGCTGGGTGCGCCGGCATCGCTGATCACGAGCTTTCAAGGCACGGCACAGGCCTTTCAGGCGTCGCTCACATCGCAGCCTTATCTGATCGCAGCGGCAATCGTCGCCGTCTACATTGTGCTCGGCATCCTTTACGAGAGCTATATCCACCCGCTTACGATCCTCTCGACTTTGCCTTCGGCGGGGATCGGCGCGTTGTTGGCTCTGGCACTGTTCCATCAGGATCTGTCGGTGATCGGATTTATCGGGATCATCCTGCTGATCGGGATCGTCAAGAAAAACGCGATCATGATGATCGACTTCGCCCTCGACGCCGAGCGCAGGCAGGGACTGCCGCCCGAGCAGTCGATCTACCAGGCAGCGCTGCTGCGCTTCCGGCCGATCACGATGACAACCATGGCAGCATTGCTCGGCGCGCTCCCTCTGACCTTTGGCACCGGTGCCGGGGCGGAGATTCGCCAACCGCTCGGCATCACGATCGTCGGTGGCCTGATGCTCTCGCAAGTTCTGACGCTGTATACGACACCGGTCGTCTACCTTTATCTCGGTCGGCTCGGTCGGGTTCTTCGTCGGAGGCCTCGCTTGTGGCGGGCTAAACCGGAACTGCCAACAAACGTGCAGCCTGACAAGATCGCGTGCAGAAAGCGCCCATATGCGGCCGAGTAGGCATTTCCCGGATAACAGGATGGCTCGGGAGCGAGGTCGCGGGGAGGGCTGACGCGACGGCTGAACTTTCATACCGCCGCCACCGCTTTTCGCCGGGTGTCATCCGGCGCTGTCTGGCTCCACCTGCACTTCACGCTCAGCGAGCTTCTCGCGCCGGTCGACGGCCGGTTTACCGAGGGTTTCGACACGCTCGATCTCAACAAGGCGAAGGGCGCTCGAGGCGCTCATGCAGAGCCGGCTACGCTTTTGGCCCTCACAACCTCGTTGGTGGTGAAGGTCCGGATGTGGAACTGACCGGCGGTGGTGGCCGTCCGTAAGCATTTCCGGCGTTGAGGAGAGACCGGCATTGCTCTGGTGGCGCTGGGTCTTCTCAGTTTGACCCTAACCGGACTCTCCTCCATCGCAATCGCGATCGAAATCAGAGATATCTCTTGCCGGCCCTTTGGTGCGACTGCTGCGAGTGAAAATTCATCGGCCTTTCGGTAAGCGGATCGCACCATCAAACCACGTCGTTTGGCGATGGCGCGAGACGAGGGTGAACTCCTCGGTATGGCAGGTCCCGGGTGCCTTAATCTCGACAAGAGCTTCACCGTCTTTGGGGCCGTCGAGATGAACCGTCTCGATCCTGAGCGGCTCTCCAGCTTTGAAAGCGACGGCAGCGCTTGTCTCCACGGGTGCCTCCCCAGGTTGGACTTGAAGCGAGCGAGAATCATAAGGCAGATGAGCAGCGGGAAACTATTGTCGAGGGGAGGAATGCGGCACCGGATCTTGTACCCATCTCAGGGTATTCTGCTGATGATCGCGGCGATACGCCCGATCTCCGCCGCCGACATCGAAGCAGGCAAAGCGGAATTCAAAAAATGCGCGCTCTGCCACACCACCGAGGCCGGAAAGAACAAGGTCGGGCCTAGCCTCTTTGGTATCGTCGGTCGCAAGTCCGCGAGCCTCGATGGATACAGTTACTCCGAAGCTATGAAGAAGTTCGACCACATCTGGGATCCGCGGACCCTTGATACCTATCTGTCCGACCCGCGGGCGGTCGTGCCCGGAACAAAAATGATCTTCCCCGGCATCAAGGATGACAAGGAACGACAAGACGTCATCGCCTATCTCGAGACATTGAAATGATCGATATGAGATTGGCACCTGCATTCTCTCGTCATTTCCGCGAGAGCGGGAATCCAGAGCCACGGTGCTCCGGGCTGGCCCTCGACCCCCGCTTTCGCTTTCGCCGGAGTGACCCCCAATGCTTAGGGGGCGACACGGGGCCAATGAGGGCTTGGCGCGTCGCGTCGCTCCTGCTGATCCTTGCCGTTGCCGCCCCCTCGGCCCCAGCTGATGGTCGTCCCGGCGAGGAGACACTGCAGATCGGCTGGCTGTCGCAAGCTACAAAGCGCATTCTGCCGCTCTCCTACCTCGACCAGCTGCCAGCGGACGAAGGCATTCAGGGCGCCCGGCTGGGCATCGTTGATAATGAAACCACCGGCCGCTTTACCGGCCAGTCCTTTACGCTCGTCGAGACGATCGCGCCCGAGAACGGCAACGTCGCGCCCGGACTCCGCGAGCTCTCGGCTAAGGGCGTCCAGCTCGTCGTGACCGATCTCGTGGCCCCGGCGCTGTTGTCGGTCGCCGACTTGCCCGAGGCCGCCGGGGTCACATTCTTCAATACCAGGTCCGCAGACGATCGCCTGCGCGCCGAGGATTGTCGTGCCAATATCCTGCATCTTTTGCCGAGCCGGGCGATGCTTGCCGACGCGCTCATCCAGTACTTGGTCGCTAAGCGCTGGCAAGACCTCATGCTGGCCGTCGGCCGTGGCGATGGGGATCGCGAATTCGCGAGCGACGTCCGCCACGCCGCCCGGAAGTTCCAGGCGCACATCGTCCAGGAGAAACCCTGGACCTTTGTTCCGGGCGCGCGGCGGACAGACACGGGGCATTTCGCGATCCAGGCCGAGGTCGCCCGTTTCACCCAGGGGATCAGCTACGACGTGCTCGTCGTCGCCGATGAGGAAGACGAGTTCGGCGACGACCTCTCCTACCGTACCTTCGACCCGCGCCCAGTCGCCGGAACACAGGGCCTGGTTCCGAGCGCCTGGGCCCGACCGCACGAGCAGTGGGGCGCCACCCAGCTCCAGGAGCGCTTCCTGCACCAGGCCAAGCGCTGGATGACCGACCGCGACTACGCGGCTTGGATGGCAGTGCGGGCGATCGGGGAAGCGGCGACGCGGTCGACATCGACCAACCCCGCCACAATCGTCGGCTTTATGCGCAGCGGCCATTTCGAACTCGCCGCCTACAAAGGCGCGCGGCTCAGCTTCCGATCGTGGGACGGCCAACTGCGCCAGCCGGTTTTGCTCGCCGACGCTCGCTCGCTCGTCTCGGTGTCGCCGCAGCCAGGTTTTCTGCACCAATCCTCCGAGCTCGACACGCTCGGGGTCGACAAGCCCGAGACAAAATGCCGAATGGGTTGATTATGGTGCTGGCGATCGCGTCTCTTTGCGCGATCGAGGGTGCGGCTGCCGACACGATCTACGTATCCAATGAAAAGGACAACACGATTACCGTCGTCGACGGCGCGAATCTCACACCGGTCAAGACGATCCCGGTCGGCCAGCGGCCACGCGGCATCGTGCTCTCGAAGGATGCAAAGTCGCTCTACATTTGCGCGAGCGACAGCGATCACATCGAGGTGCTCGATCTCGCCGCCGAGAAGATTGCCCGCACCTTACCGAGCGGGGCAGATCCCGAGTTCTTCGCGCTCGATCCCAGCGGCAAGCTGCTCTACATCGCCAACGAGGACGACAACCTCGTCACGATTGTCGATACGGATCGCAGCCAGGTCGTCACCGAGATCCCGGTGGGTGTCGAGCCCGAAGGAATGGGCATCAGCCCCGACGGGAAATACCTCGTCAATACATCAGAAACGACGAATATGGCGCATGTCATCGACACTGCGACACGCCAGGTCGTCGCCAATATTCTCGTCGACAGCCGGCCGCGCCGTGCCGAATGGACCGCCGACGGCGCGCAGTTCTGGGTTTCGGCCGAGATCGGCGGGACGGTCAGCGTCGTCGACGCCGCGAAGCGCGAGATCGTCAAGCGCATTACCTTTGCCGTCCCTGGCGTGCCGAACGAGGCGATTCAGCCGGTCGGGGTAGCGATCACCCGCGACCGCAGGCTCGCCTTCGTCGCGCTCGGCCCCGCCAACCGCGTTGCCGTAATCGACGCGCAGAGCTATGAGGTGATGCGTTATCTGCTGGTCGGGCAACGGGTATGGAGCCTTGCCTTCAACCCGGATCAGAGCCGGGTCTACACGACGAACGGGGTCAGCAACGACATCTCGGTGATCGATGTCGGGTCGCAGAAGGTGGTCAAATCCGTCCCCGTCGGCCAGGCCCCCTGGGGTGTCGTCTCCCGCCCGTGAGACCTTCGTGAGCCTCGTCCCCGCACTCTCCGTCGAAGGGCTCGGACATCGCTTCGGACAGCGGCGGGTCTTGAAGGATGTCTCGTTCTCGGTCGCGCCCGGCGATTTTACCGTGCTGCTGGGATTGAACGGCGCCGGGAAGACCACGCTCTTTTCGCTCGCCACCCGGCTCTACGCTCAGGCCGAGGGAACGATCCGCGTCTTTGGCATGGACATCCGCAAAAGGATGCTGGAGTGCCTGCGGCAGATGGGGATTGTCTTTCAGCAGGCGACCCTCGATCTCGATCTCTCCGTCGAGCAGAACCTCTTCTACCATTGCGCGTTGCACGGCCTCTCGCACGGCGAGGCGGCGCAACGGATCGCGGCGGAGATCGACCGGGTCGGACTCGCCGACCAGCGGCGGGAGAAGGCGCGCCGGCTGAGCGGCGGTCAGCGCCGCCGTGTCGAAATCGCCCGCGCTTTGTTGCACCGGCCGCAGCTGCTGCTGCTCGACGAGCCGACGGTTGGGCTCGACATCGCGAGCCGGCAATTCATGCTCGACCACGTGCGCCGACTGTGCCGCGAGGAGGGCCTCGCTGCGCTGTGGGCCACGCATCTTATCGACGAGGTCGGCGAGGGCGCGCGGGTCGTCGTATTGCACAAAGGCGAGGTGTTGGCCGACGGCGCTGCCGCGCAGCTGATCGGGCAAATGCGGGCGCCCTCGATGCGTGCGGCGTTCGAAACCCTGGTGCAAGAGCGCGAGGCGGCATGAGGCCGATCCATTACCTGCGGTGTTTCTGTGGCATTGCGAACCGTGAATGGCTGCGCTTTTTGAACCAGCGCGGCCGATTCTTCTCGGCTCTGGTGCGCCCGCTCGTGTGGCTGGCGATCTTTGCCGCCGGGTTCCACTTCGTGCTCGGGGTGTCGATCATCCCCCCCTACGAGACCTACGTTCCCTATGCGGTCTACATCGCGCCGGGCCTCATCGCGATGATCCTGATGTTCAACGGCATGCTGAGCTCGTTGTCGATGGTCTACGACCGCGAGATGGGGAGCATGCGGATCCTGATGGTGAGCCCGTTGCCACGCTGGTTTCTGCTGACCGCGAAACTACTCGCCGGCGTGATTGTCTCGGTACTGCAGGCCTATGCCTTTCTGGCGATTGCGCTAATCTGGGAGATAGAGCCGCCGTGGTACGGCTATCTCACTGTGCTTCCCGCCCTCGTTCTGTCGGGGCTGATGCTGGGAGCACTCGGCTTGCTGCTGTCCTCGGCGATCCGCCAGCTGGAAAATTTTGCCAGCGTGATGAATTTCGTGATTTTTCCAATGTTCTTCGCGTCCTCCGCCCTTTATCCGCTCTGGCATGTCAAGGAGGCGAGCCTCCTCCTCTACCAGATTTGCGAGATCAATCCGTTCACACATGCTGTCGAGCTGATCCGCTTTGCGCTCTACGGTCAGCTCGAACCAATTTCAGCGGCCGTCCTCGTCGTCACAACCGCGATTTTCCTGACCCTCGCGGTCTATGGCTACGACCCCGCAAAAGGCCTGATGGCGCGCCGCGCCGCCGAATAGCGGGTGTGCCGTAAACTCTCCCTCTCGATGATGGCGCTCGGTGCCGCGCTGCTCGCCGCGGTAAACGCCTATTCGGCGCCGCCAAAGACCGAGGACCCGGATTGGCCCTGTCAGCAGCGGTTGGTGGGAAAGCTCGCGGCGGCGAATTATTGGAGCAGGCCGCCACCGGACGACCTTGGCGACTGGCGTGCCGATCGCGAAGTCGCCGATCTGGTTCGAAACCTTGCGCCGCGTGGGGTCACGGCGGAGGAGGGGCGATCCGCGATCGCCGCCTTTGCGCGGAGCTTGTCGGATGACCGTCAACTCCGCCTTGCTCTTGCTTTCCACGGGCTTCTCGAGGAGACCGATCGAGAGCGCACCAGCCTGATCGAGCAGTTGAAAGAGATCGGGCGGCGCCAACGCGCGCTGGCCGATCTCGTCGCCCGGCTGCAAACCGAACTCCACTCGATCCCGCCCGAGGCCGTCGGCGAAGCGGCGGCCAGGCGAGTGGATCTGCAGCAGCGGCACGACTTCACGGCACGCAATTTCGAAGAGGTCCAACGCACGATCCGCTATGCCTGCGAGACCCCGGTCGAGCTGGATGCGCGCCTCGGGGCTTGGGCGCGGGAATTGCAGAACGCAGCCTCCGAGTGAGCGTCAAGGTCTCTTCGGAAGCTTTAGACCCTTCACCGTGTCAAGGCCTCGGACGTTCGTCAAAACCGCTCTGCCGAGATCTGCATCGGTCGCATCGGCGCCAGTCAAATCGGCGCCGGTCAGGTCCGCGCCAGCGAGATCGGCTCCAGATAGGTTGGTGCCGGTCAGAATGGCGCCGGTCAGGTTGGCAAAGCGCATCAGCGCAAAGCCTAGATCCGCCTTGGAAAAATTGGCACCCGACAAGTTGGAGCCCGAAAGATCTGTCCGCATCAATCCCATAGACTGATTTCTCAGATCCGGAGCCATCCTCGCGGCGGTAAAGTTGGATCCGCTCAGATCGAAGCGGCTCAGGCGGGTGATGATGCGGGCGCCCGAGAAATTGGCACCCTTGAAAATCGGCGCCTCGTCAAGGCGGATTTCCAAGCCGGACGAGACGACCAGACCGAAGAGACTAGCGTTCGAGAGGTCGGCGTTCGTGAAATTCGCCCGCATGATCCAGGCGCGATCGAGCTTCGCACCGGAAAGGTTGGCTCCCGAAAGATCGGCACTGTCCAGCTTTGAGCCAAAGAGGTTCGCCTCGGACAAATTTGCTCGTTTGAAATCGAGATTGCTCAAATCAAGATTTTCGAGAGATTTTCCGGAAAGGTCGGCGGGTTTGTCGGTTGCCGAGGCCGATACTATCGCGCGAACCTGCTCGGCGGTGAGATCGTCGGCTCGGCTGGGTGAAATCGCGAACGCCAGCAACACGCATGCGTAGCTGAGGGCTCTCCTCATAACCGCTTGCCTCGAGGTCAGGGTCCCGGAACCGGTTCCGCGCTCTCCATCGGAAACTTTGCAGCCTCCCACCCGTCGGTGCCGTCGCGGTACCAATAAACCCGAGTGTAGCCCCAAAGTGCTGCCCGCTTTGCCGCGTTCCAGCTCATCCAGCAGTCGGCCAGGCAGTAGAACACGACTGGGGCGTCGTGGCGACCCTTGGTCGCTGCGGCCAGATGGTCGCGAAAGTAAGCCTCGAGCTGCGGGCTCAGCGCACCGCGTCCGATTTCGGGGAGCCACACGCTGCCTGGGATGTCTCTGTGAGGCAGCGGCATCCACAATGCCGAAGGTGGCAGATTCGCCGGCCGCCGCTGCGCAGGAAGCACGTCGATCCAAACGGCATTTTCTTTTGCCCACAGTTTATGGGCGGAATCTGTATTGAGAACCACCCCGCCGATAACCGTCTCCGGGGTCGGGGAGCGATAATCGTCCATGCGATAGCTTTCCGGTTCCGCCGGCTGCGCTCGCGGCAAGGTTGCCGATAACAACGAGACCAAGCGCCAGCCACCACCTGGGCGGCGCCGGCCGCGGCGTCATCACGGACTGGTGAGCTCCCCCTGCTCATTGAGCAACGGAACGCCGTACTGCTGCAGCGTGGCAGTTATTTCTGGCTGTCGCTTGAGGATGGCGGCGTTGACGCGCCGCCGCCATTCAGGCTCGTTCGCGCGGACCCCCATCGCGATGTGGTATTCCATGCGAGCGGCACCCGGCTCGTCCTTGAGAGGAACCAGGGTGAGCGGCAGATCATCATGCTTGCGGTAATAGCCTGCGATCGGTCCCCACAGGAACCCGACATCGATCGCCCCGTCGACGACATCCCGCACCATTTCGTGGGTCGACGATTCGGAGCGCGTATCGACGGTCAGGGCATAGGGCCGAGTGTGTGACATCAACTCGTGGCGAACGAGAAGATCCGATGGCGGGGTCCCGGCGACGACGCCGAGGCGCAAACTCGCCAGCTGGAGATCTTGCGGGCCGGCAAAGGCACGCCCCTTGTCTGAACGGTAGAACATCACATAGGTTGTAAAATAATAAGGGTTTGTGGTCTGCATGATCTCGTCACCGGCGACGGTCCCCATTACGAGATCACAGAGGTGCGCCCGCAATGTGTTGCGCACAAACCCAATCACTTGTGGGAACCAAGCGTAATCGACCTTGAGGCTGAGTTCGGTGCCCATTAGCTCTGCAATCTTGTTCTCGAACCCCTCCTTTTTCTCGTCGGAGAACGGAAGATTATTTGGATCGGCGCAGACTTTGAGCTCGCTGCGATTGACGATGTCGCTGGTTTCGGCGGCGGCCGATCCCCCGGCGATAAACAGCCAGCCGAACAGCGCAGCGGCATGGAAAGAGCGGCCGCCTTTCATCCTAATCGCCGAACCGCGGCGGCCGGCCACGTCCCAATACGCCATCGGCGCGGGCTTTCAGATAAGCCCACATGTCGTCAAGATAGGTAACGACGTCCTCGACCTCGCCGAAAGGCGGCATCACGCTGGTATTAGCCGCGTTGACGTTGGTCCGGCCGTTGACCACGATCTCGTTGAATTCGTTCTGCGTCATGTGCCTGACCGATTCCACGAGGTCCGGCCCATAGGAGCTTCCGGCCCCGTCCGGCCCGTGGCAACGCAGGCAAGATTCTGTGTAGCGGCGCCAGCCGTTGAAGGTCTTCTTGTCGACCTTCCCGTCCTTGACCGTGTAAGGCTTTTCGGTCGACTGATCGCTCTCTGCAGCCAGCGCCAGACCCGTTCCCAGGACAAGCGCGGCGACAATGCGAAACAGCGGGCGAAACAAACTCACTGGGGCCCCTCCCAATTTTCATGCCATCGCGGCGCCGGCGAAGAAAAAGCCGGCATCCCAGGAACGGGATGCCGGCTTTCTGCCTTTTGGCGAGGTTATCCGGCAATCATTCGGGAAGACCGAAGACAGTCAGAACGCCGCCGAGCTGCGTGTAGTTGGCCAGCGCCTTGTACGCACCCACGGTGCCAAGCCCGGCCGTATTGATCGCCCGTTCAGCGTCCGTCGGCTGGTGTGTTCCGCTCGCCGCACGGTGCCAGTCTTCGGCTGCGGGCGCCTGCGTCAGACCCGCGGCCATGCCAATACCCGCCCAGCCGCCGACGCCGGACAACACCGCTATGTACTGCTTGCCGCCATGGGTGAAGGTGTTGACATTGCCGATGATCCCGGACGGGGTCTTGAATTTGTACAGCTCCTTTCCGCTCTGCATATCGACCGCCTTCAGATAGCCTTCGAGCGTACCGTAGAAGACGACGTCACCGGCGGTCGCCAACGCGCCCGACCATACCGAGAACGGCTCGGGATCAGACCACACGATTTTGCCCGCACTCGGGTCCCAGGCAATGAAGTTGCCGAGGTTGTTCTCGCCCTTCGGCGGGTACATCGACAACGTTGCTCCAACATAGGGCTGACCAGCAGTGTACGACACCTTGAAGGGCTCGTAATCCATGCAGACGTGGTTGGTCGGCACGTAAAAGAGACGGGTCTTCGGCGAGAATGCCGCCGGCTGCTGGTCTTTGGAGCCGAGCGCTGCCGGACAAACGTCTTGATAATTGTGGTCCTCTCCCTGCGAGCCTGGCGCGTATTGGGCGACCACCTGCGGCCGGCCCGTCTGCATGTCGATCTTGGAAGCCCAGTTCACCTTGGGGTCGAATTTCTCGGCCACGAGCAGCGCCCCGGTCTCGCGATTGAGCGTGTAGCCGAAACCGTTGCGGTCGAAGTGCACGAGCGCCTTGGTCGGCTGCCCCTTCACGTTGATGTCGACCAGAATCATCTCGTTGACGCCGTCGTAGTCCCACTGATCGTGCGGCGTCATCTGATAGACCCATTTGGCGATGCCGGTATCGGGGTTGCGGGCAAAGATGGTCATCGACCATTTGTTATCGCCGGGCCGCTGCACCGGGTTCCAGGTGCTGGGGTTGCCCGATCCGTAATAGATCAGGTTGAGCTGCGGGTCATAGGAGATCCAGCCCCAGGTATCGCCGCCACCGATCTTCCACTGATCGCCCTGCCAGGTCTTCAACGACGAGTCCTTGCCGACCGGCTTGCCGAGCTCGGTCGTGTTGGCGTCGAACAGGATCTGGTCGTCGGGTCCTTGCGAATAGGCCCGCCACGCCCTCGACCCGTCCTTGATGTTATAGGCCGTGACGTGCCCTGGGACGCCGAACTCGCCGCCGCTGATGCCGACGAGCACCCTGTCCTTGACGACCAACGGGGCGCTCGTGGCAGTTTCGCCTTTCTTTGGATCGCCATTCTTGACACTCCACAATTCCTTGCCGGTCTTCGTGTCGAGTGCCACCAGCGTCGTATCAGCCTGGTTGAGAAAAAGCTTGCCGTCCGCATAGGCGACGCCGCGATTGACCGTGTCGCAGCACATAGCGGCGATGACGGTGGGATCCTGCTTTGGCTCGTATTTCCACAGGATTCGCCCGTTGTTGTTGAGATCAAGCCCGAACACGTTGTTGGGGAACGGTGTCGAGATGTACATGATGTCCCCGATGACGAGCGGGCCGCCCTCATGGCCTCGCAACACTCCCGTCGAGAACGTCCACAGCGGACGCATGTTTTTGACGTTTTCCTTATTGATCTTGTTGAGCTCGCTATATCGCGTATTCGCGTAGTTGCCGGCTGGCATAACCCAGTGGTTGGGGTCTTTCGAGAGCCTGATGAGCTCGTCGTTGGCACTGGCGGCGCCCGCAAAGAGAGCAATCACCGGGGCAGCGATCCAGAAGCGAGATGGTTTCATCGCCTTCGTCCCTCCCGACTATTGGTTCAACAGCGTTAAGCCGCTGCTCTGCGCACCCGACCATTAACCAGAACGTAGAGCCCGGTCCAGATCGGTTAACGCGACGATGCTATTTTAGTTCAGCAGGTTCGACAAGCGGGGGCGAGGAGGCGTGCCCGGCTTATGCCGGCTTCTGCCGCGGCACATTGTGCTCGCATCGCCACCGGGCAAGGTGCCAATTCGGATGCTCGGCCAGCCAAGCCGAGGCATAATCCTGGCCGCGTGTGAGGCACGCCCGTAGCGACAGATCATCGACCGGGCGCTGCTCCGTGCAAGCTTCGGGCGCCGCCTGCAGACAAAAGACCAGCACGAGCGCAGTCATGACGTTCCTTTCGTGGCGAAACCGGCGGACGACGACGCGGTCGGTTACCGAGGCTATCGCGGCTACAGATAGTCCACACTAGTGGCGAGGCGAAATGAAGCCAATGACAGCAGATAGCGTTCTCCGTCACGGGATGGGTCTTCCCGGCAGCCTCGCACTCCTGGTGCTCGTCTCGGGATCTGCCCGGGCCGAGGGCAATGACTACCCCACCGCGGATCGCGCCGACTACGTGATCGCATGTATGGCGGCGAACGGAAACACGCGCGAGGCGCTCCTCAAATGCTCGTGCGCGATCGACACGATCGCCGGACTGATGCCCTATTCCCGCTACGAGCAGGCGGAAACCGCGCTCAGCCTCCAGGCCGGCGGCGGGGTGGGTGGGCGCGTCGGTCTGTTCCGCGATCCGCCCCAGATCAAAGCCGTCATCGAAGAGCTCCGGCGCGCTCAGGCTGAGGCGAACCTGCAGTGCCGGTGACGAACACGCTCACATTTGAGGCGCTGGCGCCACCGGCCAGGTCCCTATGAACTGCCGCTGGCTGCTGTCCAGGACCTCGACTTTGATCTCGCCCGGGTTTGCCGAAGGCGGGGGATGAAACCTGAAGTCGAAGCTTGGGTCCTCGCTGATCGCGATATCCGAGTCGAGCTGGAATACCGGCTGCCCGTTATAGGTTACCTTGAGAGTCTGCATAAAATCGGCCGGAATGAAGTACTGAGTTACCTGATCCTTCTGCAGACCAGAGTTGTTAGGATGGCTGATCAACAGCTTGGCGATGACCGGTGAGTCATGATTGGTGCGTTCGCCAAAGGTCAGCTTCATCTTACCGAGCCGCTCGCGAGCGAGTGCTTGATCCTTTGCGGCCGGTGCTGAACAGCCGCCCGAAGCCTTGATGAACCTTGCCGTCCCATAGAGCCGGCCATCGGCAGCTTCCGCGATCGCATGGAGATAGGTGTAGTCGTCGATCCGCACGCGAGTGGCGATCTCCCGGGGGTCCGCGAGCGGCCCGAGCACAAAGTGCGCGGCAAGCGGTGACGGATTGTCGTCAATCACGAGATAGAGCTCACGGACCTGGGGAGCGAGCGCGTCGGCCACCTGGATCGCTACCGGCACGATGGCAGCATCCTCGGCGCGCGCGGGGGCATCGATCGCGACACGATCGCCTGCATCTTCGACCACCCGATCGCCAAAGATCGCATGCTGGAGTTCGGTCCAGCGCGCCGCGCGTTCCGTCTCGCTTCGCTCGGCGTGCGCCGTACCCCCAAGCGCGAGCAGCAGCAACAGGAGGGAGAAGCCGGCTCGGCGGAGCATGGATCGGGTCACTCCCATTCGAGCTCCTTATAGCTCGCCGTCACGTTGCGCGGGTGGTAGTCGTCAAAGAGCAGCCATTGCCCGCGCTCCGAGTTTGCGACATGGCGATGGGCTTCGGCAATGCCAATCCCGGCCTTGATCGCGGCGCGGGTGTCTTGCGCGACGGTTTCGAGATAACGCTGCTCGGGTTCCGTGGCAGCAGGCCACGGCACCGAGGGAGGACCATGGCCGGGAACGGCCCGGTCTGCAGGGATCGCGGTCAACGTTTTCAGTTCCTTGAGCCAGCCGACGATGCTGCCGTCGATGACGGGGATACGATCGACGAAAAGCAAGTCGGCAAGCCAGAAGGTTTGTGTGTTCTCATCGAACACCGACAGGTCATTATCGGTGTGGGCCGCGCCGTGCGCCCGCAAGACCAGGCGTCGTTTGCCCAAATCGAGATCCAGCCGGTCGGAAACCAAGACCGTCGGCGGCACGATCTCGCTGCCCGCGGCCTCGTCGCCGACAGCGCCGCGCAATCGGCGCAAATAATATTTGCCGCGCTGCGTCAGCGCGCCCGGCAATTTGGCGTGGCCCACAAAATCCGGATGGTCGTCGCGAAAGGCGGCAGCGCCGAAGATGTGGTCGGGATGGACGTGCGTCAGGATCACATAACGGATCGGCCGGTCAGTCCGCGAGCGGATCGCCGCGCGCAGCCTGCTCCCCTCCGCGAAAATGCCGCCCGGATCGATGACGGCGACATTATCGTCACCGATAATGAAGCCGATATTGGCGATCGCGTCCTCGTTTGCCGCGGACGCCTCCTCGTGAAGCCCGTTGTGAACGAATATGCCGGGCGCGATTTCCGTCACCGGCAGTGGCGCAGTTTCAGCGTGACTCGCCACGGCCGCAAGGACGAAAGCTACCGCAACGACTGCAAGACCGATAACCCGTCTAATGGACACCCGAGTATCAGTGCGCAGCGCCCGGCTTTCCCGGCTCGGTGCTGGCGCGCCGCCACAGTGTCTTGACATAAGCGGTCCGGCCAATCTCGCTCGCGAGGGCCGAGCGGGCCACGACATCCTGCCAGCCCATCACGCAGGACAGTTCGTTCTCGACGCCGGTCGAGAGCACGTCCGCGGCCGTTTTCTCGTCGCCTGCCTCTGAAGCGACTGAGTTAAGACAGATCAGGATAACGGCGACGAACGGGTTCATCTGCGCCGCGTTTAGGACGAGATGAGCTCGGACGATCGGCGCGGCACGGCCGAATGCTGGCGATAGACAAGGTCGGGCACAGTCTGCGCTGCATCGCCGCGGGCTTCGGTGAGGAGTTCGTGATCGGGGGACAGCGTACAGGCAGGGTCGGTGCGCGCGGCGTCGCCTGTCAAGGCAAAAGCTTGGCACCGGCAGCCTCCCCAATCGATCTCGCGGCGGTCGCAAGAGCGGCAGGGCTCCGGCATCCAACCCGTCCCGCGAAACCGCTCGAAGGCGGGCGAGCGGTACCAGATGTCCGCGAGGCCGGCTTCCGCGACCCGTGGGAAATCGAGGCCGGGCAATGTCTCCGCGGCGTGGCACGGCAGCATTTTCCCTGCCGGGCTTACATTCAGAAAGCGTCGGCCCCAGCCGCCCATGCACGCCTTTGGACGATGGGCGTAGTAATCGGGTAGCACGTAATCGATGACCATGACCCCGGCCAGCCGGGCGCGGGCGGTCTCGACCGTCGCGGTCGCGGCATCGAGCTGGTCGCGGCTCGGCAGCAGTGCAGACCGGTTGCGCAACGCCCAGCCGTAATATTGGACATGGGCGACTTCGAGCCGATCGGCGCCGAGCGCCACCGCCAGATCGATGATCTGGCCGAGACGATCCAAATTTTGCCGATGCACGACCGCGTTCACCGTCAAAGGCAAGCCCGCCAGACGAACGAGGTGAGCCGTCCGGCGCTTCGCCTGCTGCGCGCCGGCAAATCCGGCAATATGATCCCCAGACGCCGCGTCGCTGTCTTGGATGCTGAGCTGGACGTGCTCGAGACCGGCCTCGACCAATTCTGCCAGACGATCGGCGTCAAGGCCTATGCCCGATGTGATCAGGTTGCCATAGAGATCGAGTTCCGCGGCATGCCGGACGAGGTCGACGAGATCGCGCCGGACAAGCGGCTCACCCCCGGAGAAATGGACCTGCAGGACACCCAATCCCGCGGCTTCACCGAGAACGCGCTTCCAGGTCGCCGTGTCGAGCTCGTCGCTGGCGCGCGACAGTTCGAGCGGGTTCGAACAATAGGGACAGCGCAGCGGACAGCGATGGGTCAGCTCTGCGAGCAACGCCAGGGGCGGCTCGATCCCCCGGCTAACCGCCGCACGAGGGGTCGGGGTGCCATGACTGAGCGCTCCGACGCTCATTCGCCCGGGGATCATCGCCGCAGCACCTTTTTGTCGACGAGGTCCTGCAACATGGCGACGACATCGCCGGCGATGACCTCTCGCGGCGCTTCGTATCGGCGGACCAGCTCGTCGATCACGGCGTCGACATCGCGTTCGCCATCGATCAGCCGCAGGATCTCGACCGCCTGCTCGTCGGGCAATAGGAGCCGCTCGGGGGCGAGCACGATCCAGGCCCGCCGCACCTCATCAAAACGAAATTTGACATGCGGAGCGAAGCGGAGGACGGCACCGCCCTCTACCGAGAGGCGCGGCTGCTCGGTCACGGTGGCATCCGATCGGGAACAAAGGCACCAGGCGGGACGAGGCCCGGTTCGACATAGGCGAAATAGAGCGCATCGAGCTGGGCCCACAGCACATCGCATTTGAACCGCAACGTGTCGAGGATGAGCGCCTGCTTCTCCGGGGTGTCGGCGTGTTCTTTGACATAGGAGAGCGCGAAGGCGACGTCAGTCGGGGCCTGGGTCAGACGCGGGGTGAAATAAGCGAGAGTGTCGCGGCTGACGAAATCGTAGTTCTTCAGCAAACCCTCGACCCGTTCGGCGATGATCTCCGGCGAGAACATCTCGGTCAGACACGAGGCGACAGCTTCGAGGAGCGAGCGGTCGCGAACGAAATTGACATAGGCGTCGACGGCGAAGCGGGTCGCCGGCAGGAGCCCCTTGGTCGAGAACACGTAGTCGCGATCGAGGCCGAGCCCGGCGGTCAACTTCAGCCACCGCGCGATGCCGCCGGTATCTTCGCTCTCGCCGTCATGATCGATGATGCGTCGGCGCCACTCCCGGCGCAGCGCCGGAGTCGGCAGTCTGGCAACCAGATAAGCGTCCTTCGCTGGAATACAGGCCTGATAGTAATAGCGGTTGAGCGCCCAGGCCTGAACTTGACCGCGCGTGAGCCTGCCGTCGCGCATCAGGTGGTGAAACGGGTGGCGATGGTGATAGCGCTCTTCACCGATCTGCCGCAGGGCGCGCTCGAGTTCTTCACCGGGTAGCAAGGCAGCAGTCAAAGCCTCACCTCCATCCCGTCATAGGCGATTTCCCAGCCGGCGGCCTCGGCGACGCGGCGTTCGGGCGAGTCGTCGAGCAAAACCGGGTTTGAATTATTGATGTGAATAAAAATACGGCGCTTCACATCAAGATCGCAGAAAGCCGCAATCGTACCGTCGTCGCCACTCATACTCATATGCCCCATGCGACGGCCCGTCTTGCTGCCGACACCAAGCAGGATCATCTCGTCGTCCCGCCACAGCGTCCCGTCGAAAAATACCAGCGCATTCCCGGCGAGACGCCGGCGCAACCGGTCCGTCATCGCGGCGCAACCGGGGATGAAAAAGAAGGACTTCGCTTCCTGTGTATCGATGACCTCAAGACCGACCACATCTCCCCCCTCGCTGACCACCGGATCCTCCCCGGCGGTTTCGAGGTGAAGCGGCACCTTTGCCGGAACCGGGAATGCAACGACCGCGAGCCCGGAGGCGCCCATAGTTCCGCGCAGCTCGGTACGTTGCTCGAACAGGAGCTCGAGACGCTCTACGCAATCGGAGGCGAGCACACCAAAAATCGGGTTAGCGGCGATGACCTCGATAACCCGCGCCGGCGCATACACATTAAATTTGTGCCGCTCGCGCAAGTGGAGAAGGCCGGCGACCGCGTCGACATCGCCTCCCGTGACGACTACCCCGGAGATCGGCGATGATCGTAACCCGTCCCGAGGATGCAGCACCGCGGTCGCCTCGATTTGCAAACGCAGATCGGGCGAGGCATTCAGAACGAACCAATCTTGCCCATTCGCCGAAACCGCAAGCGATGCTTGCGTACGCGCAGCGGCTTTGCCGTCACCCAACCGCGCCCGACGGCAGGCGGGCGCGTTCGAGTTCCACTGCGGAAAACCGCCACCGGCGGCGGCACCGAGGACAATAGCACGTAGCATGGGACGCCTCGCCAGACGCCCCGGCGTCAACAGACCAGAAGCTTACTTGACCTCGGCGCAGGCGTAAGCGTTGATCTCCAGCCCTACGGCGATCTCGATGATGACGGGGGTCTTCCACTTCATGATCGTTTCCCTCGGTATGATTCTTGCGCGCGGAAATTAGGGTTACCGCGGGACGCTGTCAACTAACAGCATGGAGACGAGTTGTGGAGGGTCAGGGTGAGGGCATAAGGCCTGATTGTAGCGCGATGCGGATCAGCTCGGCGGTAGTCGCCGTTCCGAGCTTCGCCTTGATTTGGCTGCAGTTGTTTGCGGTCGTCTTGTAGCTGATGGCCGTTTGATTGTTATGGTTCATGGCAAGGCCCCCGTTGACCAGTTGATTTAAGGCTTTATGCTGAGGTCAAGCTGTGGCTCGTAATAAGGCTTTCAAAGGTTATCTTTAAAAGCCTCACGAATGCTCGGTAGATATCTTTAATTAAGCAACTTGTCCACGGAGGTGTGAATTCCCCGTCGGGGACCCGAGACTATAGCGCAGCAACATTACGGTGCGGTGATCGCGGTATCCGGTTCGACCGCTAATACCGACCTGATTAATTGCTGACCCGTTAGCGAGTCAGCATCAACTCAGGTCGGTATAAGGCATCTGCCTTGACGAACGCAACCATTACCCGGGGGTGTTGCGCTTAAAGAGCAGAATGAATCAGTCCGGTTGTTCCAAAGAACTCAGGGTCTTCAACGGGATTAAAGAACTGGCGCACGAAAGGGGTGCTGCACCAGCTGCGCCGAACCAGCGAGCTCGCTCCAGACAATGCGCGCTACGCCTATGTCTACGCCGTCGCGCTGAACTCGACCGGCGCGCCCGCCGAAGCGATGGCGTTGCTCGAGCGCTCACATCAGCAACATCCAACGGATCGGGACATGTTAATGGCGCTCGTCTCGATCGCGCGGGACACGGGGGATTTTGCCCTGGCGCTCCGAGATGCTAGGGAGCTGGTCACGCTCGATCCCGAAGATGCGCAGCTGCGCGCGCTGGTGTCGGATCTCGACGAGCGCCAGACCCACTGGGCACGCCATCCCCTGCGGACGAACTGACTTGCGAGCGTGAGGTCCGGAATTGGCACAACCCGGCCGTGCTGGCCACTGGCCAGC
>Ga0070717_10000385_pt1 | contig 28322 bp, 26 predicted proteins | sample LARL113metaG_FD_71366 | JGI IMG/M metagenome (GOLD analysis project Ga0070717, IMG submission 71366) | Corn, switchgrass and miscanthus rhizosphere microbial communities from Kellogg Biological Station, Michigan, USA - LAR L11-3 metaG | ecosystem: Host-associated > Plants > Roots > Rhizosphere ...
TTCCCTACGATCGAAACACCGAGGATCGTGCGGCCATCGCCACGAAAATCATGTCCGATCGGGGCGCGACACTTGTCCCGCCTTACGACGACCCCCTAATCATTGCCGGTCAGGGTACCATCGGAGCTGAGATCGTCGAGGACCTCGCAAAGCTGTCGCTAAAGCCCGAGGTGGTGGTCGTAGGTGCGTCGGGAGGTGGGTTGGCCGCAGGCATTTCGCTCGGGGTAAAGGCACGAGTGCCATCGGCGAAATTCTACGTCGTCGAGCCAGAAGGATTCGACGACACGCTACGCTCATTTGCCAGTGGCAAGCGCGAAGCAAACGCACGCATGAGCGGCACGATTTGCGATGCGCTGATGAGCAACACTCCGGGAGAACTGACCTTTCCGATTACGCGTGATCTTATCGGGCAGGGCGCGACAGTCACCGATGCAGAGGTTGCACGCGCGGTCCGCTATGCCTTCACCGAGCTAAAGCTCGTGGTTGAACCCGGAGGCGTAATCGGCCTGGCAGCGTTGCTCGCCGGAAAGATCGATGTGAAGGGCAAGATTGTTGTCGGGATCCTGTCCGGGGGCAACGTGGACGTGGATATGTTTGCGCGCCTGATCGCCGCGTGAATTGCGCTATGTAAATAATGCCAGCCGTTCGTCCTCAGACAACGACATGATCGATGACAGTGGACCGGCCGCTGGCGGGTTTGTGTCGACCGGCTTTCCTTCGCCCGACACTGGCTGATCCGAGCGCGCCACATCCTGCTCGGGCGGAGCTTCAATAAACGCCACTTCCGCCAATTCGGTGTCGCTGCGAACGAGTGAGATGGTCGGCGGGCTGGACGCGCCTGGCGATGGAATTGGCAATTCAGGTTGGTCGGGTACCGGCACGACGGCGAGATGAGTCCGCTCGGATTCTTCGGCTGGCTCGGCGGGTGCTTCCGATGCGGGTGGGGACGTCTCGACCTCTGGCGCGGCGCCGGCGCGAAGCGACCAGAGGATTCGCGAAATCCGGCTCTCGACCCTTGCGATTAAACTGGCAAGTGCCTCAGTTTTCGTTGCCAGAAGCAGTTCGTCGAGCTCACACTGGGCGGTGCCGATTTCGTCGAGCAGCTCACGCAGCTGTCGCTTGACCAAATCGGTTCCTTGCGGCGCCGGCTGCGCGACCATGACCGATTGGAGCTGCTCGATCGCCGCCAGCAATTGCTCGGTGTCGGCATTTCGGTTCCGCCGCGCATATTCAGCGAGGAAAGCGCGGCCGCGCTCGCTCGCCGAAAGCGTCTGGCAGAAAGCCTGGTAGTCGTCCTCGTCCGGCGTACCGGACAGCGCGCTCGCTTGCGCGGTGGTCTCGACCGGCATGGGCAATCCTTGCTCAGCCGTTTATCAATCATGCGAATTGATTCGGCCAGTGCATTGACGCCTGGCGGGTTCGACGGCCGGGCTGAAAAGCGAGTTTCTGCAATATGTTGCCCGAGGGCGAGACGAAGGAATTGCGGTCTGTCTTCCAGACCTTTGGGGGCTTTGTGCCGCGCCTGGCTGCGCTTTATGTGGCCTTGTTCATTCTACCCGGCATCCAGATGCCCTTTTTCCCCGTCTGGCTCAAAGCAAAGGACGTGGACGCCAGCCTGATCGGAATCATCCTGGCGGTGCCGATGGTCGCGCGCGTTCTGGCGATACCGGTGGTGGCCCGCGAAGCCGACCGACGCGATGCCGTCCGCGATGTCCTGATCCTTGCGAGCGTCGCGAGCGTTGCCGGCTACGTGCTTGTAGGACTCTCCACGAGCGCCATCGCCATCCTGATCACCTATACACTGACGTCCCTTTTTTACACGCCGCTGATGCCGCTGGCGGAAACTTACGCCCTCAAGGGCCTTGTGGCGCGGGGGCGGGCGTATGGACCGGTGCGGCTATGGGGCTCGTTCGCATTCATTTTCGGCAATCTTGCAGCCGGCCTGGCGTCGGATGTCATTCCCGCTCGCAATTTGATCTGGCTTATGGCAGCGGCGAGCGTTTTGATCGCTCTTGCCGCCTGGAAACTGCAGCCACTGTCTCTCAACGCGCCGGAGCATGTTGTACCGGACGTGACACGTCCGGCCTCGTTGTGCGACCCTGCGTTTGTCGCAGTGTTTGCAGGCGCGAGTCTCATTCAGGCGAGCCATGCGTTGTTTTACGGCTTTTCCGCGTTGCAATGGCACGCGGCGGGGTTCGACGGCACTTTCATCGCTGTGTTGTGGGCGCTGGGCGTCGCGGCCGAGATTGTGTTGTTTGCGGTGCAGGCCCGCCTGCCGCCCTTTTTCTCACCAACGACACTCTTGATGGTTGGCGCTGCGGCAGGCGTGTTGCGCTGGTTGGGAATGGCGACTGATCCCTCTGCGCTCGTGCTGCCTTGGTTGCAGTTGCTCCATGCACTGTCTTTCGGAGCTACTCATCTTGGGGCATTGATGTTTCTTGCGCAGAACGCACCGGCCGGGCAGGCGGCCACCGCGCAAGGATATCTGGCGATTGCTGCCGGTCTTGCGATGGCAGCCGCCACTGGAATTTCCGGCGTGCTATATCAGGACTTCGGCAGCAGAGCCTACGTGGCGATGGCGCTAGTGGCGTTCGCTGGAGGCACTTGCGGATTCGTAGCGCACCGGACGCGGCGTAATGCTACGGGCTGATCGGGCCTGATCGTGCGTGTCGCGATCGCAGCTTGCGACGATGCCATTGAGTTCGCTGCCCTGCATGAAGATCATTTTCCGCGACAAGCCGCCGTGGCGGAGAATCCAACGCCGGACCGATACCGGGTAGATGCTCCAAAGAGCCTGAGTGCCAAGCGGGCTGGTGATGGGCCGTCCATCGCGATCGGGCATCCACGCGGCGTGAAAGCCGAAGCGTGCGCGCGAGGTGGCGCATATGCGTTCGCGCGGGACCACACCGAGCACCAGCGTGCAGGCAGACAGGCAATTCCCGTCAACGATTACACGTTCGCCCGATGTTCGCACCGTTGCGAACGCGTCGAGATAGTGGCCAATCTGACCGCCGCGATCCTCCGAGATCCGCATCGTCGCGGACACCGATGTCGCGCTGAGCGCCACCACAGTGGCGCCGAAAAGCAAACCCCGAATTTGCATTTCCCCGTCCCTGTCGTCGCCCTGCCTCAAGCGGCGGTGCGATCTTGGAATCGAGTGTAAGCTAAGCCGAATAGGTGGCAATCGAAAAGCTTTTGTTTACCAAAAAAAATCGCTGGCGATGGTTTAGCGGCCACCGAATTTCGTGAACGGAATCAGATAGGTGCCGCAATACCGGTTGCAGCTTGGCCGAGCGAGAAGGTTCCATTCCAAAGTTTAGCCCCAAAGGGCCGGCGATGGCGGGTAGACCAGACTGTCGACGTAGCGCAGGCCGCCAGGACGATCCTTGCTGAGCAGAAGTGGTCCGTCGAGGTCTACAAAGGAGGCATTTTGCGCAAGTATAACTGCGGGTGCCATCGCCAGTGACGTTGCGACCATGCACCCGACCATGATGGTGAAGTTCCGCCGCTGAGCCTCGGCCATCATGGTCATCGCCTCGGTTAGTCCTCCGGCCTTGTCGAGTTTGAGGTTCAAGGCGTCGTACTTTCCCAGGAGCGCGGGAAACGAAGCACGATCGTGAACGCTTTCATCCGCGCAGACGGGAATCGGCCGTTTCATCCGGCCAAGCGCCTGATCTTTTCCCTGTGGCAACGGCTGTTCGATGAGGGTGACCCCGGCTTCGACACAAGCCGCGAAATTGGCGGCGAGATTGTCTTCGTTCCAGCCCTCGTTCGCGTCCACGATAAGAGTAGAGCGAGGCGCAGCGGCGCGAACCGCCGAAATCCGAGCCGGATCGCCCTCGGCCCCGAGTTTGATTTTTAGCAACGTCCGGCTGGCTGCGCCTTGCGCGGCTTTTGCCATCGCGTCGGGCGTGTCGAGAGAGATGGTGTAGGCCGTCGTGAGTTCGTGGGGGACAGGGCAGCCTGCGATTTGGTGGACTGGAACATCGCGTCGCTTGGCTTCGAGATCCCAGAACGCGCAATCAAGCGCATTGCGTGCCGCGCCTGGCGGCATCGAACTCTGCAATGCGAGGCGATCGAGACCCGCATTGAGCTTTGGCCGCATGGCATCGATCTGTGCCACAACGCTATCGACGCTTTCGCCAAAGCGGGCATAGGGCACGCATTCGCCACGGCCGCGGCACTCCCCATCGCTGAGTTCGGCGACGACGACGATTGCTTCGGTCTTGCTGCCCCGGCTGATGCCAAAGGAGCCGGCAATGGGCCAGCGTTCGACGGTGTGGGCAAGGGCAATAGGCGTGCTCACGGCGACATCCGGAAATCAGATTGCGCCGGGCGCGTCGCGATCAGTCGAAGCGACCCGCCGCGTGGGCCAACATGGTGTAGACCTTGCCGGTTTCGGACGTGAGATAGGTCCGTGCCACCACTTGTCCGCGATCGTCGCGTGAAACCTCGTCGAGCAACCGCTCGAATTCGTTGATGTAACGATCCACGGTCTGCTTGAACTCGCGGTCCGCGCGATACTTTTTCCGGATGTCGTCGAACGCCTGCTGACCCTGCAACGTATAAAGTCGGCGGGTAAAGACATTGCGTTCCCCACGCTTGTAGCGGTCCCAGAGGTCGGCCGCTGCGTCGTGGTCAATCATGCGCGCGATGTCGACGGAAAGGGAATCGAGCGACTCAATCGTATGCCGGGGCGACCTGTCCTCGCTACCTCGTGCGGTAGCCGGCTCACGCGTGCTCTCGCGTGGCAATTCTCGCTGCGGCTCGCCTTCCTCGCGCGATGCGCGGCTCAGCAGATCTGTGAGCCAGCCGCGACCGGGTGGAATTGGCGTTGGCGAGAGAGACGGCTGCTCGGTGCGGCGCGGCGCGAAGCCACCAGCCTCGGTGCGTGGCAAAGGACGCTGTTGCATCTCATTGCGCGTTGGCTGCGGCGTTTCGTTTCGCGGTGTGGGTTCGCTGCGCGGTGCGGGTTCGCGGCTGCTGACGACGGCAAGCGTCGACTCCTCGCGCGTCCGACGGACCGGCTCGACCGCATCGAGGCTGCGGCCGTGGCGGGCGACGATACGATTGAGTTCGGCCAGAGCTTCGATCTGGTCCACGATCACCCGGCGCATCTGCGCGGCATTCTCCGCCGTCTCCTGCGGCAGCTCGAACACCCCGCGACGCAGTTCGCCGCGCGTCGCCTCGAGTTCGCGCTGCATCTCCGCCGCCATCTGTTTCATGCCCTGGACAGCCTCGGCAAACCTTTCATTGGCGTTGCGGAAGAGGCTTTCGGTGTCGGTGGCTGTCTGTTCATAAAGCGAACGCATTGCTCCCGTCGCGCGCTCCCGCTCTTCCACGGCATTTTCGCGCACGCGTTCGTACTGTTCGCTGATGGCGCGGGTGCCCTCGGCGCTCGCCTCTGACACAAGACGCGCAACTTCGCGCGCGCGCGTTGAAGCGGCCTCGAGGGATTCATCGAGCAGACCGGAGAAGCGATTGAGCCGTTTCTCGAGGTCTTCGGTGCGGATATCGAGCGTGGCCACCAGCGAATCGAGCTGAACGCGACGCTCGTTAAGACGGTCGTCGGTGTGCTGATTGCTGTGGCCGATCAGGTCAACGGCCTTGGCGAGCTCGCGCCCGTGAACATCGAATTGACGGGCAAGTTGACCGAGATCATTGATGACCTGAGCCGTAATATCGCGGAAATTGGCGATGTTTCTCTCTACCCGCCCGGTGGCCTCACCAGTGGACTGGGTAATGTCCGTCATGGCGCTGACGAATTCGGACACGCGCAACATGAGCGTATTTTCGAGAGCGCTCATGTTCTCGTGGGCGCCACTGAGCACTTCCTGCAACATGATGTTGGCTTCGCGCAGCCGCTCGAACAGGGCGGTGGTGTCGGAGCGCAGAACCGTGTGCGTCTCCAGCATTTCCTTCACACTCGAGGTCGCGGTCTCTCTTGAGCGCGTAATTGCCTTCTGCGTGACATCGTTGAGTTCGGTCATCGTGCGGTTGACGGCGCTGGTCGCCGCCTCGCCCGCAGTATTGATCATGCGCGAAATTTCGGTGCTGTTGTCCATCATCGTGCGCGTAAAGGCGAAGCCGCGTTCTTCGATCGCCTTGACCGCGTGGTCGGTCGCGTTGGTCACTTCGCGCGTGAAATGGTCTGCCTTTTCGGTGATCGCGGACAGCACGCCGCCGCTCTTGTCGGACAGAACGGTGGTCATCTCGTTGGCACGCCGACTGACGGCGGTCGCGATCTCTTCGGCCTTGCCGACGAAGTTGCGCGCAACTTCCTCACTGACTCCGACGAGCGTGCGTTCCGCATCGCCTGCGCTTGCGCGAATCGCCTCGGTGGTCGACAGCGCGAGCTGACCGAGCGAGCGTTCCGCTTCGGCCGAATTAAGTTTTATGGCCTGGCTCAGTTGCTCGAGCCGCGCATTGAGCGCGTCGGCCGCGGCCTTGCTGCGCGTCTCGATCTGGCTCGTGACCGTTTCGGCGCGGCCGACCAAAAGCTCTTCGAATCGGCCGATACGGTTGTCGAGATTGTTGGCGACCTCAAGGGCACGGTCGCCCAGTGTCTTGTCCATCTCGCCGATCTTGACGCCGATCGCATCCGCAACCTCGACGCCGCGCGAATTGATGGTGCCGGCCACTTCACCGATACGCTGATCAAGTGCGCCGACCACTTCCTTGCCGCCTTCGGTCAAGGTCTTTGCGAGCTCGGTAACGCGTGTGCCGAGCAGCGTTTCGAATTGGGCGAGCCTCTGGTCGAGCGTGCTGGAAATGTCGCCAGTCCGCCCCATCACGCGCTGGTCGAACGTATCGAGATAATTGCGAAGAGCCTCTGCCACATCCTGGGTCCGCTGACCGAGCCGCCCGACCAATTCGCCGCCATAATTCTTAACGGTGTGGTCGAATTCGGTGATGTGGCGAGTGATAAGGTTGCCGAGGGTCGTGGCGTCTCTCGATATTTTTTCGCTGAGCTCCGTGCCACCCTGATTGAACATGGTCTCGAAGGCCTGCAGTCGCGCCGACAGCATTTCCTTGACCGCATCGCCGCGGCTGCCGAGCGTGGCCACCATCGACTCAGCGCTTTCGCGGAAAGTATCGGCTACAGCATTGCTGCGATCGGCCATTGTATCGTTGATGCGCGACCCGGTCTGCTCGAGCTTCGAAACGACATCGCCGCCACGCAGAGAAAGATCAAGAACGAGCGAATCCCCTGTGGAGCGCAGCGCCGTGTTCACTTCGTCGGCCCGGGAGGCAATTGAGTCCGCAAGGCGCGAACTGGTCTCGGCGATTGCGTCTGTGAATTGCTGCGAACGCGTCGCCATGGACTCGATGGTGACTGACGACTTTTCTGCGAAACCCTGTGCAACCTGATCGAGACGTGCGGTCATCATCTGCTGCAGACGCGCGGCAAGCTCGGAAAATTCGTCGTGCACATGCTCGGTTTTGAAGTTGAGGCTGGCGGAAAGACGGTCGCTTGCCGATGAAATTGCCGTGGTCGCCTGGTCGCTCGTGGTCTCAAGCCGCTCGAGCAGGGATGAGCCGCGCTCGCTGAGGGCGTCGATCATCGAATCGCCGGCGTGACCAAGCGCGAGCGTAATGTGTTCGCCTTTTTCCGTGAGCGAACGAGTAACGCGTTGCGCCACCTCGTTGACTTTATCGGCGACAAGATCGCCGACCGAGGTCACATCGTGCGCCAGATCGAGATGAACGCTCGCAATTGCATTGCGCACATGCTCAGCCTGGTTGACCAGGGTTTCGCGCTGATTGCTCAGCTCGGTGAGCAGATCCCGAATCCGGACTTCGTTGTCGTTATACGCGCGCTCGAGCGCGGACACCTCGTTATGCACGAGCGCCTCCAGTTCGGCGGCGCGCGCAAGGGCGCGCTCGACGCCGTCACCCATGGCCGCGACCTCGCGACGGATCGCCTGACCGACCGTGACAATCGACTCGTGCGCGATGGTCTCGGGTTGAGCAAGGCGCATCGCCACTTCGGCCATGGATTCCGCAATGACGCGCATGTCCTGCGCGCGGGTGAACATGTGCGCAAGCACGAAAAAGAAAAGTACCGGCACGACCAACACGGTGGCGAGCGCAACGATGGCGGCAAGGCCGATACCCGACGGCGCAAAAAGACCGCGCATCTCCGTGCCGTAGAGCGAGGCAATGGCGAGGCCGCCAACGACCCAGATGAAACCACCGACCGCGGCGGCGACATAAGGCGTGCGGGAGGAACGATGGCGCAGGGTTTGCAGGATCTGCCCAATACCGGCCCGGTCATCATTGGCGGCACGGCGTGGCGTGCTCTCACCGAGCGGCCAGGTTTGAGACGCATCCTGCGGAAAAAGTTCGGGGGTGGGGGGTACTGAGGGCGAAGTGGCCTCTTTGTCGGCTTCCGGACTGGCGCCAGTCTCCGGGGCGCGAACGTTCAGGGCCTCCTGAATGGCGGAAAGCGCCTCTTCGGTCGCGTCTTTTGACTTCTGGGGAATATTCGCCATTGCGGTTGTCGCCTCGCCATTACGCCGGACTTGTCGCCGCGGCCCGAACCGTAACGATAAACAGGGTCATGCCGCGGACACGGCACCGCAGTGCCGCAGACCCGCACGCTCCCCGAGTGATCGCCCAGTCATCATCCTATCGCCTTGGCAAACCGAAAGAAACTACGGTGGTAATGAGTTTTTCACTATCGTTAACCGTCTGCTAACCATAGCCAACACTGGGCTCTGGCCGTGTCCCGCTATCCACAGGGGACCGAATTGCGGCCATGGTGGGGCAGGGAAAAGGGCTGTCCGATTACACGGCCTTAACCACCCTTCCTTGTGGCCGACACAAGGCGCCTCGGGCGGGCCGCTTATTTACCTGGATTTGGTCCCGGTCAGGTCAAAGTCCCCGAAACAAATAAAGCGATCGGGAGGTGGGGATGATCCAGGCCGCTATCGAATTTGCGGAACATGACAGTGCGGTGCCCGCATATGCCGTGCTCGATCGTGCGCACCTTTCGCGCATGACCTTCAACGACCACAGCCTCGAACGGGAAGTCTTGCAGCTCTTCGAGCGGCAGGCCGAACTGTTGATGACCCGCATGCGCAACAGCGGGCCAGCTGCGGTTGCTACGCTCGCGCATACCCTGAAAGGATCCGCGGTCGGTATCGGTGCTGCCCGGGTCGCGCAGGCTGCGATCGCTGTCGAACAGGCTGCAAGCAGCGCCCCCGACGAGTGCCACGATGCGATCGACCAGCTCGCGCACGCCGTCGACGAGGTACGGGCCGAGATCGTTGCGATGCAGTGCCAGCGATGACAGGGGATGGCTTCCCGCCGAAAATGACTATATAGAGGCGCGCGTCATCTGAGACGAAGTTATTCCTGCTATCCTTCCGAATGCCAAAGATCACCTTTAACGACTCCAGCGGTGCGGGCCGCACGATCGAAGCCGAACTTGGCTCGACCGTCATGGAAACCGCGATCCGCAACAATGTCCCGGGTATTGAGGCTGAGTGTGGCGGCGCCTGCGCCTGCGCCACTTGCCACGTCTATGTCGATGAGGCCTGGCGCGAGAAGGTCGGCGGTCCATCTCCAATGGAAGAGGACATGCTCGACTTCGGGTACGACGTTCGCCCGAATTCCCGGTTGTCCTGTCAGATCAAAGTCACCGAAGATCTCGATGGGCTTGTGGTGACGACACCGGACAAGCAGGCGTAGGCTGCGCGGGTGCGGAACCGGGCGGGGCCCGTGGTTCTTAACAAGCCAGTACAGAGAGTGTCGGTGACGTCGATCAGCACAACGTGTTGCATTGTTGGCGGCGGACCCGCCGGGATGATGCTTGGCTTCCTGCTGGCGCGAGCTGGTGTTGCCGTCATCGTGGCGGAAAAGCACCCTGACTTCCTGCGCGATTTCCGAGGCGACACCGTTCATCCATCGACGCTGGAGATGATGCATGAGCTCGGCTTGCTCGATGAATTTCTCAAGCTGCCGCATTCAATCGTTAAGCAGATAACTCTGCAGATCGGCGAGGATCGCGTCGTGGTCGGTCATTTCGACCACCTGCCTGTTCGTTGCAAATTCATTGCGTTGATGCCGCAGTGGGACTTTCTCAATTTTCTTGCGGATCACGGCAAGGGCTATCGGACATTCGATCTGCGGATGCAAACCGAAGCGATCGGGTTGATCGAAGAGAACGGGCGCGTTGTCGGTGTCCAAACGAAGACCCCGGACGGTGAACTTCAAATACGCGCCGATCTGATTGTCGGATGTGACGGCCGCCATTCCACCATTCGTGCGAAAGCCGGTCTCGAAAGCGATGACTATGGAGCGCCAATGGACGTGTTGTGGTTTCGCCTGTCGCGCAAACCGAGCGATTCCGAAGAAACATTCGGCCATATCGAAGGTGGGCGCATGATGGTGATGCTCAATCGCAACGATTACTGGCAATGCGCCTATGTCATTCCCAAAGGCAGTGCCGATGACGTACGACGCGCCGGGCTGGACAAGTTTCGCGAGGTGGTCGGCGAGATGTCTCCGTTTGTGCAAGACCGGCTCGGTGAAATCGAAAGCTGGGACTCAGTCAAGCTGTTGACTGTCGCGGTGGATCGACTGCGTCGCTGGTGCCGGCCGGGATTGCTGTGCATAGGCGATGCGGCACACGCAATGTCTCCAATTGGTGGCGTGGGTATCAATCTCGCCGTGCAGGATGCGGTGGCCGCAGCAAATATCCTCGCGGAGCCTCTGCGGCGTGGATCTGTATCCATTGAAACGCTAGAGCGAGTGCAGCGGCGGCGCGAATTTCCCACCCGCTTCACCCAGCGCCTGCAGATAGTGCTGCAAAACAATATTATCGGCCCTGCCTTGGGAGGCCGACGGCCTAAGGCGCCACTCTTCATGAAGATGCTTCAATGGCCGCTTTTGCGCCGGATTCCCGGTCGCCTTCTCGCGCTTGGAATAAGGCCAGAGCATATCCGCACGCCGGAAATCAAAATCCCGACGCGCGATGTCCCGGCTTAGGGTTTCATCCCCGCCGGCGCGACCTGCGATGCTTTGAGCCCCATTTCATCGAGCGCCTTGCGTACAAGACCGGACGCTTTTGCTTCTTCGATGAAATCACTCACATAAGCCAGCGCGGCGGGCTTTCCCTTGGGTACGCACACGGCCGTGCTCGAATTGAGAAATGCATCTTCGAGGATTCGGGAGCCGGCGATCTTTCCGGCCAGGCCGGACAGAGATTCACGCGAAAGCGCAATCGCCTCGATCCTGCCGTCGTTCATCGCGGTCACAGCCGCGTCGACGCCGGCAAAATCAATATGGGCTGCGTTGGGTGTCGCCCTCTTGGCGGCTCGAAAGGTAGCGGTGTTTGCGACGCCGCCAATACCCACTCCTTTGGCATCGGCATCCTTCACCGAACTGATCTTTGACGCGGCTGCGACCAGGAAGGTGCTCTGTAACAGATGATACGCGTTGCCGAATGCGACGAACTTCTTGCGTTCATCGTCGACCGGAAGGAAGGCAACATCCCAGCGATTAGCGTCTGCAGAATTCTGAATCTCGCCGGACGCCTGATGCGGAATGATCTCAATCGGCACACCAAGTTTTGCGGAAAGTGCGCGGCCGAGTGTGACGGCAACTCCTCGATAGCTGTCGCCATCTTTGATGGCGAATTGGGCGGAGGGGGCAGGTGCGACCGCAATGGCAAGCCGTAATTTTCCGGTCGGAGCCAGCTCTTTCAATACTGCTTGATCTGCCATCGGGTAACTCCAAAAACAACGGGCGGCGCGGTGCGCCACCCGTCCTCGGATAGCACGTCGGAACTACGGTTTCATCCCGGCCGGAGCCACCTGCGAGTTTTTCAGGTCCATGTCATCAAATGCCTTTCGCACAAGCCCAGACGCCTTGGCCTCCTCGATGAATTGGCTCACATAGGCAAGCGCTTCCGGTTTTCCCCTTGGCACCGCAATAGCGGTCGACGAGTTCAGAAACCCGCCGTCAAGAATGCGCGACCCGGGAATTTTTGCGGCTAGTCCGGAAAGGGACTCACGCGAAAGCGCAATGCAATCAATTTCACCTGCTTTCATGGCGGCGACCGCGGCGTCAACACCCGGTACCGTAACAAAGGTCGCTTTCGGGGCGCTTCGCTGGGCAGCCCGAAAGGTCGCGGTATTCGCGACACCGCCTATCCGCACTCCCGGCTCGTTGACCTCGTCGATTTTCCCAATCTTTGCGCCGGGCGCCACAAGATAGGTGCTTTGCAGCAGGTGATACGCGTTGCCGAAGTCGACGAATTTTTTCCGCTCCTCGTCGACCGGCATGAATGTGACATCCCAGCGATTGGCGTCTGCAGAATTCTGGATCTCGCCCGATGCCAGATGCGGGACGAACTCGACCGGAACGCCGAGTTTTTTCGCCATCGCTGCTCCCAGTTCCACGGTCACTCCTCGATATTGGCCGGTCGCTTCGTCCTTGATGGCATAAAGCGCGGACGGCGCGGGGGCGACCGCGATCGCAACACGCAACTTTCCGGTGGGAGCGAGTTCTTTCACCACGTCAGCCTTGGCGGGCAGGCCACAGGCAAGAGCCATGATGAAACCGATAGCGACGCGATCGGCGATTAACATTGAACCTCTTCTGAAATCTGCGGAGCGCCCCGGGAGGGGCGCTCCATGTTTCGTGCTCAGATCGCGTGCGTCATGACAGCCTTGACCTTGGCCGGGGTGAACGGGATCGAACGCAAGCGCACGCCCGTTGCATCGAATACAGCGTTGGCGATTGCCGAGGGGATAACCGCCGCGCTCGGCTCACCCGCTCCCCAAGGCTTTTCCGTCGGCCGGTCGATCAACTCGATCACGATTTCCGGTACCTGCGGGAAAGTGAGGATCGGGTAGCTTGCCCAGTCGAGGCTGGTCACCTGCGAGCGATCGAAGGTGACTTCCTCGATCAACGTGCGACTTACGGTCTGGATCACATTGCCTTCGATCTGGTTCTTGAGGCCGTCGGGATTGATGACCTGACCGCAATCGTGGACGACCGTGAACTTCGGAACACGGATCACGCCCGTCGCACGGTCCACCTCGACTTCGGCGACGGCGCCGATGTAGGTGCGTACCAGCTCGTACTTCACATACGAGACGCCGCGCCCTTTTGCGAGATTGCCGCTGCCCGGTTTTTGCGGGGAGGGCCGGCTATCCCACTTTGCCAAAGTGGCCAACCGTTCGAGCAATTCGAGTCCCCGCTTGTCGTCGAGATACTTCCGACGAAATTCGAGCGGGTCCATTCCGGCCGCTGCCGCGAGTTCGTCCATGAAGCATTCGTTGGCGTAAGTATTTTGCATGCGTCCGGGCGTTCTGATCCAGGACGGCCGGAACGGTGTTGTCTCGAGCCGTTTGCAGACGGCCTTTGTATTGGCGAATTTGTACGGGATCGCCGAATTCTGGAACACATTGCCCGGTGCGATATGGTCGCCGGCCGGCATGCCGGAGAGCGTCGCCGCCACCAGCGGCACGAAGAAACCGCCAGGCGTCTGCTGCGGCATGTAGAAGTCACCTTCCCAAGCCGTCACATTACCCTGTGCGTCCATTGCTGCGCGCATATCCATCAGTGTTGGCGGGCCCTTTGGATCCCAACCGTGCTCGTCAGCACGCGACCATTGCACGCGCACCGGCTTGCCGACGATCTTGGCGAGCAGGGCGGCGTCCGCAGCCGCATCTTCGTGGCCGTTGCGTCCGTAGCAGCCGGACCCCTCGACGTAGATGCAACGCACCTTTTCCGGCGGCAACGAAAACATCTGTGCCAATTGTTTGCGCAGATTGTGGGTCGCCTGCGACGCCGACCATGACGTCAACGCACCGTCCTTGAATTCCGCGATGGCGCACGACGGACCGATTGAGCCGTGCGTGTGAATGGCGAAGTCGTATGTCGCATTGATCTTCTTCACCCCGTCAGCGGCCATCGCCGCGGCCGTGTCGCCGGTCTTTCCGTACTCTTCGAGCTTTGCCACCTTGCTGTTGCGGACGTAATCCCAAAGTTTTGCCTGCTCCGGCAACGTTTCGGATTTAGACCAGGTGGCCTTAAGCGCGGTTGCGCCACGGATCGCATCCCATTCATTGGAAGCGACGATGGCCAGGAAATTGCCCTCCCGCACGATTTTGACAACACCCGGGATTTTCTTGACCGCACTGTCATCCACGCTCTCAAGCTTGGCGCCGATCGCAGGCGGCCGCACCACGCGCCCATGCAACATGCCGGGTAACTTGAAGTCCTGCATGTAGGTAAAGCGGCCTGTGACCTTGTCGGGAATATCGACCCGCGGTTGCGACTTGCCGACGACCTTGTAGTCCTTCGGAGCCTTTTCCTTCACCGGCTGCTTTGGATCGAGCGTAACAGCGAAGGTCTTGCCGCCGATCAGTTCACCGTAACTGACCTTCTTCCCGCCGCCGGACACCACACCATCCGTGATGGTCAGTTGATCGGTTCCGAGCTTTTTCCCGGCTTCCGTCATTAGCGCCTGGCGAGCGGCAGCTGCCGCTTGCCGAAGTTGCACGCCGCCTACCTGGACGGTGAGACTGCCCCAGGTTGTGCCTTGGTCAGGTGTCAGCGATGTATCGCCTTGGACGAGTTCAATTCGGCTTGTCGGAATGTCCAACTCTTCGGCCACGATCTGACGCAGTGCCGTGGTGATGCCGGTCCCGAGATCAACCTTGCCGGAATAGACGGTTACATTGCCCGCCTTGTCGATCGCGAGAAACGAGTCCACTTCGGTCAATGTGACGGGCTTTGCCATCCCTTGCGCTTTGGCGCTGCCGATTGAGCCGCGCAGCGAAAAGCTGACGACAAGAGCGCCGGAGCCGAGCAGGGCAGCGCGCCGTGATAACTGGATGTTCATGCGTGCCTCCCTTATGCCTGAGCCGAAGCGCGTTTGACCGCGCGCACGATGCGTGCGTGTGTGCCACAACGACAGAGATTGTTCGCGAGTGCATTCTTGATGTCGGCTTCGCTGGGCTTTTTGTTCTTTGCGAGCAAAGCCGCCGACTCCATGATCATGCCGTTGATGCAGTAGCCGCATTGCGCAGCCTGCTCATCAATGAAAGCTTTCTGTACGGGATGCGGCTTTTGCGGCGAGCCGAGCCCTTCGAGCGTTACCACCTTCTGCTTGTCGGTCACGGTATCAATTGGAGTGACGCAAGACCGCACAGCGGTGCCGTCAATGTGGACAGTGCAAGCACCGCACTGACCAAGTCCGCAACCGAAGCGCGGGCCATGCAGCCCGAGATTGTCGCGCAACGCATAGAGCAGCGGCATCTGCGGATCGTCGTAAGAAATCGACACGCGTTTGCCATTCACATTGAGTGATTTTTTAGCCATGGACATCTCCCTCCGCGCTCGTCAGCGTGGATTGTTGTGTCGCGGACTTACGGTCCGCATTAAGCCATTGATAAACCTAAGTGTTCTGTCTTAGAAGTCTACCGACGGCTTTGCTAAAGGCTTATCGCGCGGTGGCCTGGATCTTATGCTGCGGGCCGCGCCCGGCCTTAGCGAGGGGGATCATTGCGCCGTCGACCTGATCGATCAACTGCCCGCGTGCGGTGCAACTGGTTATGTCCGCTTTGAGCCAATAACAGACATTGGGTCTGTAGGAACTTTAAGATCGGGCGGCACTTAACCTGCTGGCCCTCTTGTGTCCACACTCTGTGGGTGTGCGTTGTGCCAGGGCTTTAATGGAACGATCCGACCGAAACATTGCGTCTTTAACGGACGAAGGACGTTACCGCCTCCTCGTCGAGGCCGTGACGGACTACGCCATCTACATGCTGGACGCTTCTGGGATTGTGACGACGTGGAATCCAGGAGCACAGCGGTTCAAGGGCTATGCAGCGAACGAGATTATTGGCCAGCACTTTTCACGCTTTTACACTGAGGACGACAGAAAGACAGGGCTGCCCAGCCGAGCTCTGGAGACCGCAGAGCGTGAAGGAAAATTTGAGGCCGAAGGTTGGCGCGTTCGCAAGGATGGGTCACGTTTCTGGGCCTACGTCGTCATCGATCCAATCCGCGATCGGTCCGGGCAGATCATCGGCTTTGCGAAGATCACCCGCGACCTGACCGAGCGGAAAGCCGCCGAACAGGTGCTGCACCGAAGTGAGGAGCAGTTTCGATTGCTCGTGCAGGGCGTCAGCGACTACGCCATTTATCTGCTCGACTTGGAAGGGAATATCACAAGCTGGAATCTTGGTGCGCAGCGGATCAAAGGGTACTTCGCAAACGAAATCATCGGGCAGCACTTTTCGCGTTTCTACACAGACGAGGACCGAGCGGCAGGCCTTCCGCAACTGGCGCTTGAGACCGTCCGGAATCACGGACGCTTCGAAAAAGAGGCTTGGCGCGTTCGCAAGGACGGATCGCGGTTTTGGGCTCATGTCATTATTGATCCCATCCGTGATGACCAAGGAAACGCTATCGGCTACGCCAAGATCACCCGCGACATAAGCGAGCGCAGGAAGGCCGAGGAGGAACTGCAAAAGGCGCGGGAGTTCTCCCTACAAGCACAAAAGCTCGAAGCAATCGGTCAACTTACCGGCGGCATCGCCCACGACTTCAACAACTTGCTGATGGCGGTACTTGGCAGTCTCGAACTCCTGCGCAAACGCTTGTCAGATGACCCCAAAAGCATCGCATTGCTCGAAAATGCCGCCCAGGGTGCACAACGGGGCACAACCTTGACAAAGCGGATGCTTGCCTTCGCGCGAAACTATGAAATGAAGAAGGAAGCGATCGATATTCCCACGCTCGTGCACGGCATGAAAGAACTGGTCGAGCGATCTATGGGGCCGTCGTTCAACATGGAAATCCGTTTCCCGCTTTCGCTTAACCCGGTCGAGGCGGACGCCAATCAGTTGGAACTGGCGCTCCTCAATCTCAGTCTGAACGCCCGCGATGCAATGGCCGATGGCGGCGACATCATATTGGCGGCGCGGGAAGAAAACATATCTGCTGGTCACCGGAGTGGACTGAAGGCTGGTCGTTATATTCGACTCAGCGTGACCGACACCGGCGAAGGTATGGATCAAGAGACGCTGCTCAAAGCGACCGAGCCGTTCTTCACCACCAAGGGGGTCGGCAAAGGCACTGGCCTCGGGCTCTCAATGGTCCATGGCTTTGCAGAGCAAAGCGGCGGACGCCTCATCCTGCACAGTCAGAAAGGCGCAGGTACGACAGCCGAGCTTTTGCTTCCGGTTGCAAAAACTTCGGAGAAACCAATTCCTGCCACGCCAGCGCCACCAGCGAAGGCACTTCGGCCCCTCACAATTTTGGCCGTAGATGACGATGCCCTCGTTCTCATGAACACCGTCCATATGCTGGAAGACCTAGGGCATACGGTGTTTGAGGCCTATTCGGGTTACGAAGCCCTGGAAATTTTAAAACGTGAGGACGGCATTGATCTTGTCGTTACCGATCAGGCGATGCCAAAAATGACCGGGACCGAACTCGCGAAAATTATCAAACGCGAATGGCCCGACATACCCGTTCTCCTTGCAACCGGCTATGCCGACAGGGTGCGAGGCGACGACGTCGGCTTGCCGAAGCTTACGAAGCCTTACATGCAGCGCGAGCTCGCGGAGGCAATAGTGCGCATGAACCCACCGCGCCGGAAGGGCGACCGGGTGGTCCGACTCCGAAACGGACCCACGGTCTAAACCACAACCAACTTGCTTGCTTTTATTTGAGCGCTGGCGCTTCGTTTTCTCTTGACGGCTGACGTCTCTCCAAAGCGTGTGGTCCCGTCAAATACAGACCATCCCATGGACGCTTGGCCTCTTCCGGGGTTTCGCGTTTTTCGCGATCCGCTTTGAGGGTATCCATTGTTACGGGGCTTTGAGCGGGCGCATGCTGCAAAAAGGGCGGCAGCTCGACAAGGAACACCATCAACACGAAAAGAACAGGTGCGCGAGGCATTCGTCTTACTCGACCAAATTTTATCAACTCGGGAACCTCATCTTGGATTTCGCTCAGAAACAACTTGATCGCTTTGTTGCCGGCGCAATCAGGGTGGTCCGTCATCGATCTCTCAGAAAGAACACCATCTAGACGGATGGAAACGGCCGTAATGCCGGACGGGCTTCCGCCTTCCTTTTTGCATCCTGCAGCTTCTTTTTGTCAGGAGGAATGAGCCCTTCGCGCTGTGCCTTCTTGCGCGCCAGCTTGCGCGCGCGCCGGACCGCCTCGGACTTTTCCCGGGTTTTGCGTTCCGAAGGCTTTTCATAGGAGCGCCGCTGCTTCATTTCCCGAAATATGCCTTCGCGCTGCATTTTCTTTTTCAAAACACGGAGAGCCTGATCGACATTGTTGTCGCGCACAAAAATCCGCAATTGATGTTCCTTTATTTAGGGGAGCAGCACGGTCGACGAAAGCAATTCGATCTGGACTTTCGGGGCCGCACTGTAAAAAGCCAGCGAGAAGATCACGCGGGTGCAAGAGTGAGTTGGAATTCCTCAGCGGTGCGCTCGAACGCTTCCGCCGAGTTCTTGATTCGGTAGACGACCTTGTTGTCTCTCTCTACCGGCACCAATCGAACGATCTTATATTCACCACGCGCAGCGTTGTACTGGAGCGCGCCTTCGAAATAGACGACTTGGCCAATTGAATATCTATGCATCATTGGCCGGAAAACCGTCGGCGATTCGGCCCCAAGTCTCAGCGATGTGTTGCAGCATGATACGCTGCGATTGCGACACCGGTTGTTCCGCGAGAGATAGGCACTCTTTCGCCTTGGCCCGGCAAAGAGCGGCCGTGAAATGCTCGGACTCAATCGGAGACATGGAAGCCATTCCGCTTTGTCCGTTCGTATCAGCAGAAGACGCCAGCGTTTTCGCGCTGGCGCTGTTTTCAAAAACGGAAATTAGACCGCTTGCAGATTTGCGGCAGCCGATTTTCCGTTACGCGGATCAGCCTGCACATCGAACGAAAGCTTCTGACCCTCGTTGAGATTGTGCATACCGGCACGCTCGACCGCCGAGATGTGAACAAACACATCGGGGCCGCCGTCGTCTTGAACGATAAAACCGAAGCCCTTTTGGGCATTGAAGAACTTAACGATACCTGTGGCCATTAGTGGCCTCCTATTTAGACGCGCAAAGGCGTTATTCCCCCTGCAAACCATTTGCATGGGTTCTCATATCCGGGATTTTGCGTGTCTTTGGAGGGGCCCGTAAGAGCCGAAACTGCAAGTGCAGGCGCAACCTCGAACATCATCTATATAACGACATCGGACTTATATTGCAATGATCTTGGTATGTTCGCCTTGGGTGATTAGAGGCCGGTTCGCGACGCAAACGACATGGTGAATAGCCTGTACCGGCAAACATGAAACGCTTCACCATTGCGATGTGGCGATCACTTTCTTGTCCCCGCGTCCATGTTCGAGCGACGCTTTCAAAACGAAACTCACCCAAGAAACAACCTCTAGGGCGGCGGATATTCGCTCAGCAAGAGCTGCAGCGCCTTGTTTCCGGCACGGGTGGCTTCTCCCACGGTCGCAAAAAACTCCACGGATTTGTCAATCGGACTCTCGCGGCCGGCGCGATAAATCTCCCAACGCCATGGCTTGGGTGGATTTGCCCGGTTCTTCACAACGACAGAAAAGTCATCGTGCTCCCACATTGACAACTTTCATCCCCAAAGTGCGATCAGAGACGGGGCCGCACTGCTGGTAAAGCGATTGCAGCGCAGCCCCGCCGATGAGGAACCTCCGCGCTCCCTCGAACAGCGGTGACTCGACCCACCCTCACGGTCATTGCACGTCCGTCATGGAAGTACCATGCCAGCGCTTGAGCGCCACTTTGAAAAATGGACTCTCGGCCATTTTCAGCGCAGAGTTCTGGATCACCGACTGCGGCTCTGCCCAGGCGTCGGTGGCTGAGAGACTTGCGCTCCCGCCTGTGAAAACAGCGGGAGGCTCCATGGGTCTATCAGCTTCCATCCTCGACACGTTAAAGCTCGACCCCCCAGAGTGTCCCCATTGTGGGACTTCAGATGCGGCTTGCCCAGATCACACCCGCCAAGCCCGATCACGACAAGCGCATGTTTGAGTGCCGAGTGCGATCACTCGCTCACGGAGACCGTGAGATACATGTAGCGGTCAGACCGGCCTAAGAGGGGCTTAGTGCTGCTCCTAAACTTTCCCAAAGGTGAGCGATGTTTTCGAGCACCATGCGGTGAGGAAGTCTCACACTATCGCCGTCTGCTATCGCGCGACACTCGCGCGCCTTTTTAGCGCACATCTCTACCGATAACTTTTCCGCGCCCGATTCCGTCATTCCCGTTTCGTTTCTAGTTCCTTGATTACGGATTCGACGTTCCCGCCTACTTTGCCCACGGCGGCCTCCACTTCCTTTGCCGATCTGCCGAGCCGCTTTCGCCACTGACGTATGGAAACTTTGCTCGAAACATCAACACAATTCCGGGACAGCTTGGGCGTGGAACCAATCATGGATTGTCCTTTCTGGGTCACCAATCCAAGTCACGGGGAGTCGTTTGAGTTCCGATAGTTCTGAAAGGGGCAGGGGCTATTCCGCCAATTTCATGCATGCGGATCAACTGTCGGCGTTTTCGTCTGCGGTCGTGGAGTACTCACGGGGTGCAAGTCTATTCCAAATCGGCATCAGTGCTGGTCGTTCCTTCGCTGGTTGGCCTTGACGGTGCCTGGGCCAGGGGCCAATCCTCACGCTATTGCCTCTGAGAGAACTGCGAGAGAAGCAGGCTTATGTTCGTCACTTTCTTTCAGGAACTGAAACAGGCGGGCGTGCCTGTGACGCTGCGTGAATATCTGACGCTGATGCAGGCAATGGACGCCGATCTCGCTTCGCGAAAAGTCGAGGATTTTTATTTTCTCTCCCGCGCGACGCTGGTGAAGGACGAGCGCAACCTGGACAAATTCGACCGCGTTTTTGGCCATGTCTTCAAAGGGCTGGAAACGCTTGACGATGCGGTCGAAGCCGACATTCCCTCCGAATGGTTGAAAAAACTCGCGGAGAAATATCTGACAGAGGAAGAAAAGAAGCAGATCGAGGCGATGGGGGGGCTCGACAAGTTGCTGGAGACGCTGCGCAAGCGGCTGGCCGAACAGAAGCGTCGCCACCAGGGCGGCTCCAAATGGATCGGAACGGCCGGTACCTCTCCCTACGGCGCGTATGGATACAACCCGGAGGGCGTTCGCATTGGTCAGGATGGCAACCGAAATTTTCGTGCGGTCAAAGTTTGGGACAAGCGCGAGTTCAAGGATCTCGATGACGAGGTTGAACTCGGCACGCGCAATATAAAACTTGCACTGCGCCGTTTGCGAAAATTCGCGCGAACTGGCGCTCCCGAGGAACTCGATCTCGACGGCACCATCAGGGGTACAGCGCACAAAGGATATCTCGATATTCTGATGCGTCCAGAGCGCCACAATGCGGTGAAGGTTCTTCTGTTCTTCGATATCGGCGGCTCGATGGACTGGCACATCAAGTCGACCGAGGAATTGTTCTCCGCCGCACGTTCCGAGTTCAAGCACATGGAGTATTTCTATTTCCACAACTGTCTCTATGAGCGCGTGTGGAAGGAAAACCGCCGCCGGTTTCAGGCAACGACGCCGACGTGGGACGTGCTGCACACCTATCCGCACGACTACAAAGTGATCTTTGTCGGTGATGCATCGATGTCGCCATACGAAATCGCGGCACCGGGAGGCTCGGTGGAGCACTACAACGATGAGCCCGGTTCAGTCTGGCTTGAGCGTGTGACGCGTACGTACCCAGCGTGTGTCTGGCTCAATCCAGTCCCCGAAAAGGAATGGACGTACACTCATTCGGTCGGCATGATTCATCAGCTCATGGCGGGACGCATGTATCCGCTGACGCTTGACGGGCTCGATCGGGCGACTCGTGAGCTTGGCCGTTGATGCAATGTGTCACTTTTAGTGAGTGGGAACCCACTCATCGTCTGCCTTGACGTAAGACCTTTTGACGGCGGCCCAGGCAATCATGTGCGCCCGTTTCTCGCGATCGAATTCTCCGGCGTGTGCCGCGTAAGCGTGATTGAACGCCTCGCGGTAAATATCTTGGGCGTGTTCGGGCAGATATTTTCGGACACGCGTTGGTAAGTCGGCATTTACTCGATACGGCATCGCACCAAACACAGGAGCAGTTTGCTCCTGTGGTAAAGCGATAGGGACTGTAAAGAGTTCCTTCTGCGCGTACGGAATTGCGAAAGTGCTACTTGATTTCGCGACCGTCGGGCGGCTTGCCGATCACGCCAAATTCCTCGGACTTGGCGCCAAATGCGGCGGCCTGGAACCCTTCGGCGGCGAGACCGCGTTTGAGAAGTTCGCGAATTGCCGCAGCCCGGCTCGGCATCCGTTTTCTGAAGCGGAAATCATCCAGGACCGTAAGCTCTTCGCCTGACAACATGATTTGAAGACGTTCACCGCGGTTTGAACCGTTGGTCATGGTACCCCTCGCATGACTGTTCGATACTCAATATGAGTAATCTACTCATACCCATCAAATATTGCAAGTAGCAAAGAAACTGTCCATTGAGTAAAAGATTCCAATGAGGAAATGACGGTATTCACGGGGCTTTTGGCCCTTTTTGCCAATTTTGGTTGCAAAGAATCAGAATTGACGCGTTGTGGCTGTGCCCTAACGTGAGGGCATGAAACACGTCGATGATCTGAAAGAGACGAAAAGCTTGGCGCCGCTTCTTTGCAGCCGTTGCGGCAACTTGATGCGATTGGTCGGTAGCGAGCCTCACCCGATCGAGGCCAAGACCGATCTCCTCACTTACAGTTGCACCGCTTGCGAGGACCTCCTGGTACTGCCGGTCCAAATCTCGGCAACAGGCAACGATTAAGCCTGATCACGCGCGAGACCGCGCAGAGCGGTTGTGCCCCTAAAATCGTCGTTTATGCGGCGTTTGCCGGTCGCAGTCGCGCAGGATCGTCAGGGGCGGCCTGCTCGCGTTGCAGGGCCATCGCCTCGCGCATCAGCCGGGCGAAATCTTTTCGGGCAGTCTCAAGTGCTCCTTCCACCACCGAGCACTGCATTTGCTCGCGGCGCAGAGATGCACTGAGCTCCTCGATTCTCTGACCTGACACCTCTTTTTCAGCCGCGCGCGCTGCCTCCAGTGCCGCAATTTGTTCGTTGAGCGCAGTGATGGTGTCCTCAGCACGTGTCAGCGCTGCCTCCTTGGCGGTAAAGGCGCGGGTGAGGGCAGCGCTGCGCTCCATCAGAGTGGCGCGTGCATGGTCGACTTCCTTGAATTCAGACTCGCGTTGAATGCGCTCTTTTTCCAGATCGGCGATCCGCGTCTGGAGGGCGTCGCGTTCGAGCGCGAGCTCGCCAGCGCGCCTGTCGGCGGTGCGGATCTCGTCGGCGCGGCCAAGCAAATGCTCGCGCGCTTCGCCAAGAAGCTTTTCGCTCGCTGCTGCCCGTGCCTGCAGAGCATCGAAACGCATGCGCTGGGTGGTAACTTCGTGCTCGTGACGTTCCTTGGCCTCCTCGAGCGCGCCCGCTATCCGAATCCGCTCGCTGCTCAACTCGGCGAAATTGCCTTCGACGTGACGCAACCGGCCATGCGTCGCGGTCAAGCTCGCTTCGGTTTCCGCGAGCTTGCGCGAAACGCGGGCCGCGTCCGTGCTGATCTTGTCGAGTGAGATTTGCTGCGCCCGCTTTTCGTCTTCGATCATCAGAATTCGCTGGCGAGCCCCGTTGATCTCAGACTCAAGTGCCGCCACGCGTTTGTCGGAGGTTGTGAGTCGTTCGTCCAGACGGCGATTTTCCTCGCGTAATGCCTTGCTTTCGCCGGTCTCCTGCGCAAGTCGTGCTTCCAGATCGACGATCTGTGCGCGCCGGGCGGCAATGTCGATGGCGATCTCGGCCTTTGTTGCCTCAAGGGTTCGCAGCAGGTTTTGGGTGGTGGTGAGCTCCTGCCGTAAGGCCTGACACTCTTTCTGGGAAAAAGATGCCTTCTTCTCAAGTTCGGCGACCTCATTGCGCAGCTTGCCATAGGCCGTGCGCGTGTTGCTGAGCACCGTCTGGAGGCTGATCTTTTCGGACTTTTCAGCTTCGAAGGCCCGCAGCGCCTTGCTGACCGGGTCGACAAGCTTGCCGACCGCGCTCTTGATGGCGTCGAGCTCGCCGATCTTGGCGTTGGCGTCGAGCAGAAGATTGCGCAGCGACTCGTTCTCGCCACCCAACTGCGCGCCAAGCGCAGAAAACAGCTCTTCGTCAAGTTCAAGGGAGTTGTCCGGCGGCGCGATGTTATTCGCCACGGGCTCAGCCGGTTTGTCTTCGTAGAGTCCGGCCTTGCGGGCGAAAAGGCCCCCAAATTTGCTCATCGCGATCCCCCTAACGCCGATTCGCCCGGCCGAAGCGACGCCGAATCACCTGTTAACCGATCCTAACGGAATCTGAATTTCTGTGGGTAAATAAAGGGTTAATGGGCGGGCGGCCTTGCCCGAAAGCTCTTGTTTTTCAGGGGTTTGATTCGCGGTCGCCGGGTGAAGCGCAACGAGAATGGCGGTATCGAAAGTTAAATGCGCGCGTTGATGAACAGGCCTTCGCAAAGCCGAAAGGTGAAATCCGCTCCCGTCTCTTTCGGGTCGAGGGTCGCTTTAACGTCCGACGTCACCTGAGTGAGCATCGCTCGCAACAGAGCCTGCATGGTTGCGTCATAGCGGGCGGCCCAACTCTTGAATTCCATTGTCTTGTAAATCTGCTCTTCGTGGGTTGTCCGAAAACCCGCAACGCCAAGGGCGCTACGCCACTCTTCCATGGTCCAGGCGCGCAAGTGGCTCGGATCACGCAGGCGCTCAAATGCATTGACGTAGTCGCCGACGCTTCCTGGTGGAACGACGTTGTCGACCAAGGCGAAAAGACCGCCGGGCTTGAGAACGCGATGCACCTCGGCGAGGAATTCAGGTATCGAATCGAAGTGATGCGGTGCGATCCGGCAGGTGACGAGGTCGAAGCTCCCATCTTCGAACGGAAGTGCCTCGGCCTTGGCGTATGCAGTACGAATGTTGGCGAGGCCGCGCTTGCCTGCTTCGCCCTTCACCATGTCGAGCATTTCCTGAGTAATATCGGTCGCCCACATGCGCGCGACATGTGGCGCGAAAGTGTAGGCAACGTGGCCACCACCGGTGGCAACGTCCAGTGCGCGCCAGTTCTTTTGCGGCGAGGTGAGGGTGACAAGGCGCTCCAGGCTCTTTCCGGCGGCATGCGGCTTGCTGGTCAGATAGTGAGCGGCAGTCTTGCCGAATTGCTCCTGGACGGCTGTTTTCGACATGGATCGCGTTCCGGTGGGTTCGTTGGGCGCACTATATAGCTCGGGCCAAGAAAAAGCCCTGCATCTTTCGATGCAGGGCTGGTTTGCGTCAAGGCGTGGTCCCTTACTTCACGATCATTCCCGTGAAGACGTAGGCTTGCAGCATCACCAGAACGCCGACAAGGCAAGCGAGGGCGATCGAGTGCTTGAATACGAAGCGCAGGATCGTGCCCTCATGTCCGAACCAGTTGGTCGCGGTTGATGCAACCACGATCGATTGTGCGTCGATCATTTTGCCCATCACACCGCCCGAAGAGTTGGCGGCCGCCATGAGGATCGGCGACAAGCCCAGTTGTTGCGATGTGATCTTCTGCAGGTTGCCGAACAGAATGTTTGACGCCGTATCCGACCCCGTCAGCGCCACGCCCAACCAGCCGAGCAGGGTACCGAAGAAGGGATAGAGTACCCCGGTGCCGGCAAACGCGAGACCGAGCGTAGCGTCGATCCCTGACAGGCGTGTCAGCGTGCCAATCGCGAGCATCGCCGAAATGGTGATGAGCGAATAGGCGCATATCCTGATTGTCTCGCCGTAGGCCTTCACGAGCCGAACCGGTGTGAAGCCCATCAGGAAGCCGGAGATGATCGCGGCGATCAACATGCCGGAACCGGTGTAGGACAGCCAGGTAAATGAGAACACCGCAGCTTCCTTCGTCGGCGCTGACACGACCGGGGCAACTTTGTTGATCATGTTGTGCAAACCCGGGACGGGAAAATTCCAGGTCGCGTAGGCATTGAGAATGCCTTTGACCGCGTTGGTTCCCCACAGCAGCAGGATCACGCAGACAATAATCCACGGCAGCAATGAGAACCACACCTCAGCTGTTGTTGGTTCGCGTGCAACCTTGACCGGCTTCTTTGGCATCGTGGCTGCGGAGTCATCACGCGTGCGCAGGGCAGGCGACGTCCACACCACTTTCGGCCGCCAGATTTTGAGGAAGCCGATGAGGCAAGCCATGGAGATGAGCGAAGCGCCGATATCGACAATCCATGGATTGATGAAGTTCGAGATCAGGAATTGCGGAATGGCAAAAGAAACGCCGGTCACCAAGATTGCCGGCCACACATCCTTCATGCCGCGGTATCCCGCGAACGCCCAGATCAACCAGAATGGAACGATCAGTGAGAAGAACGGCAACTGCCGACCAACCATCGCGCCCAAGAGAAAAGGATCGAGGCCGGTGACACTCGCAAGACCTGCGATCGGTGTACCGAGTGCGCCGTACGCAACGGGCGCGGTGTTGGCGATAAGCGAGAGACCGGACGCCGCAAGTGGGGAAAACCCCAGGCCGATCAAGATTGCTCCGGTGACGGCGACTGGCGTCCCGAAGCCCGACGCCCCCTCGAAGAACGCGCCGAACGAGAACGCAATTAGCAGTAACTGAAGGCGACGATCTTCGGTGACGCCGCCTATCGCGGTCTGCAGCGTTTGGAACACACCTTTCTCCACCGTCAGTCGATAGAGAAAGATGACGTTGAGCACGATCCAGCCGATCGGGAAGAAGCCGGTGACAGCGCCCAATATTGTCGCACGCAACGTCATATCGGCCGGCATCGTGAAGACGACGATCGCTATGAAATTGGCGACAACCAGCGCGATGAGCGCCGCGATGTGCGCCTTCACCTTGTTGGACGCGATCAATACGAGCAGTGTGACGACCGGCAGCGCCGCGGCACATGTCGACAAGAATTTACTGTTTAGAGGATCGTAGATTTGATCCCACATTGGAGCCTCCCCGAGCCACTGATTGCGGCTGCCACATTTTGTTGTTTCGCATTCGCTGCCTGAAAAAACGGCGCGAGTAACTAAAGAATTGTCGTGCACAAAAAACAAGAAATTGGTTGCAGTGTTCAACTAGAACCTGCACGCGACGGAACCTTACGACGAAGGTCGAAGGTGGATATCCTTGCGAGTTGAAATCAATCGCTATTTGTCGAACCGATGTGCGTCGTCATCGTAGCCGTGACGGCTGGAATAGAAGACGAGCGCCATCAAACCGCCGCCGACCAACAGCGAGAACACAACCCCTCCGACGATCGCGAAATATCCGTATAGGGGTATGGGCTCACCACCAAGACGCGTCCACGCGGCCGCGGCAAACCAGACCGACAGCGCCAACAGGGCAAGCAGCGGAACGGCAATAAGAAGCGTGCGCATCCCACATTATATAAGGAGAAACGCCATTTTTGTCATGACGCCTTTGTCATGGCGCCATCAGCGACAACGATATCCTGGAATTTTGTCGGCGATTATCGAAGCCTAGGCTTTGCCGGCGGCCTCGATTTGCGAGAGTTCGGCAGTGTTGCCCCGCTTGCCCTTGAGCGGCGTTTCATCATTGGCCGCCTCGGTCGGTGGTATGGGCAACTCCTCGAGCGGAACTCCCCGCCGGAGCGTGGATCGCAGAGCCCCGACTTCGCCTTGCAGGCGCGAATTGTCCTTGCGGGCCGCCTCCAGCGCACCTTCGACAACAGCGCGCTCCATGCGTTCGCGCTGAAGCGCCGAACTCAGGTCCTCAACACGCTTTTCGATGTTGGTGCGGCTGACTTGGACATCTGCTTCCAGGTGGCCATTGCGTTCGGTCAGCGCGGCAATCTTTTCTTCGGAACGCGCAAGCGCTGTTTCGCGGACCTTCAATGTTTTGGTCAGAGCGTTATTGCGTTCGGTCAACGCGGTGCGTGCTTGCTCGTGATCTTTGATCTGTCGTTCGCGCGCCTCGTGCGCAGCTTCGATCTGCGCCAGCCGCTTTTCTGAATTGTTGCGCGAGATCGTTGCCTCGACCGATTTTCGGTCGAAAGCGCGAACCTCTTCCGTGCGGGCGATGAGATTTTGTCGCGCTTCGGACAAGAGTCGCTCTGCCGTTGCGGCGCGCGACTGCAATGCATCGAGCCGCATGTTCAGGTTGCTGCGTTCTGCCTGGTGCTGTTCTTTGGCCTCATCGAGAACCGCGCTCAATCGGCCACGTTCGGCATAGGCTTCGGCAAAACTC
>Ga0070717_10000386_pt1 | contig 28249 bp, 25 predicted proteins | sample LARL113metaG_FD_71366 | JGI IMG/M metagenome (GOLD analysis project Ga0070717, IMG submission 71366) | Corn, switchgrass and miscanthus rhizosphere microbial communities from Kellogg Biological Station, Michigan, USA - LAR L11-3 metaG | ecosystem: Host-associated > Plants > Roots > Rhizosphere ...
GCCGCCCCGTCGATGCCGCCGGACATGATGTAGGGCGAGCAGCCGACCAGAGGCCTCCGGCTCCCGCCGGGGGCCTCTTTCTTTTGGCCCCGGCGTCAGCCGGGGGTCTCTTTCTTGAGGCGGACCGGCGTGCCCGCTTCAGCCATCTGCACGCGCGCTCGCAGGCCGTTCTTCAGCTTCCTGGCCACGAACGTCATCAGCACCGGCAGGAACAGCAGCCACAGGGCCGTGAGGACGGCGTAGAGGTTGGGCAGCTGGTCGGGCCTCTGCATGCTCAGGTACGTGAGCCAGGCGCCGACGCCGGCCGTCACGAGCACGATCAGGACGGCGGCGCTGAAGAGCCAGATCCGGTACTCGGCGAACAGCTGCGGCGCGAACCGCTCGGCGCGGCCCAGCACGACCCAGCCGGTCAGCCCGTTGAGCGACAGCCCGCTGATCAGCGCGCAGACCGCGATCCCGACGGCGAATTGGGACAGGTGCTGCATGATGAACGCGGAGCCGTTGACGGCCAGGATGCCGACCGGCGTCGAGGCGCCGATCACCAGGAAGACGATCTCTCTCACGCGCTGGGAGCCGAGTCGGGTCATCTCCACTCCAAGAATAGGCCGCGGGACCGGACCCCCGACAAATGAAGAGTGCGGGCGTGTCCGTCCCTTGCCGGGGCGTCAGCGGCCTGGCCTGAGGCATCCATGGCGAAGGGAGCGGCTGAGCCGGAGGGTGGGAACGCGCGGTCGGCCGACGCTCCTCAACGCATCTGGCCCAGACCCCGACAAATGAAGAGGGCCGGCCCCTCGGGCCAGCCCTCTGCCTGGTTGCTCGTGGTGGGTCGGGTTCGGCCTAGTGCCCGCAGCCGCAGGAGTGAGCCGAGCCCGCGTCGTCGCCCGTGTCGAACGAGTGGCCGCAGGAGCAGGAGCGCACGGCGTTCGGGTTGTGCACCGTGAAGCCGGCTCCCATCAGGCTGTCCACGTAGTCGATCTCGGAGCCCTGCAGGTAGGGCCCGCTGAAGTCGTCGATCAGGATCTTGACGCCGTCCTGGGTGACGATCTCGTCGCCGGGCCGCACGTTGTCGTCGAACGCCATACCGTACTGGAGCCCGGAGCAGCCGCCGCCGCTGACGAAGACGCGCAGGCCCAGGTCCGCGTTGGCCTCCTTCTCCAGCAGCGATCGAAGCTGCGACAGGGCTTCCGCCGTGAGCGTGACAGTCGCTTGCTCGATCATCGCATCCAGAATACCGCGTTCACGGGGTGGGGGCCACGGTCGGGAATGCGGGGACGCGGGTGGGCGTCGGAGTCGGAGTCGGCGTCCCGGTCGGCGTGGGCGTCGGCGTGTTCGTCGGGCGGATCGTCGGCGTGGGCGTCGAGGTGGTCGGGGTCGGGGTCGGCGTGGACGGCGTCGCCGTGGGCACCGCGGTCGGGCTCGGCGTGGGGCAGGTCGCGCCGCCCTGCGTCCCGGCCAGGAAGATCTCGCTGCCGCTGCCCGAGCAGCCGCTGCCGGTGACGATGCCGTCCGGCTTGGAATACCAGTTGTTCATGCTGCTGGGCAGGTTGTTGATGAACGGGGCCAGGATGAGCTGGCCGGTCTCCGTGCCGAACGCGCTGACCGCCCCGGGGTTGGCGCAGTGGGGCTGGGACGGCGGGCAGTAGCCCTGGCCCTGGTTGACCGTGTTCGGGGACGTGTTGCCCGCCCAGCCGCCGATCACGATGTCCGGGCTGTACGCCATCATCCACGCGTCGCGGTGGAACTCGTCGTTGGCGCCTGTGGTGCCCGACTTGCCGGCCATCTTCCGCTTCCAGCCCAGGCCCCACACCTTGTTGTAGTCCTTCAGCACGTCGGTGACCAGGTAGGCCTCGGCCGCCGTGATCGGGTGGGAGACGTTGGGCTGCGTCCCGGGCTTCTGGTCGAACAGCACGTTGCCCTGGTCGTCGGTGACCTTGCTGAGGCCGGTCAGGGGCATCAGGGTGCCCTGGTTGGCGAAGACCTGGTACCCCTGCATCTGCTCGAACATCGTGATCTCCGAGCTGCCGATCGCGGTCGTCAGGTTCGGCTGCAGCTTGCTGGTGATGCCCTGCGAGTGCGCCTGGGCGATCACGTTGTCGATGCCCTCGATCTGCGCCGTCTCCACGGAGGTGACGTTGCGGGACTGCACGAGGGAGGTCCGGGGCGTGATGTTGCCCATGTAGTGGGGATAGTCCCAGTCCTTCGGCTTGTAGCCGCCGAAGTCGGTCGGCACGTCGTGGAGCGTGGACGCGAGCGTGATCTTGTGGTCCTTCAGCGCCGCCTCGTACACGTAGGGCTTGAACGTCGAGCCCGGCTGCCGGTGGCCCTGGCTGATCACGTCCACCTGGCCGGCGATGTCGTTGTTGTTGAAGTCAGCCGAGCCCACGTATGCCAGGATCTCCCCGGTGTCCGGTTTCACGGCCATCAGGTCGGCGTTGTTGACGTTCTCGCGCTTCATGCGGGCGTTGGCCACGCCGGCGGTCACCGCCTGCTGTGCCCGCGACTGGAGGTCGAGGTCCAGCGTCGTGTAGACGTTGAGGTTGCCCTGCTGGGCCGCGCCCCCGAGCTGCGCCTCGACGACGCCGAGCACGTACCGCACGAAGTGGGGGGCCAGGCTCTTGAACGAGCTGACGTCGTACTTGAGCTCGGACTTGATGTCCTCCTGGGCGGCCTGGTCGGCCTGGGCCTGCGTGAGCCAGCCCTTCTTGACCATGCCGTCGAGGACGTACAGCTGGCGCTGCTTCGCGCCGTCGTAGTTGACCTGGGGGTCGTAGTAGGAGGGCCCGTTGATCAGGCCGGCGAGGAACGCGGCCTGGCCGGCGGTGAGGTCGGTCGGCTGCTTGCCCGCCCCGAAGTACACCCTGGTCGCCGCGCCGATCCCGTACGCGTTGTGCCCATAGAAGACGCGGTTGAGGTACATCTCCAGGATCTGGTTCTTGGAGTACTGGCTCTCGAGCCCGAAGGCCAGGGTCGCCTCCTGCATCTTGCGGAACACGGACCGCTGGGGCGTCAGGACCGAGATCTTGACGAGCTGCTGGGTGATGGTGCTGCCGCCCTGCAGGTTGCCGCGGTGGAGGACGTCGGAGGCGGCGGCGCCGACCGTCCGGATCGGGTCGATGGCGGGGTGCTGGTAGAAGTCGCGGTCCTCGGCGGCGAGCGTGGCGTACTTGCTCATGTCGCCCATCTGGTTCAGGTGCAGGTTCACGTAGAACTCGCCCGCGTCGTTGTGGGTCTCGATGACCCGGCCCTTGCGGTCGTAGACGGTGACGGTGCGGGAGAGCGTGGGCTGCCTGCCGGGGTCGGGGACGTCGCGGAGGGTGTAGAGGACATACCCGAGCACGCCGGACACCAGGACCACCAGGCCCAGGGCGATGTACGGCCCGTACTTCCGGATCCAGCCGCTGAGGCCCGTCCGGGTCGGCCCGCGCCCGCTCGGGGGCCGTCCGCCGTACATCGACGCCCGCCTGCGCGGACCGCCGTAGCCGGGCGGCGGCGGGGGGCTGGGGGGTGGGTTGTAGGGGCTCGGGTAGTAGGGCCCCTGCGGGGTTCCGGTGCTCACCGGGGCGCCTTCAAAGTATGCATCTCTATCACCAGGGTTTGTTACATCACCGATAGTAAGTGCCGGTAGGTTCAACGGCGCGGTGGGCCCCGACGTTACGGGATGCGCGCTTGGCCGTGCAGGAGACTGCTCCTCTGCTGGTACACTCTTGTGCCGTCGGTCCCGTGGTGTAGCCTGGCCAAACACGCGGCCCTGTCAAGGCCGAGAACGCCGGTTCGAATCCGGTCGGGACCGCCATCTAACCAACCACCCACGGTCGGAGAGGTGGCCGAGCCCGGTTGAAGGCGACGGTCTCGAAAACCGTTATACCCGCAAGGGTATCGTGGGTTCGAATCCCACCCTCTCCGCCAGGTCCCATGATCTGGGGAACGATCGAGCCGGCCGTTCAGTACGCGGAACCCCTCGCCTTCCGTTCCGCGCGTGCCCGGCGCGCCCGGGCAGGAGCGACGCCGGCGGGCGGGCCAACTGTCGCTGGCCGGGCCGCGGGAGACCCAGGCGTGGATGCTGGAGGCCCGGCAGCGGCTCGCACCGGCCGGCCACAAAGTGACGTGGGCGCGCTTACCAGAGCGCTCGGTGTCAGCCGCCTTACAAAACGTTCAGTCCACCGCGCGGCCGCAAACGCGTGATGTGGACTGTGACGACCCACCTTGTATCGCACAGCGGCGGCGGCTTTCCAGGCTGTGATACAGTCCGCCACATCTACACCCGTGAGGTAAGGAATGCCAAGGACTGCGACAGGAAACCGGACGACGACCAGGGGTAGGCGGCGGAGCACTCGCGCCGCGGGCGGCACCCGGGCCATCGTCGATCAGATCGCCCAGCTTGTGACAGCCAACGAGTCTCTCCAGCGTGAGAACAAGGAGCTCACCGACGAGAACGAGCGGCTGCGCAACGAGCTGACTGAGATCGGGTCGGCGCTCGGGCGACTGACCGGGGGGCCGCGTGGACGCCGCGGACGCCGGGGCTCGGAGCCGCTCGCGCTGGCAGAGGTGAAGCCGCGCCGCACGCGCCGGCCGATCACTGACCCCGAGGTGCTCGCGCGCCGCAACCAGGCCCTGGCCAAGGCCCGCGCCGCGCGCGCCGAGCGACTCGCCGCGGCGAAGGCAGCGGCAGCCGCCGAGTCGGCTCAGTAACCGCTCCTCGCGTCGTCTCTGTGAACGGCGCCCGGCCGGCGCCTCAGGGCCGCAGAGCCCCGGAGGCCAGCCGGGCGCCGTCGACGAGCGAGCGCAGCTTCGACCACGTGATGCTCGGCACGACCGTCGCCGTCGCGGCGAACGTGCCGAACCCGCAGTCGCTCCCCCCGATCACCCGCTCCGGCCCGACGATCCGCGCGTAGCTCAGCAGCCGCTGCGCGACCAGCTCAGGGTGCTCCACGTAGTTGTTCGTCGAGTCGATCACGCCGGGCACCAGGTACCGGCCGTCCGGCAGCGGCACGTCCTCCCAGACCTGCCACTCGTGACCGTGGCGCGGGTTGCAGCCCTCGATCGAGATCCCCGCCGGCTTCGCCCGCAGGACGACGTCCACGATGTCCCTGAGCGGCACGTCGTGGTCGTGCGGCCCCTCGTAGTTGCCCCAGCAAAGATGCAGGCGCATCTGCTCCGCGGGGATGCGGTCCACCGCGTGGTTGAGCGCTTCGACGTTCAGCGTCGCCTGGCGCCGGAACTCCTCGAGCGTCACGTCCGCGAACACGGAATGACGGCTCATGGCCAGGTCGGGGCAGTCCAGCTGCAGCGTGATGCCCGCCGCCGCGATCGCCTCGTACTCGGCGCGCATCGCGTCGGCGATCGCGGCCAGGAACGCCTCCCGATCGGGATAGTGCTCGTTCCCGAAGAAGTGCGCGATGACACCGGGCGACGCCGCGCTCATGAACAATCTGTCATCCGCGACGCCGGCCGCGGCGGCCGCGTCCTTCACTGTGGCGATGTCCCGGTGGACGGCGTCCGGGTCCGCCACGCGCACGTCGCCCGTGCACGCCGGCGCGGTGATCGCGCCGCGGTCGAGGCGCGCGGCCCAGCGCTCCGCCCAGTCCGGATGGTCGTCCAGCTCGGGCCGGCGCCGCGCCGCCCACTGTGACTCGCCGCCGAAGCCGGTGAGCCGCTCCTTCACATAGGTGGAGTAGCCGATCCTGCCCATCTCGCCGTCGTTGAGGACGTCGATCCCGGTCTCGGCCTGCTGTCGCACCACGTCGGCCACCGCGCTGCGCACGTGTGTCTCCAGCTCGGGCGCCGACTCGCCCCGGTCGTGCGCGGTGAGCAGCGCCGCCAGCTCCTTCGGCCGCGGCAGGCTGCCGGTGTGTGTGGTGCGGATGCGACTCATCACGCCGAGCATATCCGGCCGTCCGATCTTGGGCTACGCTCTGCGGCCATGCAACAAGAAGGGCTGGGACGGCTCGGCATCTTCAGCGGTGAGCTCGCCGCGTTTCCCACGCAGGTGCAGCGCCGCGTCGTGGCGGAGCTCGAGGCGCTCGGCTACGACACGATCTGGTATGGCGAGGCGTTCGCGAGGGAGACGTTCGTGCAGGGCGCCATCTTCCTGATGGCCACCGAGCGCATGACGGTCGCCAGCGGGATCGCGAACATCTACGCTCGGGACGCCACCGCGATGGCCCTCGGCGCGCGCTCGCTGAACGAGCTGGGCGGCGGCCGCTTCGTGCTCGGGCTGGGCGTCGCGCACGAGGGCAACGTCACCGTGCGCGGCCATGACTACGGCCGCCCGGTCTCGACCATGCGCGCGTACCTGGACGCGATGGACGAGGCCGAGCCGCGCTGGCGCGGGCCCGAGGCCGCGCCGCCGCCGCGGGTGCTGGCCGCGCTCCGCCCTCGCATGCTCGCGCTGGCGGCCGAGCGCACCGCCGGCGCCCACCCCTACTTCGTGCCCGTCGAGCACACCCGGCGCGCCCGCGCCGCGCTCGGGCCCGACAAGCTGCTGGCGCCAGAGCAGGCGGTGGTGCTGGCCGCCACCCGCGAGGAGGCGCGCGTGGCGGGCGACCGGCACACCAGCTTCTACCTGCGCGCGCCGAACTACCGCAACAGCCTGCTCGCCCTGGGCTGGACCGAGGCCGACATCGAGCCGCCGGGCTCGGACGCGCTGTTCGACGCCCTGATCGCGTGGGGCGGCGTGGAGGAGGTCCGCCAGCGGGTGCAGGCCCACCGGGACGCGGGCGCCGACCAGGTCGTACTCAACCTGGTCACGAACGACCCCTCGAAGCCGTACCTGGAGGAGGCGCGCCTGCTCGCCGGCGTGTAGGCCACACCTGCAATGGCCGGTGCCATAGCGTCCTGATTCGGGTCCGGAGGCGACTTCGTTGCCGGGCGATCGGCTTGGCGCGCCTGGAGCCAGAGCATCGTCTGGGTGTGGAGCTCACCGAAGGGGACGGGCTGGAGGGCTGGCACGAGGCGACCCCGGGAGTCGATAAGTTGAACCGCTGCCGGTTCAACGTGTCAACAGTCCATCGAGGGGTTGAACCGCTGCCGGTTCAACGTAATCCGGCCCCGGCAGTCCACTCCGCCCAGGCCCGAAACGAGGGACAGCCCGTCCGCGCCTGCTCGCCGGCGTGTAGGAGCTACCTCCCGGCCAGGCGCTCCACGATCGGGGCGAACGCCCGCATCGACGGCTGGTCCACCGTGAGGTGGGAGATGCCGTACGTCTCGCGCTGACGCTCGATCTGGTCGGTGACCTCCTGCTCCGTCCCGATGAACGCGATCGGCGCCGCCAGCACCTCGTCCACGGTCGTCTCCATGAACTGGGCGATGCCGGCGGCCGCGGCGGCCCGATCGTCGGTGAGCGTGAGCAGGAACACCTGCATGTGCAGCTCGAGCTGGTCGAAGCGGTCGCCGGCCGCCTCCCGCACCCAGGCCACCTTCTGGGCCGTGGCGCCGGCGGTCACGTTCGGCACCAGGTGCGGGCCGATCCGGCCCGAGCGGAGGTTCGTGCCGATGCCGACGATGTCCGCCTCCCGGCCCGCGATCGACAGGATGCGGCGGCCGCCGCCCCCGACCAGGATCGGCGGGTGCGGCCGCTGCACCGGCTTGGGCCGCCCGTCCATCTCCGTGATCGTGTAGTGCTCGCCCTGGAAGCTGAACGCGCCGTCCGCCATCAGGCCCTTCAGCACCCGCAGGCCCTCGACCATGCGGTCGATGCGGACGCCGACCGGGTCGCACGGGATGCCCGACTGCTCGTAGTCGCTGGTCAGCCAGCCGGCGCCCAGGCCGAGCACCAACCGGCCGGCGGACAGGACGTCCAGCGTCGCCGCCTCCTTCGCCAGCACGACAGGGTGCCGGTAGTCGTTGTCGAACACCAGGCAGCCGATCTGGAGCGCCGCCGTCGCCGCCGCCGCGGCCGCCAGCGCGGGCCCGGGGGCGAGCTGGTCGCCGAAGTGGTCCGGCATGAGCAGCGCGGAGTAGCCGAGCGACTCCGCCTCCCTGGCCAGCGCGGCCCACTCCGTGCCCGAGGCCGCGCTCCCGGCCTGGACGGAGAAGCGGAACCTGCGATCGTGTCGTGCCACCGGCGCTCCCTCCAACACGCGTGCTTGGGCGAACTGGAGAGAGGGTACATTCGAGCTATGAGCGCGAAGATCGAGAAGACCGAGCGGGAGTGGCGCGAGCAGCTCTCGCCCGAGCAGTACCACGTGCTGCGGGAGCACGGCACCGAGCGGGCGTTCACCGGCAAGTACTGGGACACGCACGAGGACGGCACGTACCACTGCGCCGCCTGCGGCGCGGAGCTGTTCAGCTCCGGCACCAAGTTCGAGTCCGGCACCGGATGGCCCAGCTTCTGGGAGCCGGTCAACCGCGAGAACGTCGAGCTGCGGACCGATCGCAGCTTCTTCATGACGCGCACCGAGGTGCTGTGCAAGCAGTGCGGCTCGCACCTGGGCCACGTCTTCGACGACGGTCCGGCGCCGACGGGCCAGCGCTACTGCATGAACTCCTGCGCGCTCGATCTGAAGAAGCAGCCATAACGGCGGCCCGGGGCCTGGTGTGAAGCCACCAGGCCCGCCCCTCCGGCGTGGGGATCACGCCAAGGCACACGGCGCCGGTTTGGTGAGGGTCGCACGGTCTCGACCGGGCACCTCCGCTGCTAGCGTCACCGGCCATGAACGGGTCGGGCAGGCGGCTTGCGGTGGTCGGAAACGGCATGGTCTCGGTGTCGCTGCTGGAGCGGCTGGCGGCCCTGGAGACCGACTGGCGGGTCACGGTGCTCGGGGACGAGCCGCACCCGGCGTACGACCGGATCGGTCTCAGCCAGGTGCTCGCCGGCGAACGGGCGGCGGGGGACCTGCCGCTGCGCGACCGGGCCTGGTACGCGTCGAACGGCTTCGAGCTGCGAACCGGGTGCCGCGTGCTGGCGCTCGACCCCGAGCGGCGCCGGCTGCACCTGGAGGGCTGCCCGGTCGAGTTCGACGCCTGCGTCCTGGCGACCGGTTCGCTGCCGTTCGTCCCGCCGATCCCCGGCGCTGACCTGGACGGCGTCCTCGGCTTCCGGACCGTCGAGGACGTCGACGCCATGCTGGCGAGGGCGCGGCCAGGCGGCCAGGCGGTGGTCATCGGCGGCGGCCTGCTCGGGCTGGAGGCCGCCCGGGGCCTGCTCGCGCAGGGCATGGAGGTGACCGTCGTCCACCTGGTCGATCGCCTGATGGAGCGGCAGCTCGACCACGGCGCGGCCGGCGTGCTGCGCGACGAGCTGGAGCGCATGGGCCTGCGCGTCCTGCTCTCCGCCAGCACGCGGGCCATCGAGGGCTGCGGCCGGGTGGAGCGGGTCGCGCTGGCCGGCGGGGACGTGCTGCCCGCCGAGCTGGTCGTCGTCTGCGTGGGCGTCAAGCCAAACGTGGCCCTGGCGGCCGCGGCCGGCCTGGACGTGGGTCGCGGCATCCGGGTGGACGACGGGCTCGCCACCTCGGCGCCCGGCATCTACGCGGTCGGCGAGTGCAGCGAGCACGACGGGATGGTCTATGGGCTCGTCGCCCCGCTGTACCGGCAGGCCGCCGTGCTGGCGGAGCGCCTGGCCGGCGACCGCACGGCCGCGTTCCGGCCGCTCGTGACCGCCACGCGGCTCAAGGTCGCGGGCGTGGACCTCTTCGCCGGCGGCCGGACCGTGCCCGAGGCCGGCGACCGCGAGGTCCTGCTGCGGGACGACGGCGGCGGCGTCTACAAGAAGCTGGTCCTGCGCGACGACTCGCTGGTCGGCGTGGCGCTGGTCGGCGACCTCGGGCCGATGGCCGCGCTGGCCGACGCGCTGGCGCGGGGCGAGCGCGTCCGCGACCGCATGGCCCTCCTCGGCGTCGGCGCGGAGACCGCGCCGCCGGCCGGCGCCGACCTGCCCGACCACGCGACCGTGTGCGGCTGCAACGGCGTGACCAAGGCGACCATCCTGGACGCGATCCGCGCCGAGGGCGGCGGCGCGACGCGCCAGTGCGTGGCCCGCCGCACGCGTGCCTCCAGCTCGTGCGGCTCGTGCGCGCCGGTGGTCGAGGGACTGCTCCGCATCGCCGGCGCGGGCCGGCCCGCGGCCCCGGCCGGCGCCCCCGACGTCTGCGCCTGCGTCCCGCTGCCGCGGGCCGCACTGCGCCTGCGTGTGCTGGAGCTCGGGCTGCGCACCGTCGGGGAGGTGCTGGAGCAGCTCGGCGACGGCGTCGGCTGCCACCGCTGCCGGCCCGCGCTCAGCTACTACCTGGACGCCTGGTGGTGCGGCGAGCACCGCGAGGAGCCGGCCTCGCGGCACGTCAACGACCGCGTCCACGCCAACATCCAGCGGGACGGCACGTTCTCGGTCGTGCCGCGGATCCGGGGCGGGATGACCAGCCCGGCCGAGCTGCGCCGCATCGCCGACGTGGCCGAGCGGTTCGGCGTCGGCGCGGTCAAGATCACGGGCGGGCAGCGGATCGACCTGCTGGGCGTGCGCAAGGAGGACCTGCCCGCGGTGTGGGCGGCGCTCGGGATGCCGTCCGGACATGCGTACACCAAGGCGGTCCGCACCGTGAAGTCGTGCGTGGGCACCGAGTGGTGCCGGTTCGGCGTGGGGGACTCGACCGACCTCGCGGTGCGCCTGGAGTCGCTGCTGGAGGGGCTGTACACACCGCACAAGCTCAAGCTCGGCGTCACGGGGTGCCCGCGCAACTGCGCCGAGGTGACCGTGAAGGACCTGGGCATCGTCGCCGTCGTCGGCGGCTGGGAGCTCTACGTGGCGGGCGCCGCCGGCATGACCGTGCGCAAGGCCGACCTGCTCTGCACCGTGGAGACCGCCGAGCGCGCGCTGGAGGAGTCGGCGATCGCGGTCCAGTTCTACCGCGAGGAGGCCGAGTACCTGGAGCGCATGTACCACTTCGTGCCCCGGGTCGGGATCGAGGCGTTCCGGTCGGCCACGGTGGACGCGGGGGTGGAGGCGCGGGCCGGGCTGCTGGAACGGTTCCGGCGCAGCAGGGCGAACGCGCGGGATCCCTGGCAGGCCGTGCCCGCCGGCGACCCGGCGCGGTTCGAGCCGGCGCTGGCGGTCGCCCGGTGACGCTCGCGGTCCCGCTCGCCGGCCTGCGCCCGAACGAGGGCCGGCTGCTGGTCGCCGGCGGCCGGGAGATCGCGCTGTTCCTGACGGCCGCCGGGCCGCGGGCGATCGACGCCCGCTGCCCGCACGCCGGCGGCCCGCTGGCTGACGGCATCGTCAGCGGCACCCGCGTCATCTGCCCGCTCCACCTCCGCGGCGTGAACCTGGACACGGGGGAGGTGGACGACTGCGCCGAGCGCGTGCGCTGCTACCCGGCCCGGATCGCGGGAGACGCGGTCGTCTTGGCCCTGTGAGCGAGGCCCGGTCGGTCTGTCCGTACTGCGGGGTCGGCTGCGGCCTGCTCGTGGACGTGCGCCGGGGCCGGATCCAGGCGGTCCGCGGCGACCCGGCCCACCCCGCCAACCGGGGCGGGCTGTGCGCCAAGGGCCAGCATCTCGCCGGCACGGCGCGGACCGGCGACCGCCTGCTGCACCCCCTGGTCCGCGAGGCGCCCGACCGGCCGTTCCGCCGGGCCGGCTGGCCAGAGGCGATCGAGCGGGTGGCGGGCACCATCCGCCGGGTGACCGCTGAGCACGGGCCGGGCGCGGTCGCGCTGTACCTCTCGGGACAGCTGCTGACCGAGGACTACTACGCCGCCAACAAGCTGGGCAAGGGGCTGATCGGCACGCCGAACGTGGACACCAACTCGCGCCTCTGCATGGCCTCGACGGTGGCGGCCTACAAGCGCGCGTTCGGGGCCGACGGACCGCCCGGCTGCTACGAGGACCTGGACCTCGCCCGCGACGTGCTGGTCGCCGGCAGCAACCTGGCGGACACGCATCCCGTGCTGTTCGGCCGCCTGCGCGCGGCGCGGCCCCACCTCACCGTGGTCGATCCCCGGCGCACCGCCACCGCCGCGGCCGCCGACGAGCATCTCGCGATCAGGCCCGGGACCGACGTGGCGTTCCTGCTGGGCATGGCCGGGGCGCTGTTCGACGAGCGCCTGGTGGACGAGCCGGCGGTCGACCGCCGCTGCGCCGGGCTCGCGGAGACCCGGGCGGCGGCGATGGCCCCCGAGGCCGCGGCCGCGCTGTGCGGGGTGCCGGCGCTCGCGATCCGGCGCGCCGCGCGCCGCCTGGCGGGCTCGCCGGCCGCGCTCTCCCTCTGGTGCCAGGGGCTGAACCAGGCGGCCGACGGCACCGACCGGGTGAGCGCGCTGATCAACCTGCACCTGCTGACCGGCCAGATCGGCCGGCCCGGCGCCGGCCCGTTCTCGCTGACGGGCCAGGCGAACGCGATGGGCGGCCGCGAGGTCGGCGGGATGGCCACGGAGCTGGCCTGCCACCGCGGTTGGGACGACGCGGCCGGGCGGGCGGAGGTGGAGCGCCACTGGGGCCTGGGGCCGCCGCCGGCCGGCCGGGGCCTGACCGCGGTCGAGCTGGTGGAGGCGATCGCGGAGCGGAAGGTCCGGGTCCTGTGGGTGGCCTGCAGCAACCCGGCCGCCTCGCTGCCGGATGGACACGCGGTCGCGGCGGCGCTGAGGCGGCTCGAGCTGCTGGTCGTCCAGGACGTGGTGCACCCGACCGACACGAGCGAGCTGGCGCACGTCCTGCTGCCGGCCGCGGCGTGGGGCGAGAAGACCGGCACCCTGACCAGCTCCGAGCGGCGGGTGGCGCTGGCCCGGCAGGTCGTGGACCCGCCCGGCGAGGCGCGGCCGGACTGGGCGATCTTCGCGGCCGCCGGCGCCGCGCTGGGCGCGGCCCACGCGTTCGCCTGGCGGGACGCCGCGGAGGTGTTCGACGAGCACGTCCGGCTCACGGCCGGTCGTGACCTGGACATGACGGCGCTCTCGCACGCCGCCCTGGACCGGGAGGGGCCGCAGCACTGGCCGTACCGCGCCGGCGGCCAGCCGCAGGCGCGGCGGTACGAGGACGGCCGCTGCCACACCGCGGACGGGAGGCCCCGGCTGGTCGCGGTCGCGTATCGGGGACCCGCCGAGCCGGTCACGGCGGAGCGTCCGCTGCGGCTGATCACCGGACGGGAGCGCGACCGCTGGCACACGCAGACGCGGACCGGGAGGGTGGCGGCGCTCCGCGGCGGGGCGGAGCCCCGGCTCGCCGTCCACCCCGACGACGCGGCGGCCGCCGGCCTCGCGCCCGGCGACCTGACGCGCGTCGAGTCCACGCGGGGCAGCGCCCACGCCCGGGTCGCGCTCGACCCGTCATTGCGGCCTGGCGCGGCGTTCCTGGCGTTCCACGCCGGCCCGCTGCCGCAGCCCGGCGGCTGGGCGAACGCCCTGACCCCGCGGGCGCTCGACCCCATGTCGTTCCAGCCGGAGCTCAAGGCCACCCCGGTGCGGTTGTGTGCCGCCCGGGCGGTGGCGCTGGCGGGCGGGGCGCTGGCGGACGCGGTCGCGGCAGCGCTGCGCGAACGCGGGGTCGCGGCCCGGCGGCTGGGCCTCGACGAGCTGGAGCGCGCGCCGGACGGCGTGCTGCGCGTGGTGGTGGCCGAGGCGCCGCTGACGGCGGCGCCGTGGTGGGAGGTCGCAGCCAGCTCGCCGCCCGGCGCGGGCGGGGCCGTGCTCGACCTGGCGGCCGGCCCGGAGCCGCTGGCGGCGCTGCCCGCGCTGCTCGACGCCGGCTGGCAGGTGGACTGGGAGGGCGAGCGGTGGCTGCCGGAGCCGGTGCGCAGGCTGGTGGCGCGCCGCCTGGCGCGCCTCGACGCGCCGGCGGCGCTGCGGGTGGGCGGCCCGGCGCGCCGCGACGGCGGGTCACCGGCGGCGCTCGTCCTGGCGCCCGGCGGCCGGCTGGGGCCGCACGCGCCGCTCTCGGGCGACCCTGCCACGCTGGCCGCCCTCGTCGGCGGCGAGCTGCCGGCGCGGGGCGCGCTGCGGCGGGTCGTGGCGGCGCTGTCCCCGCGGTCGTCGCTGGTCGTGGCCGGCGACCCGCTCGGCGACCCGGGCGAGGACGCCGAGCAGGGCGTGGACCTGCTGGTGCACGAGGACCGCGTGGCCGGGACCGCCCAGGTGTGGCGCACGGCGGCCGGCCAGGTGCTGGGCGTGGCGGCGGTGCTGCCGCCGGCGGTCGCGGGGGACGTCGAGGCGCTCTGGCTCGCCGATCCCGACCCTGCGCTGCTGCGCCGCCGGTTCCCGGTACGGTGAGGGCGTGAATGGCGGCCACCTGCCGCTGCTGGGCCTCCGGGTCGGCCTGCTCCAGACCCGCTACGCGGCCGAGCTGGCGGCGCTGATCGAGCGCATCGGCGGGGTGCCGATCCTCGCGCCGTGCCTCCGCGAGGTGCGGAACGACGACGACGAGGAGCTGCGGGAGCGGCTGTCCGCGCTCGTGTCGGCGCCGGTCGACGTGTTCGTGTTCCAGACGGGCGTGGGCACCGCGGCGCTGTTCGACCTGGCGGCCGAGGTCGGCCTCGGCGAGCGGCTCGGCGAGGCGGTCCGGGGCGCGCTGGTGGTGGCGCGCGGGCCCAAGCCGCTGACGGTCCTGCTCCGGCTCGGGTACCGCGTGGACCGGCGGACGGAGGTGCCGCACACGACGGACGAGCTGGTGTGGCTGCTGGAGGCGGTGGACCTGGAGGGCCGGCGCGTGGCCGTCCAGCACTACGGATCGACGAACCAGCGGCTGGTGGAGCACCTCCGGGGCCGCGGGGCCGACGTGATCGAGCTGTACAGCTACCGGTGGGCGCTGCCGGACGACGTCGCCCCGATCGTCCGCTTCCTGGACGAGCTGCGCGGCGGGCGGGTGGCGGTGACGGCGTTCACCAGCGCCTCACAGGTCGAGAACCTGTTCATGGTGGCGGCCGACCGGGGAATGGAGGGCGAGCTGCCCGGCTGGTTGAACCAGCGCACGATCACGGCGGCGATCGGGCCCACGTGCGCCAGGGCGCTGGAGCAGCGTGACGTCGCCGCCGTGATCCGGCCCGAGCGGCCGAAGATGGTGCCGTTCGTGCGCGCCATCGCCGACCACTTCTCGCCGCGCTGACCTACACCGCCTCGGACGCCGCCCGCGCCGGCGCGCGCTCGGGGCTGCGCTGGCGCAGGTAGAACCACCAGGTCGCCGCGAGGCACGTCAGGTAGAAGGCGACGAACGCGACCAGCGCGCCCGTGTAGCCGCCGGTGCGCGCCAGCGACAGGCTGTACCCCTGCGGGATGAAGAAGCTCCCGTACGCGGCGATCGCGGAGCTGAACGCCAGCACCGACGCCGCCTCCCTGCGCTCGAAGAGGGCCGGGATCATCCGGAACGTCGAGCCGTTGCCGATCCCGGAGCAGACGAACAGGACCAGGAACGCGGCGAGGAACGGCGCGAACCCGCCGCCGCGCAGCGTGGCGATCACGCCGATCGCGGCCGCGCTCATCGCCGCGAACGTCCAGAACGTGACGGCGGTGCCGCCCACCCGGTCCGCCAGCCAGCCGCCCAGCGGGCGGGCCACCGAGCCCACCAGCGGGCCCAGGAACACGAACTCGGCCGAGTTCACCGTCGGGAACGCGGTCCGCATCAGGAGCGGCATCGCCGCCGAGTACCCGATGAACGAGCCGAACGTGCCGATGTACAGCCAGCTCATCACCCACGTGTGCTTGCGGCGCAGGATCACCGCCTGCTCGCGGAGGCTGGCCCGCGCCACGGCCAGGTTGTCCATGAAGAGGAAGGCGCAGAGCGCCGCCACGACCACGAGCGGGACCCAGATCAGGCCGGCGTTCTGCAGGGCCACGTGGCGCGCGGCCTTCGCGTTCAGGCCGAGCACGCCGAGGCCGACGACTGCCGGGACCACGAACTGCACGACCGCCACGCCGATGTTGCCGCCGGCCGCGTTCAGACCCAGCGCCCAGCCCTTGGCCCGGTCCGGGTAGAAGAAGCTGATGTTGGACATGCTGGAGGCGAAGTTGCCGCCGCCGAAGCCGGCCGTGCCCGCGACGAGCAGCATGACCCAGAACGGGGTCGCCGGGCGCTGCACCAGCACGGACAGCAGGACGGTCGGGACGAGCAGCAGGGCCGCGCTGACGACCGTCCAGTTGCGGCCGCCGAACAGCGGCACCGCGAAGCCGTAGGGGAAGCGCAGGGTCGCCCCGACCAGGCCGGGGACCGACACCAGCCAGTACAGCTCGCCGACGGTGTACGGAAAGCCGGCGTGCCCGAGTTGCGCGGCGACCACGCTCCACAGCTGCCAGACGCTGAAGCCGAGGAACTCCGCGAAGATCGAGAAGACCAGGTTGCGCCGGGCGATCGAGCGGCCCTCCCGCGCCCACATCGCCTCGTCGTCGGGGTCCCAGTTCGTGATCCAGTGACGTCGCATGCGGCGGAGCGTAGGGACGGCCCGGGGCGCGCCACATCCGATCGACCGCCCGAAATCGGGTGGGCCTCCCTTGGCCGCTCGGGAGCGGCCGGGGGCGCTTCCTGGATGCCTCGCACGAACGGCGGCCGGCCGCGCCCGGCGCGGCTCACCAGGCGACGATCAGCCGCACGCGCACCGCCCGGAACTGCGCCGCCGCGTGCACGAGCACCGCCCGCCGGGGCTCGCGCGTGGCCACGAAGCGGTCCACCGCCAGGGCGAACACGCCGTCCAGCCGCGGGTCCGCGCGCAGCGGCTCGACGGCCCGGCGGTCGCCGCCCAGCACGACAGCCTCCAGGCCGGGCAGCGCGGGGACCAGCAGGCGCACGGCGTCGTCGGCGGCCGCGTGGGCGGCGACCCGGGCCTGGCCGGCGCGGCGGCGGGCGAACCGCTGCTGGGACCACCCGCCGGCCGCGTGCCGCCCGTGGACGAGCCGGGACCCGACGCGCGCGGCCACCAGCCGGTCGCCCTCGAACACGCCCGCCGCGTGGCCCCCCAGCCGCACCAGCAGGACGCCGACCACCCGCTCCCGGCAGGCGTGGGCGAGGAGCGGGTCCGGCGCGAGGCCCGGGTGCTCGCCGGCCTCGGGCAGCGGCGGGAACGGCGGGTGGCACTCGGCGACGGCGCCGTCCGCGGCCTCGAACCGGGCCAGCTCCGGCGTGTAGACGGAGCGCGCGACGCCGTGCCGGGCGTCGAAGTCGGCCAGCCAGCGGGCCAGGCGCTCGGGCGCCACGTCGATCCAGCGCCCGCCGCCGGCGGCCGGCCGGTGCACCGTCACGGCAGAATCGAGCGGGATGGCCCGGTCACTGGCGAACCCATACCACGGCGGCCGCGGGGCCGCCGCCGCCCGCCTCGCGGCGTGGGCCGGCGTGGCCTGCCCGCCGGTCGCGGCGGCGGGGCTGCTGCTGGCGGGCTGGCTCAGCCCCGGGTACGACCCGGTCCGCACCACGCTCAGCCACCTGGGCCAGCACGGCCAGCCGTTCGCGCTGGCCGTGAACCTCGCGTTCGCGGCGCTCGGCCTGGCGTACGTGGGCGTCGCCTGGGCGCTGGGGCGGGCGCTCGGGCCCGGGTCGCGGGCGGGCGCCGCCCTCGTCGCCCTGGCCGGGGCCGCCCTGGTGGGCGTGGCGATCGTCAGCCGCGACCCGGCCCACCCCATCCCGCACCGCGCCGTCGCCCTGGTCCTGTTCCTGGCGCTCGCGCTGGCCCCGCTGCTCGTGGCCGTCCGGCTGCGCGGCGAGCCGCGCTGGGCCCGGCACGCGGCGCTCTCCATGGCGACGTTCGCCGCCTCGGCCGTGCTCCTGGCCGCCGGGCTGGCCGGCCTGCTCCACGGCGGGCTGCCGGCCGGGGCGTGGGAGCGCGTCTTCACCGGGGTCAACCTGGCCTGGCTGGTGGCGGTGGCCGGCGGGCTGCTGCGGACGGCGGCGCCGTGATCGCGAGCGTGGGCGAGTGCCTGATGGACTTCACGCCGGTGACCGAGGGCGGCCGGCTCGACGGGTTCCGCGTCCACCCCGGCGGCTCGCCGGCCAACGTGGCCGTCGGCGTCGCCCGGCTGGGCCACCCGGCGGCGTTCGCGGGCCGGCTCTCGACCGACCTCTTCGGCCGGCTGCTGACCGGTCACCTGGCCCGGAACGAGGTCGCGACGGACCTGGCGCCGCGGGGGGCCGAGCCGTCGCCGCTGGCGTTCGTCGCCGAGGCGGACGGCGAGGTGGCGTACGACTTCCGGCTGGACGGCACCGCCACGGCGCTGCTGGCGCCGGCGGACCTGCCGGCAGAGCGGTTCGCGGACCTGGAGGCGGTCCACTTCGGCTCGTTCGCCGTGGCGCTCCTGCCCTCGCGCGAGGCCGTCCTCGGGCTCGCCCGCGCGCTCGCCGGCGGGCCGCTGCTCACGTTCGACCCCAACGTCCGGCGGGGCGTGGTGGCCGACTGGCCGGCGTACCGGGCGGCGCTCGCGGAGTCGGCCCGGCTCGCCGACGTGGTCAAGGCCAGCGAGGCCGACCTGCGGGCCTGGGGCGGGGAGCCGGAGACGGACGGCGCGGTCATCGTGACGTCCGGGCCGGCCGGCAGCCGGCTGCGGCTGGGCGGCCGCACGGTCGCGTGCCCGGCGGCCCCCTGCCGCGTCGTGGACACGGTCGGCGCCGGCGACGCGTACATGGCCGGCCTGCTGGTGGCGCTGGTCGAGCGGCGCGCGCGCGACCGGGCCGCGCTGGGCCGCCTCGCCGACGCCGACTGGGTGGCGGTGATGCGCTTCGCCTCGGCGACGGCGGCGCTGACGTGCGAGCGGGCCGGCGCCGACCCGCCCCGCCGGGCCGAGGTCGAGGCGCGCCTGGCGAGCTGGATCCCGTGACGATCGAGATCCCAGAGCTCAGCCTCGTGGTGCTGATCGGCCCGGCCGGGGCCGGCAAGAGCACGTTCGCGGGCGCCCGCTTCAAGCCGACCGAGGTGGTCTCGTCCGACGCGTGCCGGGCGCTGGTGGCCGACGACGAGGACGACCAGTCGGCGACGCCCGCCGCGTTCGAGGTCCTGCACCTGATCGCCTCGCTGCGCCTCCGCCGCCGCAAGCTGACGGTCGTGGACGCGGTGAACGCCCGGCCCGGCGACCGGCGTCCGCTCCTCGAGCTGGCCGCGGAGCGCGACTGCGCCGCCGTGGCCGTCGTCCTGGACCTGCCCGGGCCGCTGTGCGTCGAGCGGGACCGGGCCCGGCCCGGGCGCACGGTCGGCTCGACGGTGATCGAGAGCCAGCGCTCGGCGATAGGGCGGTCGCTGTCCGACCTGCGCGACGAGGGGTTCGCCGCCGTGCACGTGCTGCGGTCGCCGGAGGAGGTGGCGGCGGCGAAGGTGCGCCGGGTGCCGCTGCCGGTCAACCGCCGCTGGGAGCGCGGCCCGTTCGACGTGATCGGGCCCGTGCGCGGCCGGGGCGAGGCGCTGGCGGCGCTGCTCGACCGGCTGGGCTACCCGGTCGGGCGCGGGCCCGACGGCGGGCCGGTCGCCGCCGCCCACCCGTCGGGACGTCGCGCCGTGTTCCTGGGCGAGCTGGGCTCGGCTGGTGCGGTCCGGCTGGTCCGCGCCCTGGCGGCCGCCGGCGCCGCGCTGACGGTGCGGGGGGACGGCGACGAGGAGCTGGCCGCCAGGCTGCCGGAACCCGACGCGGCGTTCCTGCGCGGCCTGCCGAGCCACCTGGTGCTGGCCCGCGGCGACCTGGTAGCGGTCCACGCCGGCATCCGGACGGACCTGCAGGGCCGCGACTCGCCGCGCGTGACCGAGTTCTGCCTGCACGCTGAGCCGGACTGGGCGGCGGCGTACCGCGGGCGCGCCCTGGTCGTGCACGGCCATGCGCCCGAGCCGAGCCCGCGCTGGGTGGGGAGGACCGCCGGCATCGACGTGGAGGGTCAGCTGACCGCCCTCCGGTACCCCGAACGGGAGCTCGTCTCGGTCTCCGGTGAGTTCTAGCGAGTGCGCCCCCGAAAGCGCTTGCCGTGGGCGAATCGCGGCCCTACAGTTGACGCAACGTTTCGCGATGCGCCCCGTTTTGGACTCGGGGGCAGGGGCGGACGGGAAGGTCAGTGTGGATGAGCGGTGGCAGCGCCGTCACGGGGAAGGTCCACGTCCTCCTGGTCGAGGACGATCCGTCGGTCTCCGAGATGTACCGGGTGCGCCTCGAGATGGACGGGTATCGCGTGCTGGTGGCGGGCGACGGCGAGACGGCGCTCAGGCTGATCCGGGAGATGGGGCCGGAGCTCGTCCTGCTCGACTACCGGCTGCCGCGTCTCGACGGTCCGGCCGTCCTGCGCGCCCTGCGGGCGGACGAGCGGACCAGCGGCCAGGCGGTCGTGGTGCTGTCGGCGTTCGACGAGCCGCGCCTGGTCGCCGAGGGTCGCGGTCTCGGCGCGCTGGACTGGCTGGTCAAGACGCACGTCACGCCGGCCGAGCTGACCGGCGTCGTCCGCCGGTTCGTGAGCCTGGAGCTGCGCGGCCCCTGACCGGCGGTCAGTGCCGCTCCTCGCGGGCGAACGCGAGGCCGTTGCCCTCCAGCCGGACGGCCGCGAACGTGATCAGCAGGATCGTCTCCGCGGCCAGCATCAGGGTCCCACCCGCCAGCACGAGCGGCAGGTTCTGGGTCACGATGCCGGGCACGGCCGCCACGCCGACCGGCACCAGCGCCGCGTAGAGCGCGAACACCCGGAGCATCTGCGCGACCCGGAGGTCGCTGGCGGCGGGCAGGATCGTGTACGAGGCGAGGCCGAGCGCCGAGATCATCCAGGCCAGCGTCACGGCCACGAGGGCGAACCCGGGCGCCAGCAGGGGCTGGCCGCTGGCCATGGCCGAGAGCACCGCGCCGAACAGCGCCAGGGGCACGCCGAGGCGGGCCGCCCTGGCCAGGGTCAGCACCCCGAGCCGCCACCAGAGGGCGTCGGCCGCCAGCCACCACAGCGGGCTGCGCAGGTCCGCGGCCAGCCGGACGGCCAGGAGGTTGGTCAGCACGCTGAACAGGAACAGCGCGTACGCCAGGACCAGGACGACGAGCGGCGGCCGGTCCACCGTCAGGACGCCCGCGATGGTGCCGGCCACGACCGCGCCCAGCAGCAGGGCCGACTGGAGCTGCAGGCCGCCGCGCACGCGCAGGACGGTCAGCCACTCCTTCCAGGCCAGGGCCCAGGCGCCCGGCGGGGCCCAGACGCTGGGCAGCGAGACGCCGACCACGCGCCGGCCGGTCCGCTCGCGCTGGGCCCGCGCGGCGAGCACGCCGCCCAGCCCGCCCAGCCGCATCTGCTGGCGCAGCTGGAACCCGCGGGTGGAGGCGACCCAGAGCTCGGGCAGGCAGTCGCCCGCGGCGGCGACGCCGGCCACGGCGAGGCCGATCGCGACGGCCGCCAGCAGCCCGGCGGCCGGCAGGCTGCCACTCAGGGCGGACTCCAGCCAGCCGCCGGGCGGCAGCGCGTCGAGCGGGCCGGCGATCGCGAGCCCGAGGCCGGTGGCGGCCAGGGCGGCCACGCCGGCGGCCGCGACCGCCAGGCCCGCCCACCCCACCGAGGCGCCGGGCAGCCGGGTCTGGGCCGCGAAGAGCACCACGCGGGCGGCGAAGATCAGCCACAGGTACGCGGTGAGCCCGGCTGTGCCGGCGACGAGCTGCGTGCCGGACAGGCCGTTGCCGGGCACCGACACGGCGATCAGCACGAGATAGAAGAAGCCGGCGATCAGCAGCCGGCGGGCGCTCCGCAGGGCCAGCCACGACAGCACGAGCCGCGACGGCATCCCGGCGCCGACCAGGAACCGGCCGTCGGCGGGCGACTGGAAGGAGGCCGGCGGCCGCCCGCCCGCCTGCCAGAGCGCCAGCCCGAGGACCGTCAGCGCCAGGCCCGGCACGTAGTGGCCGACCAGGCTCAGCAGCGCCGGGTACGGCGCGGGCTGCGCGGTCCGGTGGGCGGCCGAGGCGACCAGCACGCGGCCGACCAGGTTGGGGACGAGCAGCACCAGGAACAGCAGCCAGGGCACCAGCCGGCGGCCGTTGCGCGCGATCGTGCGGACCCGGTTGCGGAGGAGCCGCCAGTCGAGCCAGAGGAGCGCGGTCCACGTTGGCGCCGGCGAGCCCATGCGCGGCCACGATACCAGGCCAAGGTGATAGGGGTACTATCGCGTTATGGACGTCACACAGACGCCAGAGGCGGCCAGCCTCCTGGACCGTGGCGAGGAGGAGGGCTGCCTGACGCTCTCCGAGGTCCAGGAGGTCGCCGAGGCGCTCGGTCTGGAGGACGACGGGGTCAGATCCCTGTACGACGCCGCGGAGCGCCGCGGCATCGAGGTCCGCGACGACTGCGGCCGTCCGTCCGTGCGCGCGTCCGACTACCTCAACGGCGAGATGGCGCTCGCCACGACCGACGCGCTCCAGCTGTTCCTGCGCGAGGTCGAGCGGCACCGGCTGCTGACCGCCCAGGAGGAGGTGGAGCTGGCCCAGCGCATCGAGCGGGGCGACCGCGAGGCGAGGGACCGGATGATCACGTCCAACCTGCGCCTGGTGATCGCGCTGGCCCGCCGCTACCAGGGCATGGGCCTGACGCTGCTCGACCTCATCCAGGAGGGCGTGCTCGGCCTGATCCGGGCCGTGGACAAGTACGAGTGGCGGCGCGGCTTCAAGTTCTCGACGTACGCCACGTGGTGGGTGCGGCAGGGCATCCAGCGCGCGCTCGCCAGCAAGACCCGGGAGATCCGCATCCCCGAGAACGTGGTGGAGATGGAGCGGCGCGTCGTCCGCGCCGAGCGTGAGCTGACCCAGCGGCTGGGCCGCGAGCCCACCGAGGAGGAGGTCGCCGAGGCCGCCGCGATCTCGACGGACCGGCTGGCCGACCTGCGCCAGGTCGCGCGGGCCGTGACCAGCCTGGACCGGCCGGTCGGCGAGGCGCAGGACACGTCGCTGGGCGACCTGCTGCCGGCGGCGGGGGCGGGGCCCGACGAGGTGGTCAGCGTCAGCCTGAGCGAGCAGGCGCTGCGCGAGGCGGTCGCCGCGCTGCCGGACATGGAGCGCCAGGTGGTCGGGCTGCGCTACGGGATGGATGGCGACGGCGAGCCGCACTCGCTGCGCGAGGTCGGGCGCATGCTCGGCATCTCGCCCCAGCGCGCCCGCCGCATCGAGCTCGCCGCGCTGGAGCGCCTGGCAGTCAGCCGCGAGGTCCAGGGCCTGCGCGGCGCCGCGTAGCCTGGGGGGTCTACGCGCTGCGGCGGATCAGGTCGGCGTCCTGGTCGTCCTCGGCAGCGGACGAGAGGACCCGGTCCCAGTGGACCAGTCGCTGCAGGACGAGCAGGAGCGACTCCTGCACCAGGAAGATGCCGTCTAGCGCCTGCTGGACCGTCTCCGCGCCCGGGTAGCGCCGCCTGGCGTCGGCGGGGAGCTCGGTCAGGGTCCGGGCCAGGTCGCGGTTGACGACCTCGTCGAGCTTCCGCTGGCCGCGCAGGTTGCGCTGCTCCAGCTTGCCCAGCACGTCGTCGGTCAGGGCCAGGACGCGCCGGTAGCTGCGCTCGACCTGGTGCACCTCGAGGGCCGCCGCCTCGGCGGCGACCGCGTCGGTCCAGACAGCATCGTATCGGGTGTGCGTCTCGCTCATGGTGTGTCACCCTGTTTGATAGCTGTTAAGCGGCAAAACACGATAGAGATACTATCACATAATTTCGTGTGCACCACCGGTGATCGCCCGGGTGCGCTCCGCCTCCGCGGGTGCGGCTAGGTGCCCGTCCGGTAGGCCCGGGTGGGCTGTCCCGCGACCCCTGGCCGGCAGCGGAACAGCCCGCCGGCGAGCGGCTGGCGCTGCTCGGGGGCCAGGTGCTCCCAGGCGGTCGTGATGTAGAGGTCGCGCAGGTCGGGGCCGCCGAAGCAGCAGCTGGACACCTGGGCCACGGGCAGCTCGACGGTGTCCGCGGTGGTGCCGTCGGGCAGGTAGTGGACGATGCGGTTGCCGCCCCAGATCGCCACCCAGAGACCGCCCTCGGCGTCGACGGCCATGCCGTCGGGGTGACCGGGAGCCTCGATGCTCACGAACGGGCGCCGGTTGGCGATCGTGCCGGCGGCCGGGTCGAAGTCGAACACGTCCACCCGGTCCTCGGGCGTGTCGATGTAGTACATCAGGCGGTCGTCCACGCTCCAGCCGAGTCCGTTGGAGATGCCAACGCCGACCACCATCTGCTCCACCTGGCGGCCGCCGTCCAACCGGTAGAGCGCGCCGGCCCTGCGCCTGCCGTCCACCGCCATGGTGCCCGCCCAGAAGCGGCCGGCGGTGTCGCACTTGCCGTCGTTCATCCGGTTGCCGGCGATCTCGATCTCGACGTCGGCGATGCGCTCGATCCCGCCGTCGTCGAGGTCGAGGAAGGCGAAACCCTCGCGGATCGCGAGCGCCACGCGGCCGTCGTCGGCGGGGACCGCCGCGCCCACCGGCTGGCCGACCTCCACCACCCGGTCGTCGCCGGTGGCGGGATCGAGCACGTGCACGCGGCCCGCGTTGATGTCCACCCACATGAGCCGTTCCCTGTCGGCGAGCCAGCACGGGCCCTCCGCCAGCTCGGCCTTCGCGTCCAGCAGGAGCTCTGCCTCGATCACCATGTCACTGGTCATGGTAGGGCGAACCGCACGGGGCATCAGCCCGGCCGCACGGCGGCGAGGGTGCGGGCCCAGGGCACACTGAAACGGCGGCGATTGCCGCCTGTCCCAGCAGCGGCGGAAGCAGCCGGCTCAGTGAGCTGGCTGCTGTCCGGTCTGGGTCTGAACCGTCTCGAGCGGCACGATGGCGACTGGCTTGAGGACGATGGCGTTGGCTTCGAGGTGAACCTCGAAGAACGCGTCGCCGCGCAGCCCCAGGGCGCGCCGCACATCCGCCGGTAGGGTCAACCTTCCCGTCGGATTCATGGCAACGATGCTTCGCACGCGCCTTGGAGTATAGCGGTCATCCGGCCATGCGCACCATTTGGCAACCTGGCGCTCGGGCGATTCGAGGTCGGGTCGCCGAGTTCCCCCGGGCCGGTTTTCGGACCGTGAGGCCCCGCCGGCCGGGCGGGCCCGCGAGACGAGACGACAGCCAACCGACGGGCCAGCTGCCGCCTCGCGGGACTGGGAGGAAGAAGTCATACATGAGCGCCCGCGACTCGAGCACCCGAAGGCGCCCGGCAGTCTCGGGCGGGACGGGACGACGAAACGGGCCCGTGCCCGAGGTCCCCCATCCTCGGCAGCAAGGCCGCGCTCGGATCGATCCCGAGCAGCCCAACTATTGAAGCACAAGAGAACCCCCGGATGCGCACAAGAGTCCGTCATCCACTGCCACCTGATCGACGTGCGATGAGCACGAAATGCTGGCGGAATGCGCGTTCGAGCAAGCGTGCTTGACGAGCCCGGTTAGTGAGTCAAGCGAACAGTCGCGGTGTGGTAGACGTTCGATCATGGAAGTGAAGGGCCTGGCGTTCGACGTGTTCGGGACGGTCGTGGACTGGCACACGGCGATCGCGGCGGAGGTGGTGGAGGCGTCGGCGCGGAACGGGCTGGCCCTGGAGGCCGGGGCGGGCGAGGCGTTCGCGAAGGAGTGGCGCCGGCGCTACGTCCCGTCGATGGAGCGGGTGCGCAGCGGCGAGATCGGGTGGACGGCGCTGGACGACCTGCACCGGGCCTCGCTGGACCACGTGCTGGGCCAGTTCGGCCTGGAGGAGCTGCCGGCGGCGGAGCGGGACCGGCTGAACCTGGCATGGCACCGCCTGCGTCCGTGGCCGGACGCGGTGGAGGGCCTGACCCGGCTCCGCCGTGGGCACGTGCTGTGCACCCTGTCCAACGGCAACGTGGCGCTGCTGGTCGACCTGGCCCGGTTCGGCGGCCTCCCGTTCGACTGCATCCTCTCGGCCGAGCTGTGCCAGGCGTACAAGCCGGACCCGCGCACGTACCAGCTGGTGGCGTCGCTGCTGCGGCTGCGCCCGGAGGAGGTCATGATGGTCGCCGCCCACCCGTCGGACCTGCGGGCGGCCGCGGCCGGGGGCCTGCGGACGGCGTACGTGCCGCGACCGCAGGAGTGGGGCGGCGGCGGCGCCGACGAGCCAGCGGCCGAGGACCGCTTCGACGTGGTGGCGTCGGACTTCGTGGACCTGGCGGCGCGGCTCGAGGGCTGAGAGCGGCGCTGCTGGCCAGTCTGCCAGTCCGGAGGGCTCCAGGCAGGCGTGTGGGAAGATGGCGGCCGGGGTGTTGGTCTACATCGTGGTCTGCGCGGCGCCTCCGGCGGCCCGGGTTGAAGAGTTCGTGGAGCTGGGCCGGCGACGCGGCTGGGAGCTGGCCGTCGTCGCCTCGCCGGACGCCCTGGCGTTCATGGACGTGGACGGCCTGGAGCTCGCGACCGGGTTCCCGGTGCAGAGCCGGTGGCGCCGGCCGGACGAGGCGTCGAGCGTGCCGGATGCGGACGCGGTCGTGGTGGCGCCGGCCACGTTCAACACGCTGAACAAGTGGGTCGCCGGGATCGCCGACACGGTGGCGTCGGCGACCGTCTCCGAGTACCTGGGCCGATCGGTGCCGATGGTCGTGGCGCCGTGCGTGAACCCGGACCTGTCGCGGCACCCGACGTTCCGGCGCAACCTGCACGAGCTGGCCGAGTGGGGCGTCACGGTGGTGTTCGACGACGATGCTCCGCGCAGCGACCGGATGGCGTCGTGGGAGCACATCGCGGACCAGCTGGAAGCGGCGATCGCGAGCCGGACTGGCCTATGAGATGGCGCTCTCGACCGGCGAGCGGATTCGGTTGTACCGGACCAGGCGGGCTGTCCCGCGGAGCTGGCTCGAGCAGGTAGAGAACGGCACCCGGAAGGCGGACAGCCCTGCGGCTCCTGGTCGCGGTCGCCGATGCGCTGAATCTGCGGGTGTGGGACCTGATCCCCGCCCCGAGGCGCCTGGCTCCGGACGGTGCCCCGCAGGACGACGCGACGCGAAAAGCGAGATTGCAGCAATCGCCAACAGGGGCAAGGCACTGGCAGTTGCTGTGCCTGAACTCGAAATGAGAGGTGGAGCCGACGGCCGGATTCGAACCGGCGACCTTTCGCTTACAAGGCAGTTGTTCTGTTGGGAGTGGCCGTCGGCGCTCGTCTTGAGTTGAGTAGCAGCAACTGCTATATCACTGCGCCTGCTTGGCAGCAACCGCCACTCGCCCGTTCAGACGGGCTTCGGCGGGCGCCCGCGTGCGCCTGACGTACAGTTTCGGAGGATGGCGGACGAGGGCGGGATCGGTGCTCGCATCAGTGCGTTTCGGCGCCGGCGCGGCATGTCGCAGGAACGCCTCGCGCACCTCGTGGGCCGGTCGGAGAGCTGGCTCTCGCAGGTGGAGCGCGGCATCCGGCCGGTCGAGAACCTGGGCGTCCTGACGCGGCTCGCGGAGCTCTTGGACGTCGAGATCGACGTGCTGGCCGGGCAGCCGCTCCGCCTCGCTTCGCCGGCCGGCGCGCCGGTGGCCGACGAGGTAGCCGCGATCCGGGATGCGCTGAGCGGGTACGCGGAGCTGGCCGCGCTTCTCGGCTCCGATGGCGACCGGCCCGTGCGCGAGCTGCGCGTGATCTCGGGTGAGGTCGCCGAGGCGTGGAGCCTGCGCCATCGCTCGCAGTACGGCCGGCTGGGCCGTCTGCTGCCATCGCTGATCGGCGAGCTGGAGGCCGCACCTCGTCAGTACCAGGGCGATCACCGGACGGCGGCGTACGCGCTGCTGTCCGACGTGTACCAGATCGCCCGGGCCATGCTGCGGGCGACGGGCGAGACAGAGCTGGCGTGGATTGCCGGCGATCGTGCCTTCCAGGCTGCCCGACTGGCCGGTGACCCGCTGCAGCTGGCCCGGGTGGCGCGTGCGATGGCGCTGGTCTTCCTCGCGCAGGGTCGGATGACGCAGGCCAGTGACCTGGCAGTAACGGCCGCGGCTGCGCTGGAGCCGGGGCTGGGAACGGGCGGCCCGGACTGGTGGGCCGTGTGGGGCTCGCTGATGGCGACGGCCGCCGTCGTCGCTGCGCGGAAGAACGAGGCGGACGTGACGGTCGAGCTGCTCGGCGAGGCCGATCGCGCCGCCGCCGTGGTGGACGCGGCCGGCTGGACCGACCCGCGGACCGGCTTCGGAGTCGCCAACCTGGGGGTACACCGCGTCTCGGTCGCGGTCGAGTTGGGCGAGCCGGTGGATGCGCAGCGCCAGGCGAGCCTGGTGGACTTCTCGACGCTGCCCGACCAGTTCGCGGAGCGCCGGGCGGCGCTGCACATCGACGTGGCGCGGGCCCTGGGTCAGCAGCGGGACGTGGGCGGGGCCGTTCTGCACCTGCTCGAAGCCGAGCGCATCGCTCCCGAGGAGGTGCGCCATCACGTCCTGGTGCGGGAGCTGGTGCGCGAGTTCCTGAAGCGTGAGC
>Ga0070717_10000387_pt1 | contig 28228 bp, 23 predicted proteins | sample LARL113metaG_FD_71366 | JGI IMG/M metagenome (GOLD analysis project Ga0070717, IMG submission 71366) | Corn, switchgrass and miscanthus rhizosphere microbial communities from Kellogg Biological Station, Michigan, USA - LAR L11-3 metaG | ecosystem: Host-associated > Plants > Roots > Rhizosphere ...
GTCTCCAGCGGATTAATTGCGCTCACCTTTGTGGGGCAAATTGCTCACTTGGGAACGGCCTTTTTCGTGTTTAGTCTGATCGTCATTCCCACTCTCTTTTTTATGGGACTGATCACCTTTGAGCGCGTCCTGCAAGCAGGCTCGGCAGATAACGTGTATGCTCGCGGGATCAACCGCATTCGCCACCTCTATCTGGAGTATGCCCCGCAGATGCAGCCCTACTTTATCCTCTCAACGTATGATGATCAGGAAGGGACCTTGGGCCAGGAAGCTATGCAGACCTCCTGGTGGCAGGTCTTTTTATCGATGGCTGGCATGATTGCCGTGATCAATAGTGTGTTGGCAGGCAGCTTTGTGGGCCTGCTGCTCGCTGCATTCGCCTTGCCCTTGTGGATTACTACAAGTGCGGGAGTCGTTACATTCCTGGTGAGTGTCGGTCTCCATCAGCGCTATCAATGGAGGCAATGGATGCGTCTGGGACGCGATCTGCCCGTTCTCTTTCCGAGCCAGCCAAGATAGAAGTATCTTGCTTGAGGTCTCTATTGAAAAAGCTTGATGGTAGCCTATCCCGTTGCGGGAGCTAGACCGAGTTGTTCCAGCAGGGTCATCATATCGTCGTAGTGGTGGAGACTGGCGATCTTCCCATTCCTGATCTGCATGATCTGGCAGAACCGCAGTTCGCCCGGGCGCCTCGTGGCTGGAATATCTCCCGAGGGCAGATGCACTGGACCGGTGGTGGTCCACCGCCAGGTACCCTCAAGGGCTACCCGATCCTCTGTGGCAAACGCATTGCTCAGCTCTGCCCTGCTATCAGGAAAGGCCTCTACGAAAAACAGCATTAAACGCTTGTAGCCCTCTGGACCATGAAGCGTTGTACCGGAAGGAACATTGATGACCTCGGAGTCTGCCGCGAAAGCAGCCACACCCTTATCGAGCCAGGCCGGGTCTGACTGGCGACTGTTGATCAGGTCAAGCAGTGACCTCGCCAGAGCTACATTCTCCTGTGCAGCCATGATCTCTTCCATCCTTTATAGTTTGTGTTGCAGAGCGAGCGTTTTTTGCCAGCACGAGCAACGTTCATCTGAAGACAACAACGTGAAAAGGAGCACCTGATGAGTGCAGCAAACACGCAAAGTGAATCCCTTTTGATTAGCAAAATTATAGCACCTGGGGCCGATTGAGGGTTTCAAAAATGTACGGTCCTTGCTGTGAACTACCACACGAAAGAGAGATGGACGTGGGCGATCAGGGCAAGATTGACGTTGACGTAAACGATAGTGTATACTTAAGATAAGGAACGAAGCGCAAGGGCACGAGGAGGGTGGGGAAAGAACGCATGTGCACGATTTGTCCTCCAGGCAAGCAGCGAACGACTAATCTCAGCTCCAGGTCGCGATATATATTTTCTGCTATAGATATAGAAGGAGTAATGATGAAGACGACTACCCAGCATGAACAGGGGCAGGTAATACGCGGGCCTTCGCGAGCCACCAGGCCTGTTGGTCCACGCTATAAATGGATCGCGCTGAGCAATACCACCCTGGGTGTGTTGATGGCGAGTATCGACTCCAGCATCGTTTTAATCTCTTTGCCAGCTATCTTCAATGGCATCCATGTAAATCCACTTGCACCAGGCGAAACGGGCTACTTCCTCTGGATATTGCTCGGGTATATGGTTGTAACAGCGACGCTTCTGGTGACGTTTGGGCGCATCTCTGATATGTTCGGGCGTGTCAGGTTCTACAATATAGGGTTCGCGATCTTTTCCGTGGGCAGCATTTTGCTGTGGCTGACGCCGGGGACGGGAAGCACCGGAGCACTGGAGCTGATTCTCTTCCGCCTGATCCAGGGAGTTGGCGCAGGCTTTCTCTTCTCAAACAGCGCGGCCATCCTGACCGACGCATTCCCTGCGCATCAGCGCGGTCTCGCCCTGGGCATTAACCAGGTCGCCGCGATCCTCGGCTCGGTCATCGGCCTGATCCTGGGCGGCGTCTTGTCGTACTTTAGCTGGCGCCTCGTCTTCCTGGTCAGTGTACCCGTCGGCATCGCCGGGACCATCTGGGCCTACCTGATGCTGCGCGAGATTGCGACCATTCGTGAACACCAGAAGATCGACTGGGCGGGCAACGTTACCTTCGCCTTCGGCACGACAATCCTTCTGCTTGGCATTACTTATGGAATCCAGCCATATGGCAGCGCACCAACGGGTTGGGGGAATCCTCTCGTCCTGGGGGCGCTGGCCCTGGGTGTGGTCTCGCTAGTGGCCTTCATCTGGATCGAACTGCATGTCAAAGATCCCTTGTTCAGCCTGGCTCTCTTCAAGATCCGCGCGTTTGCTGCCGGAAACGCCAGCAGCTTCCTGGTCAGCATTGCGCGCGGCGGATTGCAATTCATGCTCATCATCTGGCTGCAAGGCATCTGGCTCCCACTCCACGGGTACAACTACGATGTCACACCTCTGTGGGCCGGCATTTACCTACTCCCCCTGCTTATCGGTTTCGTGGTGATGGGTCCCCTGAGCGGCTGGCTCTCGGATCGCTTCGGCGCGCGCCTCTTCTCGACGACAGGGATGCTCATCCAGGCAATAGGCTTTCTCCTGCTGACAACCTTGCCCACCAACTTCGACTATCCCTGGTTCGCGCTTCTGCTCTTCATGCTAGGTATTGGCCAGGGCATGTTCTCCTCCCCGAATACCTCGTCTGTGATGAGCAGCGTGCCTGCGGAGCAGCGGGGCGCTGCATCCGGTATGCGCTCAACCTTCCAAAACTCCGGCACGCTGGTGAGCATCGGCGTCTTCTTCAGTATCGTCACCATTGGCCTGGCCTCGGCGTTGTCATCAACGCTCTTCAATGGCCTCTCCCGTGCAGGCGTTCCGGGAGCAGTAGCCGAAAAGATCGCGCACCTGCCGCCGACCTCCGCGCTCTTCGCCGCCTTCCTGGGCTACAATCCGATGAAAACGCTGCTGCCGGTGAATGTGCTGCATGCCCTGCCGATAGCCAATCAGGCCAACTTACTGGGCCACACCTTCTTCCCGAACCTGATCTTGCCTCCATTTACGGTCGGCTTGCACGGCGTGTTCTACCTATCCGCCGCGATGTGTTTCGTCGCCGCCCTGGCGTCTTCTCTGCGAGGGAAGCGCTATATCCATGAGCAAGCGACAGGCGAAACGAGGACACGTTCAGCAACGCTCAAAGAGGAAAAAGGAGCCACTCAATAACTAAAAACCGCTGAGGTGAATCGAGGACTATTCAGCAGAGGATGGAGGGCTACTTTCTTTTCTCTCCTCCTCCTTCTCCTTATTCTTTTCCTGTTCTGGAGTTAAAAGCATCTGAACGGCCTGTTGAGGACTCAGAGGAATCCGGGGAATCTTCTGCGATATCTCAGAAATCTCCTCCATAGGCAACTCGGCCAGCACCTTGTCCTTCACCGCTTTGGCCTGGCCCACACCCTTGCCCGCGTTTCGCGACATCGACTGCAGCGCCTTCGGCCCGGCAATCAGCAGGCCGATAACGAGAATCACGACTAGATCTACAAAATGAAACATACTACCTCGCTCCTCACAAAGATAGTTGCTGACGATTCTTTCTACCTTCTCCTATCATAACATACGCAAGATAGAGGGGGATCGATACATTTTTTCCCATGCTCATGCTAGCGCAACAACTTTCTGAAGCAAAGCCACCAGAAAAAACTCCCCCAAAAAAAGGGTTGCCAGCGTTTATCTTTACAGAGAGTATACAAGAAGTTGTGAAGAGGCAGGATGGCTCGATGTCTCGTGGCATTATCACCATCAGCTCCATTGAGCCATCCTGGCTGAATCATGGTAGGAGGTATTCTGGACCCAGGACTTCCCCCACACACCCCTTAATCTGGGTACACCGGTCGTGTTTCCCCCAGGACAGCGACCGGTCTCTTTTTTTTGTATAGGTCCTTTTTTGCAAATTCAACATAAGTTTTGCCGCAGCGGCAAAACTTCCTTGAGTTTATAGCGCGGCAAATCTTTCGTTGCGATTTGGCTCTTTGAAACCCCATCTGCTACCTGATAATTTCTTGCTTCAATAGTCGCGGGCGATTAATTGGCAACTGCTCCCAAAAGGCCAAGAAAGCTAAAGGTGAGATCAGTAATATCTTCAGTATTATCAATCATGCGTGAAGCAGCCTATAGCTTTCACCCTTATATCCCAAGCTCTCGCAACGTTTCTCGCCAGATCTTATGAACTTCTTTTCTAAGCATATCATGCGGTTTTCCGAGAAGACTTCTTACCTTCCGCTGGCTGGGGTATTCTCCTTGCGTGTGAAGTCTTAAAACTGCACTGCGAACCTCGCCACCTATTCGTCGTACTGTTTCATCACGTCTATGCGTCCGGTATGCCGAATACCGTACTGAAATTGCTCTACACATTTCTGGAAAGTGGCGGCAAAGGACCTGAACCGAATAGCCAAGACGTCTGGCAACTTCCCGCATTGAAGGAGGAGGGTTCTCATCGTCCACCATAATAGTTTCCAACATCTTTTGTATACGCTCAGTATCAGCACGTCTTTTCGCGGCGATTGCCCGACATAATTCGGGGCCGTGCTCATAGATAGTACAGGTATTACTATATCCAAGATTCTTTGCAACTTCTTTTACTGTCGGTATACGTTCGCTCAATAGCACTGCCTCTAGAGACCTCAGCACTTCATCCGGGCTGGATGGAGTTTTACGGCGCCCCCCATGGATGCTTTGTACGTGTTCTGCGCTCGTTATACAGGCGTCGTCGAGAGCAGAAACAGCGTTCCCTGTTAGAAGTTCTAGCGGCGATGTACATAGTCCCAGGCTTACTTGTAAGAGCGTTGAAAGCTGCGGCTTTCGTTTTCCGCGTAACCAGCTATACACCAGTTCTCGGGAGACAAGCATTTGCGATTCCGCCATACTCAGGTTTATCTTTCTCATCTGAGAACGGATCGTGGATGAGAGCATTTCTTTATGGGGTGGGGCTGTAAAACTCATTGCCCCCGCAATCAACTCCCCAATAGCATTTGCCATCCAGTAAGCTTGTTTATCGTATTCCTGCTCTTCTTTAGCGGTTCGTTCTCCTGAAATGGTACCTAGCCAAATGCCGCACCAGGGGCAATACCCTGGTAAGGATTTTCTAGATAGAGCAGGAAGTGATCGCCCGCACTCCTGGCGCGGACATCGGAGACTGAGCGGTTTACAGTGACGTGGACACGCAGTAACAGCTCGAAACGTCCAAAGCAACGGTTCGTATACCTTTTGAGAGGCATACCACTCGTTATAGCACGCAGGACACCAAGCCTTGGTACGGCGGAACATTCCTCTCTGACTGAGCACACCGGACCAAGTCATCATTGTGAGAAGGTGCAAATCATCGCGCGACGTTAGTTGTTTCAGCGCCTGTGTCCATTTCGCCGTCAAGGCATTTAAGCCATTCAAATTCTGACCATCTTCTGACCAGCGCGCATGTATACGGTAAGTGTAAATGGGAGATAAATCTAACAAGGGCATTATCTCTTGAATTACCAATACTTTTGGAGATACACAATATGCTTTGGCCAGCCGAATAATGTAACTGGTCAGACTCTCTGTGAAAGGCGTGCCAATACCTTTAGGCTCTAACTGATAGAGATAGCTTCGCGGGGGAAGTAAGACCTCACTTCGGTCCATAAACTTCAAATACTCCTTATCTGCGTACTAATCATATTTCTCGCAGGAGATTCTCGTACCGCCAGACCAAATTTGTATTCATTCCTTATTCCCCATACTCATATGTGGTCTAATGGGCATGTCAGACCAAAGTGGAGCTGAATCGTAATAAGGCCGGCAGTAAGATGTTTTTGGGAAACGCAGTGTTTCGTCAAACATGAAGGATCTGCAGGGTCTGTTAGGAGGTATCAAAGTATGTTCATAATTGCGTGGATGAGAAGTGGGGAATTTTTATCCTGAAGGCGAGTATATTTTTCATCCGTACTGCCGATTTGGATACTACAACACTACATCATCATAAATTGCACTACAAATATTAACATGTGACAGACTTCGGGCAGTCCTCCGAAAATAGGAATGTTCCTGGTTGTCTCAAATCGATGAAGACAAACGGCTGATTCCATCTGGTGTTTGGGCGAAACATCAGCTATTATCTCCGGATAGATGACCGTTATCCGCTGTTAAAAAGGGATGGGTTTATTGTCAAATTCATCTGCTGCTCGATTTCTTCGGTATAATCCATTGTTCTCCCTTCCGGGTACATATTCGATAGCCTTCGAATGTGCATCTGTAATTCCTCTTCACTGTTGACAGTTGGGTTGAAAGAATCAAAAGAGCAAAGAGTTATCCAGCCATTTAGTCAGATTCGTCATCCTCATCCCCTTGCTCCTGCTCCACTGATTCATCCTCGATTTCGATAAGATCGTCATCACCCTCGTATTCTTGCTCTACTGATTCATTTTCGCTCCTGGGGCCAATAGGATCCCGACCATGTTTACGCTCGAAGGGCCTTAACTGTTGCCCCTTTTTCGTTCCAGGTGATAACTCTGTTTGTCCTTCGTTCGAAAGGCCGTTCCTTCTCTCTTCATTGTCTTTTTTCTCTTTATTAGCCTTGCCCCCTTCAGGCGATCCGTGCCTTAACAGCCTGAGTTCCTCCAGAAGGTTATTATCTGCATCCTCCGGCTCAGTAAGGTCTTTCTCACCTTTCAAGATGTCCCCCATCGCAAGCAGCACCTTGTCCTTGCTCGGTGCTGTCTTTTTAAGATGATCAAAGGTTACTGTCTTCGCTTTCTCATCATCAAAAGCGCACCTAAGCGCCTGATTGAGATGTTGCTTGAGAAGGCCAATACAGCCTAGACTTCGCGCATACAAAAACTCCCAGTGTTGGACGAGTCGTGGTTCCTTCTCTACCGGAAGCTGTCGCTGTAATGCCCATAGTGCACTCTTGAATGCGATACGGTCTTCTTCTTTCTCATCATCATAGCGGCTGAAATGGACATCGATGCTGCGGAGGGCCAGTTGCGCATTAACCTTGCGAAATCGATGCATAGCGTAAGTACCCACCAGTACATGGCTGACACCCGTTCTGTTCTCAAAATATTTGAGGTGGTTCAGATTATCCTGAAGCCGACGGCCGAGTCTTGCTTGTGCCAGGTGGTGCGCCTCGTCGATTATTATTGTTCTGGTCTTCCGTTGCAATATCCCCTCTACCGTTGCTTCCTTCAGATCACGTGCCCGCATTAAGTGCCTTTTGTTCAGATTCATAAAAGGATCACCTAGCTGCTTGAGTACCTCCGGATGGTAATCCGTCCAGTCAAAGCTTCCTCTATGTCCAACATCAATATCTGTCGTCACGCTGACGAACGGGATGTAAGATGAGTCTTGCTGCATCATTCCCTGCGCACGCCTTTGCAGTTCCTTTATCAGCAACTCTATGAAAGTCGTCTTGCCGACTCGCGGTGGCCCAATCACTAACACCATAGTACCCCGACCTCGATACTTCATGTCGTCTTCAGGCATACAAATCGAGCGCAGCACAGCCCTACAAACCTCTTCTAGTCGCGTGTGCTTGATGAAACACTGCGCTTCAAAGTAATGGATTCTCGCACCTTTGGGCTGTTCGAGTAATTCCCTGGGAAATGGCTCCGGTTGTCTTTTGCTACGTCCCATTAGCTGTACCTCTCGAATACTATCAGCTTGTCTTCATTGGAGCCCCTAGAGCGAAGTGAAGAGCTCTTCTTACTCGTGGTTTTCTTATCGGTTGTCTTGTGCAAAAACGAATCCGTGACTGTCGGCTGATTACTCGTCTTATGAGAAGAATTTCTAGCTGCTGGATGAGCGGCACCCTTCCCTTCGAGCACGGCCAGTGCTGCCCTTGTCTCCCGGTCATGCCGCTGCTGGCGCAAGATCTTTTCTTTCGAGGCGTTTTCGCGCCTGAACTCCGCCAAATTTGCCTGGGTAATCTCAACTTTCTCTCGTCCGTGCAGGATCCGGTTCAGTTTACGCATTTCTTCGGTTAGAAGCTGCCGCTCGCGCTCAGAACACCCCGCCAGTTCTTCGCAAGTCGCGTGGCAATCCCTCCACTGCTTGTTTATATACGCGTACCCGACGCTACAGTCGAAGGGATCGTAACAGACTCTCACCTCCGTACCCTCTACTACATCGCCCATCTCTTCGCACCAGTAGTCCAGGTAGTTGATGCGCACTCCCACTCCTTCATGCACCGAGGCCTTACCGGTGCGCGTCGTCGGGAAGGTCTCTTTCACGAAGCTATCATTGTATGGGATGAGTTTATGCTCGCGCCTCCCATGCTGATCCATACTGCGCTCATAAGCTTCGTAAGGACTTTGCTTGAGAGTAGTATGGGTTCGCTTGTCGTATGCCTCGAACGCCCATTTGTTCACTCGTTCCGCCAGTGCGGCGAGGGTCCACACGCCCAACCGCCGGGGGTCTGTAGCCTTCGTATTTGTGCGCGGATTTTTCGAGGCCTGAGTATTTCCAAGTAGCTGATGAATAAAATCAGTGTTGGCCGTATCGAAGAGCTTTTCCAAGGGTGCCCCGTAGCGGGGTTCAGAGGCAGGTCGCTGCTGTTTTCTCACCCTGAATAGCGCCAGGAGCTTCTCAAAGTAGGTGCTCCGGAATTCCGGCCCACCATCAACGGTAATTGCCTGCGGAAGCCGATTAAAGCGCTTGACGCACAGGCGAATGACCGCGAGGCACGAACGATAGCTCGGCGAGTCAAAGGAAAGATAGGCAGCCACAATCCGGCGCGGATGCGAGAGGATCATCAACGTGAGCCAGCACTTTCCCAGGCTCTCGCCCGTTTCCGAGTCGAAGAGTTCCAGATCGACGGGAGTATGGTCGATGTGGGCACCTGCCCACGCGTGATTACCATGCCGACTCGTCGTTCTCTGGCTCGATCGAAAGTAGTCCTTGTAGGGATAGGCCGCTCGAGACCCTTCGCGCAGGTAGATCTGCTCGTATACTGATCGGTGACGTTTGACCCACGCATAGAAAGTCGTTTGACTCACTGTTGGCAGATTTAATTTTTTTGACTGTAAGATGTACTCTCCGAAGGCGCCCCGTTTGTGCTTGCGCGTAGTCGTATCATAGTGCTCGCTGAGCACATTTTCGATGAGATTCCTTATGGCGAGTGGTAGTTTTGTGCCGCCACAGCTTACGTAGTTAGGTATCAGACCAATAAAGCCGCTGCCGTATTTGATCTCCCCATCCTGGTACAACTTGCACCAAAGACGTTTTGTGCGAGGCCGTATCCTATCGATTATCTCAGCCAGTTCTTTCTGCTCTTCGTCGTCGTATTCTTCAGGGTGAATGACGCGATTTCGAAACACTGCCGTCTGAATATCGCATTCTCTCGCGCATGCGAGTTTCTCCTTTCCTGCATCGGTGAAATTGGAGGGGGAGGATTCTGCATGCACCCCAATGATCTGCCCATTTTTTGCAAGCGCCTCAAATACCGTCCAGGCTAAAGGGAAAGGATTGTTCTCCGCGTCTATCAGGGTGATCCCAGTCTCGCCGGGATTGACAAGCTGCCACTCTTTCCCATCCCACGATACCGTGCTTCCTGTCTTGATGTCGATAGAATGGTCGTTTCCCCCTTCAGGAGGGTTCTTATTCCGGTAGGTGTTGCTGTGGGCAGTCTTTTTATCGCGATAGACGGGGATAGTTCTTCTATTGCGATCGCTCAAACGATGCGTAAGCAGATCGACATACAGATCGTGCCTTGCTATAGCTATGTTTATCACATCGACGCTCACCCCTTCTGCAGCGAGAGCAAGATCGGCGAGAGAGATACCTGGCGTTTCATCTACGATACGGTAGAGTTTCTGCAGAGCATCATCGGAAATGGTCAGTTTCTCCAGATCCTGATAATACTCTTCGAGATAGAGCCAGTTATCATGAGCGGTCCAGTTGATTTCGTCAGACGGTCGCACACGGTAAGTAAGGCCCAATCGCTCGGCGAACTCCTCTCCCGGTGGGCAGCGCCATTTGCCGTTTTCATCGATTCTGTACCGATTTGGTCGCTCCTGAGCCTGGCGGATCAGCTCCTGAGTCGGTTTACATTCCTCCCAGCCAGCCGATTTGTAGCGAATGACGAAAAAATCAGGAGTGTGCCAGGGAGTCTGTCTGTGACCATGCTTGTCCTTATACTCAAGTGGAATTGATGGGGGTTGGTCGTAGTATTCGAGTACATTTTTGCTGTACTCATGCACCAGGATGCGTGGAAATTCGACAGTGTGGCTCTCAGCCTTGATAATGCAACCCATCTTCTCGCTGGGATACCAAACGCATACGTTACCTTTACTCCCACGCGGATGGCGGCTGGGTGGAGAAGACCGGATGAGCTTGATCAAATCCTGGGTCTCTTCTTTGAAGCCAAGCCGACGACAGTAGGTTTTGAAAGCATCTCCATCCAGGGCTCTACCCATATAATCTTCCTCTCTATGCTATCGGTTCTATTGGGGCCAAGTAATTTCTTCAGCAGCTCTTCATCTCATCCACGAGATAAAGGAGGCTGATTAAAACAATTAAGGACATCGTCGTACTCAGCCTCCAGAAGCCCTGGAAACTCGACCCGACGACTTTCAGCTTTGACTATGCCTGCCATCTTCTTGCTAGGATACCAAATGCGGACATTGCCTTTATGCTCCCGTGGATTGCGGCTAAGTGGTGAGCTACGGAGAAGCGCGATCATCTCCTGGATCTCTTGACTGACGGTAAGTTTCTGACAATAGACTTCAAGGCCACGTCCGTCTAATGCTCTAGTCATGTGATAACCTCCTAAAATTAGTAAATGGCTGTATACCCAACATCACTGTGGTACAACAGCGATTACATGTGTGTTCGGTTCCTCAGTTTGGACGGAGCTTTCTGAAAGGGCGATTTTAGTTCAAGCAGTTAGTAGATACCCTAAGGACCAATTAGTCCTACGAGCTTCATAGGGTTATGATCGTCCGCTGCTATCATCTTCCTGCCTGTAAAGGCAACAGCATAGGTAGCAGAGAGTGACAAGCATCAACTAACTTCCCAAATTATATCATTCATATAATCTTTTGTCAACTATTACATGTGTTCTTGACATGTTTTCACGCATGAATAATACACTTGTCATTACACGCATTAATAACTGTAACAACTATCTGTTATCAGATGGGTTAGACAGGTGTTCACAACTATCAAAAGGCATAAAATATCAGAGGAATAAATCCTGCTCATTATAGAAATTGAAATGGAGTTGTTTCTCACGAACGAACTGCAAGCATATTACTCTGTCTTGTAGACAGGCTTGAGTAGCAAGCTCGTGCTTACCTCGCCTTTGATAGGACTGTGTTTCCAACCAAATCGGGACAGTACCAGTGGTAGTGTTTGTAGGAAAGACAGAAATGGAATTAATCTGATAAATTATCCATCACGAAAGCTTGGAGAGGCAGCGTCTCTCCAAAGACAGGTGCGGAAACAAGGTCACTACAGCTGTATAAGACAGCTGTTCATAGCTGTTAGCATTTGTCTGCTCAAATAGAAAGTGTCACTTATCAAGAGTTCAGGTAGAAGGAGGATCATCAATATTACCCAACACATGCTCAGCTGGCTTGCTACATTAAATTTGTCACTTTTGACTCTGGAAGCCAATTTATCACTGCTCCGCAAAGAATAAGTCCATCTAACAAGATTGTCCTTGATGCGCTTAAAGTACAAGGAGCATTGATTGTGATTGCCAAGAACCAGACGGGGGATAACGCAGCTAAAATAACTAAGCATCTTCGCACGATGAGTGGGCGATTGCCTTTATTGATCACATGTTGAGGATCTTTTTCATCTGGGGGAGAGCTTAGCAACTCTCCCCTTTCTGTCAATTTAATGGGAACAACGGGAGAAAGAATGTGTTGCGCACGGAAGTAAGGTACTTCATCATGTATAAATTAGAGTCTCGTTAGTAGTATACTCGGCGTTCTCCCAATCCAGGACATCAGCCAGTTCCTCCCTGAAGGACTGAAGGTCCTGCTGACGGCTAGCTTCGTTGGGCATCTCTGTATCTTTCCAGACCAACATAAAATGCATTGCAGTGAGTTCAGGATTGCCTTTTATCACGTAGCGAGCAATGGTGCCAGGAAAGGTATGACGATTGGTCTGTTGGATCGCTTTGAGTTTCTCCAACAATTTGGTCTGCTGACCAGAGCGAACTGGCACCCGCATCTCTGTGGCAAGCACTTTGCTTCGACTATTAAAAACATGCCAACGTGGCGGCGCTTTGCGTGTACGACCCGGCGGACTAAGTTTGAATTGTCTCACCTTTTCCTCTGGAAGTAGAAAAACACCGCCCGATTTGAACGCAGGAAGACGCCCTAAATCGATGTAGCGATAGACGCGTTTATCGGTAATCCCCAGCATTTCTGCTGCTTGCTTAATTGTCATATATCCCGGAATATCGGGAAACTCATTAATGTCTGCCATGAAAGCAGTCTAGTAGGCCCTCTATTTGTTGTAAACTGGACTTTTTAGTCTAGTTTTGACAAAAATATAGAAAATCTGTTATAATCTGTATCGGTTACTTTCTCCTTAAGGCGTAGCAGGTGAACAGATAGAAGTAGAGGCGATCTACTTTAGAGCGAGGCAATCTCGCAAATACATAGAGGAAAAAGTGAGGAGAGGTGGTCTTTATTACCGAATTTCTCAAGTGTGCGGCAAGCAAAAAGAAGCTTTCATATCCGCTACTTCTTGAGCAGTGTTCTCTGGAGGTGATGGGAACCAGCTTTCCAGGCGTTTGCCCACTAAGAGCGACATGATGGGAATCGAGCGCTATGAGCAAGCAAGTGACATGGTCAACTGAACAAATAGAAGAATGGTACCTCCTACATCAGGCGTACGGCATGGATACCCCGTCAGTCCAGTTCTACAACGACCTTGATCGGCGCCGGTACGCTGTCCAGTGTGAAATGGTCCAACATCTGAATTCCTTTCTTGACGGTGACAAGTCAATGAGAGAGTTCAATAGGGTATTCCAACGCAAAACACAGGCTGAGTGGAATGTATTCGGGCTACGAGGCATGTCTGGTGGTATGTTTTTAAACAAACTCATCAAATATGTCCCTGATGAAGAGGGCCTTGCCCAGAGCCTCCGCATAGCTTTGTCGGTGCCTAAAGATACTCGAGAGGGACAAAGACGGATGCAGGCATTTGCCGCATTCCTCAATGAGTTGATCCTCGCAAAGCAAGTGACCCGATCTCAACTCCAACCTGCTCGAATCCCTTTCCTTCTGAGTGCCTGGTGGCATCTTCAGATCCGAGACCGATGGCCTATCTTTTATCTGGAAGTACGACATGCACTCATGTCGGAACAGAGCCTGCTATTTTCGTCACAGGGCCCTATTGAAGACTACTTCGAGTTCCGTGCTCGCTTTCTCTCTCTGACCAAAGCGCTTGGGATCTCGCCCTGGGAACTGGAGCATCTCTCGTTGTGGTCTGGACAGCAGACAAGAAGTCCCAACGGCATTAGTGAAAGTAAAGAAGCATCTTCTTGTCAGATATTCACGGCTCATATTCGCACCTCATCGGTCAGTAACAGGTGTAGGGCTGTTATCGAGCCAAAGAGGCAGATCAACTCTGTGGATACGAACCACAAAGACGACTCATTTCAGGAAGAGGACCCAAGTGCTTCGCGCCATACCCATTTGCAATGGTTGCTTGCAAAAATCGGATTGAAAGTTGGTTGCCAGGTGTGGATTGCGAGTAACGACCACGGCAAAGTGTGGAAGCAGGAGTGTTTGGGGGATTTGAGCCTTCCATCTCTCCCAATCTTGACCGGCTCCGAGTTTCAACGGATTATCGGGCGGATTGATGTCCTCTGGCTTCAACACAATGGAGTGGTTGCAGCTTACGAGATTGAACGAACTACCGATATTACCACCGGTTTGCTCCGCCTCTATGATCTGGGGGCTCTCTCTTCACAGCAACAAGTATATCTCTGCGTTGTCACACCCAAAGATCGAGTGGCCAGAGTCCAGTTTGAGTTATCGCGTCCCACCTTCTATGGACATGATCTCCGCCGACACTGTGCCATTATCGACGAAGAGATGCTCCTAAAGCATGGCGAACATATTTTACGCTGGGCAAGCAGCCTGTCAGTCATAGAGGATCTGACTTGCTATCTTGGCCATCGAGAAACGCAAAGAGCAAGACCACTCAGTGTGTGAATGCATACAGATTGGAGACAAGAAATGAGCTAGCTGGAGGTGATATTTCCTATCACACACTTTTGCAACCCAACATTCTCAACCTGCCCCTTTAAGAGGACCAGGCTTATCTGGAGTCGGCATTGCTCTTAAGACTGCGAAACTTCCCGATGATGTAGAAGTAGTGCGTTAAGAAAAGCCTAGATAACTGGTGCAATATGAGAATCTCGCAACATGGTGAGAAGCAATTAACGATAGATCCATCCCTGCGCAGCAGAGTCTATAGCCTTGTCCCGTTGGGCATAGGTACACCCTTCGTAGAGCGCCTTTCCAGCTATATCAATCGAGTAGCATGGACGTACCGCATTAGCCTGCGTTTCCTTTTAGCACAGGAGATCGTTCCCCACATCAGCGGTTTGTATCATTTTCAGTCATCCTATCATCTGTTAGCTGTATTTTGTCGATTATGGGCCATGAATATTACCGGTGCCGGAGAAACTGCTGCCGATTGGTCCGATACACTCGAACGATTGACAATGAGAACAGATTTACGTGGTCTGAGTTTGTACCAATGGCCTGCTGGACTTCCACCACAAGCCCTCCTCCGTGAAACGCCCGCGCCGTGTCCTGTATGTTGCTTCAAATGGAGAGAAGAGAAGAGGTCTATTTATCAGCTGCTGCTGTGGATGTTTCAAGTTATGACCATCTGTCCTGTGCATCATCGACAATTGGAAGAACATTGTCCACATTGTGAGAAGAAGCAATCCGTTATCCCTACCAAAGAGCACCAAGGCTACTGTACACAGAACATGAACTGGCTGGGGGCAGTAACAGATGTAGTTGCGGACGATAGGATTGATGAGGAAACGCTTGATTGGCAGCTATGGGTGCTGCATGTTATCGAGGAATTTTATCTCGCCAGTACGCAGACCGGATTACTACCCTGGCAACGATCTTCAGATGGGCTTGCCATTTGTGTCGAGGCGATAGGAAATGTCTTACAGCTTGCTAAGCAGGTAAATATATCGGACTCTCTGCTCTCTGAGTGGCTCAAAGGCAAGGGGACCCTGTCTTTTAAAAGGTTACTTGATTTCATGCGGACACAAGTAGGGCTGACCACATGGCATGAAGTTCGACGTGAACTGGGCATTGAACCATGTTTTGATCACGACGTTTAGGGAGGTATGAAGATGTTTATCGGGAAGATCGTCAAATCATACTCACATATCAACTACGTCTGCCAGATTTATGGCTCCTGCGACGTTGAGATACCGCCAAATCCGACCGATTACGCTTTCGGCCGCTTCGTCTGGGTCGCGGTGAATTCAAGAATTATGGATGAATCTGCCATAGAAGGAGGCTCTACAGTTGATAAACAGGATAAATGTCTCAGCTATGTCGTTGGCCTGATCTACGATACTACCCTACTTAACCCCGCTTTCGGCTTACTGGGACCGCGTCTCTCCAATGAGACCCAGGTGGAAATCTTCTCGCCTGATTACATTTCTGAGATAGCAATACTCAGCCATGTATTCATGCTCGGAATTATCGAACGACATGTGTTACCAGAAGATATCTCAAGGATTCGAGTAATTCATGGGATACCATCACTATCACCGGCTTTGGGCAGCAGGATTGAGACAATGGGGGATGAGGATGTACGCCTATTCCATTACTTCAGTGATCACGAGGCAACTGATGCTCAAAAGGAATACCTCCATATGGGCTATCTTCCTCACATGATCAATCAACAAAACAGCTTACTCACGATGGCGGTGCTTCGCATTATCGATCAACTAGAATACCTCTTTCCCCAAAACCTCACACTCCTTTCCATTGTAAAACGCAACTTTGCTTGGCGGCTTAAAGTGGAGACAACAGGATAAAAAACGAGAAAGCGAGTGTATGATTTGCCTGGAAAAGCACCACTTACCCGATATCATACCTCCACCCATGGAGATATTCTTCGCTCATTGTCACTTCGCAACGACGATGGGATCACCAAGAAAGTGATTTCCGACGTAGTTGCGAAAAAAGCTTCAAAGCAGGCGTCGAAATTTCTATAGCGGTCAGTAATACAAGGAGCACCAAGATGCAAAAATGGGAATACCTCTTCGTTTTCGCAACTATCGCAAGCAACGATGGTGAGTTTCGTCCGCGATTTTCCAACGATCAGGAACTCGACAATTGGCAAAAAGGCCCAACCATGTACGAGTACGCAAACCAACTAGGAGAAAGTGGGTGGGAGCTTTTTTCCTGCAATCCAATTGTCTTTACACAAACAAATTGGCAACCGTTACTGGAAGCTCAAAGTATCTTATCGGAACTCCGTGCCATTGCGATGGTTTTCAAACGATCCAAAAGTGGGGAGGCTGGCTTCCATTGCTAGCCTATTGCTTCCATTGGTACTTGGAAATATATGCTCAAATTGTACAGCTGAGAGGAACTGACAATGGACGAGAAGACCTATACCTTGAACATTCGCCAGACAGGCAAATACCAGTACGAAGTGGCCGTACTAGAAACTGGCACAACGAAGACGGCCGCAACGCTCGATAGCGCGCTCAATATCACCTTGCACGATATTCTCAAGCATCTCACAACTCGCTATCTCATCCTGGTATTCGCTGATCAATACGTTGACAGGGAGGGTTGGAGTGTCGACCCGCAAGAGTGTCCGCAAACTGATCTGGAGCACCAGGCCGCTCTTGGATTAGCGCAACTGGGTATCGCTCCGCAGGCGAAGAAGAGAGAGCATCACCTGGTATTTGAGTTGTCACATCCACTCACACGAGAACAAGCCACATGGCTCGATAAGTATGAAGGAAAGCTCTTCGACAGGTATTATATCAAAGATGAGCTTGAAGTCGAGCTCGATGCATTGCGGGAGGAAGCACGTGACAACAGGAAGGCATCAGCCCATGGGTGAACACCCGCCAGTCCTCCTCATCGTCTACCTGTGTCCTGAGCAAGACGAAGGCGCACGCTACCACATCGATGAGACACTAACCGCCGCTGGTATCGCTTACCGTCTCATTGTTCAGCAAGAGGAGCGTGTCTCCCTCGAAAGTGCTGCTCCATTCGTCCTCACGTACAACGAAAAGCGTATGGTCTTCGCGTTACGTGCGCCACTTAATGCAAAGACCATTGATGATCTGGCGCAGTTGGTGACGACAGGGCTCATCCTCGGCTTCGTCGTCAAGGGCGAAATTATGCTGGGCGACGAAGTCGGAGTATTCAACAATTTGGGGGGATAGGGTTTTGAGAACACCGGGTGGGAGAATTGTTTTTGATAATCTGAATAGGCTCGCCGCATTTTCCATGATACGGGAGTCGCCGAACCGCCACAAGTACATGAGGTATCTCTTCTTTGAATTTCTCATCGCCTATGTAGATGCTGATATTAAACGTCGGCAGTTGTTACTACGCCTCTTTTCTCGCCTCAATCTTGATTCTTATTTACAGTTGGAGAGGCTTGTCTCCCAAGGACGGACGCCTATCAACGACGCAACTGCACACGCGCGAAAGATGATGCGGGAACAAGGACCGATCCTCCTCATCGACACAATCAACATCGATAGAGAAGGCGAAGTGATAGAGACATTTCGCCTCCCATGTTCCCTATCGTGCCACGCGAAGATTTTGAACGATTCTTCGAATACATCAGTTTGTTGACACAATTGCACCGAGAGATAGGAGCGTTTTTGAGGGAAGGAGGTCTCGCTTAGAACAACAGCTATGGAAGGTAGAAACGACGATGACTGGGATCTTCCTGGAAAGGATGCAACAGTTGATGTGCCTCTTCGCAGCCGACTCTATAGCCTTGTCCCAGCGGCCATAGGAACTTTCTGGATCGAGAGCCTTACAAGCTACATCAATCGGTTGGCGTGGACATATCGAGTTGAACCGCGCACCCTGATAGCCCAGGAGATTGTTCCACATCTCGGCAGATCCTATCATTTCCAGTCCTCCCTCAACCTCTTGGGTGCTTACTGTCGATCTGAGGCTATGGGTATCAACGGCACGGGAGAGACTGCTCTTGATTGGTCGAGTACGCTTATACGGTTGACGATGAGAGAGAGCCTTCATAATTTGACCCTGAGTTCCTGGGCAGGGAATATTCCATTCCGGGGGCTCCTGCGGGCAACTCCCGCATGGTGTCCCATCTGTTACCACGAATGGCGGAGGGAAGGACTCCCCATCTATCAGCCACTGCTGTGGATGCTTCAGGTCGTTACAGTCTGTTTACGGCACAGGGGACAACTGGAAGAGCGATGTCCTCACTGCCAGCGGAAACAATCTGTCATTCCCGCCAGATTACAGCCAGGGTGCTGTACCCAGTGCATGACTTGGCTGGGAATATCATCAGACTCAGAAACAGAGAATGAAGTTGATGAAAAGACGCTGGACTGGCAGCAATGGGTATTGAATATCACCGGGGAACTTCGCAAGGCAAGCACCACTTCTGGAATCCTTCCCTGGGAACAGCTTGCAATTGGACTCGCACTCTGCTCTGAAATTGTAGGCAACTCCAAGCAACTCGCTGCGTTAGCAGGCGTATCAAAACAGCTACTCTCGAGCTGGCAAAATCGCAAACAAATGCCTTCTTTTGAGAGAATGCTTGAACTCTGCTACGTATTGGATATTTCACCGCTACTCCTTATTACTGGTAACCAGGAAGTTTTGAAAGAAGCCCTTCACGCAAGGGAGGCACATCGACAGCCACTACCTAAACATCTTCCTCCCCATTCAGTGAACCGTGAGCAGGCTTTGGCACTCATCCAGGCAGTGCTTGACGGCCGGGAGACCCCTATGGGAGTGCGTCAGCTCGAAAGACGCCTGGGCCTCGGAGCGAGGACCCTCATCTATCACTTTCCTCAAGAATGCGCTCTGGTTACCACTCGGTACCGAGCCTACCGGGCAGAGCAGGCGAGAAAGCGAAGAGAACAGGGATGTAATGAGGTGCGTCTAGCAACTCTGAAGTTACACGTGGAAGGAACTAATCCCAGCGCAAACCAGGTAGCAAGTAAGCTTTCAGACCCCGGAGTGATGCGTACCCGCGAAGGGCTGGCGGCCTGGCATACTGCTAGGTGCGAACTTGGGCTTGAATCATAATACATATGGCCTGTCGGTGCGATTCTGACGGAAAAGTTTGGTGTACCATATAACTGAGGTTGAGCTTATGGGCAAAATGGCTCTAGAGGCTCTTGTTGTACAGAGACAATACTGTCCTGTATCAGACAATACTATTCTGAACTTCCTGAATATTTACAGCAGTAAGCGACTCAAAGTGGCCTCCCGACATTCCCCCCGGTTTCCCCTTGAGCCAAAGAGGTGGGAGCATGTCTAAGAAGCTTTGGTGAAGGAAACAGGGTGGAACGACGGGGTGGCGGGGCCTGAACAGAGAGGGGTGCTCTCTGTTGGAAGAGATGTCTGTTATACCACCGTTTCCTCGACTCAGCTATATCGTGATGGAAGTGATCCTGTTTCAAGGTGAGAGACAGCAATCTTTGAACCATTGGATATGAAACACGCGAACAGTCCTGAACTCTCGGGTTTCAATATTGAATAACGATTCGAACTATGCTACACTTACAGTAGCATATGTCGAAAAGGTATGCTCCAAAAAGCAAAACTGACGGAGTCAATGCTTGGAGCTATGGCCCACAAGGTCATACAGGATCACTTACGTTTCATGGAAGGAGGTAACCCGATGGACCCTGTCAGTCTGGTACTTGCTGCCCTGGCTACAGGTGTGACTGCTGCAGCCCAGGATACTGCCTCGCAAGCCGTCAAGGACGCCTATGCTGGTCTCAAGGCTCTGGTGAAAAAGCGCTTTGAGAAGAAGCCTCAAGCTGAAATGGCCCTGGCTGAGTACGAGAAAGACAAAGACACCTGGGAGAAGCCCCTCCAGAAGTCGCTGGTCGAGACGGGAGCTGACCAGGATGAAGCCATTGTTCGGCAAGCTCAGCAGGTGCTCAAGCTGGTCAACCCACAGCAGGCTTCCCAGAGCAAGTACAATGTACAGATCGGCGATGGCAAGGGCATCGTGATCGGCGACGATGCTCATGTTGAGCAGCACTTTGGTAAAGAGTAAACCGCGATGACATTACCCGACCCGAACGCCGACACAACTTCCAGCAAGTTCAACGTGCAGATCGGTGAAGGCAAGTATATTGTGATAGGCGACCAGGCACACGTTGAATACCATCTGTCCCCAGAGGGGGAGCCGCACGTGGACCTGAGAGCAGCCGAAGCGACCTACCGACAGCAGGTGGTGGACGCGTACAACCATCTGGACTTCAGCGGCTTCGCTCGCCCCGACTTGTCCCTGGCAAACGTGCCGTTGGAGGAGGTCTTCGTGCGCCTGAGCCTGACCGTGGAGAAAGAGATCCCAGAGCCTGAGCCATCGGAAAAGGCAAGTCAGACCGAGCGGCGTAAGAGTCGGCAGAAGAAACGGGTGATCACCGTGCAGGAGCCGGTAGAACTTGGCCAGGCACTGAGCAACCACCTGCTGATCGTGGGCGAACCAGGTGCTGGCAAGAGCACGCTGCTGCGCTGGCTGGCAGTGACCTTCGCGGAAGCGCGCCAACGAGAACCCAACCGATTGGGGCCTTCCGCAGATGCCGACCGACTACCGGTGCTGGTGGAGTTGGGACACTTGCCCAACCGTTATGTGAAGCCTGAGGGCGGGGAGACACCTAACTGGCTCCAGTTACTGCCCGAGTATCTCACAGCCCAGCTTGCCTTCACTAACACTCCGTCACAACTGCTGACCCGAGCATTAGCTGACGGCCGCTGCCTGTTGCTCTTCGATGGACTCGATGAGATCGCTGATCGCCAGGCACGTGCTCGTGTAGCCCATTCACTGGCCGAACTGGCTCGTCTCTCTCCTGGCAACCGGGTTATCATCGGCAGCCGACCAGCAGGCGTAAGCGAGAGCGAGGGTGCGCTGCGTCCCCTATTCCAGCGCTGTCAGATCCAGCGCTTCACCCCCGAGGATGTCCAGCGGTTTTTCCGCTTCTGGTATGCCCTGGATAGCGAGCTGACCGCCGAGCAACAGCGTGGCAAAGCGGATGCACTCTATACCCGAGTGCAGGGCACTCCAGCGATCCTGCAACTGGCCACCACCCCACTGCTCAGCACCATCCTGGTGCTGATCTGGCGCAAAAAAGGCGAATTGCCTGAACGGCGTGTGGAACTGTACGAGCGCTGCTGCCGCGAGCTGATCGAGCAGTGGGAAGCCTCTCATGATGTGGCCTACCAGGGTGTGCTGGTCGGGATGGATTGGGAGGATCATCTGCGCCTGTTGACCCCCTTAGCCTACGCCATCCACAGCCAGGAACAGCGCACGGGCGCGACCAGGGAAGAACTGGTCCCCCGGCTTGCTGAGGCCTTGCAAGCTGAAGGACGCTACAACGAACAGGGGACTGCTGTCCGAGCAGCCAAACAGTTCCTTGACACCCTGGGCCTTCGTTCCGGCCTGTTGCAATACATCGGTGATGACAGGTACGGCTTTCCGCACCTGACCTTCCAGGAGTATCTGGCGGCTCGCTACATTGCGGCACAGCCCTATCCTGAGTACATAAACCTGGTGATGGCACACCTGCATGAGACCTGGTGGCAGGAGGTACATTTGCTTACGATCGCACACCTGGGGTCGAGGAACGAGGAGGCTCACAAGGCATCAGCTCTTATCTTGACGATCCTGCACGTGTATGCGCCACCCAGCCGGATCTTGCGTTCCTCTAGAAACTTTTTGTTGCGCCCGATAGGGCCAGGAAAATTCCTGCCCCAGGTGCAACTCGAACGACGAATCGCCTGGATGCTGGCCCGGGAGTTCGAGCTGGCCGCCAGGGGCTACGCTGAATGTGTACCTGACGGGACAACAACAAAAGTAGGCACCGCGCTCTCGGATCAGGCCGCATCACTTGTCCAATACCTCATCTATGACGGGGATCGTTTCGACGAAGGGCAGGAGACTTTGCTTCCCGTCATTTGCCGGTTGCTACAACGTCAGGGCAACGAGGTGGTGATGCAGACGCTGCTGGAGGCGGCCCTGCACGGTATACATGAAGAGCATGTGCGGGAGCGTGCGGCAGGAGTCCTGGGCCAGGTGGGAGCGGGCAACGAGGTGGTAATGCGGGCGCTGCTGGAGGCGCTGCATGATGCAAACGAGAACGTGCGGGAGCGTGCGGCAGGAGTCCTGGGCCAGGTGGGAGCGGGCAACGAGGTGGTGATGCGGGCGCTGCTGGAGGCGCTGAACCAGCCTGACTGGCCTGTGCGGAGGTATGCGGCAGCGAGCCTGGCCCAGATGGGAGTAGGCAACGAGGCGGTGGTGCGGACGCTGCTGGAGGACCTGAACCGGCCTGGCTGGTTTGTGCAGGTGCGTGCGGCAAGAAGAAGCCTGGCCCAGATGGGAGTAGGGATGCTGGCGCGGGAGACACAGGGCTGGGCGCTGCTGGCGGCGCACCAGCCAGACTGGGACTGGCCTGTGCGGGAGCGTGCGGCAGCGAGCCTGGGCCAGGTGGGAGCGGGCAACGAGGTGGTGATGCGGGCGCTGCTGGAGGCGGCCCTGTACGATATAGAAGAGCCTGTGCGGGAGCGTGCGGCAGCGAGCCTGGGCCAGGTGGGAGCAGGCAATGAGGCGGTGATGCGGGCGCTGCTGGAGGCGGCCCTGTACGATATAGAAGAGCCTGTGCGGGAGCGTGCGGCAGCAATCCTGGGCCGGGTGGGGGCGGGCAACGAGGTGGTGATGCAGGCGCTGCTGGAGGCGCTGCATGATGCAGACGAGAACGTGGGAGCGCGTGCGGCAGGAGTCCTGGGCCAGGTGGGAGTGGGCAACGAGGTGGTGATGCGGGCGCTGCTGGAGGCGCTGCATGATGCAAACGACGTTGTGCGGTGGTATGCGGCAGCGAGCCTGGGCCAGGTGGGAGCGGGCAACGAGGCGGTGGTGCAGGCGCTGCTGGAGGCGCTGCATGATGCAAACTACTTGGTGCGGAGGCTTGCGGCAGCGAGCCTGGGCCAGATGGGAGCGGGCAGTGAGGCGGTGGTGCAGGCGTTGCTGGAGGCGCTGCATGATGCAGACAGAGATGAGCGAGCAAGGGCGGCAGGAGTCCTGGGCCAGGTGGGAGCGGGCAACGAGGCGGTGGTGCAGGCGCTGCTGGAGGCGCTGCATGATGCAAACTACCTGGTGCGGTGGAATGCGGCAGCGAGCCTGGGCCAGGTAGGAGCGGGCAACGAGGCGGTGGTGAGCGCGCTGCAAGAGGTGCTGCACGATGCAAACTGGTATGTGCGGGAGCGTGCGGTAGCGAGCCTGGCCCAGATGGGAGCGGGCAACGAGGCGGTGGTGCAAACACTGCTGGTGGCGCTGCACGGTGCAGACGAGCTTGTGCGGAGGGATGCGGCAGCAAGCCTGGGACGTATAGAAATCAAGGATACGACTCAACTGCGCCAGGTGCTCGTGACCCTCAACCGTTCCCTGCATGATAACGATGTGCGTCAAGCCGCCCTGGTATCCATCCGCCAACTGCTGGATGGCCGACCGATCCCCGGCTACCGATGGGAGCCGCGTCGGAAACGATGAGCGCGGCACCTGCAACTCAAGTGTATTGCGTTCCGGCTAGCCATGACCTCTGTCGCAGTGATGATTGGTCCTGCAGCCACCTGGCTGCTCGATGTCCTCGCCCCCAATGGCTTCCCCGTGCGCTTCCTGGCAGTTTTGGCCGGTATCATCGCCTTTGCTGCTGCCGTTGCCCAAGTCCTGGGTCGGACGCTACGTGACCAGTGGGAACATCCGTAAAGAGTACTGGCATGAAGCCAGTTGTTCCCATCCTCAACTTGTCCACTTGGAGCTCTTCCATAGGCTCCCGGGAAGGGCTTTCATTGCTATGCTGCTATCAGGCATGATCTGAACAGTGGCATTGTTATAGCGTCTCTATATCGTCCGTTTCCCAGCCGTTCCCCTCTCACACGTTTCCGCATGGACGACCTGCTGTATCATGCTTGTTTTTGAAGCTGATCCATTCTGATAATCCATTCTGCAAAACAACGTCTGATTCATACCCTTTTCAATGAGTTTCCGTATAATCTGTCGGTTGGCGAATACATCGGTTCATGCCCACTTTTGGTGAGTCAGAGGATACGCACCATCGAGCAGGACGTTTCTCCCGGTGGTGTGCTCTGTGAGCAGCGCAAGCGAACACGTTGCCCCCCATCAGGACACGAGGCCAGGCCACGACATCCGCTCATTGGGGAACGCTTATCACACTTTGCGGCTGGAATAGCTCACCCTTCCCTCAACAGGCCGCACACTATCATCATTCACGCCAAAGGAAATGATGCGAGTGGGCGTGATGCGCAAAATTTCCGGCGAGAAAGCCTCCACGATCGCCTTCCCACCTTCTGGCAGCCCCTGGACACTGCCACGAACTTCCACCATGCGCGGCTTCCAGGGCGGCAAAACATCATCGACGACGAAGGCCACGCGCCCAGAGCGCACGGCGTCCCGGTATTTCTTCGTCGGCACAATATTATGCCCGCCGATATCGATGCTATCCTGCTCAGGATTATAGCGAAAGCTCACGGGTACAACGTGGGGTTCGCCTTGCTCACTGACAGTTGCCAGCCTGCCAAGGCGCTGGCTCTGGAGATAGGCTATTTCTTCTGGAGTAAATTTGCTCATCGTTCGCTTTCTTTTGTTCACAACTTTGGCCGCTCTTCTGAACGGCTCTTCCTTGCTCTTATTATATTCCTCAGAAAATGGAAGCGTACCTGTCCTGATGCACAGTTTTTGTCTTTGATGCAGAGGGGTAGTTTTACGTTGTCACCTGGGTAGATTTTGGCATGCAATGCCTCTGGTCCTCATGGGGGCAACGTGTTCACTTGCTCTGCTCACAGAGCACACCACCGGGAGAAACGTCCTGTTCGATGGTGTGTAAGCCCCCAAAGTGGACATGAGCCTGTAAACTCAAAACTTGTAGGTAGCGGAACGGCTGGAAAACGGAGGTATTCCGGACATTTCTCAGCGAACCAGGCCAGGATGATTGTGAGCGCCTGAAACACGATTAGCAACTCTCTTCTCGTGGCTTTGCATCTCCATCGCTTCCCATTGCCTGGAGGAGGGTGGTATAATTCGCACGAGCCTTTTGTGTGTTGGGATGGTTTGGACCCAGGATATACTCACAGATGGCTAAGGCACGCATGTATAACGGCGCGGCTTGCTCATACTTCCCCTGCCTCTCATACAGCATCGCCAGATTGTTCAGGCTGCTCGCGGTGGAAGGATGCTGTGTCCCCAACTGCTGCTCGCAAATCGCCAGGACTCGCACATACAACGGCTCGGCCTGTGTGTATTTCCCTTGCTCATAATAGAGACTAGCGAGATTGTTCAGGCTCCTCGCGGTGTCGGGATGTTCAGCCCCCAACTGCTGCTCGCAAATCGCCAGGGCCCGCATCAACAGCGGCTCGGCTTGCTCGTCCTTCTCCTGTTTCTGATACAACAAAGCGAGATTGTTCAGGCTGCTTGCAGTGTCGGGATGCTGGACTCCCAACTGCTGCTCAAAGATCGTCAGGGCCCGCACATACAACGGCTCGGCCTGCGCATACTTCCCCTGAAGCTCCAACCACCGCGCGACTCGATCCAGGCTTGCTGCCGTCTTCGGGTGTTCTCTACCCAGATGCTGCTCGTTGAACGCGAGCGCTTGTTGCACATATGGTCCTGCTTCGTGTGTCCGCTGCCGCTCCAGCAAATAGGCTCCAATCCAATGCAACACCTGTGTCTCTTCCGCAACGATCCTCTCTGTCACCAACTGCATACATTCTTGCGCATGAGGCATATATTGCTCACACCGCTTCCAGTTCGCAAACGCGATCCCTGGCAGTGTCTCCTTGACCACCCGCACTGTCCGTTCTGCCCACATGTGCCGCTCTTCTTCTGACATCGACTCCCGTAGGATCGTCTGCACCAGGCGATGGACTCCAATGGTTGCCTCTTGGGGGTTCCGCTGCATCAGAGAGTACGCACTCAGGATAGCTCCCACTTCATCTATCTCCCACGCCTTTTCTGCCTGATGCGTGCTCTCCCATTCCTTCTCTTGCTCTGTCATAGGTGCGGGAAATGATTTCTCCTCATCAGGAGCCTGCACCATCGAGAGAGCACCGGAGATCAAGGCTTGCACCAACAGTTCCTCGGGAATGGCATCTGGAGCCAGAAACGCACAGAGGCGTAGCACCTGTGCTGCGATTGAACTGGCCAGCTCCACTTTCTCGAATGACAAGGACCAGGTGGTAGCTACTGAGTCCGGATGATCGGTGGCTAGCTGCCCACGCCGCGCTAAGAGTACCGCTCGACGCTTCTCATACTGTTGCCGATAGCTCAATAGACTACATCCCGTTTCCTCAATGTAGGCTCCTGCTTGATCGAGCGCCAGCGGCAGATTACCGAGAAGTTCGCTTATCTGGCGTGCGAGCACCATCTCATGTTCCTCCACCGTGTTCAGAACTCCCTGCGCGGAAAGCATACCTGCCCGACGCAGCAAAAGTAGAGCGCCCTCTGCGTTTGTCAGGGTGTCGATCTCGATGCAATGGGCAAAGCGTCCTGTCGTGTGTGCACGCGTTGTCAGCAGTATCCGACCCCCATAGACTGGAGGAAGCAAAGGCTCCACGAGGCAGGGCAATCGCATCTAAGTAAGCCCATCAAGAACCTGTAAGAGATACTGCTGGCTCCAACCCGCTTTGAGGCGTTTGGCTTTGATGCCGACCTTCGCCGTTTTCTCTTGCCGCAGCAGATTGAGGGCCAGGTGACGCAGCACGGCGAAATTGTGATCGGCATAGCCGCTGCGAATGCGCGAGTCATCTTCGCGAAAGGCGACATCGAGCACCCAATGCACACAATTTTCAATGCCCCAATGACTGCGAACCGAGGAGGCAAAACGCTGGACATCGCCAGCAAAACTGAGCAAGTAATAGCGCGTTTTCCTCTCCACTTCCTGACCCATGCGCCGCTCCGACTGCACCATGCCAACCGCTTTCAAGCCCTTCCATTTGTCGTCCTCATTCAGATAGCTCAAGCGCTCCATATCGTCAATGAGCCAATGCTTGCGAATTTCCAGCCGCCCATGAGCCTTCTCAACGCTTTGTTCAAATTGCACCGCTGCAGCGGCAAACGGCTCTGCTTGAGCCAGGCGAAAGGTATCTTCAACCTGTTCATACAAGCTGCCTTGATTCTCTTTGAGCGCCAGCACATAATCGCCTTTTTGCTCAATGATCTGGGCGGCAATCGCTCGTTGGGTTCCCATGGCATCAATGGTGACGATGCATCCTTCCAGCATGAGCAGTTCTAACAGTTCGGGAATGGCTGTGATCTCGTTGGATTTCTCCTCAACCGCCACTTGTCCGAGCACCAAGCGGGCCTCAGAAGCCCAGGCACTGACCAGATGCAGCGCCTTCTTGCCCTTGGCTCGATCATGTGAGCGCCTCACGGTTTTGCCATCGATGGCTACTACCCCACTGATTTTCTCGTTCAAGCTTTGTACCCAACTGAGAAAGCACTGCTCAAATTGCTGCGCGTCGATGCGGGCAAAGACGCGGCCAAAGGTATCGTGAGAAGGAATGCCATTGGGCAAGGCTAAAAAGGTTTTCAACCACTCTTCTTTGGCTTTGCCAAACGCTTCGATATCGACCCATCCTTCGGCTCCACAGATCACCGCTAAGATCGCAATCAGGATGATATCAAGCAACTGGTGACGTTTGGTACGATCGATACGTGGATCCTCTACACCTTCAAACATGCTTTGCAAGCTCTTCTTGCTCTCCTCTTCCATCTTCTCTCCTCACCTCACTCGGTTTTTGCTTTTAATTCTATCACCCCTTTCAATTAGATGCGATTGCCCTGGGAGCACCGGTTATTCTATGAAGATCTACCTGGTGGATGGTACCTACGAGCTGTTTCGCAGCCACTTTGGCGCGCCGCCGCGCAAGGCACCGGATGGGCGCGAGGTCGGCGCAACGCTGGGCCTTTTACGCAGCCTGCTGATGCTGTTGACTACGCCTG
>Ga0070717_10000389_pt1 | contig 28012 bp, 21 predicted proteins | sample LARL113metaG_FD_71366 | JGI IMG/M metagenome (GOLD analysis project Ga0070717, IMG submission 71366) | Corn, switchgrass and miscanthus rhizosphere microbial communities from Kellogg Biological Station, Michigan, USA - LAR L11-3 metaG | ecosystem: Host-associated > Plants > Roots > Rhizosphere ...
CATCGTCCCCTCACCTAGTGGCGGTGTCCCCCGCCTTCGCAGGTGAAGCTAGCATGGCCAAAAGCGGCGGAATACTCAGCGAAAGTGCTAGGACTCTTACGTCGTCCTGTTGACCGTGTTTTGCGCCGCCGCTAGTTTCGCAGTCGATGGGGATGGGGTCCCCCGATAACCGCCCGCAAGGGGCTGATGACTCCTACCGCGCAACATGGCGGTAGGAATCTGTCCGCCGCAGGGCGGTTTTTCTTTGCCCTGAGACACGAGGAACATATCGATGGGCTACCTGATTGTGTTTATCGGCGGCGGCATTGGGGCCGCGCTTCGCCACGGATTCAATATCCTCTTTGCACGATTGCTGGGCACCGCCTTTCCGTATGCGACCTTGTTTGAGAACGTGTCCGGCTCGATCGTGATGGGACTTCTGGTGGCGACCTTCGCTTTCCGCAGCGGCATCCCGCATCATTGGCAGCTCTTCCTGACCACCGGAATCCTCGGCGGCTACACGACATTTTCGACGTTTTCGCTCGATGTCGCGTTGCTCTATGAGCGGGGCCAGGTTGGGCTCGCGGCGCTCTACGTCCTGCTGTCGGTCGTGCTGTCGATCGGCGGGCTGTTCGCGGGGCTTGCGCTGGTCCGCAACCTCGCCTGAGTCAGTCCATCGCGCGCAAGCCAAGTTTATCAAGAAGCGCCATGTCGCGGTCGCGTCCGGGATTTGGCGTCGTCAGCAGCTTGGGGCCGTAAAAGATCGAATTGGCGCCGGCGAGGAAACAGAGCGCCTGCGTTTCTTCGCTCATGTCTTCCCGGCCCGCCGACAACCGAACCATCGAAGCGGGCATTGTTATGCGCGCGACCGCAATCGTACGCACGAAATCGAGTGGTTCGATCGCTGCTGTCTGCGCGAGCGGCGTACCTTCCACACGCACCAGCATGTTGATCGGCACACTTTCCGGATGAACCGGCAGGCTGGCGAGCGTTGCGATCATGCCAATGCGGTCGTCAAGCTTCTCGCCCATGCCGACAATTCCGCCGCAGCAGACATTGATCCCCGCCGCGCGGACATGCTCGAGAGTGTCGAGCCGATCCTGGTACGTGCGCGTCGAAATAATCTCGCCGTAGAATTCGGGCGATGTATCAAGGTTGTGGTTGTAGTAGTCGAGACCGCGGGTCTTGAGCCGCTGCGCCTGCTCGCCTGTCAACATGCCGAGCGTAACACACGTCTCCATGCCGAGGGCCTTCACGCCTTCGACCATGTCGCAGACCTTCTCGAGATCGCGGTCCTTCGGCGACCGCCAGGCAGCGCCCATGCAAAACCGCGACGCACCGCCGGCCTTGGCAGCACGGGCCTCGGCAAGTACCGCCTCCAGGTCCATCAGCTTTTCAGCCTTCACTCCGGTTTCGAACTTCGCCGACTGCGGACAATAGGCGCAGTCCTCCGGGCAACCGCCGGTCTTGATCGAAAGCAGCGTGGAAATCTGGACTTCAGAAGGATCGAAATTATCGCGATGCACCTGCGCGGCGCGAAATATCAGTTCGGGAAATGGCAGGGCAAAGAGCGCGCGTACCTCTTCCCGCGTCCAGTCATTGCGCGGTAGACCTGACGCCACCACCGGCGGAATCTGCGACAGCGACATAGTCTCGGACCTCCAGGGGCGTTGCTCTGGCGTTATATAGCAAGGCCCGGCAATCTTTTGTGCAAGATTTCACCGCAATTGAGCCGCTCTTATCGCCATGATAGCCTCAGATCGATGCCGGGATATATCGCCATGAAAAAACTCGCCGTGACCGCTTTTATGCTGGGGACACTGACAGCGCCTGCGTTCGCCCAAAGCAAGGATATGGAACCGTTGGAGCTTATGGACAGGGACAAGAAGCAGCAGGCCGATGCAGTCGACAAGCAATACAAGAAGATGATGGATCGAAACCGCAAGGAAAGCGAAAACCAGAAATCGGATCCTTGGTCGAATATGCGGGCTCCAAACGAAGGCAAAGGAAAGTGACGGCGTGAGCCGCGATATCCGGCGGTCACAGTCGTAGCGTCACGACAGCGGATGGCGAGCGCTCAAAGCTTAAGGGCGATTACGCCGCGTCAAACTTGTATTCGCCCTTGCCCTCAACGGTTGATGTTTCCCTGCGCCGCGCGGAACGTTTTTCCTGTTCGCGCCCCAGCGCCAGCGAAAGAACCGCCCACCCGGCCACGACCGGCAGGGAACAGAGCGCAATTGCGCCGAGTTTCAGGCCCAATCCTTGGAGCGTGTCGAAGATCCAGCCGGACAATGCGTCAGAGCCGCGATACACGACAACATCGACCAGGTTCTTTGCCTTGTATTTCTCCTCGCGCGTGACCACGGTGAAAAACAGTTGGCGCGCAGGATTTGCGATCGCAAAGTTCATCCATCGCTGTACGACCTGAACTGTCACGACGACGATGAGGGTCGGCATCACGGCCAAAACCGCAAAGCCGACGATATACACAATCGGCAGCGCTGCCGCCGCGACTCCAGTACCGACGCGTTTAAGCACCTGGCCGGTGATGAAGAGTTGTGTGACCAGTGTGAGCAGACTAACCGCGAGGTCGATGCTGGCAAAAATCCGCGTCTGAAGGCCCGCGCTCTTGACGGCCTCCGAGACGATATGCGCCTGCTCGAAGTAGATGATGGTCGCGGCATAGGACAGGAGCGCGACCCAGGCGCCGATACCCAGCATGTAAGGTGACCGCACCAGCTCGGGTATCGCCGCGAATGCACTGCCGCCGATACTTTCGGTTGGCGCTTGCGCTTGCTCTCGCATGACCACATTGCGCTCGAGACGGTAAACGCAAAATACGGCCAGCTCGAGAAAGATTACGGCGGCGATCATCAGGTTTACCGGTCCCAGCGGAACGGAAAGCCAGATCGTGATGATTGGGCCCAGCAGCGCTCCGGCCGTTCCGCCCGCACCGATGAACCCGAAAAGCCGCTTGCCTTGTTCGGACGTGAACAAGTCGGCCATGAACGACCAGAACACCGCGACCGCGAAGAGGTTGAAAACGCTGACCCAGACGAAAAACACACGCGCAACGACGGCAGTTTCAACGTCGAAGGTCAGTAGCGCCCAGAACACCAGGAGATTGGCGACGAAGAAGTGATAGACGATCGGGATGAAGCGAGCCCGCGGCAGTCTCGCGACCAGCGCGCCGTAAAGGGGTTGCGCCACGAGCAAAGTGACGAAGGTCGCGGTAAACAGCCATGGCAGATTCTTGACGCCGCCGGCGATGCCCATCTGGTCGCGCAAAGGACGCAGGACGTAGTACCCGGCAAGAAGCGCAAAGAAATAGGCGAAAGACCACAATGCTGCCGCGCGCTCCTGCGGCGTCGCCGGCATGACGCGTGCCAGCCAACGTTCCAAAGTGGTCATGGCAATGAGAGTTTCTGCTTCAGTTCGGCTGCCGAGACTTGCTGCCCATAACCGGGTTGACCGCGCTGGAAACGTCGTGCGTCCGCAAGCGTTCCCACGGTCACCGGATCGAAACCAGCGTCACGCACAAGCGCGGCCGCGATCTGCATGGCCTGTGGATCGTCGCCGGCAATCGGTATCGCAAGTTTCGGATCAGGCCGGTTCGCCTCGCGCGCAAACACCATGTAAGACATGGTGTTGAATGCGCGAACAATGCGCACGCCCGGAAAATACTTCTGCGTCGTTACACCGATTCCGTTTTGTTCGACTTCCTCGGCAACGGCGCCATCGCGCGTCGACACCGCATTGCAGGCGTCGAGCATCACCTTTCCTTTCATCTTCGCGGAATAGTCTTTGCCGATCTGCGGAATCGCCCCATATGGGACGGCAATGAACAGAACGTCGCCGAACGCTACGGCCTCTTCCACCGTGCCCGCCTTGGCAAGGCTACCGAGTTTGGCAATCATGTCCTTCAGCTCGTCGGGATGACGCGACGAAAAAAATACGGAATGGCCTTTTTTGACCCACAGGCCGCCTATCGTTCCACCGATATTGCCCGAGCCGATAACGCCGATTCGCGTCGGCGGACTGCCTTGAGCAAGCAACCGAGCCGGCCGCAAAATCGCGGTCATCGCAAGAACCCCGCCCGCGCCAAGCAGCGCACGCCGGTCGACTGTCATTGGATCCCGTCCACGCATCTATCACTCCCGGATGATGATCGTTCTGTATCTTTGCAGGGGATTGTGCCGGAGGCTTCTCACGGTTGCGTGAGGCCGACGCCTCCACATAGCTGCCACGCGCTGACGAATGGAAGCGCCGACAGAAATTTCACGTTCCGGCAGATGAACTTTCAGTCGACCAGTCAATTGCCTTGTAGTCGAAGCCCATCTCGATCGTTGGCTTGATGATTGCAAAATACGGAGAGATGTCGAAGTCGCGCGGGCAATAAAGGGAGCTGTCGCGGATGCGATAAATCTCCCGTCGCGCACTCGCGCTTTCGACATGTTCGATGGCCGGCAAGATAGGATAGCCGATAGCAGCGAATGCTCTTGCGATCAGTGCGGAGCAGATGAGCTTCGTCGGATCGCCGGAACCGAGTGAGATCATGCGGCGCCGAAAGCGCTGCGGCACCGGCAGTGGTACAAGATATCGGCCCAGATCGACGATGTTCTTCAGATCGTACTGCAACCCGATGCGTTCGACAGCGTAGTCGCAGACAGCCTGACGATCTTCAGGCGACAAGCCGACGGGACGGCAGATACGCGTGTGGTAGTCAAAATAGGTGGACAGTGGGACAGAGATAATCCCCGCCTCCATGTTGGATTCCACCAGATCACAAGGCTCCCCGTTCGATGTTGTCTGACCATCGATTGGCCCGACGTAGAGCGCAGCATGCGACCAGGTGGACTGGGTGAGATATTTGATTACGCCCGCGATATGCGTTCGGCCCTCGATCAAAAGGATGTCGCCGGGCTTGATCAAGGCCTGCAGGGCCTTCGGATCCGCCGGCGTAAATGGCTCGTAGCCTGAGGCAGGCTGTTGCAGGTAGGAGGCGATATGCCGCCCGACGCGATCGAGCATCCATGCCATGGGCGAAATCCCAGCAAGTTGATCCTGCGCGAGTCGAACAATATTTCGCGCTGGCGGGCAACACCTTCGAAGTACGGGTGTCGAATAGTCAATAATTGGATGGAATGGCCGGCTTCAGGTTCCCCCGGGAAAGCATGCGCAAGGCTGATCGTGGACAATCTGATCAAAAACAAATGGCCGGATTGGCTCCGGCCACGAGTCTTTCTTGAACACGCAATTCTGCCGCTATTCAGCCGCTTCCATTTGAGGCCCTATGGCTTCGACTTTCGCCGCGCAGAATTTGAATTCCGGAATCTTGCCAAACGGATCGAGCGCCGGATTTGTCAGAATGTTCGCGGCTGCTTCCACGAAAGCGAACGGGATGAACACAACTCCATCGGGAATGGCATCATCCTGACGCGAGTTGAGCTCGACCGTGCCGCGGCGGGTTGTCACGCGAACCATGTCACCCGGCTTGATGCCAAGCTTGACTAACGTGCCGCGCGACAACGAGGCGACAGCCGACGGCTCCAGTGCATCGAGGACAGTTGCACGTCGGGTCATCGCGCCCGTGTGCCAATGCTCAAGCTGCCGGCCGGTGGTGAGGATAAACGGATATTCGTGGTCCGGCGTTTCGGCCGGCGGTTGCAGCTTGGCTGCCACCAGTTTGCCGAAGCCACCAGCACGCGGGAACCCTTTATCGAACACAACGTCGCGACCCGGTTTGTCGATTGCGTCTGCGGGATAAGTCACTGCGCTTTCGCGCTCGACGCGATCCCACGGGATGTTGTCGAGCGAGGGCATCAGTGAGGCCATCTCCGTATAGATTTCGCCGGGGTGCTTGTAATTCCAATTGAGACCGATGCGGCGCGCGAGCTCCTGCGTGATCCACCAGTCGGACCTGGCATCACCGGGCAACGGCAGCGCCTGTCGTCCCATCTGTACCTGACGATTGGTGTTCGTGACTGTACCGTCCTTCTCCGGCCATGCTGAAGCCGGCAGGAATACATCGGCATAAACGGCCGTTTCAGTCAGGAAGAGATCCTGCACGACGAGGTGCTCAAGGTGCGCGAGCGCTTCGCGTGCATGGTTCAGATCGGGGTCCGACATCGCCGGATTTTCCCCGAGGATGTACATGCCCTTGATGACGTCGGCATGGACCGCATCCATGATTTCGACGACGGTAAGTCCTCTCTTGGGATCGAGCTTGGTGTTCCACAAGCTCTCGACCTTGCCACGGATTTCGGGATTTTCGACCGACTTGTAATCGGGGAAAAACATCGGGATCAGGCCCGCATCGGACGCGCCCTGCACGTTGTTCTGGCCGCGCAAGGGGTGCAGGCCAGTGCCCGGACGGCCGATCTGCCCTGTAATGAGCGAGAGCGCGATCAGGCAGCGCGCATTGTCGGTGCCGTGCGTGTGCTGCGACACGCCCATGCCCCAGAAGATGATGGCGCTTTCAGCGCGCGCGTAGGCTCGCGCGACTTCGCGCAGCGTGTCGGCAGGAATGCCGCAGATCGGCGCCATTTCCTCCGGGGTGAAATCCTTGATGGTTTCGGAAAAAGGCCCAAAGCCTTCTACGTAGGTCTGGATGTATTGCTGGTCGTAGAGCTTCTCAGTGACGATGACGTTGAGCATGGCGTTGAGCATCGCCACGTCCGCACCGTTCTTGAATTGCATCATGCGCCAGGCATGACGCTTGAGCGCCTGCCCGCGCGGATCCATCACGATCAGCTTGGCGCCACGCTTGGCCGCCTGTTTGAAGAAAGTCGCTGCAACAGGATGGTTTTCCGTCGGATTGGCGCCGATGACGATGATAACGTCGGAATTCTTCACTTCGTTGAAGGTGGCCGATACGGCGGCCGAACCAACGCCCTCAAGCAGCGCCGCTACCGACGACGCGTGGCAAAGTCGCGTGCAGTGGTCGACGTTGTTGGTGCCGAAGCCTGCGCGCACCAGCTTCTGGAACAAGTAGGCCTCTTCGTTCGAGCATTTTGCGGAGCCAAATCCAGCCAGCGCTTTAGGTCCGTCCCGGTCGCGAATTTTCTTGAGGCCGGCGGCGGCCTTGTCGAGCGCCTCTTCCCAGGTCGCCTCGCGGAAATGCGTCCAAGGATTCATCGGATCGATGAACTCGTGCGGCACCTTCGGCACGCCTTCCTTGCGGATCATCGGCTTGGTGAGGCGCTGCGGATTGTGCACGTAATCGAAGCCGAAGCGCCCCTTCACGCACAGCCTGTTCTCGTTCGCGGGGCCGTCCCTGCCGGTTACATACAGAAGTTTGTCGTTCTTTATCTTGTAGGTGAGCTGGCAACCCACGCCGCAGTAAGGGCACACGCTGTGCACTTCACGGTCGGGGAACTCGGTCCGAACGTTCTTGTCGTTGACCAGCGTCGCCGGCATCAGCGCGCCGGTCGGGCAGGCCTGCACGCATTCGCCGCACGCGACGCACGTGGATTGTCCCATCGGATCGTCGAAATCGAAGACGATCTTTTCGCCGTGGCCACGGCCGGCCATGCCGATGACGTCGTTGACCTGCACTTCCCGGCAGGCGCGGACGCAGAGATTGCACTGAATGCAGGCGTCAAGATTGACCGCCATGGCCGGATGGCTGCGGTCGGGCGACGGCATTTTCTCGCGCTCGGGGAAGCGGCCGACGTCGATCCCCATTCGATCGGCCCAGCTCCAGAATTTCGATTGCGGATCGTGCGATGTCGCGCGTTCGGGCTGGTCGGTGACCAACAGCTCGAAGACCATCTGCCGCGCAGTCTTTGCGCGATCGGAGGCCGCCTTCACTTTCATGCCTTCGGCAGGCTTGCGGATACAGCTTGCCGCAAGCACGCGCTCACCTTCGATTTCAACCATGCAAGCGCGGCAATTGCCGTCGGCGCGGTAACCCGGCTCTGGCGAATAGCACAAGTGTGGAATATCGATTCCCTGACGCTTTGCCACCTGCCAGATGGTTTCGCCGTCAAGCGCCTCGACTTCGTTGCCGTCGAGGATAAATTTCACCGATTTGGACTTGCCGTTGCCTGTGCTCATTGCTTTTTCGCCTTCCGAGATCACCAGCTGCCTAGCGGCTTCGACAATTCATCAGGAAAATATTTCAAAACACACAACAACGGATTCGGCGCCGCCTGACCGAGGCCGCAAATGGACGCGTCGCGCATCGCGGTCGACAGCTCTTCGAGCAGCTTCACGTTCCACGGTCCCTTGGCCATCAGTTTGGCCGCTTTCTCGGTCCCGACACGACAGGGCGTGCACTGGCCACAGCTCTCGTCTTCGAAGAACTGCATCAAATTCAACGCGGCAGCCTTTATGTCGTCCTTGTCGGACAGGATCACAACCGCGTGCGAACCAACGAAGCAGCCATATTTTTCGAGGGTCCCGAAATCGAGCGGGATATCGGCCATGGACGCCGGCAAGATGCCGCCGGACGGCCCGCCCGGCAGGTAGGCCTTGAAAGTATGGCCGTCCTGCATGCCGCCGCAGAACTCGTCAATCAGTTCGCGCATCGTGATGCCAGCCGGCGCCAGCTTGACGCCGGGTTTCTTCACACGGCCCGAGACCGAAAAACTGCGGAAACCCTTGCGCTCGTGGCGACCCTGCGACGTCGCCCATTCCGCGCCTTTCTCGATAATGTCCCGAATCCAGAACATGGTCTCCACATTCTGTTCCAGTGTCGGACGTCCGAACAACCCCACCTGCGCGACATAAGGCGGACGATGCCGCGGCAACCCGCGCTTGCCTTCGATCGACTCAATCATCGCGGACTCTTCGCCACAGATGTAGGCGCCCGCACCCCGGCGCAGATGCAATTTGGTGTGAGGTGACAGACCCGCGTCTTCAAGTCGGGTAATCTCGTCCTCCAGCATCAGTCGAAGTTCCGGATATTCGTCGCGAATGTAGATATATGTCTCGCGCGCCTCGACAACCCACGCGGCAATCAACGTGCCTTCGATGAAGCGGTGCGGATCGCGCTCAAGATAGTAGCGATCCTTGAATGTGCCCGGCTCGCCTTCGTCGGCATTGACCGCGAACATTCGCGGAGCGGGCTCCGCGCGGACGAGCGCCCATTTGCGACCGGTCGGAAAGCCTGCCCCTCCAAGACCGCGCAGACCCGCATCACTTACGATCTTGATCAGTTCATCGCGCGTGCGTTTGTCGCTCAAACAATCTTTCAGGAGCGAGTAGCCGCCGGACTTTTGATAGGCATCGAAATCAACGTCGGGCTTCCACGCGTGCGCATGCGGTTTCATTTTCACAGCCGCAGTCACCGACTCGACGGTGGCATTCAGTGTCTGGACATGACCAACTGCACAAGCCGGTGCGTGATCGCATCCCCCCATGCAGGGGGCATGAACAATGCGAGCCTCGCGTCCGAGCTTGCTCGTCAGATCCTTCATGAGCTTCTCAGCGCCGGCCATGGCGCACGACAGCGAATTGCACACGCGAACAGTAATCGGCGGCGGCGCTAACTCGCCTTCCTTCACGACGTCGAAATGTGCGTAGAAGGTGGCGACCTCATAGACCTCGGTCAGCGCCATCTTCATTTCCGAAGCAAGCGCCGCGAGATGCGCGGCGGAAAGATATCCGTACTGGTCCTGAATAAGATGCAGGTGCTCGATCAGGAGGTCCCGCCGTCGCGGCCGATCGGTCAGGAGGCCGCGCACTTCGACCAGCGCTTGTGGATCGACCTGACGCCCCTTGGGGGTACGCGGTGGCCGGCGTCGGCCTTCGCGCCCGGATGGCTTGTTCAAGGTGGATTGCTCAATCGCGCTCATCGATAAAAATCCCCACTGCCTAGATCAAAATCTCACATGGCCCCATCCCAGCAAGCCCCAGGGACCGATCGCACGATAGGTAATTTCTATTAAAACGGTCACGGTCCTTGTTTTTTCCGATCGCCTCGCGTTAATTTGGAAATCCAATCGCCCTGCGGTCCTTTGGTGTCGAAAACCATGGAACTCGTTCGGCTTGGCAGGTATCGGGGCAGAAGGTGCTCGACAAGCTTGAATTTCTACTTGCTCTAGCCCGCGAACGGCATTTCGGCCGTGCTGCAGAGGTCTGTGGCGTAACCCAGCCGACCCTGTCTGCCGGCGTAAAGCAACTCGAAGAGGCGTTCGGCGTCCTGCTCGTCAACCGCGGCTCCCGGTTCCAGGGGTTCACGGCCGAAGGCGAGCGAGTTCTCGAGTGGGCTCGTCGCATCGTCGGCGACACGAGGGCGATGCGCCAGGAGGTGCACGCCCTCAAGCACGGTCTCGCCGGAAGGTTGCGGCTTGCGGCGATCCCGACCGCACTCGCGATGGTTCAGACGCTGACAACACCATTTCGGGCGCGTCACCCGGAAGTCCAATTCACGATTTTGTCCCGAACGTCAGTTGAGATCCTCGCGCATCTGGAAAATCTCGAAATCGATGCTGGCCTCACCTACCTCGACAATGAACCTCTTGGGCGCGTCACAGCAGTGCCGCTCTATAATGAACGGTATCGCCTGCTCGTTGCTGCCGATGCTCCTCTTGGTGATCGTCAAAGCGTGACGTGGACTGAGGTCGCTCAGGTCCCGCTCTGTCTGCTCACCCCTGACATGCAGAACCGTCGCATCATCGAGCGACTACTGCGCGACACCGGTATCGAGCCGAGGATTTCTCTCGAGTCAGATTCCATGATTCTTCTGTACTCGCACGTGCGCACCGGACGTTGGGCGAGCGTCATGCCGGCACGGCTCGCAGCTTCGCTCGGACTGACCGATGTGTTGCGCGCAATTCCAATCGTCGAACCTGAAGCAACTCATACCATCGGGTTGGTCGCACCAGCACGAGAGCCGATGACGACGCTGACGGCGGCGCTCGTCGCTGAAGCGCGTCGTGTGGCACCACTGTTGTCGGATTAGGCCAGCAGCGTGTCACACGTTGCTTAGTCAAAAGTCTAACTTCGATCCCAAAAAATTAATCTCGCGCAATGATTTGAATTAGAATAGTTCTTCGCAATGGCGAAATTGGAAATTCCTATCGACCAATAAAAAACTTGCGATTGATTCATCGCAGGTGCGCCGACACTGTCGCCCGCTCAAGCGCGCGCTGACGCGCAAATACCAAGGGGACAGCGCATGACGACCATTGACAGGCCGTTCACGGGGAACGGCACCTCCACAAGTATTCTCGACCGCGAAAGAATCATCGCAACAGCTGGATTCAATCGCTGGCTGGTTCCGCCGGCCGCGCTCTGCATCCATCTCTGCATCGGCATGGCCTACGGCTTCTCGGTGTTTTGGTTGCCGCTATCACGCGCAATCGGTTTGACCGCGCCGAAGGCATGTCCGGACATATCGATCTTCGAAGAGCTGTTTACGACGACATGCGATTGGAAGGTCGCGAGCCTCGGCTGGATGTACACACTGTTCTTCGTCGTCCTCGGCGTTGCTGCAGCGCTGTGGGGCGGATGGCTTGAACGCGCCGGACCACGCAAGGCCGGCGTCGTCGCCGCAGTCTGCTGGTGCGGCGGTCTCGCACTGGGGGCGCTCGGCGTTTACATGCATCAGCTCTGGCTGCTGTGGCTTGGCTCTGGCGTGCTCGGCGGCATCGGCCTAGGCCTCGGTTACATTTCGCCGGTGTCCACGCTGGTGAAATGGTTTCCCGACCGCCGCGGCATGGCGACCGGCATGGCGATCATGGGTTTCGGCGGCGGCGCAATGATTGGCGCGCCACTGGCGAACTTGCTTCTGAACTATTTCAAGACTCCAACCGATGTCGGTGTCTGGAAGACGTTTCTCGCCATGGGCGCGATCTACTTCTTCTTCATGATGATCGGCGCATTCCGCTATCGAATTCCGCCGGCGGGCTGGCGGCCCGACGGTTGGAAGCCGCCGAGCGAAACCAAGTCGATGATCACCCAGCACAACGTGCATCTGAAGGATGCACACAAGACGCCGCAGTTCTGGCTGATCTGGTGGGTGTTGTGCTTGAACGTGTCGGCCGGCATCGGCGTGATCGGCATGGCATCACCGATGCTGCAGGAAATCTTCGCCGGCTCGCTGATCGGCCTGCCCGACATCAAGTTCAACGCACTGACGGCCGACCAGCGCGTCGCCATCGCCGCAATCGCGGCCGGCTTCACCGGCCTGCTCTCGCTGTTCAACATCGGCGGACGGTTCTTCTGGGCATCGCTGTCAGACTATATCGGGCGAAAGAACACCTACTACACGTTCTTCCTGCTCGGCATTGCCTGCTACCTGCTGATGCCGTGGTCGGCCAACCTCGGCTCGAAAGCCGTGTTCGTTGCTGCCGTCTGCGTCATTCTTTCGATGTATGGCGGCGGCTTCGCAACAGTCCCGGCCTATCTCGCCGACATGTTCGGAACGCAGTTCGTTGGCGCGATTCACGGGCGTCTGCTGACCGCATGGTCGACGGCCGGTATCATCGGCCCGGTTGTCGTGAACTACATCCGCGAAGCTCAGCTCGCGGCCGGCGTACCGCGTGACCATCTTTATGACTACACGCTCTACATTCTCGCCGGAATGCTGGTCGTTGGCTTGATCTGCAACTACCTGATCAAGCCCGTCGATCCGAAGTGGTACATGAGCGCGGAAGAAGTCGCGAAATTGCAGGCGGCGAGCGCGAAAAGTGCGACTTCCACCGGGTCGCATGGCATTGGCTTCGGCGGCCTGGACGCCAAGGCTGCATTGTTCTGGGCCTTTGTCGGCATTCCGCTCGCCTGGGGCGTGTGGATCACCCTCGTAAGTGCGGCTAAGATATTCTGATCTGAGAAAGGCACCACGGAACGACGTTTATCTCGTTCCGTGGTCTTCTCTGTTTCAAGAATTGCCGGACGCGATGGTGGTTTGATTGCATCTATCCTACGGCACCGTGCGTGAATCACCGCGTAAGGTGATCCATGCGGTGCGGGTTCATGACCAAATTCTCGATCCTCACGAGGCTGATGACCTCGCCGCGCGGATGCGTGAACGACTGGCGCATCGGGGTGAACCGGCGGCCGAAGTCGTGATCGTGCAGGGAAGCGGCAAGGACACGCTTCGATTGTTCGGGGCGCCCTACTCTGTGAATCGCGTGCGCGCGGCCATGTTCAATGCCGCGGTCCGCTGGGCACCGTTCGAGATTGATTAGAAAAAGCTCTGCTAGATCGGCGCGACCGACGGAGACGACACGACGACGATGTCGTCCTCGCCGGCATCGTCCTCCGGACCCTCCGAACCGCGCGCACCCTTATTCTTGGCATCTGCTTTCGCGCGCAGAGTCATCCGCCGTTCATAGAAGTTGACGATATTTCGCGCCGTTTCCTGGCTGAGCTTCTTGTAGCGCTCGAATGCCCTGGTGATGTCGTCAGGCTTGAGGTTGCGGTTGGCGACGAACATCAACAGAAGCTCCCGAGTCGTTGTCCAGGAGCAGCCGGCGGCCTTGGCGAGCAGCAACAGCATGTCGTCGCCTTCGTCGAGCAGGGCTCGCTCAACCAGATCGACCGGGAAAACTCCCAATCGCGCCAGCGCGACCACCGTCTTTTCGAAGTCCTGCGCGTGGGCGGGGCCATGAACGCTGGCTTCAGAGATCGGGCGCACGTTGAAGCGCCGCTTGGCATCGCGCACCGCCGACGTGTGCGCCTGTGAGGTTTCGCGGACGTCGCGCTGCATCGCTGTGGCCACATCGTCGACCGTGTCGCGGACGGCGGCAACCGCCTGCGGATTGGAAGCCTCAAGCTTGGCGCGCACCGTAGCCGATGCGCATTCCAGCAACTTGAGAAAATATTGACGCGGGATGTCGCTGCGCTCGCCAAGAGCCAGAGTGAGCTTGCGGTCATACCGTGCCCGATTCGTCAGCTTGCCGTATCCGGCAAGAGAAAAGCGGGCACCTTTGTTTCTGACGACCCTGTGAACGACCCGGTCATTGCCGCGATCGACAAGAACGTCAGTAACGGATTCGCTCAGTTTGAGGCGCTGGGCAATCGCGAGAAGATGGTCCTGGCTCTTGGTTGTCGCGTTCTCGACCAGATCATCATCGGTCAACTGCTGGGAGCGAGAGAGCACGGGTCCGGCGATCTCGATAGCATCGTCGAAGGCGAACGTACGCACCAGTTTCGGAGGTGCGCTGTGCATGCCGGCCAGACGCTCGGCAAGCTTCGCACGCGCCTTGACCTCGACATCGGCAGTCAGACGGCGCAGCACATCGTCGAACAACGATACCTGTTCGTGAGAATAGTTGCGCGAGCCGGCGGCAAACAGATCGGTAATTCGATCGATAATTCGTAGACGATGTTTGGCGGTCGCGGTCGCGACCGGGCTGATCAACTCGTCGAGGAGTGACCGGCTTTCCGCTACGGCGCTGTCGTATCTGTTGCTCACTGGCATTGGTTCACTGGTAAATCGGGTCGGATATGGTTCGAGGCTGGGTAGGAAGCTACCGGAAAGTTCCGAAAACTCGCTGTACGCAGACCCTCCAAAAGAACGAAAAATTTTAGGAAATTTGCGCGCAACGACGCCCGGCCAAATGAAAAAGGCCCGCTGATAGCGGGCCTTTTTTGCTGCCGTTGGGGTGAGGGTCTAGAACAGACCGACAATTTGCCCTTGCGCGTTGACGTCGATTGAATCGGCCGCCGGGACCTTCGGCAAACCCGGCATGGTCATGATCTCTCCGCAGATCGCCACGACGAACTCGGCGCCCGCAGAAAGGCGCACCTCGCGCACCGCGATAGTGTGGTCGACGGGAGCTCCCTTGAGATCCGGATTGGTCGAGAAACTGTACTGGGTCTTGGCCATGCAGACCGGCAACTTGCCAAATCCCATTTCCTCCCAGCTCTTGAGCTGATCCTTGACCGCCTTGTCGGCGGTCGCATCGTTCGCGCGGTAGATTTCCTTGGCGACCGTCCGAATTTTCTCGAACAGCGGCATTTCGTCCGGGTAGAGAAACTTGAGCTTGCCTTTGCCTTCGTCGATCACCTTGACGACGGCCTTGGCGACGTCGGCTGCGCCTGCTCCGCCCATCGCCCAATGGTCGGCCATCAATGCCTCGACGCCGAGCGCCTTGCACTTTTCCTTGACCAGCGCGATTTCCGCATCGGTATCCGCAGAAAAACGATTGATCGAAACCACGACCGGCAGGCCGAATTTCTTCACGTTTTCCACGTGCCGCTGAAGGTTGGCCATGCCCGCTTCGAGCGCCTTGAGATTCTCGGACTTGAGGTCTTCCTTCTTGACGCCACCATGCATCTTCAGGGCGCGAATGGTCGCGACCAGAACGACGCAATCTGGCGAAAGACCCGCCTTGCGGCATTTGATGTCGAGGAATTTCTCGGCGCCGAGATCCGCTCCGAACCCCGCCTCAGTCACCACGTAATCGGCAAGCTTGAGCGCCGTTGTCGTGGCAACGACCGAATTGCAGCCGTGCGCAATATTGGCGAAGGGGCCCCCGTGAATGAAAGCGGGCGTGCCCTCAAGCGTCTGCACAAGGTTCGGCGCGATCGCCTCCTTGAGCAGCGCGGCCATAGCGCCGTGCGCCTTCAGGTCACGTGCGCGGATCGGTTTGCGATCGCGCGTATAGGCAACGATGATGTTGCCGAGACGCTCTTTCAGATCGTCGAGATCCTTGGCCAGGCAGAAGATGGCCATGACTTCGGAAGCGACCGTGATGTCGAAGCCGGCTTCGCGCGGATAACCGTTGGCGACTCCGCCGAGGGAGCAGACGATTTCCCGCAGCGCGCGGTCGTTCATGTCCAACACGCGACGCCATGCGACACGACGAGAGTCTATTCCCAGCGCATTGCCCCAATAGATGTGATTGTCGATCAGCGCGGAGAGAAGGTTGTGCGCAGACGTGATGGCGTGGAAGTCGCCAGTGAAATGCAGATTGATGTCCTCCATCGGCACCACTTGCGCATAGCCGCCGCCGGCCGCGCCGCCTTTCATGCCGAATGACGGACCAAGGCTTGGTTCGCGCAGGCACAGCATTGCCTTCTTGCCGATGTGATTGAGCGCGTCGGTCAGGCCGACCGTCGTGGTCGTTTTGCCCTCGCCTGCAGGTGTCGGCGAGATCGCTGACACCAGGATCAGCTTGCCGTTTTTCTTGCCATGCAGCGATTTGACGTACTCCATCGAAACCTTGGCCTTGTAGTGGCCGTAGGGCTCGAGATTTTCCGGCGCGATGCCGAGCTTCTCTTTTGCAATATCGAGAATGGGACGCTTTTTCGCGGATTGCGAAATTTCAATGTCGGACTTCGGGCTTTGGTGCTGCGAGGCGGGCATGGGATTGATCCAATATGCGGGTTATGTGATGCGACGAAGTGAGAACTTCCAATTTCTGATTGGAGCACGAGGCTCTGTGCGCGGGATATTCGTTGTGACCGGGAGCGGGATCAGGCGAGAATTGCTCCCTTGGCGAGCTTGGCAATGGAGATGAACTCGGACGCGTCGACTTTCTTGCCTCCGTCCGGCTGAACGCGCGTGACCTTGAAGCGGCCGTCGGCGCAAACCACGGTAAATCCGTCGGCGTCGACCGCGACGACCTCACCGAGCTTGCCGGCAATTCCCTTGGGATCCTTGGCGGGCAGTGGCTTGGCGTCAAAGATCTTCAATGTTTTGCCGCCCAGCGTGGTCCATGCTCCTGGCGCGGGATTGCAGCCCCGGATCAGGCGATCGATCTGCTCCCAGGGTTTGCCCCAATCGATTTTGGCGTTTCCTGCGCCACAGCGACCTTCGTAGGTTGCCTTCGACTCGTCCTGCTTGATGCGCGGCGCCTTGCCGGCCTTCACCAGATCGACCGATTCCATCATCGCTTCGACTCCCATCGGGAAAAGGCGGTCGAAATAGACGGTGCCGAGCGTGTCGGTGTTCGAAATGGGCGTCTTCTTCTGAACCAGGACGTCGCCGGTATCTAATCCGTTGTCGGGCCAGAAGATCGACAGCCCCGTTTCCTTTTCGCCCTTGATGATCGGCCAGTTGATCGCGCTGGCGCCACGGTAAGCCGGCAACAGCGACGGATGGTACTGGATCGAACCGTGCGTCGGAATATTGAGAAAATCCTCGGGCACGAACAGCGTGACGAAAGCCATGACCTGAAGATCGGGCTTCAGCGCCTTGAACTCTTCCCAGACTTTCGGATCCTTGTAGGACGCCGGCTGATGCACGGGAAGTTTGGCAGCAAGCGCGGCTTCCTTGAGCGGATCGGCCTTGGCGCCTTCCTTTTCCGGCGCCACATAGACGGCAACGACATTCTCGCCGCGCTTGAGCAGCGCTTCCAGCACGGCTTTGCCGAAGGCCTGCTGGCCGTGAACGACAATACGCATTCAACCCCTCCCGAAATGTCAACGGTTCGATGCCCGGGACGAACCCGGGCATGAACGCTACGCAGCCTTTTCTTCTTTCTTTGGCGCGCTGAGAGCGCCCGAGTTCTTGATCTCCGAAATTTCTGTGGCCTTGAAGCCGAGCACGTCTTTCAGAATTTCGTCAGTATGCTCGCCGAGCAACGGGGAACGCATCACCTTGGTGACCGAGTCCGACATCTTCACCGGATTTCCGACGGTAAGATATTTGCCGCGGCCCGGATGATCGACTTCGACCACGGTGCCGGTATCCCGCAGTGACTTTTCCTCGGCGATTTCCTTCATCGAAAGAATCGGCCCGACCGGAATATCGACCTTGTTGCAGATATCCATGACCTCGAACTTCGTCTTGGTCATGGTCCATTCCTCAATGGTCGCGAAGATCTGCCTTAGGCGCGGCAGGCGTGCCGGCGGCGTTGCGTAATTCGGGTCGGTCTTCCACTCTGGCTTGCCGATGAGATCGCAGATCGCTCCCCAGACCGGTGCCTGGGTGATGAAGTAGATGTATGCGTCGGGATCGTTCTCCCAACCCTTGCACTTCAGGATCCACCCAGGCTGACCACCACCGGAATCGTTGCCGGCACGCGGCACCGCATCCTTGAAGGGAACGTTTTCGCCAAATTGGCTGTACTCGGTGAGCGGCCCATGCTTGAGGCGCTGCTGGTCGCGGAGCTTCACGCGCGCGAGATTGAGCACGCCATCCTGCATGGCGCATAGAACTTTCTGGCCGCGCCCGGTCCGCATGCGTTGATGAAGTGCGCAAACGATGCCGAAGGCGAGATGCAATCCCGTGCCAGAATCGCCGATCTGCGCGCCGGTCACGAGCGGGGGACCGTCGCGAAAGCCCGTGGTCGATGCCGAGCCGCCCGCACATTGCGCGACGTTTTCGTAAACCTTGCAATCTTCGTACGGGCCCGGACCGAAGCCCTTGACCGAAGCCACGATCATGCGCGGATTGATCTTGTGGATGTGCTCCCAGGTCAGCCCCATGCGATCGAGCGCGCCGGGGGCAAAGTTCTCGACCAGCACGTCGCAGACCTTGATCAGCGCGTTGAGAACACGCATTCCCTGCGGATGTTTCGAATCGATCGTGATCGAGCGCTTATTGCCGTTGAGCATCGTGAAGTAGAGGCTGTCTTCCCCCTTCACATCGCGCAGCTGCGTGCGCGTGATATCGCCGACACCCGGTCGCTCGACCTTGATAACGTCGGCGCCCATGTAGCCGAGCAACTGCGTGCAGGTCGGCCCCGATTGCACGTGCGTGAAATCGAGGATGCGCACGCCGGTCAGCGCCTGACCGTCCTGCCCGAAGGGCTTGGACGAGAGCCGCGGCAGACCATTCTGCTTGCCGTTTGACTTGCTCTTCGTCTTGCGCGCGGTCGCAAGCTTCACGACTTTGCGTGACGGCTTTTTCGCCGCGGCTTTTGCTCTCTTTTGTTTCTTCTTGGCCATTTCAACTCCTCCATCTTTTCCGCGTTTGCCCGCAGACGGACATCCGGATATCCAAATGTTTTACTTTTTGCGAAGTGCGCTTTGCGGGTTCAGGTTGCCGATGCGGCCGCTCTCACTGCCCGCCGCCGGGTCGATCACTGCGTTGATCAGCGTCGGCTTGCCCGAGTCCATCGCCGCGTTCACGGCGCGCTTGAGCTCGTCGGGGCTGGTCGCGTTGACGCCAACGCCCCCGAAAGCCTCGATCATCTTGTCGTAACGTGAGCCCTTGACGAAAACCGTCGTCGCAGGATCCGAACCGGCCGAATTGACGTCGGTGCCCCGATAGATGCCGTCGTTGTTGAAGATGACGATGCAGACCGGCAGCTTGTAACGGCAGATCGTCTCGACCTCCATTCCGGAGAAGCCGAAGGCGCTGTCACCCTCGACCGCGAGCACAGGCTTGCCCGTCTCGATCGCAGCACCGACGGCATAGCCCATGCCGATGCCCATCACGCCCCATGTGCCGACGTCGAGCCGTTTGCGCGGCTGATACATGTCGATGATGCCGCGCGCGAGATCGAGCGTATTGGCGCCTTCATTGACGAAAATAGCGTCCGGCCGCTCCTTGACGATGGTGCGCAGGACACCGAGCGCGCCGTGATAGTCCATCGGCGAATTGTTGTTCATCAGCCGCGGCGCCATTTTGGCGACGTTCTCTTCCCGCTTTGAGCTGACGGACTTCGTCCAGTCCGCCGGCGGAGCTGGCCAGTTGCCGCCCATGCCCTGGACAAGCGCGGAGACGCACGAGCCGATGTCGCCAACAACTGGCGCGGCGATCTCGACGTTGGAGTCCATCTCTTTCGGCTCGATATCGATCTGGATGAACTTCTTCGGTGCCTCACCCCAGGTCTTGCCCTTGCCGTGCGACAGGAGCCAGTTCAGCCGGGCGCCGACTAGCATGACGACATCGGAGTCTTTCAGAACGGTCGAACGAGCCGCGCCCGCGCATTGCGGATGCGTGTCAGGCAGAATGCCTTTTGCCATGCTCATCGGCAGGAAGGGCACGCCGCTCTTTTCGACCAGGCTGCGGATCGCGTCGTCGGCTTGCGCGTAGGCCGCTCCCTTGCCGAGGATGATCAATGGTCGCTTTGCGCTTTTCAGCACATCGAGCGCGCGCTTAACCGCTTCCGGCGCAGGAATCTGTGCCGGCGCGGCATCGATCACCTTCACGAGCGACTTCTTTCCGGCTTCGGCATTCATCACCTGGCCGAACAACTTGGCGGGCAAATCGAGGTAGACACCGCCGGGCCGGCCCGAGACGGCAGCGCGGATGGCGCGCGCGAGACCGATGCCAATGTCCTGCGCGTGCAGCACGCGGAACGCCGCCTTGCACAGCGGCTTGGCGATGGCGAGTTGATCCATCTCCTCATAATCGCCCTGCTGCAGGTCGACGACTTCACGCTCGGACGAGCCCGAGACCAGGATCATCGGGAAGCAGTTTGTCGTGGCGTGAGCGAGCGCGGTGAGACCGTTGAGAAAACCGGGCGCCGAAACAGTGAGGCACACGCCTGGCTGCTTGGTCAGAAAACCCGCAATGGACGCAGCATAACCGGCGTTCTGTTCGTGGCGGAACGAAATGACGCGGATGCCGGCGGCCTGTGCCATGCGGCCGAAATCCGTGATCGGGATGCCGGGCACGCCATAGATGGTCTTGATGCCGTTGAGCTTGAAAGCATCGATGATCAGGTGAAATCCATCGGTCAGTTCCTGCTGTGCGTCAGGTGCCGTGGTTTCGCGTTTTTCTTTCACTGCTGCTTCGGCCATTGGGAGTCCTCCCGATTATCCAGTTTGTCGTTTCGCGCGTGACGGCGCGCGGTGAGTAAATTACGGCATGTCAGTCAAGGTATTCGGCATATCGTGACACGTGATCGGCAAGACCGAGCGCGTGATCACGAACCAGTTCTCCGGCGCGATCCGTCGCACGAGATTCCAGCGCTTCAATGATGTTCATGTGATCGCGGATTGAGCGATCGGCGCGGTCCTTCTCACCGATGGTCTTGCGCCGGATCATGCGCATGTGCGTGAAAAGGTTTTCGGCGAGATCGATCAGCACATCATTTCGGCTCAGCTTGATGATGGACTGATGGAATTCGATGTTGACGTCGGAATATTCATCGAGATGCGCGCGCAGTTCACCGTTCTCGAACGTGGCGAACATCTTGCGCAGTCCGGCGATCTCTTCGTCCGTCGCCGTCTGCGTGATCAGCCGGGCCGCCATGCTTTCGAGCGCCGCCCAGGCCGTGATCATTTCGATCACCTCACGCTTCGTCTTGCGCACAACGTAGATGCCGCGGCGTGGTACCGAGCGGACAAAGCCCTCGCTTTCGAGTTGGGCCATGGCCTCACGCACGGGCGTGCGGCTGATGCCGAACTCCTGCGCCAGTTTTCGCTCGTCCAACCGGATCTCGTCGCGATTGCGATAGATGTCCATCGCCACGATCGCGTTCCTGAGCGCCGTATAGGCCTTTTGCTTGAAGCTTGGCGTGATGTCGATCGGCTCAAGCGTCGGGTGGGGCGCGAGACGAGAACGGGCGGTACCGCCGTTATCGGACATCCTCACGCGACGGGAGCTACGGTCTCGGCTACTCATGGCTGGTATACAATATGCCAGAAGCCTTGGCGCACGCAACCGGAGGCCCGGTTTATTGGGATCAGGAAGAAAAGCCGCCCGCAAACCTGGTCTGCGGGCGGCCTAAGCCAGTCCTCGTGCTCAGCTTTTCGAGATAAACCGCATACGCATGGGCTTGAGCACGAACAAGGCCATCACCGCGGCGACGATGTTGAGAATGGCGGCGACATAGAACACCGCATGCCAGCTGCCGGTGGCCGTGGTCAGCACGTTGGCCAAGGGCACCAGGAGCGCGGCCGTACCTTTCGCCGTGTACAGCATTCCGTAGTTCGTGGTCGCGTACTTCTTCCCGTAAAGGTCGGTGCACGTCGCGGGGAACAGCGAGTAGATCTCGCCCCAGGCGAAGAACACCAGGCCAGACAGGATCACGAACAGGACCGGGTCGGTCCCGAAATACAGCAGGGCGAAGATACCGATGCCTTCGAGCAGGAAGGCGATGAACATCGTGTTCTCGCGGCCGATCTGGTCAGACACCCAGCCGAAAAACGGCCGGCATATGCCATTGAGCACACGATCAATTGTCAACGCGAAGGTGAGTGCAGGAAGCGTTAGTCCGATCAAGGACACCGGAACGGTTGCAATCTTGAAGTCATTGGCAATGGGCGCCAGTTGCGCGATCGCCATGAGCCCACCCGCGCCAACCGCCACGAACATAATGTACATGACGTAAAACACAGGCGTCTTGAGCACCTCCGTCCATTCATAGTCACGGCGTGATTGCTGCACTGCCTGACTTGCCGGCACCTCCCCCGTCTCAGGTGCTCGCAGCAGCAGGCCCACCAGAACCACCACCAGGCCTTGTCCGAGGCCGAACCAAAGAAAAGCAGATTGATAGCCGCTCGAGGCAATCATGTTGGCGATCGGAATGACCGTCAGCGCCGAGCCTGCACCGAATCCTGCCGCCGTCAGACCCGCCGCAAGACCACGTCGATCGGGGAACCACTTGAGAGCGTTGCCCACCGCACCGCCGTAAACCACGCCAGCGCCGATACCGCCGATCGCAGCGCCCAGATAGAGCATGGGAAGAGAGTCTGCGACCGAGTTGATGACCCAGGCGATCGCAACCAGAACACCGGAGGCACTTATCATCGCGCGTGGGCCGAATTTGTCGATCAAATAGCCTTCGATCGGCACCAGCCAGGTCTCGGTAAGCACGAAGATTGTGAAGGCGACCTGAATCGCCGCGCGGCCCCAGTGGTATTTCTGATCGATCGGCCCAACAAACAGCGTCCAGCCGTATTGCAGGTTGGCGATCATCACCATGCAAATGATACCGAAGACCAGTTGACCCCAGCGGGTCCCTTCGGATGCACGGACTTTTTCCGCAGAACTTGCTGCGACTGCCATTACTTCCTCCCCTATTCGGATGGCACTTTTATTGTTGTGCTCTTTTAGAGTGAAAGCGGGCCGCATTTGCGTAAAATTGGTATAAACAAAATCGTCAAAGCCTCATCGAAATCTGCACATGACCTGCATTTGCCCAAAAAGTGCACACGATGCGGGAACAACGCGCGGACCCCCGAGGGGGTCCCGCACCACCAGGCTCTCCCAACTTTGTGTGAATTATTGCGCTGCTCGTAGGTCGGCGGGGCGCCCCCGCACCCGGGTCCAGCCCGCCTGAATGATGGGCCAGAACAGCGCGATCAGCCCCAGCGTCATGATCGTGCTGACCAGACCGTTGGACCAGAACACGCCGAGGCTTCCTTGCGAGGCGAGCAGTGACTGGCGGAACGCCTCTTCGGCTTTGTCGCCAAGGACGATCGCCAGCACCATCGGAGCCAGCGGGTAATTGCATTTCTTCATGAAATACCCGGCGACGCCGAACACCAGCATCATCACCACGTCGAACGTATTGTTGTGCACGGTGTAGGCGCCGATCGCGCAGAACACGAGAATGACCGGCGCGATGACGCTGAACGGAATGCGCAGGATGGCGGCGAACAACGGCACGCAAGTGAGCACGATCAACAGGCCGACAATGTTGCCCATGTACATGCTGGCGATCAGGCCCCAGACGAAATCCTTTTGCTCGGTGAAGAGCAGCGGCCCCGGCTGGAGTCCCCAGATCAACAATCCGCCAAGGAGCACGGCCGCGGTCGGTGAGCCGGGCACGCCGAGTGAGATCATGGGCAGCAACGCCGAGGTGCCCGCCGCGTGCGCGGCGGTTTCCGGTGCGACGACCCCTTCGATCTGTCCGGTCCCGAACTTGTGCCCGTTCTTCGAAATGCGCTTGGCGATTCCGTAGCTCATGAAGGAGGCCGGAGTAGCGCCAGCGGGGCTTATCCCCATCCAGCAACCGATGAGGCATGAGCGGAGCGACAACAGCCAGTAACGCGGCAGTTCTTTCCAGGTCTGGAATACGACCTTGAGATTGAGTTTGGCCGGGCTGCCACGAAAGCTAAGACCTTCTTCCATGGTGAGCAGAATCTCGCCAATCCCGAACAGCCCGATGACCGCGATCAGGAAGTCGAAACCGTTGAGCATGTGCTCGACGCCAAACGTCAGGCGTAGTTGCCCGGTCACCTGATCAAGGCCGACGGCACCAAGGCCGAAGCCAAGCATCATCGACGCCACCGTCTTGAACGGCGGTTCCTTGCTCAACCCCACGAAGCTGCAGAAGGCCAGGAAATAGACCGAGAAAATCTCGGCCGGTCCGAAGCGCAAGGCAAAGCCCGCCACAAGCGGCGCGACCAGCGTGATCATGATGACCGCAAAAAGCGCGCCAACGAAGGACGACGTAAACGCCGCCGTCAATGCTTCACCCGCACGGCCCTGCTGCGCCATCGGGTAACCGTCGAATGTGGTCGCCACCGACCACGGCTCGCCGGGAATGTTGAAGAGGATCGATGTGATCGCTCCGCCGAAAAGCGCGCCCCAGTAAATGCAGGACAGCATGATGATCGCCGAGGTCGGCGACATGCTGAATGTGAGCGGCAACAGGATGGCCACGCCGTTCGCGCCGCCGAGCCCAGGCAGGACGCCGACGATGACGCCGAGCACGATGCCGACGACCATCAGCAGCAGGTTGAACGGCTGCAGAACGACGGCGAAGCCATGAATGAGATTGCCAATGTCTTCGAACATTTTTCTTCGTCCTTAAGCCGGGCGCGAATTCCGCGCCGGCGCCCCCAGGCTCAGTACCCCAAGAATTTCTCGAACGGTCCCTTCGGGAGCGGCACGAGAAACCACAGCTCGAACATCAGGAAAGTCAGGACCGGCACCAGCGCGCCGACGCCGATCGCATAGATCCAGGCGTAGCGTCCCAGCCATCTCATGAAGGCAACGATCAGAACCGCGGAGGCGACGTAGATGCCGAGATAGGGAATTGCGGCAACATAGATGGCCGTCGGGATTACGACCGCCAGCACGAGCTTGAGCTGGCCCCAGCTTGCGAACAGGTCGCCTTCGTCCGCGGTTGAGAAAATTTTCGCGAGATTCACCGCGCAAGCGATGATGACGGCGAGGCTGACGTAGAAGGGAAAGAACCCCGCCTTTGGCCCTTCGGCGCCCCAGCCGATGCCGACCTTCAGGCTGCCGTAGATTCCGATAAGTGCGAGGAGCGCCATGAACACGGCCACTCCAATTTCCACACCCCGGTGGGACGGACCCGTCCCACCGGATTCTCTCGTGGTGTCGCTCATTGTGACCTCAAGTCGCTGCGTGCGGACGAACCGCGGACTCAGTTGGTGCTGGCGAGGAAGCCTGCTTCCTTCATCAGGCTCTCATGCAGCTTCTCGGCGTCCGCGACCCACTTGGCGTATTGATCGCCAGTCATGAAAGTCTGATTGAACGCACCATCGCTCATCAGTTTCTTCCACTCAGGGGTCTCACGCACTTTCTTGAAGAGGTCGACATAATAGGCGACGGCGTCCTTGCTGGCGCCTGGCGGCATAAAGTAACCGCGCAACATCAGATATTCGACGTTGAGCCCTTCCGACTTGCAGGTCGGAATGCTGTTCCAATCCAGATCGTTGTAGATCTTCTCGTTGTAATCGAGCTTCTTGGAGTCGAACACGCAAAGAGGACGAAGCTTGCCGGCGCGCCAGTGCGCGACCGCCTCGATCGGATTGTTGACGGTCGAGTCGACATGATCGCCGACCAGCTGCACGGCAACCGCGCCGCCGCCTTTGTACGGAATGTAGGTCATCTTCTTGCCGGTCGCTTTTTCAAGCGCGACCGTGATGATCTGGTCTTCCTGCTTGGAGCCGGTACCGCCCATCTTGAACTGATTGTCGGGCGCTGCCTTGATCGCGGCGACGTACTCTTTCACCGTCTTGTACGGCTTGTCGGCATTGACCCAAAGGATGAACTCGTCGAGCGCCATCATCGCGACTGGAGTCATATCCTTCCAGCTGAAGGGGATGCCGGTCGCGAGCGGTGTGGTGAAAAGGTTCGACAGGGTAATGATCAGCTTGTGATCGTCACCTTTGGAATTCTTGACGTCGAGAAATCCCTCGCCGCCAGCTCCGCCGGATTTGTTGATCACCACAACCGACTGCTTGGACAGGTTGTGCTTGGTGATGATGCCCTGCATCACACGGGCCATCTGGTCCGCGCCACCGCCAGTGCCGGCGGGGACAATGATTTCGATGGGCTTGGTGGGCTCCCACGCCTGTGCGGGCATGGACGCAAACATGCCGCCAACACAAATGGCGGCCAGACTTAAGGCCTTCGTGCGCATTTCCTCCTCCTTAGGGTCCTCTGCACGGCCGATCTTTGGTGTCGGCTCGGCTTCCCTTTGAATGCTGAGTTTCGTCGTATGCTCTAGTTACATCGTCCTCGCGTTGGTCCTAGCTACATTAGGCCAAACATAGCCCCAACAGGTCAAACATAAACGGTTCATATTTGCTATACGTTATACTTGGGACAGGTCCGAGGCTAATAGCCGCGTGATGGGCATGAAAAAAACGCCGCCAAGTCTTTGACTGGGCGGCGTGTTTGGTTGCGGGGGTAGGATTTGAACCTACGACCTTCAGGTTATGAGCCTGACGAGCTACCGGGCTGCTCCACCCCGCGTCAAAATGCGAAGCGCGGGAACGACCCGCGCATTTCGTGCAGCTATGTAGCAACGCAGCATGGCCATTGGAAGGGCTGAAATCGTTACATTTCATGAAATCGTCATGCAAAAACGCCAAAAGGCCAAGATGAGGGGGGTTGCTGGAGGAGGCGACAGCAGCTTCGGCGACGGCCTTGCGGCCGCCGCGCGGTCTGTCATTTCCGACGGCCGCCAGGCCTTAACCGACCCGGAACTCTCCGATCCTGAGACCGTGCACGAGGTGCGCAAGGCGCTCAAGCGATGGCGCGCACTCATGCGACTGCTTGCCCGCCCTCTTGGCGAACAAGCAGATCAGATGCGCAGCGAAGCGCGTGAGTTGATGCGTGCAATAGCCGGCGCTCGCGACGCCCAATCCGCCCTCGACGCATTGAACGATCTGCGCAAGGTGGACCTGCCCATTTCGGCAACCTCGATCGAAACTATTCGCGCGCGACTAACCAAGATGCGGGACGCCGCGGAAGCCAAGAGCTTCACCAAGGCGATGCGCGATCGGCTCTCGCGTTATCTCGACTACGCAACATTGTCGCTCGAACGATGGCCGCTCAAGGCGATAGACTTCGACATTGTGACCGACGGGCTGACGTCGACATATCGACGCGCGCGACAACTGGTGCCTGATACCTGGACCGATTCCGAGGCAGAACACCTGCACGATCTGCGTCGCCGTGTCGTCGAGCATCGTCACCAGATGGATATCATTGAGCCCCTCTGGCCGCGCCTCGGAAAAGTTTGGGCGGAGGAAGCGCAGCGCCTGCGCAATCAACTCGGTTCGTGCCAGGATCTCGCCGTTCTCGCGGAACTGACGGCGCCGCATCAACCGTTGGCACCATGGCGATCGCGCCTCGCGCCGCTGATCAGCGCGCGGCGCGACGCGCACCTTAAATCTGCCGCGCGGCTCGCCGGCCGGCTATTCGCCGAAAAACCGAAAGCATTTCGGCGACGGATCGCGGCGCTGTGGTCGGCGCGCAACTCGCGAAAGCACTGACCGCCACGCGCATCACTGACGCCATAAAAAATGGCCGCCATTTCTGGCGGCCATTTTAGATTCGATCATCGTGACGAGGAAAATCCGTTCTTGGCAGGCCTGGCAGCGACCTACTCTTCCAAGCCTTGAGGCTTAGTACCATTGGCGCAGGAAAGTTTAACGGCCGAGTTCGGGATGGGATCGGGTTCAGTCTCTCCGCAAAAACCACCAGGCCGGCCAAGAACGGATGAAGCAAGCTGCGAACGCAGCGAACAGCACAGCGCGCGGACTTAGTCCGTGGCTGCGTGCCCAGAAATGTATCGGTCTTTCTTTTCAGTGTGCGCCACACGCATTCTTTTGGAACGCGATGGGCATTGGAAATGAGAGCAATCAAGACAATCGAGCTATTAGTACCGGTAAGCTGAACGCGTTGCCGCGCTTACACACCCGGCCTATCAACGTGGTGGTCTACCACGGCTCTCAAGGGAGAACTCGTTTCGAGGTGGGTTTCTCGCTTAGATGCCTTCAGCGATTATCCCGTCCGCACATAGCT